>OMAA01000259.1_pt1 | contig 25470 bp, 19 predicted proteins | sample 1674191 | NCBI WGS metagenome assembly OMAA01 (sample SAMEA103958152, study PRJEB25191) | human gut metagenome | biome: human-associated habitat [ENVO:00009003]; feature: intestine environment [ENVO:2100002]; material: feces | place: Germany | collected 2013/2015
ATACGCCACACCGACGAAATGCGTAGCATTTTGGAGGTTGGCTCTGAACAGTTACATAATTAATAAAAAGAACGCTTCGCGCTTTCTGTTTACAGAATATCTGCAATCAGAGAGTACCGGAGCGTTTTTTGATGTTTGGAGATATTAAGAAAATGCCGTGCACGAAAAGTAATATTTGTCGAACTTACCTGACACTAATTGATAAAATCTCCCGATTTCCTTGTGCTATGTTAAGGGCAATCCCCGGGAAATTAAATAAAAGTGATAGAAAGGTGAGTATAAAATGGAGAGACAGATTCCAAAAAATGTGCGTCAGATAGGAAATGTGAGTGATAGTCCAAAAATCTATGTGGAAGATTATGTAGATACTTTTTTTCTTCAGTTAAGTGAAAAAAGCGAGAAAGAAAAACAACCAGAAGGAGCCTTTCTGATTGGTGAAATGCAAAAGCAGGACAATGAAGAATATATTTATATTTATGGTGCGATAAAAATAAAAGAGTTAAAAAAGGAGGGCGGTGAATACCTGATCAATGACAAGATATGGAAATGTGGTTGTGAAGAATGCAGCCAGTATTTTGAAGAAGGAGAAATCATAGGCTGGTTTGTGACAGAGCATGATTTACAGCTGGCTCCGGGTTCTATCAACGTAAAGCTGCATAAAAAATTATTTCCAAAGAAAAATACCGTTCTTGTTATGAAAGATTCGACAAACCAGGAAGATGTATTTTTTGTACATAAGCTGGGAGATCTGATGGAAATTGGAGGACATTATACTTATTACGAGAAGAATCCGTGCATGCAGAATTATATGATTGCAAGTCGAAAAAAAAATGGGGCAGTTCAGACAGAAAATGTGGAAGATACGGCTGCACAAAGCTTTCGTTCTCTGGTACGTGAACGGGGCGGTCAGAAAAGAGAACGAAGGGCAGGCAGTCTGATGTATGGAATCAGTACATGCCTTGTACTGGTCCTGATCGTGATGGGTGTTTCTATGATGAATAATTTCAGCAAAATGAAATCCCTACAGAATAAGATAAATGTGGTTGCCGAGGGGGAAAAGCAAACATCCTCACCTGATGTGAAAGAGACGAGTGGAGCAGCAGCTACTGTGGAGAAAAATCAGGAAGCAGCAGATACAGAAAAGGAATCCAAAGAGATAACGGAAGAAAATGAAGGGGAAGAACAGACGGAAGATAAGAATACAGAAAGTGTTCCGGTTTCCGGGACTGCCGTTGCAGCAGATGAAAATGATGATATTTATGTGGTGGAAAAAGGAGATACCCTTGCAATTATCAGTAAAAAAATGTATGGAGATGTTAGTCATGTAGATGCGATCAGCCGGATGAATGGATTGCAGAATGGGAACCTGATCTATATTGGACAAAAATTGATATTGCCATAAATCCGTGTTATACTGTGAAAGACAAGTGAAAGCTAAAAGTGTATCAACAGAAAAAGGTGCACTGGACAAACGATAAGGGGAGCAATATGGCGCGAAAGAAAATGTCGAATTTACAGGTGGTAAAAACGCAGGATGATAGAAAAGCGCTGAGACAAAGGGAAAGAAGGATCAAACGCCGGAGAAGAAAAGAACTTCTTACCTATATCATTCTGATTGCGATGGCAATCTGCGGAACATACCTCCTTTTAGATAGTAAGACTTATGGCACAGTCCGCAAGGCAGACAGTTACGCGAAAGACCTTTCGGACAGGAATAATTACGTTCAGTTTGCAGATGGAATTGTGCGTTATAATCATGACGGTGTGGTATTTCTAAATAAGAAGAATGAGGAAAAGTGGATTCAGCCAACACAGCTTCAGACACCGGTGATTGTTGTGAAAGACGATGTGTTTGCGGTTGCTGACAGCGGAGGCAACAGTATTCTCGTATTTACAAAAAATGGGTTGAAAGATGAGATTCAGACGACATTACCGATTGAGAGAATCGCAGTATCGAATCAGGGAATTGTCAGTGCAATTTTAAAAGATGAGACTTCACCGAAGATCATATCCTATGATGCGGCAGGAAATATTCTGGTAGAGCAGCAGATTACGATTGGAAATACAGGATATCCGATCGCATTGGATTTGTCTGATGATGGAAAGGTTCTGGCAGTTTCTTATCTTTATACCAAAGGAACACAGGTGCAGAGCAGGATCGGATATTATAATTTTGATGCTGCCGGCAAAGAGAAGGCAGATAACAAAGTGACAGCAGATACTTATGAAGATATGCTGATCGGCGAGATTTTCTTTATGGGAAATGACAGATCCGTTGCAGTTGGAGATAATGGATTTGAGATTTATACAGGAAAAGATACTCCCAAGCAGACAAAAGAAGTGAAGGTGAACCAGGAGATAAGAAGTGTTTTCCATTCGGATTCTTATTTTGGATTTGTCCTGCTTAATCAGGAGAAGTCAGGGTATGAGTTGAGAATGTATAATCAATCAGGAGATACTGTGTTCAGTAGAGAGATACAGGGAGATTATAGTCATGTAAAGATGGATGGAGACAATATCATTCTGTATGATGGAAGTAAGTGCTGTATTTATACAACGACAGGAATCCTGAAGTTTAAGGGAGACCTGGGAGCAGATGCGCAGGAAATCTTTGACGCATTTGGCCTGAACAGATACTATGTGATGAGTGATAATGAACTGCGAATTGTTTATTTGACAAAATAGGAGAGATATATGGAGAATTGGTTGTTACTTGCAGTCGGGATTGTGTTTTTAGTCTGCATGATTGCCGGCTTTGTGAAGGGATTTCTCAGAATTGGTTTATCCCTTCTGTCAACAATATTGACACTGGTACTGGTGTCATTCCTTTCCCCATACGTGTCGGATGCGCTGATGAAGCATACACCGGCGCAGGACGTACTGGAGAAGAAGATAGTGGAAGCATTTATGCCAGAGCTTTCAGCAGATGATCTGTTGAAAGCGAATCTCAGTGGAACACCTCTGGAGAATTTAACGGTAGACCAGATTAAATCATTAAGCGAATCAGGATGGGACAAACTGGGGATAACTGCACAGGATATCCTGAAAGTGGTCGGAGATCTTCCAAAGGATACACAGATCCGTGAGATTGAGAATTCAATGCTGCCACAGTTTTTGAAAGATGCATTGCTGGAAAATAATAATACTGCGATTTATGAAGAACTGGATGTTACAACTTTCCCAGAATATGTTGCAGCCTATATTTCACGAATGCTCCTCAATGTTGTGTCATTTCTTGTGACATTTTTGATTGCGATCATTCTTGTAAGCGCATTGATGTATGCAGTGAATATTATTGGTGAACTTCCGTTACTTGGTGCGATCAATCATCTGGCGGGAGGAGTGCTTGGAATTGGTCTGGGATTTATTATCGTATGGATCGCATTCCTTGTGCTGACTCTGATTTATACGACAGAGATTGGAACAACGTGTTATGCGATGGTTGAGCAGAGCGCGATCTTGACGTTTTTGTACAACCATAATCCGCTGTTAATCTGGTTACTTGGATTCCGGTAGGAAAAATAAAAGAAAAATATTAAAAATAGGGTTGACACTCTCGATAAGCTATGATATCATATAGAAGTTCTGTTGAGAACATACATATGGGGGATTAGCTCAGTTGGGAGAGCGCCTGCCTTGCAAGCAGGAGGTCACGAGTTCGACTCTCGTATTCTCCACTAGGATTACGGATTGTGCGTTGCACAGTCCGTTTTTTGTATATTAGGAAAGTTCTTTCCTAATATACAAAAAAACGCTCCGCTAGGGATACGCCACAGCGATGAAATGCGTAGCATTTTAGAGCTACTGGATAAGGAAAAATCTGACAAGCTGTGTCAGATTTACGCAACAAAAAAACATCCCACAGCGCGAAATCTGTGAGATGTTCTTCATAGCTCCCCCTGTTGGACTTGAACCAACGACACTTCGGTTAACAGCCGAATGCTCTACCGACTGAGCTAAGGAGGAATATTTCCTTGTCTTATCGACGAAAAATATATTATCATATTTAAATGGTCTTTGCAAGAGAAAATTTTAAAAAATGTAAAAAATCTTAAAGAAATCTAATTTTATCTCTTTCAAGTCATAATCAGAAATCCAGCGTCATACATATATTAGACAGGAGGGCAGATATAAAATATATCGACAGTACTTCCTGAAAGGTAACAATTCAATTTAAGACAGGAGAGGGCAAAATGCGAAGAAAGCTGAGAAGACATTTTGCATTTCTGATGGCGGTGCTGATGATGCTGTCGTTGATGGGGGTTCAGGTACTTGCAGAAGGTGTACAAGTTGAGGCTGTACAAACTACAGAGGGAACAGATTGTACCGTGCTCCCGGAAGAAACAGATGCGGAAGAGACTTCCCGATCAGAAATGCAGAAACCAGACGCAAAAGAATCTCCCCCTGAGTCTGGAGTAGTAACAGAGGAAGGGAAAAGTACCGATTCAGAGAAAATTTCAGTTGCTCTTAAAGATGAGATTCTTACAAAAGGTTCTCTGACAGCAGAGGTTAGTGGAACAACAGAATCAGATCAGATTACTTATCAGTGGCAGGTAAGTGAAAATGGTCAATGGAAAGACATTGAGGATACAGCGACTGTGGATAGTAGAAAGCAATCCTATGAAGTTGCAAGAGATGGTGCGCAGAAGACATTTCGTGTGAAAGTGACAGTAAATGAGGCGGTGACAGTTTATTCTTCCGAATACAAGGTGAATTATTATGACAAGCTTCAGAATGGAAGTTTTGAGACGCCAAAAGTATCTGATGCAGGAACACTGACTTATAAGAATGCACATTTTATCCAGGTGGCAAATGGAACGAATGATTTATATTGGAAAACAACAGCGAAAGGTGCATATTTTGGCTCTGGAACTCAGAGAGATTATTATATCGAGATTGCAGATGGAAGCCGAAGTTATTATGGAAATACGGTTAATGATCCAAAACCGGTTTATAACATCAGTAGTGCGGCACAGGGAAATCAGTTCGCAGAATTAAACTGTGAGGAACCAGGGGCTCTTTATCAGGATGTTTTGACAGAACCAGGGACAGTTCTTCACTGGGGATTGGAACATGCCGGACGCTGGGGAACAGACACGATGGCGGTTATCATCAGTGATACGAAATCAATGAGTTCTGATTGGAATCCGGCAGGGTCGGGATTTGATCAGAGTAATCCTGATGTGCAGGCGGTATTGTCAGATAAAACTGGGAAATGGACTTATCACTATGGAGATTATACAGTTCCGGCAGGGCAATATGTTACTCGATTTTATTTTGTGGCAGTAGCGGCAGCAAATGGAAATCTGTCAAATGGAAACCTGCTCGATAACATTTCTTTTGGAAAGGATCTCCCAAACCCACCGGCCAAAACAGGTAATCTGATAATCACAAAGCAGGTGGAAGGAATTGCAGCAAGTCAGATTCCGGACGAGTCCTTTACATTTCAGATAAAACGGGGAGAAGAAGTGATCGAAGAAGTGAAACTTCCGCAAAATGGTCAGTGGAGTGCATCGCTCCAGGCGGTTGAACCTGGGGAATATACAGTGACGGAGATTGCTCAGGAACAGAATAACTACAGGCTGGAGCATACCTTTTATCTCGTGGGACAGGAAAGTCAGGCAGAGGGGATGACAGCACGAATTGATATAACGAAGGAGCAGACGGCAACAGTAACTTATACGAATCAGTATCAACCGCTTATGGTTGTTCCGACAGGAGTAGAGAACAGGATGTTTCCTACAATCCTAATGGAAACAGCAGGTATAACAGGAGGAGCAGTTTTTCTGTTTCTTCGAAGAAAGAGGAAAGAAACAGATTCATGAAATTAAAAGGAGAGATTCATCTTTTTCTGATTCGTCTTGCATTTCTTCTGGTGTTTCTGTGGGTTTTATTCGGGCTGTTGTTTGGGATTACAACCATGAAAAACAATGACATGTCGCCACGCATCAGTGCGGGAGATCTGCTCTTTTATTATCGACTGGAAAAACCGAAAAGCGGGGATGTGGTGGTTCTTCAGAAAGCAGGAGAGAAATATGTGGGCAGAGTGATCGCAGCCGGCGGCGATACAGTAGAGATTACAGAGGACGAAAAGGTAAAGATCAATGGAAGTAAGATTGTGGAAAATGATATTTTCTATGATACACCGCAATACGAAAGTGACACGGTCTATCCACTGACGCTTAATAGTGGAGAATATTTTATTCTGGGAGATCAGCGGGGAAATGCAAAAGACAGCCGGTATTTTGGAGCTGTGAAGGACAAGGAGATAAAAGGCAGAGTAATTACGGTGCTCCGCCGGTCAGATATCTGAAACCCGGAAATCAGAGTAAAAAGTGAGGTAGAGATTATGAATAAGAAAACAGCAGGACGTATTTCAGCAATGGCAATGGCGAGCATGATGATGATGTCAGTTTGCGTGGTAAATGCGGCAGCCGAGGAAAATGAACCGATCACACAGCTGAATCTGAAGAAAACGGTGACAACGGATGGAAATACATACCAGCCAAATACATCATTTTCGTTTCATGTGGAGAATGGTGAAGCAGCAGAAAATTGGAGAGATAATGTAGTATATGCCGGTGTGACAGGTGGAATCACGGGCACTCAGACAATCGGATTCCAGCCATCAGGAGAAGATACACTGGCAGCAGCTTACAGCAAGAATGCAACATTGGAAATTAATGCAGAGGTATTTGAACATGCTGGTGTTTATCATTATGTTGTGACTGAAGATGCAGGCTCTTATGAAGGAATCGATTATGATACAGCAGGCAGAGATGTTTATCTTTTTGTATATAACGGAGCAGATGGAGCACTTTATGTTGGAAATGTAATTACAGAAAATAATGGTGAAAAAGGTGATCTTGAGTTTATCAATGATTATGGTGCAGAAAATGATACAACGCATGATGTGACGATCAAAAAAACGATCACAGGTAATCAGGGAGTTAAAAATAAATCCTTCGAATTCAAGGTTGCGGTGAATGGTGGACAGGGAGAACTCTACAAAGTTGTAGTGAAGAAAAATGCAAATGCACAGGCACTTACAGAATACATCACAAGCAATGAAGCAGAAACTTCTTATCAGATTTCTGATACAGGTTCAATTACAATTTATGGATTGACAGAATCTGATAAATACACGGTAACAGAGACCGATGCGAATAAAGATGGATATACTACTACGATTGATGGAGAAACAACTGCGACCGGAACAAAGACAGGAACTACAAAAGAAGATGGTACAGTAGTTCAGTATGTGAATGAGAAAGATGCGGCTGTAGTAACAGGCGTTGCAAAGAAATACACACCATATGTACTACTTGTGGGTGCGGCAGGCGCATTTGGATCAGTTTTCTTTCGTAGAAAAAGAGCATGATAAACGAAACGACAGAAGGTCAGGAGGCAGGGGAGCAGAGGGAAGAGCTGTTTTTTAAAGTTATAGAAGCGGGAAATAAGATATTGGAAATTCTGGCAGCGCTCTTTATTATTCTTATGCTTCTTTATGGTGCATATTCATTATGGGATACCTGCCAGATCAACCGACGTGCGTTTATCAGTGGAGAATTGATGAAATATAAACCTGCAGGGAAAACGGATGAAAGTCCGTCCCTGCAGGAACTTCAGAAAATCAATCCGGATGTGTGTGCCTGGCTGACGGTAGACGGAACAAAGATTGATTACCCGGTTGTGCAGGGAGAAACAAATCTGGAATATATCAATCAGGATATTTATGGAGAGTTTGCTCTTTCAGGAAGTATTTTTCTGGATAGCAGAAATGACAGAAAATTTATTGACAGTTACAGTTTATTATATGGTCACCATATGGATAATGGCGCAATGTTTGGGGATGTGATGAATTATAAAGAAAAGGAGTATTTTGAATCGCACAAAACAGGTACGCTATATTTGAATGAACAGTTAGAAAAAATCCAGTGGTTCGCCTGTGTGGAGACGGATGCGTATGATGAAGTTATTTATAATCCACAAGATTATAAGAAAGAGAATCTGGAAGAACTGATGGAATATATAAAGGCACATGCCGTGCAGTATCGTCTTCCTGAGAAAAAAGGAAAAGAGGGGTGGAACAGGATCATTGGCTTATCTACTTGTTCTAACGATCAGACGAATGGAAGAGTAATACTTTATGGATTTTTATATAATAGGGACAGGTAGATAAAGAATGATGTAGCGCAACGCCGTTGCATATTTGTCTGTTGAATGTTAAAATGTGAATGTCATTCAGGTTCAGGTCAAAGCTAGAAAAAGAGCGAAAATGGATCTGGATAATTTCGAAAATCAGGGAAATAAAGGCAGGCAATATACAATGACGATAAAAGAGATTGCGCAGATGGCCGGGGTGTCCAGCGCAGCAGTATCAAGATATTTGAATGGCGGATATGTGAGTGAACAGAAAAAGGAGCAGATCCGTAAAGTGATTGAGAAGACGGGATATCAGCCGTCTACTCAGGCAAGAATCCTAAGAACCGGACGTGCACATCTGGTTGGTGTGGTGGCTCCGAAGATCAATTCAGAATCAATCAGCCGGATCACAGCGGGAATTGAACAGGTTCTTTCGGCAAGAGGGTACCAGATGCTTCTTGCAAGCACGGATAATCAGCCAAAGAATGAGCTGACTTATCTGAGAATCTTTGAAAGTTATCCGGTAGATGGAATTGTACTGATCGGTACAGTGCTTACAGACGAGCATCGGAGATTTTTAAAAGAATCAAAGGTTCCGGTTGTGATTGTGGGACAGGAGACAGAAATGGCAAGCTGTATCTATCATGATGATTTTGGTGCGGGAAGAGCAATGGGACAAGAAGTTGCGGTGAAAGCACTGAAGCGGAATGGTGGAAGACCTGAAGATTGCAAGATTGCATATATTGGTGTTACTCGTGAAGATAAGGCAGCAGGTGCTGCCAGAGAAGACGGGTTCCGCAAGGGACTTCAGGAAGCGGGGATTACTTTCGATGATCATCGGTACAGACGCGAATCAGAATTTACAATGAGCGGCGGATATGAAGCAGTAGTGGATTTGTTGAGTGAAGAAAATGGAATCGATATCATATCATGCGCAACAGATACGATTGCAGCAGGAGCAATCGAGGCATTGATCGCACAGAGTAAAAAGGCGGTTCCGGAGTCGGTTCAGAATTCTGGTGCAAGGATGCTACACATTTTGGAACAGTCTGGTATCTGTGTCACAGGATTTGGTGATAATCAGATGTTAAGGGCTGTGACAGGCGGTATTCCAACGGTTCATTTTGGGTATAAAACGAGTGGAATCAAGGGGGCAGAGCTCTTACTTGAACAGATTGAAGAGAAAAATCCGGTGCCGGTGCATATGAAGCTGGGATTCCAAATCGTGAATGGGTTTGAATGAACGTAACTAAGAGTATAGTGCAAGTTAAACAAAACAGAAGAATCAGAATTAGTAAAAATGCCATCTTTACAAATGGCATTTTTTTATTTAATATAAAACCATAAGATATGAAAACGATTACACATAAAACATAGAAGGAAGGGAGAGTAATCATGGATTGCAGGAAAACAGCCCAGGAGATTCTGGGATATGTAGGTGGAAGTAAGAATATTGTATCCGCAGCGCACTGTGCAACGCGTCTTCGTCTTGTTATCGCAGATAATAGTAAGGCAGATAAAGAGGCAATAGAGAATGTGGATGGAGTAAAGGGAGTATTTGAGGCATCTGGACAGCTTCAGATTATTCTTGGAACAGGAACAGTGAATAAGGTGTTTGATGAATTTATCGCGATCGCAGGTATTACAGCAAGCACAAAAGCTGAGGCAAAGGAAGCAGCGGCAGAGAAGCAGAACTGGTTTATGAAGGCCATCAAGCTGTTAGGTGATATTTTTGTACCGATCATTCCGGCCATCGTAGCAAGTGGTTTCCTGATGGGAATCATGAATGCGCTGGATTTCATGAATGCAAATGGATTTTTAGCAATTGATACAAGCAGTTCTATTTATGTGTTTGCGAATCTGTTCAGTAACATCGCTTATACATTTCTGCAGATTCTGATTGCATTTTCAGCTGCGAAAGCATTTGGTGCAAACCAGTATCTTGGAGCTGTTATCGGTATGATCATGATTCATCCGTCACTGCAGAATGCATATACAGTTGCAACAGAAGGTGTACAGCAGACACAGAGCGTATTCTTCGGACTGTATCACATCGACATGGTTGGATATCAGGGACATGTAATCCCGATCATTATTGCAGTATGGATCCTTTCTGTATTAGAAAAGAAGCTGCACAAGGTAGTTCCGGCAGCACTTGACCTGTTTGTAACACCACTTGTCAGCGTATTCGTGACAGGATATCTTACACTTTCCATTGTAGGACCGATCTTTGTATGGGGTGAGAATGCGATCCTTGGAGCAATCCAGTGGATGCTGACACTTCCGCTCGGACTTGGAAGTCTGATCATGGGAGGTTTGTATGCACCGACAGTAGTAACAGGTATTCATCAGATGTATACAGCAATCGACATCGGTCAGCTGGCAAAATACGGAGTAACTTACTGGCTTCCACTTGCAAGTGCAGCGAATGTAGCACAGGGTGCAGCAGCATTGGCAGTTGGCGTTAAGTCAAAAGATCAGAAGATTAAATCCCTTGCACTTCCGTCATCACTTAGTGCATTTATGGGAATCACAGAGCCGGCAATCTTTGGTGTAAACTTAAGATTCTTTAAACCATTTATCGCAGGATGTATTGGTGGAGGATGCGGAGCATTGTATGCATCACTTGTACATCTCGGAGCAAAAGGAACTGGAGTAACAGGTATCTTCGGTATCCTGCTTTGCCTGAATCAGCCGCTTCAGTACATTATTGAGATGGCAATTTCAGTAGGAGTAGCATTTGTGATCTCCTTCATGATTTACAAAGATAAAGAGCCGGTAGTTAAGACAGCCGCAACAGAGACAACAGTTGAGAAAACAGAAGAGACAGAGAATGTAGTAGAAGCAGAAAATGTTTCAGCAGAAGAAATTACAAGCCCGGTAAACGGAAATGTTGTTGCGACAGCAGAAGTAGCAGATGAGACATTTGCATCAGAGATGCTTGGAACAACTGTTGCAGTTGAGCCAACAGATGGAAAGATTGTAGCACCATGTGACGGAGAAGTGATGAATATCTTCGAAACAGGGCATGCAGTATGCATCGCAACAGAAGCAGGAGCAGAGCTTCTGATCCATATTGGAATTGATACAGTTTCCATGGATGGAAAAGGATTTGTAAAGAAAGTAGCAGACGGAGCAAAGGTTCGTAAGGGCGATGTGCTGATCGAAGCAGATCTGGATGCTATTAAAGCAGCTGGACATCCGGCAACTACGATGATGATACTGACGAATGCAGATGACTTCAGCAAAGTAGAGAAGACAGCAGCGGGAACAGTTACAACAGCTGATCTCGCAATGAAGATTGAGAAATAAATTGAACAGTGATTAAAAAGATACAGTCGTTTTATTCAAAGAAGAATTCTTGCAGAATAGAACGGCTGTAAATGAAAAAAGGGAGACAAGAGCATGAATGCATTAACAAGGGATCTGATCAAACTGGTAGATATGACGGAAGAGATGATGAAAGAAAAAGAGCAGAAAGAAGGAGCGGATTATCGTGAGAAGCTGCATCTGATGCCTCCTGTTGGCTGGCTCAATGATCCGAACGGATTGTGCCAGTTGAATGGGATCTATCATGCATTTTTTCAGTATTCTCCATTTAATGCCGAAGGCGGCGTGAAGATGTGGGGGCACTATACAAGCAAAGATATGATCGACTGGGAATACCAGGGAGTAAAGTTATATCCGGATCAGCCATTTGACTGTCATGGTGTATACTCCGGATCAGCATTTATCGAAGATGACAAAATGTATGTTTACTATACAGGCAATGTAAAGCTGGAAGACGGAGATTTTGACTATATCAACACAGGACGCGAGTCAAATACGGTTCTTGTTGTCAGTGAGGATGGAAAGACATTTGGATCAAAAAAAGAACTGATGAGAAATGTGGATTACCCATCAGATCTGACTTGCCATGTGCGCGATCCGAAGGTGTGGAAAGACGGAGATACTTACTACATGATTCAGGGCGCACGTACAAAAGAAGATGTCGGACAGGCATTGATCTTCGAGTCAAAAGATAAGATTAACTGGAAGTTCAGAAGCCGTGTGGAATCAAAGAAACCGTTTGGTTATATGTGGGAATGCCCGGATTACTTTGAGGTAGATGGAACAAAAATTCTTTCTGCTTCTGTGCAGGGACTTGAAGGCGGAGTATGGGATGACAGAAATGTTTATCAGTCAGGATATTTCATGGTTGATGGAAATATTTTAGATGATTATAAACTTTCAGAATACATGCTTTGGGATTACGGATTTGATTTCTATGCACCGCAGAGTTTTGAGACTGAAGATGGAAGAAGGGTTCACATCAGCTGGATGGGAATGCCGGATTGTGAAGAATATACTAATCTGACGATCGCAGAAGGGTGGCAGCACTGCTTCACTTTCCCGAGAGAAGTGTTTGTAGAAGACGGCAAAGTTTGTCAGAGACCGGTCAGAGAATTGCAAAAGAGGAAAACTCTTGTGGATAAGTCAGCCGGAATGTTGAAAAAAGATGGATATAAAGTCTATGATGTGAATATCTCGGGCATTCAGAACAATGAATTCAGGACAGTGATTGATGAAGAATTGATTCTTGAGTACAAAAATGGAAGATTTGAGATGCATTTCACAAGTCAGGATAAAAATTCTGTATCTGCAGGAAGAGGAATGCGTTATGTTGATGTAGATAAAATTTCAAGTGTTGAAATTCTTGTGGATAAATCCTCTGTGGAAGTATTTGTAAATAATGGAGAGTATGTATTCACCACACGGTTCTATCCACAGAAAGACAGTCTTGCGGTAGAGGCTGCGGGAGCAGAAATCATGATGGAAGAGATTCGATAGTTGAAAGAAAATAGCCTCCGGACTATTGAAAAAAACTTTTAGTAGAATTATAATAATAGTCACAGATTCCCCACAGATGAAAGGTCTGTGGGGATTTTTGCGTTATGAATTCAAACAACCGGAGGATTTCCTTTATGATAAATTTTAAGAAATACGGAAAGCGCTGTCTGTCTCTTTTTCTGGCGGCATCTATGATATTAATGCCGGCAGTACAGATATTTGCTGAGGAAGAAACGGCGGCAGCCACAACAGATTCAACTCAGACAGCGGAAGAAGACAGGGAGACACAGCGTCAGAACTGTTATGCGATCGTACCGGATTCAAACAGTGTGGAGAACTGGCCACAGGGACCGGCAACTTATGCGGACTCTGCAATCGTTATGGATATGAACAGTGGGGCAGTTTTATATAGCAAGCAGATTGAAAAGAAGCATTATCCGGCGAGTATTACAAAACTTCTGACAACATTGGTTGCGCTGGACAATGCAGAGCTTACAGATACGGTAGAATTTTCCCAGGACAGCATTTCCTTTCTGGAATATGGCGATGCCCATATCGGCATGACACCGGGGGAGCAGATCAGTATGGAAGATGCGCTCTATGCCGTTCTTCTGGCATCAGCAAATGAGGTCTCTTATGCAGTAGCTGAGAGTGTTGGCAAGAAGATGGGTGGGGGTTATGACACATTTATTCAGGCGATGAATGATGAGTCAGAAAAACTTGGATGTACAGGTTCACACTGGACGAATGCGAACGGACTTCATGATGAACAACATTATACAACGGCGCATGATATGGCAAGAATTGGTGCAGCAGTTTATCAGAAGGAAACGTTCCGGACAATTTCCCAATCGTTAAGCCATACGATTCCGGCAACGAATCTTGTGAATGAAGAACGTACTTTTCAGCAGAAGCACAAGATGCTCTGGCCACAGAATGATAATTATTATGAATACTGCAAGGGCGGTAAGACCGGCTACACAGATCAGGCAAGAACAACGCTTGTGACAATGGCAGATAACGGAGATATGCAGCTTGTTGCGGTTGTACTTTATGATTTTGGAAATGATGCTTATATAGATACTCGTGCCATGTTTGATTATGCTTACAGTAATTTTTCAAAAATATCTTTGAAGGATCAGAAGCTTCCGGAAGGTGTGAAGTCTTATGAAGACGAAGATGCTTATATCGTACTTCCGAAGAGTGCACAATTTTCTGATGTGAAAGCAGAAGTGAAGGAAGACAGCAACAAGGATGGATCCGGAACAGTAACATTTACTTATAAAGGGCAGGAAGTAGGCAGTGTGAAAGCTGCGATAGAAAAAACAGAAGAAAGCAGTGCAGCTGTTTTGGAAAAAAAGAAAGATAAGACAACTTCAACTGTCGTAACTGGGATTTCAAAGTTTATGAAAATTGTGATCGGAGTTGTAATTGCAGTTGTGATTTTATTGATCATCATTGTTGTACTTGCGAATTACCGGAAGCAGATAAGACGTCGCAGAAGAAAAAAAGGAAAAAGAAGAAATGCAAAGAGTGGTAATGTGAAAAGAAAGAAGAAACGCTGCAGATAAGAAAACAGAAATTTGCGAAAGAACGCTGAAAACAACGTTTTTTCGCACTTTTTTTATCATAATAAACCTTGACTAGAGCCAAGAATCTCTTTATAATAAGCCGTGTGTAGAAGTTCACAGGTAAAGCGATGACGGAGACAGTAGGATTTATCCGAACGTTACAGCGAGCCGGAGATGGTGGGAGTCCGGTGCAAGTAAGAGATTTTTGAAGATCACTCCAGAGCAGCAGTTCCTGAAACAGATGCAGAAAAGAGGTTTCTGCAGAAAGAGAGAGTAAGGACTGACGCGTGTCCGGCGTTAAAGGATACCATATGCAGGTCAGAAATCAGACCTAAGTATGATGTAACAGGTGGTTTAACGAGAGAAGTTCAGGCTTTCGTCCTATTACAGGACGGAAGCCTTTCTTTTTTTAAGAATCATAAAATAAACTCAGGAAAGGATAAGAACATGTATAAGAAAGTTTCAACTGACATGAACTTTGTCAGCCGTGAAAAAGAAGTTGAAAAGTTCTGGGATGATAATGAAATCTTCCAGAAAAGTATGGATGAAAAAGAAGGATGTCCGGATTATATTTTCTATGACGGACCTCCGACAGCAAATGGTAAACCGCATATCGGACACGTTTTAACTCGTGTTATTAAGGATATGATCCCGAGATACCGTACAATGAAAGGATATATGGTTCCAAGAAAGGCCGGATGGGATACACATGGTCTTCCGGTAGAGCTTGAAGTTGAGAAGCTTCTTGGTCTTGATGGAAAAGATCAGATTGAGAAATATGGTCTTGAACCATTTATCAAGAAATGTAAAGAGAGTGTATGGAAATACAAAGGAATGTGGGAGAATTTCTCCGGTACAGTTGGATTCTGGGCTGACATGGAGCACCCATATGTAACTTATGATAACAATTTTATTGAGTCTGAATGGTGGGCTCTGAAGCAGATCTGGGATAAGGGACTCCTTTACAAAGGATTTAAGATCGTTCCTTACTGCCCGCGTTGTGGAACACCGCTTTCCGCACAGGAAGTTGCACAGGGATACAAGGATGTTAAGGAGCGTTCAGCAATCGTTCGTTTTAAAGTAAAAGATGAAGATGCATATATTCTTGCATGGACAACAACACCTTGGACACTTCCATCCAACCTTGCACTTTGTGTAAATCCGAAAGAAGATTACGCAAAGGTTAAGGCAGCAGACGGACATGTATATTATATGGCTTGCGCACTGCTTGATACAGTTCTTGGAAGACTTGCAGAAGAAGGCAAAGATGCTTATGAAATTCTTGAGACTTACAAGGGAACTGATCTGGAAGGAAAAGAGTATGAGCCGTTGTATCAGTGTGCAGCAGACGAGGCTGCAAAACAGCACAAGAAAGCATTCTATGTTGTATGTGATGAATATGTAACTCTGACAGATGGTACAGGAGTCGTTCACATCGCACCAGCATTTGGTGAAGATGATGCGAATGTAGGAAGAAAATATGATCTTCCATTCGTACAGCTTGTAGATGAGAAGGGTGATATGGCAGAATCCACACCGTTCGCCGGTCTGTTTGTAAAGAAAGCTGATCCGGAAGTATTAAAAGATCTGGATGCAAGAGGACTTCTCTATGATGCACCGAAGTTCGAGCATAGCTATCCTCACTGCTGGAGATGTGATACTCCGCTGATCTACTACGCTCGTGAGTCCTGGTTCATCAAGATGACAGCAGTTCGCGAAGATCTGATCAGAAATAATAACACAATTAACTGGATTCCGGAAAGTATCGGTAAAGGACGTTTCGGTGACTGGATCGAGAACGTTCAGGACTGGGGAATCAGCCGTAACCGTTACTGGGGAACACCACTGAATATCTGGCAGTGTGAGTGTGGACATATGCACTCTATCGGAAGCATTGAAGAACTGAAATCAATGTCTGATAACTGCCCGGATGATATCGAGCTTCACCGCCCATACATCGATGCTGTAACAATCAAGTGTCCGGAGTGTGGTAAAGAGATGCACAGAGTACCGGAAGTTATCGACTGCTGGTTCGACAGTGGATCCATGCCATTTGCACAGCATCATTATCCATTTGAAAATCAGGATCTGTTTGAGAGACAGTTCCCGGCAGACTTTATTTCTGAGGCTGTAGACCAGACAAGAGGATGGTTCTACTCACTGCTTGCTATTTCAACACTGCTGTTCAACAAGGCTCCATATAAGAATGTTATCGTTCTTGGACATGTTCAGGATGAAAATGGACAGAAGATGAGTAAGTCTAAAGGAAATGCCGTTGATCCGTTTGATGCACTGGAGAAATACGGTGCAGATGCGATCCGTTGGTACTTCTACATCAACAGTGCTCCGTGGCTGCCGAACCGTTTCCACGGAAAAGCCGTTCAGGAAGGACAGCGTAAGTTCATGGGAACACTTTGGAATACTTATGCATTCTTCGTGCTTTATGCGAACATTGATAATTTTGATGCAACAAAATATACTTTGGAATATGATAAACTTCCGGTTATGGATAAGTGGATCCTCTCTAAGATGAACACAATGGTAAAAGATGTAGATTATAATCTTGGCAATTACAGAATCCCAGAGGCAGCACGTGTGCTTCAGGATTTCGTAGATGATCTGAGTAACTGGTATGTAAGAAGAAGCCGTGAGCGTTTCTGGGCAAAGGGAATGGAGCAGGATAAGATCAATGCTTACATGACTCTGTACACAGCTCTTGTTACAGTATCTAAGGCAGCAGCTCCGATGATCCCGTTTATGACAGAAGAGATTTATCAGAACCTGGTTCGCAGCATTGATAAGGATGCTCCGGAAAGTATTCACCTTTGTGACTTCCCAGAAGTTCATGAAGAGCAGATTGACAAAGAACTTGAAAATAACATGGAACATGTTCTTGACCTTGTTGTTATGGGACGTGCATGCCGTAATGCATCCAACATTAAGAACCGTCAGCCGATCGGAAAGATGTTTGTGAAAGCAGACTTTGATCTTCCGGAATTCTATCAGGAGATCGTTGCAGACGAGCTGAATGTTAAAAATGTTAAATTTACAGATGATGTAAGAGACTTTACTTCTTATAGTTTTAAACCACAATTAAAGACAGTCGGACCGAAATATGGTAAGATGTTAGGTGGTATCAAAGCGGCGCTTAACGACATCGATGGAAATGCAGCAATGGATGAGCTCAACGCTACAGGTGCACTCAAACTGGATGTAAACGGACAGGAAATTGAACTTTTCAAGGAAGATCTTCTGATCGATACAGCACAGATTGAAGGATATGAATCTGTAAATGACAACGGAATCACAGTTGTTCTCGATACAAACCTGTCACCAGAGCTGCTGGAAGAGGGATTTGTACGTGAGATCATCAGCAAGATCCAGACAATGAGAAAAGAAGCTGATTTCGAAGTTATGGACAGAATCAAAGTTACATACGAGGGTAGTGAAAAGGCAGAAGCTGTCTTCGAAAAGAACAATACACTGATCGCAGGTGAGGTACTTGCAGATGAAGTTGTAAAAGCACAGCCGGCTGGATACGTGAAAGAATGGAAGATCAACGGCGAAGCAGTTACAATGGGTGTTGAGAAAAAAGGAGAGTAATAAACATGTTCAGTAAAAGATTCGAGAAAAAGGCTTTTAAAGCGGCAGTAAAGGATAACGTTAAGACACTTTATAGAAAAACAATCGATGAAGCTACACCGCAGCAGCTATTCCAGGCAGTATCCTATGCAGTCAAAGATGTTATTATCGATGATTGGATTGAGACACAGAAAAGATATGATGAGACAGACGCCAAGACAGTATACTATATGTCAATGGAGTTCCTTATGGGACGTGCACTTGGCAACAACCTCATCAATATGACAGCATATAAAGATGTAAAAGAAGCACTGGAAGAGATGAATATTGATCTGAACGTGATTGAAGACCAGGAGCCGGATGCGGCTCTTGGAAATGGTGGTCTTGGACGTCTTGCAGCATGTTTCCTTGATTCTCTTGCAACACTGAACTATCCGGCATACGGATGTGGAATCCGTTACCGTTATGGAATGTTCAAACAGAAAATCAAAGATGGATATCAGGTGGAGGTTCCGGACAACTGGCTGAAAGAAGGAAATCCATTTGAAATTCGCCGTGAAGAGTACGCAAAAGAAGTACGCTTTGGCGGAAATATCCGTTTTGAGAAAGACCCTGCAACAGGTAAAGATATATTTATTCAGGAGAATTACGAGTCTGTTATGGCAGTTCCATATGATATGCCGATCGTTGGATATGGTAACCATGTAGTAAATACACTGCGTGTATGGGATGCAAAACCGATTACAGACTTCAAACTTGATGAGTTTGACAGAGGTAATTATCACAAAGCAGTAGAGCAGGAGAACCTTGCGAAATTGATTGTTGATGTCCTTTATCCAAACGATAACCATTATTCAGGAAAAGAGCTTCGTTTGAAACAGCAGTATTTCTTTATTTCTGCAAGTCTTCAGGCTCTGATCGAGAAGTATAAGAAGAAACATGGAGATATCAGAAAACTGCACGAGAAAGTTGTTATCCAGATGAACGATACACATCCGACAGTTGCAGTTCCGGAACTGATGCGTCTTTTGATCGATGTAGAAGGATTAAGCTGGGAAGATGCATGGGAAGTTACAAGCAAGACCTGTGCTTATACAAACCATACAATCATGGCAGAGGCACTTGAGAAATGGCCAATCGACCTGTTCTCTAAATTGCTTCCACGTATTTACCAGATTGTACAGGAGATTGATCGTCGTTTCCTGATCAAGGTTCGTGAGATGTATCCGGGAAATGAAGAGAAAGTCCGCAAAATGGCAATCCTTATGAACGGACAGGTTCGTATGGCGAACATGGCAATTGTTGCAGGATTCTCTGTAAACGGTGTTGCACAGCTTCATACAGAAATTCTTGAGAAACAGGAGCTGAAAGATTTCTATCAGATGATGCCTGAGAAGTTTAATAACAAGACAAACGGAATTACACAGAGACGTTTCCTTGCACATGGAAATCCGCTCCTTGCTGATTGGATCACAGATAAGATCGGTGACGGATGGATCACAGATCTGTCTCAGATCGCAAAACTGAAACCGCTTGTAGAAGATGAAGATGCAAGACGTGAATTTATGGAAATTAAATATCAGAATAAAGTCCGCCTTGCGAAATACATCAAAGAACATAACGGAATCGATGTAGATCCTCGTTCTATCTTTGATATTCAGGTAAAACGTCTGCACGAGTACAAACGCCAGCTGTTAAATATCCTGCACATTATGTATCTGTATAATCAGATTAAAGAGCATCCGGAGATGTCCTTCTATCCGAGAACATTTATCTTCGGAGCTAAGGCAGCAGTAGGATACCTTCGTGCGAAAGAGACAATCAAACTGATCAACTCCGTAGCAGATGTTGTAAATAACGACAGAAGCATCAACGGAAAGCTGAAAGTTGTATTTATCGAAGACTACAGAGTATCCAATGCAGAGATTCTTTTCGCAGCAGCAGATGTCAGCGAACAGATCTCAACAGCTTCCAAAGAGGCATCCGGTACAGGTAACATGAAGTTCATGCTGAATGGTGCACCGACACTTGGAACAATGGACGGAGCAAACGTAGAGATCGTTCATGAAGTTGGAGAGGAAAATGCATTCATCTTTGGTCTGAGCTCACAGGAAGTAATCAATTACGAGAACAATGGCGGATACAACCCGACAGATATCTATTTCAATGATTGGGAAGTTAAACGTGTGGTAGATCAGCTGATGGATGGAACATATTCTAACGGTGATCACAACATGTATATCAATCTGTATAACTCACTGCTCAATACACAGTGTACAGACAAAGCAGATACTTACTTCATTCTGAAAGACTTCCGTTCTTATGCAGATGCACAGAAGAGAGTAGAAGAAGCTTACAGAGATCAGCAGAGATGGTCTAAGATGGCAATGATGAACACAGCATGCAGCGGTAAGTTCACATCTGACAGAACAATCGAGGAGTATGTGCGTGATATCTGGCATCTGGAGAAGGTTGAAGTTCCATCAGGACAGGACCTTTTCGAATAAGCAATTACACGGAGAATGAACCAGATAAGTTCTAAAATAGGACAGCCTTCCATACAATAGAGTATGGAGGGCTGTTTTTATGCGTGATACAATTAGAAATAAAATAAAGTTATTTTTTGCATTTCTTATTATACTGTTTTTACTTCCTTACATCATTTCTGTTTTTATAAACGGAAAAAATGCGGTGCAGGGAGCTGACAGCGATAATGCATCTGTGTATCTCGCAGAAATGCTCGCAGGAGAAACAGATGGTGGATGTGAAATAGAAGCATTGAAGGCACAGGCGGTTGTTCTACGTACAGAGTTGTACAGAACAGAGAAAGAAAAGCAGACTCTTTTGGATAAATGTCTGACGCAGACTCAGATGAAGAAAAAGTGGGGGACAAAATACGAAGAGAATTTGAAAAAATGTCAACAGGCAGCACAGGAAACAAAAGGAATTGTATTGTGGTATCATGAGACCTTTGCATGGGCACCGTTTCATCAATCCAGTAATGGAAAGACCAGAGATGTGCAGGAGGTACTTGGGAATGCAGATTATCCGTACATCACAGCAAAAGAATGTCCGCTTGACAAGGCGGCAGAAGATGAAATTCAGGTACATTTGATAGAATATAAAGAGATACAAAAGAGATGTAGAGAATTCCTTGTGGCAGAGGAACAGAAAAAAGCAGAAAATGGGTATGGATACGAAGATTTTGAAATTCAGGAATGGGATTCTTCCGGTTATGTCAGAAAAATGAGGATTGGAGAGACGATATGTACAGGAGATCAGTTCCGTGATGCACTGAAACTTCCTTCGAGTTCATTTTCTTTTTATGAAAGTCCGTATGGATTAAAAATTGCAACTGTTGGAAAAGGGCACGGATTCGGAATGAGTCAGTGGACTGCACAGGAAATGGCAAAGGATGGGAAAAATTATGAAGAGATCCTGCAATATTTTTATGAAGGAACAGAACTACACCACATAGATGAATAAGAACAATCATTTCAGGCAATGCTATAGCCAGAGGTGATGATTATGAATAAAAATGAAAGACCGGCCTTTTTGAAAGGAAAGGGAGCTGCAGTTGGCGCAGTACTTTGTTTTGTTGCGGTAATTACAATGGTTGGAAGCTACACATACAATCATTACAAAAAAGACATGGAGCAGCAGATAAAAGATGCGCAAACAACAGCAGAACAGCTTACAGAAGATGATAGTACACCGGCGAATACAGATGATATACTTCCTACAGACACAGATTCAGAAGATGAAAATGCAGAAAACAAGGAATCCCAAAAGGATGTTCAGCAAGAGAATGAAAATAGTATGGAGAATGGAAATATATCCGCAGAGGAAATTCAAAGCACAGCATCTTCAAATACGCAGGATGTATGGTTTACTCAGGAAAGTACACTTGCCTGGCCGGCAAGCGGAGCAACACTTTTGAGTTTTAGTATGGATCATACAGTATATTTTCCAACATTGGAGCAGTATAAATATAATCCTGCACTGATTATTGGTGGAACGCAGGGAGAAGTGATCCACGCAGCGGCAGCAGGAGTTGTAGAGAGTATTGAACAGACTGCCCAGACAGGAACTACTGTGACACTTGATATGGGAAATGGGTATACTGCGGTTTATGGCCAGCTGGATGAAGTGGCGGCAGCAGTTGGAGATTATATTGCAGCCGGAGAGGAAGTGGGAACACTGAATTCACCGACGAAATATTATAGTGTCGAAGGACCAAATTTATATTTTGAAATTATGAAAGACGGGGCGCCGGTTGACCCCATGAATTTTATGGAGTAAAGTTATATTTGTTTGGATAAAATGATGGATTCAAAAGTTTGATTACGGGTGCAGGATCAATACTATATTGTATTGGATACAGGAAAAGTTTTCTTGATAATATAGTATTGATCCTGGATAAGGGATTCATGATATAATAAATAACATGCATCGAAAGAGTAATGCGGGAGATAGCAGAGGTGATGAGTTTTTGAATTATACATATATGCTAAAATGTAGTGACGGAACGTTATACACGGGCTGGACAAATGATCTGGACAAACGTGTGGAGGCGCACAATTCCGGGAAAGGCGCAAAATATACGAAGGCACGGCGGCCTGTTGAATTGGCTTATTATGAGGAATTTGAGACAAAAGAACAGGCAATGAAACGGGAATATGCAATTAAGCAGTTAGGGAGAAAAGAGAAACAGAAACTCATTGCCGGCAAAAAAGTTAAATTATCAGATGAAAGAAAAGAGAAAGAAGATTAAAAAACTGCCCATCGGGAATGGAACATTTCCTTCCTAATGGGCAGTTTTATCATAGCAGAAGCGATCGCTTCTGCTGATAAGGTTTGTTTAAATTAGCCGAAGTATCTCTTAAGCAGTCCTTCGAAAGCTTTTCCGTGTCTAGCTTCGTCGCGAGCCATCTCGTGTACTGTGTCGTGGATTGCATCCAGGTTAGCAGCTTTAGCTCTCTTTGCAAGATCGAATTTACCTTCTGTAGCACCGTGCTCAGCATCAACTCTCATCTCAAGGTTTTTCTTTGTGCTGTCTGTTACAACTTCACCAAGAAGTTCAGCGAATTTAGCAGCATGCTCTGCTTCTTCGTAAGCAGCTTTTTCCCAGTAAAGTCCGATTTCCGGATATCCTTCTCTGTGAGCAACTCTTGCCATTGCAAGGTACATTCCTACTTCAGAGCATTCTCCTGCGAAGTTTGCACGAAGATCTGCAAGAATATCTTCGCTGACACCCTGTGCAACACCTACAACGTGCTCAGCAGCCCATACTTTGTCTCCTTCCTGCTCTTTAAACTTGGAAGCTGGTGCGTGACAGACTGGACATTCAGCCGGTGCAGCATCTCCTTCGTGAACATAACCACATACTGTACATACAAATTTTTTCATAATGATAATCTCCTTTTTCTTATTAATTTTTTTATAACTTAAGACTTCCTAATGCAGTCACTGCATTCTCCATAAAACAAAGTGGAACTTGAAGTGATGATTCCATCGAAATTCTCCCCGGCCAGCCGGTTCACTTCTTCAATACTTTTCATATCCAGTTCCAGATCCAGTAACCGACCACAGCTTGTACAGAGAAAATGATTGTGCGGAATAACATTCCCGTCAAATCGATCTCCGCCGTCAGGTGTAGGGATCTTGATCGCTTCGCCGATATCTGTCAGCAGATTCAAATTCCGGTAAACAGTACCAAGACTGATATTAGGAAAATCCTCTTTGACATGCAGATAAACAGTGTCGGCAGTGGGATGCTCTTTTGTCGAAGCAAGATAATGCTTGATAGCTTCTCGTTGTCGGCTATATTTAATTGCAGCCATAGATTCACCTCTTTCTAAAATTGAATCAATAACGATAACGATTACTGTAATTAGAATATAACTTATATTTTTTATTTCTCCTGACAAAATATTACAAAATAATTAACAAAAAGGACGTTAAGATTAATAAAAAAGGGGAATAATTACAAATGGTGGAGGTTGATAATTATGAAAAAACTATTAAAACGGTTGACATATCTATGGTTGATTGATAAAATTACGGCGTAACAAAAATTAACAATTATGTAACAATTAGAACTTCCCACAAAAGATAAGGCTGGAAATAAAGGAGGTTTTATATGAGTAACATGCGGATGAAACATAAGCTTATCATGTCAATGATGGCAGGGATGATCATAATTCCGGGGAGTGTAGTCAGAACACAGGCGGCAGAAACTGGTGACAGTGAGAAGAGTCTGGTTCCGGTTACAGGAATTGAAAATATTTTGGAAGCATCATATCAGACAGAAATAAAGAACAACATCAATCTGTATCTGGTGCCGACAGAAGAGGGAGAGTATTTGAATATAGCGTTTTCTAATACGGGGGATTATACCTATATTAGAAGCGAAGCAGATGAAAACAGTGAATGGGTTGGAAAATTATATTCTGATTCAGCGGCAGTTGTGCTGGAATATCTGGATGGATGGACAAAGATCCGGTCGGGAAATGCAGAGGGGTATGTTCCGACGGAAACATTGTTCACAGGGGAAGAAGCCCGTTCGAGGTCAGATGAGTATACAAATGAGAATGTAACAGTCACAGCAGATTGTCTGAATGTCAGAGAGGGACATGGGACGGATACTACCGTATTAACCCAGATTAATCAGGGAGAAGAATATCTTGTGACAGAAGATCCTGTAGAAGGCTGGTATCCGATACAGGTCGGTGAAGTTAATGGCTGGGTGTGCGGTGATTATGTTACAGAGGAAAGTTCTTATTCTTACGGGGAGACAAAAGAGGAAGAACAAAAACGAGTGGAAGCAGAAGAAGCTGCGGCTGCGGAGGCGGAAGCAGAAGCCCAGGCTGCAGAAGCGGCGGCTCAGTCAGTTGCGTCAGGGCAGGAAGTTATTGATTATGCCTGTCAGTTTATTGGGAATCCATATGTGTGGGGCGGTACAAGTTTAACAGATGGAGCAGATTGTTCGGGATTTGTCCAGTCTGTGTATGCACATTTTGGTATAAGCCTTCCACGAACTTCTTATGAACAGCGAAGTGCAGGATATGAAGTGAGTTATGAAGACGCACAGCCGGGGGATCTTATCTTATATGAAGGACATGTTGGTCTATATATAGGAAATGATCAGATTGTAAATGCAATGAACGAAGATCAGGGAATTGGTATCAGCAGTGCAACGTATACAAATATCGTGGCTGTCAGACGGATTTATTAAAGAATAATAGAAAGAAAACAATGCATTGTCCAGAATATGTATGGGAAATGAAAGATTTGACTGTAAATTCTAAAATCGGTATTTCCCAGGAAAAATATACGGATA
>OMAA01000262.1_pt1 | contig 25176 bp, 20 predicted proteins | sample 1674191 | NCBI WGS metagenome assembly OMAA01 (sample SAMEA103958152, study PRJEB25191) | human gut metagenome | biome: human-associated habitat [ENVO:00009003]; feature: intestine environment [ENVO:2100002]; material: feces | place: Germany | collected 2013/2015
CTAAACTACTAAGCAGATTATCGTTCTTTACCACATCATAGTATATTTCCAATTGTGGATATTGTTTTTGAAAATATTCCTTAATACCAGCCAGTTTTATTTCATTCCATGTATTCTGAACATCTGAAAGATGTATCAGAGACACTGAAAACTTAAATGATTTCAGATTATTTATTAGCGAATCAAAAGCTATTAAATCACGTTGATCAAAATTAGTAATGAATGCAATACGCTTAGCTTCAGAAAATTGCTTGAATGGAGTATTTTCAGGAATGGCCAATACCGGTACACGGCTACGTTCAATCACTTCAGCCGTTACACTGCCGATCAAATCAATATCCTTCTGACTTTTACCACGAGTTCCCATTATGATAATGCGTGGCCGATATTCCTTGGTATAGCGGAGTACCTCTTCTTCAGGAATACCTTCACGCAAAACACAAGTATATTTAATATCTGGAAACTCGCCGGAAGCTACCTTCTCTTTTACTTTATCAGATAATGCATTCAAATCAGCATGAACTTTTTGTAAGATACTCCTTACATTCTCCTCATCACTTAGCTGATAGTTAAATACGTCTCCGTATGGCAAAGAAGTTGCATATATAGGAGTAAAATAAACATGTAGCAAAACAACTTCTGCACCTATATTCTGAGCGAAATTGAAACCGAACTCGCAAGCCTTCAAAGAATAATTGGAAAAATCCACTGGAATCAGCACTTTATTACTAACCTTCTCCAGTTTAGGTGACTTCCCCCCCACTACCTCTTCAGATAACCACGCAGAGCTTTCAGTAATTTTCAGAGCATGAGGTAAGTCACTCTCCTTAATACGTACACGTACGCCAGAAGAAACAACCGGTTGTATCTGGTTTACATTGTGAATATAAGTCTCAATACCTTCATTTTCAAGAACATTTTTCAATATTTGAGCTTTCGCGTACGTTAAGATTGCCAAAGTAACTAATTTATCTTCCATATATCATTGATTTTGAGATTAAAACAAACAAGAAATCCCAATTGTTGTCAGCAATTGGGATTCTATCTAACTTTCTCTTCTTAAGCTCGAACAGCTTCTTCAGTCTTACCTGCCATTTCATCTAAAATTTTTAAAGCTCGCTCTAAAACAGTAGTATCATCAATCATAACCAATCCACCATCTGGTCCAGGTTCCAAGTGAATCCCAACACTTTTCCCCTCCTTAAAATTGTGTCCACCGAAAAAATTTCTTACAGTGTCAACATTCAGTCCAAGTTCATCGGCTATTCTATGCATACTACCACTAGGCAATGAGTCTTTAATCTTACGTAATTGATAAAACAAACTATTTCTTTATCTTTTTTCAAAAAGAATATTGCCTCTCCAAAAAATAATCATTTTCAAGTATGCAGAATTATAAGTACAGAGAAAAAGCTCCTAAAAATAGACAGAAACAGCTCGTATAAAGCAGAATTATCGGGTTTATACGAGCTGTTTTTAGAATACAGGGAAAATTTAAATACCTTCTATGGCAGAAGCTGGAACCCACCCTACTTTACCATCTTCCAAACGAATTTCTTTCCATTCACGCATAGAGTTGTCTTTTATCTCAACTTTACGTCCCTCATGAAGAATGAACAGACTTGTACCACTTTCACTGGGAGTACTACGCACTGTGACACTAGGTGCCAACACTATAGCTTCGTTACGTTCCATCAGTTCGCCTTTTTGCTGAGCAGCAAACACATTACTCAATATAACAAGAACCAGGAATACTATTCCTGCAATAAATCCCACTTTCTTTCCCGTAATCTGTTTTGAAAAGAAAAAGAGATAGAACGAAACGAGTAATAGTACAAAGAACACAATCCCCAACTTAGCCCATGCGTCTACGCTAAGACAATTAATCAACGATTTAGTCCAAGATACAAAGAAAACCTCAGGAATTGGGATTACCTTATCGATTGTCTTAGAACGTGCTATCTCCAAATTTGCACGAATATCAGCATTACCAGGTTCCAACAACAAGGCACGCTCATAATTCAATATAGCTCTTGCTATATCATCTGCCTTATAATAACTGTTGCCAAGATTATAATAGACCTCTGCAGCCTCTCCCTTCTTTAACAGATTCTCATATATTTGAATGGCAGAAGCATAATCATTCCGTATATAAGCGCTGTCACCTTCAGCCTTTGTCACATTGCTTTCTTGCCTTGCAGCAGAGAATTCCGCATGTGAACCGACGGATGTAGAGTCACTAGCAGTCTGTAATGTATCTACAGATGCAGAATTCTGCCCATAGGCAGTAATTGCCATCACTAGACTAAGAGTAAAAAACAATATTTTATTCATTACCATTTCCTCCTGATTAATGTTTTATCGAGTTTTCCATTTTACTGATAACTTCCAAAGAAGCTGAATATACCTTATCCATAGCCTGGTTATCATCACCCGGAGCAAAGCGGGCAAACTCACAGTTATTCAATGCATCGAGGAATTCCTTTATCAACGCATCATTCACACCATAATTACGAAGTTCCTCTTCGATATTATCCTTAGACAAACGGGATACCGGAATGTTCAGTTTATCACTGATATACCCCCAAAGAGCCTTCAAAACCTCATCATAAAACGCATCTTTCTTATTCTCAACCAATAATTTACCAGCTTGCTTCATACGTTTCACCGCCACTTTATTGGCTTTCTTGGTACGCATCTTTGCTACATTTGCATTGGCTGCTATTTGCTTACGATAGATGATAAAGAATGTAATGAATGCAATACCCGGTATCAAATAAAGTAACCAATACGTCAACGAACCGAAGAAGAAATCACCTTTGGGAGACAGAGTAACATTATTCTGCTTGATAAAACGAATATCCTCGTTCAATACTTTCAACTCTTCCTTGCTTGTAAAGTTTGCAATAGTCTGAGCAGCATTGCCTGCTCCCTTTTCCACATGCAATTCATACTCTTCCGTAGTCAACGTTTTATACGAACGGGAATTAATATCAAAATAACTGAACTTTACGGCAGGAATCTTATAAGTTCCCGCATTACGAGGAATTGCCAGATACTCAATGACCTTGCTACCGGAGAGGCCCGAATTTGTCAGACGGAATTTATTGTCCACCTTCGGATCATATACTTCAAAATCCTCGGGGAATTTAACTTCCGGATTAGAGAGCAATTTCAGATTACCGGTACCAGAAATGACAAGTTTGACAGTAACAGCATCATTGGTCTTGACATTTGTACTATTGATAGAAGAAGTTATATTGAACTCTCCCACTCCTCCCGAAAAATCGGCTGGCTTACCTGCCGGCAAAGGCTTTACGTCAATTGTCAGTTGCGGAGTCAAAATTGTCTTTTTAACTTCTACGTAATTGCTTCCTCCATTGAAAAATGCCTCGAACGGATCAGCAACTTGTGTAGCCTTTGCAATGGAAGCATCAAAGCGTGCTGCATCAATTGTCAGCTTACCGGCTTGTTGCGGGAACAACACAAACTGACGATAGATTGTAGACTGATAATTTCTACCTTTATAATGCTCCAATCCCCATCTTCTGTCATTAGGCAATTCTACTTCCTGAGAATGGAATCCTTTGAAGTCAGGCAATTTCACATTATCAAACATACGTAAGTCCACCAAGGTATATATCTTGTATGTCAGCAGAAAAGCCTCTTGTTCATACACCGTCATCTTACTGGCAGTAGCTGTAATAAACAAATCACTATTCGATACAGATGTCCCGGAAGAAGCGCGGCTGGCAGTGCCCTCACTCTGTTTGCCACCATTTCCAGAAGCTCCATTAGCAGCCTGATCTGCCGGAAGAACCCTTACTTGTACAGAATTCGAAACCATTTGGTTACCATCAGCAGTGATAGTGGCTCCTGGAATAGTAAAATCACCTTCTGCAGTCGCCATTAAAATATAAGTGAATGTAATACTGCTGGTTGAAGTCGTCTGCCCATTAATCATCTGCACGCTACTCTGTTGCGAGCGGCTGGGCCCCATCAACACATCAAATCCCTTCATAGAAGGAGCACGAAAGTCCCTTACCTTTTGTGTAGTCACCGTATACGACAGTCTGAACTGGTCTCCTACCGCCACAGCGTCAGGAGCGGACGCAGTAAACGATACCTTGCCATCGGCAAAGGCATTCATACTGACTGCAATCAGTGCTATCCATAAGAAAACTATTTTTCTCATATATTATTCCTATTATGTTTGTTACCAATCTTTTTCCAGACGACCTCCTTGAAGTACCTGCTGCTTTTTCACTTTATCCTGCACATCCTTCTCGTCTTGCATGACAGAGTTTAACAGCTGCTCGGCATTTTCCTTAGACATCTCATTATCTTTCTTTTCCGGCTGAGAAGGTTGTTGTTGCTGGTCTTGATTCTGTTGCTGGTCTTTCTGCTGATCCTGCTGTTTATCCTGCTCCTTCTGTTGGTCCTGTTTATCCTGATCTTGATTCTGATCCTGGTTCTGCTGCTGGTCTTGCAATTGTTTCTGTGCCAAAGCAAGGTTATAGCGCGTTTCATCATCTTTCGGATTATTGCGTAACGACTCCTTATAGGCTTCTACCGCCTTTGCATAATCCTTCTGAGAATGAAAGATGACTCCCATATTATGATAAATCTGTGCTAAGTTCGATTTGTCCTTTTCTATCTTGGTAGCTCCCACATATTGCTCCATCGCTTCCTGCAGCTTGTTCTGCTGGGTCAATGTATTTCCCAGGTTGAACATGGAAACCGTTGACTTCGGGTTTACCTCCAAAGCCTTCCGATAGTTCACTTCTGCATCCACATATACGCTATCCTTAAAAAAACGGTTTCCCTTACGGATATAATCGCGTTCCGCCTTCTGTGCAGAAGCTGAAGCTGCCACTAACAGCAGCAAAACTATTCCAATATATTTTTTCTGTAACATACGCATCATTTCTTATTAGAGAATAAATGAATGTTGCGGAACAGAGGATTCTTGCGCTCCAATATCAACATCTCAGTCAGTAACAACAGCAGAATAATCCATGCCACTGCCTGAAACTGTTCATTGAATTCCGTGTACACCTGTGTTTCCACATCTGCCTTTGCCATCTTGTTGATTTCCTGACTAATCGCTTTCTGTGCACCATTGGTATTGTCTACGCGCACATAAATACCATTTCCTGCCTGAGCAATTTCCTGACACATCTGCTCATTCAAGCGAGTAACGATTACATTACCTTCACGGTCACGACGATAATCATTAGTACCCTCTATTGGAATGGGGGCACCCTCGGGCATACCTACCCCTAATACATTGACCTGGATACCTTTCTCTGCAGCAGCCTTAGCAGCTTCTACGGCACCACCTTCATGGTTTTCACCGTCGGTGATGACAATAACAGTACGTCCCACTCCTTCTTGAGGTGTAAAACTCCGGGCAGCCAGATTTATTGCAGCTCCAATTGCCGTACCTTGCTTGGAAATCAGCGAAGGATCGATGGACTCCAAAAACATCTTGGCAGAAATATAATCACTCGTAATAGGCAACTGGGTAAATGCGTCACCTGCAAAAACAATCATACCGACCTTGTCATTCTGCATCTTATCTACCAACTGCGCCACCAGCCGTTTTGCCTTCTGCAAGCGGCTTGGCTGTACGTCTTGTGCCAGCATGGAATTGGATATATCCAACGCAATCATCACTTCCACTCCCTGGCGTTTTACCGTCTCCAGTTTGGAACCAAACTGCGGACGTGCCAGCAGTACCGTGAACAACCCGATAGCCGCAAAAACCAACCAAAACTTCACATCCGGACGGTATTTGGAAACATCCGGCATTAGCTGTGCCATCAGTATAGGGTCACCAAATTTACGAATGGCTTTCCTCCTCCGATAATTGGAGTACAAGTAGAAGGCCGCCAATAAAGGCAGCAGCAGCAACAAGTACAAATATGCAGGTTCTTCAAATCGAAACATCTTTTTATTTACAATTTAGCAATTTACAATTTACAATTTGGCTACGCAATGACTGATACACTAAAAGACATTCTCCGTTTTTACGGTATCTTCTTCAATATAGAGTTGCGTAACAGTACCTCCAGTAATACGCACAAGAAAGCAGCCAACGCAAACCAGCGGTACTCTTCCTGGCGCTTGCTGTATTCTTTTACATTCAATTTTGTTTTCTCCAGCTTGTCTATCTCCTCGTACACTTCCTTCAACTTCGAGTTGCTGGTGGCACGGAAATAGTTACCTTCCGTTGTTCCGGCAATCTGTGTCAAAGTCTTTTCATCAATTTCGACGGGCATATTGACATATTGCACTGTTCCGCCTACCGGATAAGGATAAGGAGCCATACCATTGGTTCCTACCCCAATAGTATAAACGCGAATGCCAAAACTCTTGGCTATTTCAGCAGCCGTCAAAGGAGAAATATCACCTTTATTATTGACACCGTCCGTCAGCAGAATAATGACTTTCGACTTTGCCTTGCTATCCTTCAAACGGGTAACGGCATTGGCAATACCCATACCGATTGCCGTTCCGTCTTCAATCAGCCCGCACTTCATATCTTTAAGCAAGTTCAACAATACGGCATGGTCTACTGTCAACGGACATTGCGTAAAGCTTTCTCCAGCAAACAAAGTTATACCTATATTGTCATTCGGACGTCCGTTAATAAACTCTGCCGCCACATCCTTCGCCGCTTCCAACCGGTTAGGTTTCAGGTCTTCGGCCAGCATACTGGTAGAAACGTCCATAGCAAGCATGATATCAATACCCTCAATCTCACTGTTCTGCCAGCTATCGGTGGTTTGCGGACGTGCCAAAACAAGAATAATCAGTATCAAGGCAATTATCCGCAATACAAACGGTACATGCAACAAATAGTTCTTATAGCTTTTAGGGGTATGGGCATACACACGGGCATCCGAAATCTGAAGCGTAGCTTCACTATTCTTCCGCTTCATAATATACCATACTATATAAGGTATAAGCAACAGCAGCAAAAATAAATATTCAATATTGGCAAAAACCATATTTATGTACGATTTAACGATTTACAATTCAGCTTCGCTCCAAACATCCCTCACTTTTCACTCATGTATATCCGATTGAAGTCACTTTTCCTGTATTAAGCAAAATAATTATACAACTCCAATCCGATATATATCAATGAACTGACAAGGGCTACAGCCAACACTACAATACCCGTTCCCAGCAAAATCTTGGTACGCAAAGAACGTTTCTCGATAATGGTAATCTCCGTAGGCTGCGGCTTGGCATTCTCCTCTTCTTTCTCCTTGGTTTCATTAATAAAGTCAATGGCATTAATCAGGTTAGCGTCATTTTCGTTCATCAATGGATTATGCTTGGCAAATTTCACCAAATCAGCAGTCTGGAACAATTCACGCAAATCCGATATTGCTTCCTTATCTTTCATTTCCAGCAACTTATCTATGATTTCCGTAGAAGTCATTTCCAAAGCATTGAAACCAAAACGGTCTTTTATATATGTACGAAGAGTATCGGTCAATTCCGTATAATATTCCTTCGGTTCCCCTTTCTGCCATACCTTCTCATTCTTGATACGTTCTATCTCCTGCATAGCCAACTGATGGGGAGGCAGCTTAGGTTCTACCTTCACCTTACGGATAATAGGCTTATTGTCGAAGAAGCGCATTATCAGATAGACAAGTAATATCCCTATCGGGATAATCAGCGCACCACAAGCCATAAGACCATACCAGTCTTCCCAGGCAAAAGGCGCTTGCATCACTGTTTTGGGACCGAAGAACTGTTCCGGATTCTCCGGGTCTAACGGGACATTCACCGAATATACTTTCAAGGCCAACGCTTTGGAGCGATACTTCTCATTATCCACTGTCACTTCCATAGGCGGCAGATAATAAAGAGCCGAGTCGAAAGAGGTAACTGTATACTCTTGAGTTATCAATGCACGCCGGCCATCATTCAGCAGTTGCGTATCCGGCTTGGCCACATCAATAATTTCAACCCCATTCACCAGCGTATCGGTATATACCGGGAATATGGCACGCTTATCGGCATCCAGAGATACTTGAAGCTTTATCTTTGCCTGCTCTCCAATAAGAATCTGCAAAGAGTCAATCGTAGCATCTACCGTTACCGACTGGGCTACTACCCTTCCCGACCATGCTATCAATAACGCTATCAGAAATAAATATCTTTTCATTTTCCGATTAATTTCGTTTCGCAAACAAATTCATCAATGCCTTGACATAATCCTGGTCGGTACGTACCGACACATTGTCGACATTACTCTTGGTAAACGTTTCATTCAATTCCGCCTGCTTGTTCACCCACCAATCATGATGGGCACGGCGCACGGCACGCGAGGAGGTGTCAATCCACTGCTCATGTCCCGTCTCGGCATCCCTAATCTTCATCAGTCCCACGGGTGGCAATTCTTCCACACGACGGTCGTACACCTGAACGGCAACCAGGTCATGCTTACGATTGGCAATGGTCATGGCGTTCTTGAAACTTTCCTGGTCGATGAAGTCGGACAAGACAAATGCCGTGCAACGGCGTTTCATCACATTCGTCAGATATTCCAATCCCAAACGGATGTTCGTCCTCCGGCTTTCCGCATGAAAATCTATCAGTTCGCGGATGATGTAAAGTATATGCTTACGTCCCTTCTTGGGCGGAATAAACTTCTCAATCCGGTCCGAAAAGAAGATGACACCAATCTTGTCATTATTCTGAATGGCAGAGAATGCCAGTGTAGCGGCAATTTCCGTCACCATATCCTTCTTCATCTGCTTTACCGTACCGAACTCCAAACTACCGGAAACATCTACCAACAACATCACTGTCAATTCGCGCTCCTCCTCAAACACCTTGACGTAAGGCTTGTTGAAGCGGGCGGTCACATTCCAGTCAATGTCGCGTATGTCATCGCCAAACTGATACTCGCGCACCTCGGAGAATGCCATACCTCTACCCTTGAAGGCAGAGTGATACTGCCCGGCAAAGATATTGTTGGACAATCCGCGCGTCTTTATCTCAATCTGACGGACTTTCTTCAAAAGTTCTGTTGTTTCCATTGATTTATTTTAATAATCTCATTTAAGCACACAAGCGCAATTTAGTTTATAACAGAAACTTCCCTATGAAAAGGGGTGAGGTTTTCGGTACTCAACCCTAAGGTTTACGACGCTAAACCTCAGGTATAGGATTGTAAACCTCAAGTTTACGAAAACCTCTATTATGCGTTAGGGCACTTCAACCTTGTTCAGTATCTTGCTGACGATTTCATCAGATGTCATATTGCTGGCTTCCGCCTCGTAAGTCAAGCCGATACGGTGGCGAAGTACGTCGTGTGCCACAGCGCGCACATCCTCCGGAATGACATAACCGCGACGCTTGATGAACGCGTAGCTACGGGCAGCCAAGGCCAAGTTGATGGAAGCACGGGGCGAACCGCCGAAACCAATCATGTCTTTCAGTTCTTTTAAATCATATTTTTCCGGATAACGGGTAGCAAATACAATATCAACAATATATTTTTCTATTTTCTCATCCAGATACACCTGGCGAACCACTTTACGAGCTTCAATAATTTCGTCTGCCTTCAAAATGGGCTTCACTTCAAATTTATCACCATTGATATTCTGACGGATAATCAGTTTCTCCTCTTCCAGCTTCGGATAGTCTATTACGACTTTCAGCATGAAACGGTCCACTTGCGCTTCGGGCAGCGGATAAGTACCTTCCTGCTCGATAGGATTCTGTGTGGCAAGCACCAGGAATGGTTTGGGCAACCCGAAAGTTTCATTGCCGATAGTAACTTGACGTTCCTGCATGGCTTCCAGCAAAGCACTCTGTACTTTGGCCGGAGCACGGTTGATTTCATCAGCCAAAACAAAGTTTGCGAAGACCGGACCTTTTTTTACTTGGAACGTTTCATCCTTCTGGCTGTAAACCATTGTACCTATTACGTCGGCAGGCAACAAGTCAGGCGTAAACTGAATGCGGCTGTATTGCGCATCAATCAACGAAGCAAGCGTCTTGATAGCTAAAGTCTTTGCCAAACCGGGCACACCTTCCAACAACACATGTCCATCGGACAACAAACCAATTAACAACGACTCTACCAGATGCTTTTGTCCTACAATGACCTGGTCCATACCTGTGGTAAGATTGGTAACGAAAGCACTTTGTCTTTCAATCCGCTCATTCAGTTCGCGGATGTCAATTGTTTCAGCCATAAATCAATCTATTTTTTAATGTTTAATTTCTTCATTTATCCGGTTTTGAACCGGCAATTATTTTTTTCGCTCCCAAAAGTACGGGAATAAATTAACCATACCAACTAATTTTTATTAAAAAACTATGCGAAACCTTTTAGATTAAACTACTTTCATAGAGTTTAGTATTTAACAAAAAAGAAGCAGTAATTTTTTACTGCTTCTTGGCTAATTTCGGTATCTTGATAGTGGTACCATAAGGTACATTATCCGGATTCTTGATTACGCCGGGATTATGCTTCACGATATAAGGCCAAAGAGCTTTTGTCCCATAAAAACGAAGCGCTACCCTAGTCAGCGTTTCCCCTTCCTTGATGGTATAAGTGGTTTCTGTTCCCACAATCGTATACCCCACAGAATCCGGCTCAAACGGTGCAACTGTCTTTTTCTGCTCTTTTTTAGGAGCGGGAGACTGTGCCTGTACATTTTCCTTTGGAGTTGTTGTAAGCGCAGGAGTTGTTGTAGCAACAGTTTCTGCCACAGTATCTGTCCGGGCAGGAACTACAACATCTTTTGAAACAATGCTGTCTGTCAAGGCAATATTGTCTTGACCGGCAGGGACATCCACCTTTTCAGTAACAGATTCCTTCACATCCGAGTCTGCAACCTCTTCTACAAGAGGCTTTGCAGTAAGTTTGTCAAGCAAGTCCGGATAATACATGAAAGCTACGGCACCACCACACAACAACACTACAAATACAACGATGCCTATAAAATATTTCATAGTCGAAGAATCTGCCGTATCTTTTATCACTGGCTCAGACGGTTCCGGTTCAACAGCAACTATATTTTCAGGCATTGCTTCAGGTTCAGTTTTTTCCGGTTTCTCCTCTTCAACTTCCGGTTCGGGCTCAACTAACGGCTCTTCGACTACAGTTTCCACCAAAGGTTCTTCTATCGTGGCTTCTTCCACTAAGGCAACCTTCTCCTCCACCTCTTGTTCCGGAGTTTTGATTTCAGTATCTTCATCATCTTCACTGTCATTTTCCTGCAGGGTGTCCTCAAGCACCGTAGCGTCATTCAAAACTACAGTTTCAAAATGCGAAAATGGTCTATTGATAATATCTTTCAAAGCCGGTTCCGGTGTAAACGACACTTTTGTATGCCCTTGTATCTCAAACCTTTCCCCCGTATTCACATTAACGCTTTCACGACTCCCGACATCTATCAGCTTGAAAGTCCCCAAACCTCGTATCTTCACATATTTGTCCTTCTCCAAAGACTCCTCAATCAGCTGGAAGAATTCTTTCACAAAACTATCCGCATTCTTCTTGCTCATGCCATGCCTTTCAGCCAGCGTGTCAATCAGGTCTTGTATGTTCAGTTTCTCATTCATAATACGGGAGATTTTTTAAAAGCCGGTCACTTAAACTTATCCTTTAACAATGTACTCGGCTTATAGGTCAATACCAATTTGGGAGGCACCAGCATACGTTGCTTTGTAGTCGGATTCACAGATATACGCTCTGCCTTCTTTTTCACTTCGAATGTACCGAACCCTTGTATAGAGATAATATTCCCCTCCTCCAACTGCCGTGTCATATCTGCCAGCAATGAAGCAACCAGCTCAGAAGTATCTTTCAATGTGTACCCTAACCTCCGCGACAATTCAGAAGTAAACTCTTTGTTATTCAAAATGTAAGCCTTTAAATTGAACTACGGTGCTATATTAGCAAATCTTCTTCACATATGCAAGAAGATAAGGAAAAATCTTTAAATTATTCGTCCAAAAAGGTCGAAATCATCGGAATTTACTATCTCTACGTGGTAAAAGTTACCTATATGCAACGCCCTGTCTCCACGCTCAATCAAAACCTCAGGATCCACTTCGGGAGAATCAAATTCTGTACGTCCAATATAATATTCGCCTTCCAGCCGGTCAATGATTACTTTCATCTGCCTGCCTACTTTCTCCGCACTCAACTCCCCTGAAATGCCTTGTTGAATAGACATTAACTCATCCAAGCGCGCTTGTTTCACTTCCTGGGGAATAGAATCCTCATATTCAGCAGCGGCATACGTCCCTTCTTCTTCCGAATACGCAAAAGCCCCCATTCTATCGAAACGCACTTTACGGACAAACTCTTTCAGCTCCTCAAAATCGGCTTCAGTTTCTCCTGGATGCCCCACCATCAGTGTAGTACGGAGATGGATACCGGGAACCTCCTCACGGAATTGTTCTATCAGCTTATACGTCTCATCCTTCGTCACATGGCGACGCATCTTTTGCAGCATATTGTCACTGATATGTTGCAGGGCAATATCCATATATTTGCATACATTGTCACGCTCGCGCATCACACGGAATAAATCAGCCGGAAAATGTGCCGGATAGGCATAATGCAAGCGTATCCACTCCACTCCGGGAATATCCGAAATCCGCTCAACAAGCTCGGGCAACATTTGCTTCTTATATAAATCTACTCCGTAATAGGTCAACTCCTGGGCTATAACCTGGAATTCCTTTACACCCCGTGCAACCAGATACTTCACCTCGTCAAGTATTTCCTCCATCGGGCGCGACACATGCCTTCCCGTAATGATGGGAATAGCGCAATAAGAACATTTACGGTCACACCCTTCGGATATCTTCAAATAGGCATAATGCTTGGGAGTGGTCAATGTGCGCTCTATGTGCAGCTCGTCATGATAGGCCTTTCCCAAATCCTGCAGCAACTCTCTCCAATTGAATTTACCATAGAATTTATCCACCTGGGGAATTTCAACGGCCAATTCCTTCAGATAACGTTCCGAAAGGCAACCCATTACATAAAGCTTCTCCAAGTTTCCTTCCTCCTTGGCCTGCGCAAATTCCAGAATCATATTAATGGATTCCTCCTTGGCGTCACCGATGAAACCGCAAGTATTGATTACGGCAATCTGTCCCTTCGGTCTTTCCGCATCATGTGTCACATGGAATCCCACTTCCTCCAACTGACGCATCAAATGTTCCGAATCCACCAGGTTTTTAGAACATCCTAAAGTGATGATATCTATAGTCTTCCGTTTCATGCATTCTCCCCGAACAGTGAATCAACAAATTCCTTTTTACGGAACACCTGCAAATCTTCCATTCCTTCACCCAATCCAATATATTTAACCGGAATTTTAAACTGGTCTGAAATGCCGATGACTACGCCACCCTTGGCTGTTCCGTCCAACTTTGTAACAGCCATTGCCGTAACCTCCGTTGCCAGAGTGAACTGCTTGGCTTGTTCGAATGCATTCTGTCCGGTTGAGCCATCCAACACAAGCAACACCTCATTCGGAGCATCAGGAACAACCTTCTTCATCACATTCTTGATTTTCGTCAGTTCATTCATCAAACCGACTTTATTATGAAGGCGTCCTGCCGTATCTATAATTACCACATCGGCATTATTGGCAGTTGCGGAACTCAGTGTGTCAAAAGCGACAGAAGCCGGGTCAGCACCCATTTTCTGCTTTACAACAGGCACACCTACCCGTTCACCCCATATCACCAACTGCTCCACAGCAGCAGCACGGAAAGTATCGGCAGCACCCAGATAAACAGACTTTCCGGCTTTCTTGAACTGATAAGCCAGTTTGCCAATCGTAGTAGTCTTCCCTACACCATTGACGCCCACTACCATAATGACGTATGGTTTCTTCGCAATCGGTGCTTCAAAGTCATCCACATCCTCCGAATTATTCTCTGTAAGCAACGCTGCGATTTCATCACGTAAAATATGATTCAGCTCAGTGGCATTCATATATTTGTCGGCTGCTGCACGCTTTTCGATACGTTCAATAATTTTCAGTGTCGTTTCCACGCCCACATCCGAAGTTATCAACACCTCTTCCAGATTATCCAATACTTCATCATCAACTTTTGACTTTCCTGCCACAGCACGCGCAATCTTGCCAAACACACTTTCTTTGGTCTTAGATAATCCTTTATCTAATGTTTCCTTTTTTTCCTTGGAGAAAAAACTAAAAAATCCCATACACTAATTATTTTTATGCAACCTGTTTTCGCATTCCCTGCAAAGATAGTGCAAACCGGATGCAGAATAAAATGAACCCGTTCATTTTTTATGCCGAGGTGCAGCCTATCTTCGCATTTTCAGCAAAGATATAACAAAACTGACGAATATTAAAAACTTCGTCCTCTTTTTAAAAAGAAATCCCCTTACCGGAAATACCGACAAGGGGGATCTTTATAAGTCATCAGCGCTTTACAGCCACTGTATTTATCTTATTTCTTAAAGAAGTTCTGAACATCTTCATTACGGACCATCTGTTCATCAAAGATGTAAGCACCAGTCTTAGGAGACTTCACCATTTTGATAACCTTTGTATAAGAACGTCCTTCTTTGCTTCCTTCGTGCAAGGTTGCTACCGCTTTCTTTGCCATAAGTTATAGATTTATTATTTAATTTCTTTATGTACTGTCACTCTCTTCAGAATCGGATTGTATTTCTTCAACTCCAATCTCTCTGTGGTATTCTTTCTGTTCTTCGTCGTAATATAACGAGAAGTACCCGGCATACCGCTATCCTTGTGTTCTGTGCATTCCAGAATCACCTGTACTCTGTTACCTTTTGCTTTCTTTGCCATAATCAGTATTCTCCTCTACTTTAGCCAATAACTTTAATGCTTTTCCAATCACAATAACCTTTAGCTACCGCATCTTTCAAAGCAGCGTCCAGTCCTTTCTTATTAATAATGCGCAAACCATTAGCGCAAATGCTAAGGCTGATCCAGCAATCCTGCTCTACATAGTAGAACTTCTTGTTAAACAAGTTCAAATCAAAGGTTCTCTTTGTTCTTCTCTTTGAGTGTGAAACATTGTTGCCAATCATGGCCTTCTTTCCGGTAATTTGACAAATCTTTGACATTTCTATCTTAATTTTATAGTTTTCTTTTTTGCCTATTTCAAACAGAGCGCAAAGTAAGCACTTTTATCGTTACCAAACAAGTTTTTCTTAAAATAATTCACTGTATGATAGCATTTTTTCCTCATTTCAGCTTCTCACAAAGCAACAAAAGGGCATTTTGAATTGCTTTTTCCACATTTCCCTTTCTTCCCTCGTCCCCCTCCTGCTTCATGGCAACTATTTCATTTTTATAGGCAGCAGCTATCCACACCGTACCCACTGGTTTTTCCGGAGTCCCACCTCCAGGACCTGCAATACCGGAAGTAGCCACTGCACAATCTGTTTTCAGCGTTTTCATCGCACCTTTCACCATTTCTGTAACAGTTTCACGACTTACTGCTCCATATTTTTCCAATGTTTCGGCAGATACATGCAACAAAGACATCTTTATTTCATTGGAATACGCCACTATACTACCATTAAAGTATTCCGAACTGCCGGGAACGGAAGTAATCAGAGCGGCAATCCCTCCACCCGTACAACTTTCTGCGGTGGAAAGGGACAATTTCTTTGCTTTCAGCAGCTCTCCTACCTTTTCTTCCAACTTCATACCTTATTATATATTATCCTAAAGTTACGCGTGAATAAGCAGGTGCTTCCATCGGACAAAAATCCTTATCCATATACTTGAAGTATCCGGTAATGGCAATCATGGCAGCGTTATCCGTTGTGTAGCTGAACTTCGGAATAAATATTTTCCAACCATACTTCCCGGCATGCTCACGGAAAGCATTACGCAATCCGTTATTGGCAGAAACGCCTCCTGCAACAGCCACTTCCTTTATTTTATATTGTTTGGCAGCTTTGCGCAACTTATCCATCAAGATATCTACAACGGTAGCTTCCAGTGATGCCGCCAAATCCGTCTTGTGATGTTCGATGAAATCGGGGTCGTCCTTCATCCAGTCGCGCAGAGAGTAAAGAAACGAGGTCTTAAGTCCGCTGAAACTATAATCCAACCCTGGAATATGCGGTTTGCTGAACGAGAAGGCTTTAGGATTACCTTGCCGAGCCAGTTTGTCAATAATCGGACCACCCGGATATCCCAATCCCATTACCTTCGAGCATTTGTCAATGGCTTCACCGGCGGCATCATCAATGGTCTGCCCCAAAATTTCCATATCGTTATAGGCTTTCACCAAGATAATCTGTGAGTTTCCACCGGAAACCAGCAAGCAGAGGAAAGGAAATTCCGGCTGCACATTATCTTCACCTTCTGCTTTAATGAAATGAGCTAACACATGACCAGTCAAATGATTAACATCAATCATAGGAATACCTAATGAACGGGCAAACCCTTTGGCGAAAGATACCCCCACCAACAACGACCCCATCAATCCCGGTCCACGCGTAAAGGCCACAGCACTCAATTCCTCTTTGGTTACTCCGGCGCGTTTCAATGCCTCATGCACTACCGGAACTATATTTTGTTGGTGCGCGCGGGAAGCCAGTTCAGGCACTACCCCGCCGTATGCTTCATGCACAGCTTGGCTGGCCACCACATTCGAAAGCAGATAACCATCTTTGATGACAGCTGCAGAAGTGTCATCACAAGAAGATTCTATTCCCAAGATTATTGTACTCATAATGTTTATTTACGTTTAAACGCTGCAAAAGTAGTGATAAAAGTACGATTCATAACGTATTATTTCATATTTTTGTTGGCTGATTATAAAAATTAACCGCCTATCAGAAAGCTAAAAAAAACAGTACGCTGGGTACTCGGTATTGTATTGGGATTGTATATCGGTACCATATTGTTGCTGAACATTCCATCCGTTCAGCGACAAATGTCTGTATTTGTTGCCAATGAACTGGCTTCCATACTGGACAGCAAGATTTCCATTGGGCGAATAAACATAGGATTGCTGAACCGCATCATCATCGACGACCTGCTCCTGGACGACCAGTCTGGCAAGGAAATGCTGAAGGTGACCCGTCTTTCTGCCAAATTCGATATTCTCCCCCTATTCAGCGGCAAAATATCCATCAGTAACATACAATTGTTCGGCTTTAACATCAATCTGAACAAGCAGACTCCCAAGGATAAACCTAATTTTCAGTTTGTACTCGACGCATTCGCATCCAAAGATACGGTTCAAAAGAAAAACAACCTGGATCTCCGTATCAATTCCTTACTGATACGCCGCGGAAAGGTTTCATATGATGTGCTGTCCGAGAAAGAGACTCCGGGAAAGTTCAATCCACAGCATCTCCGCTTGCGTAACATTATTGCAAACATCTCCCTAAAAGCATTGCAAAATGATTCTATCAATGCTGCCATCAAGCGTCTGAGCATCGAAGAAGAACATTCCGGATTTGAATTGAAGAAACTAAGCCTAAAGGTTATCGGTAATGACCAACGGATGAAAATCGAAAATTTCGCCATCGACCTCCCCAACACCTCTTTGGCAATGGATACTATACACATGGATTATGACAGTCTGGGGGCGTTTGACAATCTTGCCCAAGATGTCCGTTTCTCATTCCATTTGCTGCCCTCTCAAATCGCCTTGCAGGATTTATCGGCTTTTGTTCCGGCTTTTGGTTCCTTCAAGGAAAAATTGCAAGTAGAGGTACAGACAGACGGCACCATCAATCAACTGAATTGCCCGCACCTTTCCGTCTCTGTCGGAAATCATTTTTATCTGAGGGGAGACGTATCTCTACAAGACCTTTCCCATCCGGAAAATGCTTATATATTCGGTAATTTGTCCAATTTGTACGCAGACCCGGAAGGAATTGCCTTCTTTGTCCGGAATTTCAGCAAGAACTATAATGGAGTACCTCCCGTCCTGCAACACTTAGGAACGGTTTCCTTCCGTGGAGAAGTCTCGGGCTACTTCACAGACCTCGTAACTTACGGACAAGTACGCACTGACATCGGAACCATCCAAACTGACGTAAAACTAAGTTCTAACAAAGATAAAGGTTATTTTGCCTATTCCGGTGCAGTGAAAACCAAAGAGTTTGAGCTGGGCAAGATGCTGGGTAACAAAAAACTGGGTAAAGTAACTTTCAATCTGGATGTCAACAGCAGCCATTACGAAAACCAATACCCGTCCGTACTGCTGAAAGGGCTGGTTGCCTCCATTGATTACAGCGACTACAATTACGAAAATATCACCCTAGATGGAGAATACAAGCAGGGAGGCTTCACGGGAAAAATCGCCTTGGATGACACCAATGGTTCTGTTATTTTGAACGGTACCATCAATACCGCCAGTCGGGTACCGACTTTCAACTTTCAGGCAAGCATCGACAAATTTCGTCCTCATGCCCTACATCTGACACCCAACTATGAAGATACGGAAATATCAGTCAAAGTCAAGGCGGACTTCACCGGCGGTTCCATTGACGAGATGAACGGTGAAATCAACATTGACAGCTTATCGTTCGCAGCTCCGGAAACACAATACTTCCTGGACAACCTGAAGATATCCGCCATAAGAGAAAGCGAAAACCAGAAACGGCTGACCATCCAATCCAACTTTCTCCAAGGTAGCATAGAAGGCGATTATTCTTATCGTACCCTGCCTGCCAGTGTACTGAATATCATGCGTCGTTATATCCCCGCCTTGATTCTGCCAGACAAGAAACCCATAGAGACGGAGAACAATTTCCATTTCGACATGCACATTTACAATACGGAACTGCTCTCCACCGTCTTTCAGATTCCGGTAAAAGTATATACCCATTCCACCATTAAAGGATACTTCAATGACAAGGCACAGCGACTCCGTGTAGAAGGCTATTTTCCCCGTCTCCGCTATGAAAACAAATTCATCGAATCCGGAATGTTCCTTTGCGAGAATCCCGGTGACCAGTTCCATACACGCCTACGCTTCAGCAACCGCAAATCAAGCGGCGCTGTCAATATAGCTTTAGAAGCGCAAGCCCAGAACAACAGCATACAGACCACGCTGAACTGGGGTAACAGCAGCACTGTAACCTACAGCGGGAAACTCGCCGCCGTCGCCCACTTCATCCGTGAACAGAAAGAAGCGAATGAAAACAAGAGGAAACTTCCCCCCTTAAAAACCGTCATTAATGTCCAGCCCACCAACGTGATACTGAACGATACGCTATGGGATATACATCCCTCCCAAGTGGTACTCGACTCCGGCAAAGTGTATGTCAATGATTTCTACTTCAGCCATAAAGACCGGCACTTGCGTATCAATGGTATCGTTTCACCACAACCCGAAGATACAGTACGTCTGGATTTGAAGGAAATCAACATCGGTTATGTGTTCGACATTGCAGACCTCGGAGTCAATTTCAAAGGAGAAGCCACCGGTCCGGCTTTCGCCAGCGGAGTACTGGAAAACCCCGTCATGAGCACCGACTTGTTTATCCGCAACCTCGGATTGAACGAAGGCTTGCTGGGTGATGCCAACATACACGGAGAATGGCACCACGACGTGAAGGGCATCTATCTGGATGCCCATATCAGGGAGAAAGATATCGCCAAAAGCCATGTGTATGGCTATGTCTATCCCTTGAAGCCCACCAGTTCATTGGATCTCCAAATTGAAGCGGGCGGTACCAACTTGAAGTTTATACATCATTATATGAGCAGCATCACGCCCGAATTCAACGGACGTGCCACCGGCCATGTACATTTCTATGGCAAATTCAAGGCTCTCACCATGGAAGGGCGTGTATTCGGCGATGCTTCCATGAAGGTAGACGTGCTCAACACCACTTTCTCCGTCAAAGACAGCATCTACATCGAGCCCGGCGGGTTGACCTTCCGCAACAACCGCATTTTCGACACGCAAGGGCATCAAGGCAGCATGAGCGGCTATCTGCACTATCAGCATTTCAAGAACCTGGAGTACCGTTTCAATTTCAATGTCAACGACATGCTGGTGATGAATACCAAAGAATCACCGGACTATCCCTTCTACGGCACCGTCTACGGTACGGGAAATGCCACTATTGCCGGTAATGCCCAAGATGGCGTTAACATTGACATTGCAATGACTACCAATCGCAACACCACCTTTACCTATATAAAGGATAACGTATCTACAGCAGTCAGCAACCAGTTCATCAAGTTTGTGGACAAGACACCACGCCGTGCCGTACAAGACTCTATCCGCCTTTCCGACTACGAAATTGCCCAAAAGGAAATCGAGGAAGAAAGAGAGAGCGACACTGATATCCGGCTGAATCTCTTGATAGACGCCACTCCCGACGCTACCATGAAGATTATCATGGACCCTATCGCCGGCGACTATATCAGTGGACGGGGAACCGGAAATATCCGTACTGAGTTTTTCAATAAAGGAGATGTAAAGATGTTCGGCAGTTACCGGATAAGCCAGGGAGTCTATAAATTCAGTCTGCAAGAGGTTATCCGAAAGGACTTTATTATCAGGGATGGGAGTACCATTACATTCAACGGTTCGCCGCTGGATGCCACTCTGGACATAAAAGCAGGCTATACGGTCAACTCAGCATCCTTAAATGACCTGATGCCCAACGAGGCAACCTCCGGCTACATCAGCCAGACAAATGTAAAAGTGAACTGTATGATGGACCTTACCGGACAATTGACTTCACCCGATGTAAAATTTGACATCGAGCTACCCAACGAACGCGATGAAGTGCAGGCCATTGTCCGTAACTATATTCCTACTGACGAGCAAATGAACATGCAGATACTCTATCTGTTGGCTATCGGCAAGTTCTATACCCCGGAAAACTTGGGAGCCACCCAGAATTCGAATATGATGTCCAGTGTTGTTTCATCCACCCTTTCCGGACAGTTGAATAACGCTTTATCGAACATTCTCGATGTTAATAACTGGAACTTCGGCACCAATTTCAGTACCGGTGAAAGAGGCTGGACAGACATGGAGTTCGAGACCATGCTTTCGGGGCAATTATTGAATAACCGACTACTTATCAATGGTAATTTTGGCTATCGTGACAATCCGATGGCAAATACCAATTTTGTGGGAGACTTTGAAGCAGAATGGCTCGTCAACCGTTCCGGAGACATCCGCCTGAAAGCGTACAACGAAACGAACGACCGCTACTACACCCGGACAAATCTGACAACACAAGGTATTGGCATTATCTTCAAAAAGGATTTCAACAAATGGAGTGAGCTCCTTTTCTGGAACAGATGGAAACTCAACCGGCTGAGAAAGGAACAAAAAATAAAACAAGATACTCTATCCACTGATAAAATAAACACAGAACAGCAGATGCCCGAGGCACAATCAAAACGGAAAAGGGAGCAAAAATAAGATTGACGTTCTTACTGTCCACATTGAAGGTTTTAGAATAAGTAAATAGGCTCAAATACAGTATTTTAACATGGCTACACCCTTTATACCTAAAGGTGTAGCCATCACTCTACGATGGTATAGGCATTCAAGGCAAAGGGTGTAGCCATAAAAATACATCAGAAAGGTAATGGCCCGTCCGACCCCACACCTCCAAACGGGTTGTCCGTCTGTGGCGGAAAATCAGCAGCCGATGGAGGTGGCGGTGTTGCCGTACTTCCGATAGGCGCATTCATACGTGAACCGAATGTAGCTCCTCCACCCTCCGTCGGAGGTGGGATGACCATATCATCCTCCGGATTCTGGAAACGGGTGTACTGTCCGATAAATCTCAGACGCACATCCCCCACGGCACCGTTACGGTGCTTTGCTATGATGATTTCCGCCATACCGCGCAAGTCACTGCCATCGGCAGAAGTATAAATCTTGTAATATTCGGGACGGTGGATGAAGCACACCATATCGGCATCCTGCTCGATGGCACCGGATTCACGGAGGTCACTCAACTGAGGTCGCTTTCCTTCCAAACCCTCACGGTTCTCTACATTACGGGAGAGCTGCGAAAGAGCAAGCACAGGAATATTCAGCTCTTTGGCAATACCTTTGAGCGAACGGGAGATGGTAGATACCTCCTCCTGACGGCTACCAAACTTCATACCATTGGCATTCATCAGCTGGAGATAGTCGATCATCAACAGTTTAACCCCCTTTTCCCTTACCAGTCGGCGCGCTTTGGTACGGAGTTCGAAAACAGAAAGACCAGGCGTATCATCAATATAAATAGGTGCACCTGTCAGTTTTCTCAGTTTTTTATCCAACCGTTCCCATTCTGGCTGTTCCAATTGTCCGTTCAGTATTTTTTTACCCGAAATCTCGCAAACATTCGAGATGAGTCGGTTCACCAACTGAACGTTATTCATTTCCAGAGAGAAGAATCCGATAGGCACATCATAATCTACCGCCACATTCTTGGCTATACTCAATGCAAAGGAAGTCTTACCCATGGCAGGACGACCAGCGATAATCACAAGGTCGGACGGTTGCCAACCTGATGTCATATCATCCAACCCACGATACCCCGTAGGAATACCGGTAAGACCACCCGAGTTCTGAGCAGCGCGCTGCAAGATGGCAACGGCCTCCTTTACAACCGGATCAATCTGTGTATAATCCTGCTTCATATTGTTCTGCGAAAGCTGGAAGAGTTCACCTTCAGCTTTCTGCATCAGTTCATCCACATCCACTCCTTCTTCATACGCCATCGTCTCGATGTCGCCGGCATAATGAATCAGCTGGCGCTGCATATATTTCTGCGCCAGGATACGGGCATGCGACTCTACATGGGCAGCCGAAGCCATGCCTGCAGAAATATCCATGAGATATTGTGCTCCTCCCACCTTATCCAGTTCGCCAGTCTTGGCTAACTGATCGGCAAGAGTCATGATATCCACAGGCCGTTCCTCCATGTTCATCACCTGGATAGCCTGATATATTCTCTTATGACGCGGGTCATAAAAAGTATCCGGCTTGAGCAACTCCGACACCACCGAAAAGGCATCAGAATCTATCATCAAGGCACCCAGTACCGCCTGCTCCACATTCACAGCCTGCGGCTGCAAATGGGCGTAGGTTGGATCTATCTGTACCTTATTCTTATTTTTATTATTCTCCGCCATCTTTATTGTTTTTCCTTTCCTCGAAAACTTTTTTTGTTATAAATTCCAATTCTATAGGCGCAATACCACGATTATCGAGCCAATCTCCCATCTCGAGCAGGCCGAGTACATCTATATCTTCCTTAGGGGAAAAAGCTGCATGACCAGATGCTTCATTCAAAAATCTGATAGCTGCAGTTCCTCCCTTTTTCACGAGAACGCAGAGTCCATAATAGAAAAATTTCATAGACTCCCATCTGTGGTCTTGTGGCTTGGCTCACCATCGCAGATAACATTTTCATGAACATGCGTTCCTTTTCATCCTTATCCATATCTGTCATGTCAGAATTCAATATATCCCTGATTTCATTATCATCACTATTTTGCAGATAAGGTTCTATTAAAGCCATTGCGTGGTCAATGTTTTTATCGCCTTCCGATTCTGAAAAGAGCAAAGAGAAAGCCAGTCTGCATTCAACCTGTTCTTCCTTAGGATACTGTTCATCCATCTGGAAAGCCCATTCCAAAGCCTCTTTATAATGATGGAGTTTCAATAAGAGATCGGTCTTTTTCAGCTTGAGCTTAAACTGCTTACTCTCATCTGATTCTTCTTTAATCAATTCAATGTTATTAAAGCCGCCGGGTCTTTTATCTCTTCTTCTATTTCTAATTTCAACTCCGTGGCAGCCTTATAAGTTGGGCTTGTATTCTTAATCACATAGAGATGTTCAAGCGCTTCATCATATTTTTCCTCCGATTTGTATGCCAATGCAAGCATCATATGCTCTTCGTCGGTATATTTTTCCAGATTACGCAAAATCTTGCTAACAAAGGCATAGTCACCTCTTTTAGCAGAGAAACGGGCCAGCGACAGGCGATACTTGTCATATTCCGGTTTAGCAAACAGTCCTGTAGTGAAGAAAGGAATTTCCTTCTGCACTTCGAAAGGATTATCAAATGCCTTCCTCATTGGGGAGAGAGTATAGAATCGGTAGAGGTCCTGCACATAGCGATGACGCACCCTGATTGCACGTTTCTTCTTTTCCTCTTCAGAGAGATTCTCTTCATGTTCCATTACCGAATCAAGCAGTGTGACATTTTCAGAATCCTTTGCTTCTGTAGAATCAGTCTCATCCTCTACTGGCTCTTCGGTATTCTGCTCTTTTTCCTCCTCATCTTCTTCGTCATAAAAAACAGGACCAGACACCATATTTTCCGGGGTAACATCCAATGATTCAATAAATTCCTTAGATGTATTATTCAATGAAAGAATGATGCTATACAGATCGGTATCACACATAGAGGCGCCTCTCAAGAGATTGTTGATGAAATTGCGATGCTGTTTCATCGTAGCCCGAACATTCTTGAGCGTAGAATTACGGACATAGAAAGGAACAAACCAATTATAGAGTGAATGGAAATGACCGAAGCTCTTCTGGTTGGCAAACTGATGATAATAGACATCAACTCCTATATCTTCTGAATTCAACATATAGTCGAAGGCTCCCTTAAGGGCATCATCAGGATTCTCCCCATCTGCAGAGAAGCAATTAAGTCCCAATTCACCCGTTTGGTCTATCTTTTCGGCCAAATCCTGAGTAAAAGAAGTGAACATGGTCTTCACCACGGAATGCATCATCTCCTTGCTATCCTTTTTACTTGTAAGACATAGACGCATTTGGCGTTGGAGATCAACACAGGCTGCCAAAAATTCATCATCCATGATCAAGCCAGCAGCAGAATCCCAATATTTCTGTTTTTCACCCGAATTGGTTATTGCACAGAAAACGAAACCCACCAAAGCTCGCTGGCGAACACTGCAAGTACTGTCGTCAGACTTGATTAAGCGCATCAAGACTGCAAGTTTAGGGGCATCAAAGAATACAGAGCATGACAATGAAACAGCCGAAACTATCATATTGATGGTGTATGGATCTACCAAATCGGAAGCGATGATATCAAGAATATTCTTGACAAAATCATCATTCCATTCTTCAGTTGTCAAAATATAAGAAAACACCATATTGCGATAGGCATTAAGCTGCTC
>OMAA01000272.1_pt1 | contig 24865 bp, 10 predicted proteins | sample 1674191 | NCBI WGS metagenome assembly OMAA01 (sample SAMEA103958152, study PRJEB25191) | human gut metagenome | biome: human-associated habitat [ENVO:00009003]; feature: intestine environment [ENVO:2100002]; material: feces | place: Germany | collected 2013/2015
GAAGGCCGGGAAGAAGGATCCGGAACCTGCGCCGGCGGCCGCTGAAAAGCAGGGTGCACCGGCCGCGGACGCTCCCGCCAACGAATCGTAAAAACAGCAATTGAGATATGAAGACATTTCCAATGGGCGGAGTGCATCCGTCGGAAAACAAACTGAGCTGCGCCAGGCCGATCGAGCGTCTTCCGCTGCCCGAGACGGTGACGATCCCCCTCGCGCAGCATATCGGGGCGCCGGCCGTGGCCAGGGTCGCCAAAGGCGACCGGGTGCTCACGGGACAGCTCATCGCCGAGGCCGGCAGCTTCATGTCGGCGAATATCCACTCTCCGGTGTCGGGAACGGTGACGGCCGTGGACCTCCAGCCCAACGGGCAGGGGCTGCGCCAGATGATGATTACGATCAAGCGCGAGGGCGACGACTGGGCCGAGGGAATCGACCGCTCGGAGACGATCGTCCGCGAGTGTACGCTCTCGGCACAGGAGATCGTCGCCCGGATCAAGGACGCCGGCATCGTCGGCATGGGCGGCGCGACGTTCCCCACGCACGTGAAACTCTCGATTCCTCCCGGGAAAAAGGCCGAATCGCTGATTATCAACGGTGTAGAGTGCGAGCCTTACCTTACGTCCGACCACCGTACGATGCTGGAGCACGGTGAGGAGCTGCTCGTGGGCGTGACGATCCTGATGAAGGCCATCGCCGTGGAGAAAGCCTATATCGGGATCGAGAACAACAAACCCGACGCCATTGCGCACCTGCGCCGTCTGGCCCAAGGGTATAAGGGCATCGAGGTGGTGCCCCTCAAGGTGAAATACCCGCAGGGCGGTGAGAAACAGCTGATCGTGGCCATTACGGGGCGCGAGGTGCCGCCCCCGCCCGCACTCCCGATCGACGTGGGCGCCGTGGTGTGCAATGCCTCGACGACCTATGCGGTCTACCAGGCCGTGCAGAAGCACAAGCCGTTGATCGAGCGCGTGGTGACGATCACGGGCAAAGGCGTCCGGGAGCCCAAGAACCTGCTGACCCGTATGGGTACGCCCGTCGAGGCGCTGATCGAGGCGGCCGGAGGGCTTCCCGCCGATGCGGGCAAGGTCATCAACGGCGGCCCGATGATGGGGCGCGCGATGGTCAACCTCGCCTCGCCCGTGACGAAGGGGTGCTCGGGCATCACCGTCATGAGCGGCCGCGACGCCCAGCGCCGCGAGGCTTCGCAGTGCATCAAGTGCGCCAAGTGCGTGGCTGCCTGCCCGATGGGGCTCGAACCCTATTACCTCTCGAAGATGACCCAGAAGAAAGGCTGGGAGGAAGTGGAGGCACAGATGATCACTTCGTGCATCGAGTGCGGCTGCTGCCAGGCCTCGTGCCCCTCGTACCTGCCGCTGCTGGACTGGGTGCGCCTGGGGAAACAGACTGTCATGGGCATTATCCGCGCACGTGCCGCGGCACCGAAAAAGTAAATGGAAAAACAGAAAGATATTATGGCAAACAAACTTGTTGTTGCTCCCGCTCCGCACGTGCAGACTTCGCAGTCGACGGCCAGGATCATGCGCGACGTCGTGATCGCGCTGATGCCCGCGCTGGTCGTCTCGATGGTGGTGTTCGGGGTGGACGTGCTGCGTGTCACGGCGCTCAGCGTGGCGTGCTGCGTGTTGTTCGAGTACCTCATCCAGCGGTTCCTCGTCGGTGGCTCGCTGACCATCGGGAACTGGTCGGCCGTGGTGACGGGCGTGCTGCTGGCTTTCAACCTGCCCGCGTCGATTCCCTGGTGGATCGTCGTGATCGGCGCATTCGTCGCCATCGCCATCGCCAAGATGACCTTCGGCGGGCTGGGTAAAAATCCGTTCAACCCCGCGCTGGTGGGGCGTGTGTTCCTGCTGATCGCCTACCCGGTGCAGATGACTTCGTTCCCGATGCCGGCGAACGGAGCCTTCGACGCACTTTCGGGCGCTACGCCGCTGGCGGCCGTGAAACACGGCGTTGCCCCCGACGTGCTCGGCGTGCAGGAACTGCTGCTGGGCAACATGCCCGGCTCACTGGGCGAGGTGGCGGCATTGGCACTGATCTGCGGTTTCGTATACCTGCTCTGGCGCCGCGTCATCACGTGGCAGATTCCCGTGTCGGTGCTCGGTACGATGGCCGTATTCGCGTTTGTCGTGGCCCTCGCTTCGGGCAGTACCGGGCCGGTGCTGTGGCAATTCCCGCTGTTCCATGTACTGGCCGGCGGAGCTCTGCTGGGCGCGATATTCATGGCGACGGATTATTCGACCTCGCCGATGACCGTCAGAGGGGGTGTGATCTTCGGCATCGGTATCGGCGCCATCACGATGTGCATCCGCCTGTGGGGCGCCTATCCCGAGGGTATGTCGTTCGCGATACTGATCATGAACGCCTGTGTGCCCCTGATCAACAAATATGTCAAACCCAAGCGCTTCGGCGTTAAATAGGAGGTGACGCAGTATGAAAAGTACACTTGTGAATATGACGGCCGTACTGTTCGGCATCACGCTCGTGGCTTCGGCCGGTGTGGGCGCCGTGAACATGATTACGGCCGAACCGATCGCCCAGGCCGAGCAGGCGGCGAAGGTCGAGGCGCTGAAGGTCGTGCTTCCGCCGTTCGACCAGACCGTACCCGAAGCGCTGACGATCGACGATATGCCGATCACGGTCTACACCGCAACCAAGGGAGGACAGGTCGCGGGCTACGCCGTGGAGTCGATGACCAAGAACGGTTTCGGCGGCGCGATCAGCATGATGGTGGGCTTCACGCCCGACGGTGAAGTGGTCAACGTCAACGTGCTCAGGCAGGCTGAGACCCCTGGGCTCGGGACGAAGATGGCCGACAAGGAAAATGTGCTGCTGGGGAGCATCCAGGGCAAGAAACTCGAAACGATGAAGCTCGTGGACGGCAAGCTGGCCGTGAAGAAGGACGGCGGCGACGTCGACGCGCTGACGGCCGCGACCATATCCTCGCGCGCCTATGTCGATGCGATCAACCGCGCCTGGATGGCTTACAAGAGCGTAGCGACGGGTACGGCGCCGACAGACGTATCGTCGGGAGCGACTTCTGCGGCCGGAGATTCGGCAGAGGAACAAACCAACGGGCCGGCGGCTCAGGAAGGAGGGCAAAATGAATAAACTGAACATCATTCTGAGCGGCATCGTCAGGAACAACCCGACGTTCGTGCTGGTGCTGGGCATGTGTCCCACGCTGGGTACGACGACCTCGGCCGGAAACGGCATGGGCATGGGGCTGGCGACGATGGCCGTGCTGATCATGTCGAACCTGGTGATCTCGCTCATCAAGAACATCATTCCGGACAAGGTGCGCATCCCGGCGTTCATCGTCGTGATCGCCTCGTTCGTGACCGTGGTCGAAATGCTGATGAAAGCCTACACGCCGCCCCTGTACGAGGCGCTGGGCGTCTTCATCCCGCTGATCGTGGTGAACTGCATTATTCTGGGGCGTGCCGAGGCTTTCGCCTCGAAGAATACGCCGCTGGATTCGGTGCTCGACGGTGTCGGGATCGGTTTGGGCTTTACGCTTTCCCTGACGGCCGTAGGTGCCGTGCGCGAGATCCTGGGCAGCGGCGCGATCTTCGGCATCAGCCTCGGAACGGCCGATTACATGCCGCTGATCTTCGTCCTCGCACCGGGGGCATTCCTGGTGCTGGGGTACCTCATGGTATTGTTTAATAAATTAGCCAAGAAATAGTTATGGAGCTTTCATATTTCGCAATCATCATCGGCGCCATCTTCGTCAACAACGTCGTACTGGCGCAGTTCCTCGGCATCTGCCCGTTCCTGGGCGTGTCGTCGAAGGTCGAGACCTCGATGGGTATGGGCGCTGCCGTAACGTTCGTCATGGCAATCGCCGCCGTGGTGGCCTGGCTGATCCAGGCTTATGTGCTCGTGCCGCTGGACATCGTCTACATGCAGACGATCGTCTTCATCCTCGTGATCGCCGCGCTGGTACAGATGGTCGAGATCATGCTCAAGAAACTCTCGCCTTCGTTATATCAGGCACTGGGTATCTTCCTGCCCCTGATCACGACCAACTGCGCCGTGCTGGGCGTGGCGATCCTGATGATCCAAAAGGAGTTCAACCTCTTGCAGAGCGTCACTTATTCGGTGGCTACGGCGCTGGGATTCGCCCTGGCGCTGGTGCTTTTCGCCGGTATCCGCGAGAGGCTCGAATTCGAGGACGTGCCCAAGGCTTTCAGGGGCGTGCCTATCGCGCTGATCACGGCCGGCATCCTCGCCATGGCCTTCATGGGATTCTCGGGGCTGGTATAACGACGTCCCGCAATGCGAAACAGCCACCTTCGGAAATGAGGGTGGCTGTTTTTGTGGAACGGAGGGGGATTGTGGTTACCGGTATATCCGAACCCGGGCGGCGCCGATCACGCCTTCCTGGTCGATGCCGAAGGCGAAGCCGTAGCGGTTGCCGTTTTCAGGCTTGCGGATGAAGACCGGGACGTAATCGGATTCACGGGGCCGTCCGTCGATTGGCAATGGTGTTCGAAGATCCCACGGTTGCAGGGTAAATCCGTTTTCGGCCCGGAAGGTTTGTCGAGGCCGCGAATTTTTACCGGATTTTCTTCCGGATGGATAAAAGTAAGGCGGTCAACTTCGTCGGAGGTCGAAAATTTACCGGAAAGCCTCTCTTGTGTGCCTTTCGCGGGGGTAAATCGGGTGTCCGGCGTTGCGGATGAGGAAAAAATGTGTAATTTAGAATTCCGAAAACTACCGTTCATGCGTCCGAATCTGATACTTTCCCGCCTTTTTGCAGCTGTGTCGGCCATGCTTGCCATGGTGGGGTACGTGTCTGCCGAACCCTATTCCAAAATCCGGTTCGAGCCGATCCCTTCCGACATCCTGCCGTCGAGCGAAGTGCGCAAGCTCTATCAGGATTCCGACGGGTATATCTGGATTCCGACCTATAACGGCCTGGCACGGTATGACGGGTACGGAGTGGTCACTTACGGTATGCACGACGTTTCGGGCGTGGCGTTCAATTCGTTCGTGAATGTCGTGGCCGAAGACCGCGACAAGGTGATCTGGATCGGGACGGAACGCGGGTTGTTCCGGCTCGACAAGAAGACGGGCACGATCTCGGCGACGGGCTGCGAAGCGGTCGACGATTGCAACATTTCGGTCATTATCTGCGATACGGGTAACGGGATATGGGTCGGAAGCGACAAAGGCCTGTTCCGGAAAAATGCCTCGGAACATTATTTCCGTCCGGTTACGATGCGCAATGCCGACGGGAAGCTCGTCACGGACATCACTTCGGTCGTCAAGGATGCCAATTGCAGCCTGTGGGTCGCCTCCTACGGCAGCGGATTGCTGCGCTACGATCTCCGCGAAGAACGTACCTACACGTATGACGACGAAATCCTGCGGCATGCGCATGTCGTCTTCTGCGATGCGGACGGGAATGTCTGGGTGGGCACATGGGGCGCGGGACTGATCCGCCTGATAAACCCCTATGCTCCCGGGCGGATGCAATATGCCCGTTACATGCACCGTGAAGACGACGATACGGCGCTGCTCGACGACATTGTCTATGCCATCGAAGAGGATATTACGCAGAACACGCTGTGGGTGGGAACCCGCAGCGGACTGAGTATCCTGCATGACCCGGATCACCGGCCCTCGTTCCAGAATTTCAAACCCGGCGAGGATGTGGGCGACCTGCCATACAACGAGGTCAATTCGATTATGCGGGCCCGGGACAACCTCATGTGGATCGGGATGCTGGGCGGCGGCGTCTGCAAGATACAGACCGCAGGCATGAAATTCGAATTCAACCGGCTCGATCCGGTGCGTGCCCGCTTCAACACCAGTTCCGTACGGAGTATGTATTACATCGGCGAGGGCGAATATTGGCTCGGGCTGCTCGATTTCGGGCTGATCAGGTATAATACCCGCAGCGGCCGTATCGTCAGCTACCGGGAGCATCCCGACCTGTGTGTGCTGCCTTATACTTCGACCGTCAATGCCATAATCAGGAGGAACGCCACTTCGGAACTGTGCTTTGCGACGTGGAGTTCGGGTGTATGGTGCTACGACGAGAAACGCCATCGCGTGCGCCAGATCAACCGGAATACGCTGCCGCTGTTTGCCGACGACTGCGTGCTCGCGCTGCGGGAGGATCCGGACGGGAATTTGTGGATCGGTTCGAGGTCGGGAATTTATATCGAATCGGCGTCCGGGCAGCTCTCGACGCTCGACATGTGGCTGGGGCGGAAGACGCCCTTCGCATCGACGCGCATATTCGATATCTGCTGCGTCGGCGGCGGGGTCGTATGGATTGCGACCAACGGAGACGGGATCATCCGTGTCGATACGAAAAGACGTGACTGGATCCAGTATCGACGCGGGGCGGGGATGACGGCCGATAACGTCTATTGCCTCGGTACGGACGATGCGGGTAACCTCTGGGCGGGGACGATTGCCGACGGACTGGCGGTATATTCGCCCTCGGAGGATCGTTTCAAGGCGGTCACGGCATTTCCCAACATCGAGAAAAAGGGGATCACCAACATTGCAAGGGATGAGAACGGCCGCATGTGGATTACGACCAACGATGCCGTGTTCTCGTTCTCGCCCGACGAAAACGGTACTCCCGAGCATATCAACACCTATATTATTACGGCAGACCTGCAATCGTTCTTCTTCAACCGCAATGCATCGGCACGTGTCGAATACGGACGCATGGCGTTCGGCGGTTCGAACGGACTGCGCATCTTTACGGGCAACCGCATCCAGCCCCACCAGTCGAAACTTCCGATCGTATTGACCGATTTCCGGGTTCACAACCAGTCCCTGCGTACCATGCCGGAAAAGGAGCGGGAGCATATCAGCTCCCGGGAGATCGACTATGCAGATGAGGTGACGCTGACCCACCGGCAAAACAATTTCTATATCGAATTTTCGATGCTTTCCTATGCCAATCCGAGGGACAACATCTTTAAATACAAGCTGGACGGGTTCGACAAGGAGTACGTATTGGTCGATTCACAGCACCGCTTCGCCTCCTACAACAACCTGCCTGCGGGCATTTATACCTTCCATTTGCAGGCGGCGGGCGGCAACGGTGTCTGGAGCAGCAACGAGCGGGTGCTGAAGGTGCGTATCCTGCCGGCACCCTGGCGCTCGTGGTGGGCCGTGGCGTTCTATCTCGCAGCCCTTGCGGGGGTGGCCTACGGCGCGATCCGCTTCCTGCGCTACCGACTGCGTATGCAGCATGAAATCCGCATTTCGAAATTCGAACGCCGGAAAACCGAGGAGCTGAACCACGCGAAATTGCAGTTCTTTACCAATGTCACCCACGAGCTGATGACGCCCCTGACGATCATCATTACCTCGCTTGACAGCCTGCGCAGCACCTCCACAGACCGGGAGGCGCTCTACAACGTAATCTCGGTCAACGCGACGCGTCTGATGCGCCTCATCCAGCAGATACTCGAATTCCGCAAGGTCGAGAGTGGTAACCTGAAGATCCGGGTTTCGCAAGGCGATGTGGCGGCATTCGTTCGCAAATGTGTCGAGGCATTCGCCCCGCTGGTATCGAAAAAGCGCCTTCGGGTCTACTTCCAGAGTTCTGCCGACCGTATCGAAGGCTGGTTCGATTCCGACAAACTCGATAAGATCGTCTACAACCTGCTTTCCAACGCTGCCAAATACACACCCGACGAAGGGGAAATAAAAATCCGTGTGGGGATGGAAAGCCCCGGTTTTGTCGGTATAATGATCGCCAATAGCGGTGAATGCATGAGCCAGCAGACTATCGACGGGCTTTTCAAGCGCTTCTACGACGGTAATTACCGTAAGTTCCATACCATCGGTACGGGTATCGGGTTGTCGCTGGTGAAGGATCTGACCGATATCCACAAGGGGCATATCCGGGTTTCGAGCAGCGAACGGGAGGGAAATTGTTTCCGGGTCGTATTGCCCATAGGCCGGGACGCCTACTCCGGGGAAGAGGTCGACGAATCGGTGCCAGGGCCCGATTCGGCGGATTTGATGCCGGGATCGGCGGAGTTGCCGTCCATGCGGCCGGACGAGGCGGTTGCCGGAGACGGGCTGATGTATACGATTCTGATCGTGGATGACAACGAGGAACTGCGGGTGCTGGTGTCCAACTTGCTGGCGGCTTATTTCCACATCGAAATGGCATCCGGAGGCGAAGAGGCACTGCAACTTTTGGCCGAAAAACCGGTCGATCTGGTCGTTTCCGACATCATGATGCCCGGGATGGACGGGATCGAGTTGTGCGCCAAGATCAAGGGGACGTTCGAATATTGCCATATCCCTGTCATCCTTCTGACGGCCAAAAATACGGACGACAGCCGTATCGAAGGGTATGACTCGGGGGCTGACGGTTATGTTACCAAGCCGTTCAACTTCAAGCTGCTCCATGCACAGATCGTGAACCAGCTCAGAAAGCAGGAGCGCAAAGGTTCGCATTTCCGCAACCAGCTTGTCTTTGAGATCGAAGCGTTGGAATATACCTCGATGGACGAAGATTTCATGCGCCGGGCGATGGCGTGCGTCAATGCGCATATCGACGACGGTGAATTTTCGCAGGCCGATTTCACACGGGAAATGAACACGTCGCGTACCGTCCTCACCGAGAAACTCAAATCGCTGACCGGGCTTACTCCGACCGCGTTTATGGTCGACATACGGCTGCGCGCGGCTTACCGGTTGCTGGAACAGCAGCGCCACATGCGGATCGCTGACCTGGCTTATGCCGTAGGGTTCAACGACCCGAAGTATTTCAGCACCTGTTTCCGGAAGAAGTTCGGGATCAGCCCCAAGGAATTCATCGAACAACTCGAGGGCAAGGGTGAAAAAATCGTATAACCCGGATATTTTCCGAAGGTGTTTGTGTAATGTGTTGTTATGCATTGTATTGCCTGCATTGTGTCGGTCGGCTGTTGCAGCCGGCCGATTTGCGTCAGAGCCGTTTTACGGTAAAATTTCAACCTCGAAGCCGTCCGGGCAGAGTATTTTCGTATCCGGCAAAAGCCCTTTGGACGGGCTGGCGGAACCGAAAACTAACCTAAAAAACAATGCCATGACATGTTGCAGCCATCCCGGATGAACCGTAGTGTCCGATCCCTTTCCCTTCTTTCCGAATAAACCAACTAAACCCTAACCTATGAAAGCAGATTTCTACAAGAATTACGTGAATTACGTGAGCGCCGTATTCGTCGCGGCGGCGCTGTCCTTCTGTTCCTGTTCCGACGACCGGACGGTCGCGTCCGGCGGTCTGCCTTATAAGTCAATCCGCGTGACCGTCGACGGCGAGACGGTTACGGCGGAGCGGATAGATGATAAAAACCTAGCCCTGAGATTCGATATGGCCGAGGATTTCTCACATGCCCGGATCGACGTCGAGCTCAGCGAGGGCTATTCGGTCATTTTCCCGACGGACGTTACCGCCGCCGACCTGGATACCTATCCGGTGCTGAACTTCCGGGCACCCGACAACCGGATCGTCAAGGTGTGGTTCACGATTTCGTCGAAGGCATTTCCGATTATCGATGCCACGAAGGTGACCGCTTCGGGAATCGGGGGCTGCGTCTCCGTATCGGGCAAGACGCTTACGATCACTTATGAACGGAGTATGGATCGGGGTGAAATCGAACTCGATTTTGCCGAAGGTGCTCTGATGGAGGGGGCTTCGATCGCCTCGTCTACGACGTTCGATTTCACGGAGTCGCTTACCCGGCAACTGAAAGTCGAGATGGATGGCAAAGAGCGCATCTACAACGTCAGGATCGACTATTCGAAAGTGATGGACAAACCGATCGTCTACGGGTTTAGCGAGGTCACGGGCAATTATGTCGACCAGCAGCTCTATCCGTTCCTCAATGTCTATAAGGCAACTACGGTCAACAGCGTACCCGTACGCGGTGCGGCAACATCCGAAACCCCATGGAGCTGGGATCCCGGTGCCGGTGACCTGGACGTTTACCTTGCCTTTATCGGCAACTGGGCCGCAAACCGCCCGACCGAAACGATCGAGGGAATCGAATTCGCCTTCGCCACGATCGACATTGACAAGGCGAAAGCCTATATGGTCAGCAACGATGCCCGCTCGGTGGTCATGGACGACGTTGCCTCGCTGGTCGCACTCACGGGGATGATGACCAAGGAGAGCACGATGATTTACTACAATGGGAAAGTGCTCTCCGACCGCAATTCCGAGGGCGACTGGCGCGGAACGGTCGGTTTTTACGAGGACGGGCACATCGAATTCTGGAACGCGGGGATCCGCGACGGCGGACTGGTCAGGATGACCCAATGGGTCGATGAGGCGGGACGCGACGGGTATCTTGCGTCGGGGATTCCGTGGGACGTGGTCTCCGCAGCGTCGGGACATCCGTGGTTGGTACGCGAGGGGCATCTGCTGACCCGCCTGGAGATGTATTGGAACGATTCGGGATGGGAAACGGCCCTGGGCGAAGCCTGGAACGGCACGCGCAGCCGTTCGTACATCGGGCTGACCTATGACAACAAACTCGGTGTCGCCGCCGTGTCCGAGGGGACGGGAACCTGCCAGGCTGCGTGGCTGCTCTACAAGATGGGCTGGAAAGACGTGTTCTACGTGGCCGGAAGCAACTACCTGGATGACGGTTTCACGCCGACGCTCAAGGTGGGCGGAAACGTCGTCGTGGGAAAGGCCGACCAGGCCGCGCAATATGCAATCGCCATAGATGTCAAACAGTAACAACTCGCAAATCATGAAGCAAACCATATATCTGATCGCCGTCTGCCTGATGTTCCCGGCTTTTGCACTTGCCGCCGGCGCGGGAGAGCCGGATGCGGCGGGCTTGCAGGCCATCCAGGGCGGCAGCCGGTCGGTAACGTATAAGGGCCGTGTGGTCGACGAAAGAAGTTCCGTACCGCTCGCCGGTGTCGCCATTGTTGTCAAGGACGCCCCGCAAATCGGTATGACGACCAACTCCGAGGGTGAATTCCGGATCACGATTCCCGTCCGCTATCAACCGCTCGTGTCGGTTTCCTATATTGGCTACCAGCCCCGGGAGTCGGTGCTCGTGGCTGCGGCGGACAATGAAATCCGCCTGAAGGAAGAGGCGCAGGCGCTGGAGGAGGTGCAGGTCATCGCCTACGGGCAACAGAAAAAGGTGTCGGTGACGGGCGCCATCGCCTCGATCAATACCAAAGACCTGCTCAAGTCACCGAGCGGCAGTGCCGGCAGTGCCCTTGCGGGGGCCGTGACAGGCATTTCGTCGGTACAGATTTCCGGACAGCCCGGTGCCGAAGACCCCGACATTTATGTCCGCGGTACGGGATCGCTTTCGAACGAGGCGTCGAAGCCGCTTATCCTGGTGGACGGTGTCGAGCGTTCGTTTTTCCAGATGGACTCGCACGAGATCGAGAGTGTGACCGTCCTCAAGGATGCATCATCGACGGCCGTATTCGGTGTCCGCGGCGCCAATGGCGTCATCCTGGTCACGACACGGCGCGGTACGAAGGGCAAGCCACAGATTTCGTGGAATTCGACCTTCGGACTGACTCAGTCGCTGCGCCACCTGACCGGTGTCGACAGTTATACTTACGCTACGCTCTATTCCGAGGCCCAGCGCTCCGACAATCCCGGCATTAAGGATGACCAGCTCACCTTTTCGCCGTTCGTAACGGAAATGTTCCGCACGAAGGCCGATCCGATCATGTTCCCGGATGTGGACTGGAGCAAATACATCTTCAAGAACGTCGCCTGGCAGACACAGCACAACGCGACCCTGTCGGGCGGCGGTGACCGCATCCGCTATTTCGTGTCGTTGGGTTACCTCGACCAGGACGGTATGATGAAGCGTTTCGACGAGAGTTATGACCCGAATTACAATTATCAGCGCTTCAACTACCGCTCGAACATCGACGTAGACATTACGAATACGACTCAGTTGAAAGTCAATATCGGCGGGCGCGTGAGCGACAAACGAGAACCGCTGACCTATTCGCTCTGGCAGAATATCATGTGGTGTACGCCGTTCGCAAGTCCGGGTTTCGTCGACGGGAAGTACATCTACAATTACAAGAACAACTACATCCCACTTACGGAACTCACGAGCGGGCTGGACTGCTACTACAACTGGGGTTACCGCAAAACGACCCAGAATGAACTGAACCTCGACCTTGCGCTTTCCCAGAACCTCGATGTGATTACCAAGGGATTGACCCTCAATGTGAAGGGAGCGTACAATACTTCCTACTATCTGGCGACCAAACGCGCGCCGACCGGTACGAACAGTTCCTATACGCCGATTTATCTGGGGTCGATCACCCAACCCGGAATGGATGTTTCAGACCCGCGGTTCGACAATACGATCGTCTACCAGACCGACGGCGTGACGGGTATGCGCGAGCCGATGACCTATGGTGAGGACGGGTCGGGCAAATCACGCAACTGGTATGTCGAGGCGAGCCTCAATTATCAGCGTACGTTCGGCGACCATGCGGTGTCGGCACTGTTGCTTTACAACCAGTCGAAGACCTACTACCCGGGCCAGTATACCGACATCCCGACCGCCTATGTGGGGTATGTGGGGCGTTTGACCTATGCCTACAAGAACCGCTACCTGGTCGATTTCAACGCCGGTTACAACGGCTCCGAGAATTTCGCCCCCAAAAAGCGCTACGGGTTCTTCCCTGCAGGTTCCGTGGGTTGGATCGTCTCCGAGGAGAATTTCATGAAGAACCAGCAAACCGTCGACTTCCTGAAGCTGAGGGCCTCGTTCGGACTGGTCGGGAACGACAAGTACAGCGGTGCCCGTTTCCTCTACCTCGACGGCTCGTGGACGGGCAACCATGCCGTATGGCAGAACGGCTACGGCAGCTACCAGTTCGGTATGGGCGGAAGTATGACGATGCTGCCCGATGCGGTCGAAAATACGGTCGGGAACTCCGAGGTGACGTGGGAAAAAGTACGCAAGCAGAACTATGGCATCGACCTCAAAATGTTCGGTGCGCGCCTCAGCCTGACGGCCGACTACTTCTTCGAACACCGCTACGACATTCTTTCGACCCGCAATACGCTGCCGTCGATCGTCGCCATCGAGCTGCCGCTGATCAATCTGGGCGAGGTCGATAACCGGGGCTATGAAATCTCACTGGGCTGGAATTCGCGTACCGAGAAGATCGACTGGTGGGTACAGGGCAACGTCTCCTACTCGAAGAACAAGATTATTTTTATGGACGAAGTCATGCCCAACTATCCGTGGATGGCTCAGACCGGACGCAGCACGGGACTGAACTACGGGTACAGGTTCGACCGTTTCCTGCGAGCCGACGACTTCGATGCCGACGGAGCCCTGAAAACCGACGGGGAGGGGAAGCCGCTGCTACCCGTCATGTCGCTGGGATCACCCCGCCCAGGCGACGCGCTCTTTAAAGACCTCAACGGGGACGGCAAGATCGACGGCAACGACAAGACCTACTTCGGTTACAGTCAGCGTCCGGACTACGTGCTCGGCCTGCTGGGCGGATTCCGGTACAAGAATTTCGAAATTTCGATGCAGTGGACGGCCGGCCTGCATGCCTCGCGTATGCTCAGCGGCGAATACCGTAATGCTTTCGGCAGTACAAACGGCCGTGCGCTGCTCAAATTCCTGGCCGACGGGCGTTGGACGCCCGAGAACCTCGATGCGCGTTTTCCACGGCTGACCTTCCTCAACAAGTCGCACTATCTGGAGGATTCCGACCTGTGGCTGATGGACGGCTCGTACCTGCGGCTGAAGGTTGCCGAAATAGGTTATACGTTCAGGGATATTCCGGCATTCCGGAAGGTCGGCGTCAAGTCGCTGAAGGTTTATTTCAGCGGGTACAACCTGTTGACGCTTTTCTCCGATCTGAACGACATCGACATCGACCCCGAGGGGGCGACGAGCGGTTCGAATATCGATTCCTACCCGAACGTGCGCATTTTCAACTTCGGTGTAAACATCACATTCTAATCGACACTCCACTATGAAAAAGACGATAATATCCATTCTGATCCTGGGCGGTTTCGTGTCGGGACTGACTAATTGCAGCGACCTGAAATTCGGGGACGGGTTCCTGGAGAAAGCGCCCGGCGGCGATGTGACCGTCGACACGATCTTCTCGTCGAAGCTCTATGCCGACCGGGCCCTCAATTCGGCCTATGCCACGTTGCGCTGCGGGCTCACGATGCACAATCCCAGCGTGAACGGCGGGTCGTACGAACACCAGAATGCCGGTAACAAACTGGCATGGGACAACCTCGATGCCCTGACCGATATCATCAGCACGCATTGTTCGTGGGGCGGCGTTTACAGCATGTATTACGGGGGCGCATACGACGCCGAGACCGAGAATGAGTCGAGTGGTACGAAGATGGGGTTTAACCCCGAGCAGGACGTGACGTGGACGGGTATCCGCAAGGCGTTCCTCTACATCGAGAATGTTGACCGTGTGCCCGATATGAGCGAGGCGGAAAAGATTCGGCGCAAGGGCGAGGCCCGAATGGTCATTGCGTGCCAGTACCACGAATTGCTGCGCCACTTCGGTGGGGTTCCCTTGCTCAAGACAGCCGTCGAGGCGGGTAAGGAGGCCGATATAGACTATTCGCGCCGGACTTTCGAAGAGACGGTCGAATACATCGTCGCGCTGTGCGAACAGGCAGCCCGGGAGCTCCCATGGACGGTCGACCCGGCCGATGACGGGCGTTTTACGAAGGCTTCGGCGCTGGCGCTCAAGATTCGTGTGCTGCTCTATGCGGCCAGCCCCTTGTTCAATGCGAACCAGCCTTATGCCGAGCCGCAACAACCGGTACTGGGCAATATCGGCAAGATCGCCGAGGAGAGTGTCCGGAAAGTGGCGTGGTATGGCAATTACGATGCCCAGCGCTGGAACCGCGTGGTTACGGCTTGCGAAGAGTTCATCACGGAGAATGCCAACAACGGCAATCCCTATAAACTCGTCGAAGCGACCGAAAAGACAGCCGAAGGTTACGGAAAGGCATTCGGTGCGTGCTATGCAGACCGTTACAACGGCGAAATACTGATTGCCACCGGGCGGTCGAAGCGTACCTACGGCGATACTTACCATGCCTATTACTTCGGCATTTCGACCGATTTCAACGGAGCGAACGCCCAGGGGTACGGCGGTGGCTGCGTGACGCTTAACTATGTCGATAAATTCCCTTTCTCGAACGGGGAACCGGCGCCTTATGCCGAATGGATCCGGACGCACAATTCGACCGGAACGGTGACGGACAATCCTTTCTCGAACCGGGATCCGCGCCTCTACCAGTCGGTGATGGTGCCCGGCGGCCCGTTCCGCGACCGTGTGGCCCAGATGTGGGAAGGCGGTGGCAGCGAGGATTTGGTGAACTATGCCAAGGATCGGGCCGCAACGGGTTTCTGCAACCGTAAATACCTCTGGGACTATAACCGTGCGACGTTCTACGACAAACCGATGAACTACTCCTATATGCGCCTGGCCGAGGTTTACCTGGCCTATGCCGAGGCATTGAATGAGACGGGACGCAAGGACGAGGCCTGCAAGTGGCTCGACAAAACCCGCAACCGCGTGGGGCTGCCCTCCATGACCGACGAATTGCTGCACCGCCTGCACCGCGGCAAGGTGCTGCCGTCCTATCCCGAATGTGCGCTTGCCGGAGATGCCGAGCTGCGCGAGGAGATACTCGACGAGCGGGCCCGGGAATTCGCCTTCGAGGAGATCCGTTGGTTCGACATCGTGCGCTGGAAACGTGCCGATATTTTCCAGCAGACGCTTTACGGGATCAGGGTGACGATCCTGGACGGAACGGATTCCTCGAATTTCCGGTTCAATTTCTCTGAGCCGATTCCCGAAACCGACCGCGCCTGGAAGAACAGCTTTGATCCGAAGTGGTATCTGAGCGCCTTTCCTTCGAACGAAGTCAACAAGGGGTACGGCCTGACTCAGAATGCCGGATGGTAGACATACATGGTTAAACAAACAGAGAGCATACAATGAAAAAGATATCAATCATACTGCTGTTCCTGGCTGCCGTTTGTCCGCTGGCACAGGCGCAGCGCGTCAAGGTGTATGTGACCGATGCATGGGACAAGCCGCTCGGCGAGGTTGCCGTGACGCTCGGCCGCGGGCGGATCCCCGTGGCGGTTACGGGCGCCGACGGCATGGCCGAGGTCGATGCCGGGGAGGGTGACCGCATGACGCTGACCCTTCTGAACCGCATGAGCCGCACGGTAGCCGTCAGCGGTGGCGAGATGCATATCCGCCTGACGGACGATGACGTGCTGTTCGACGTGGGCTATGACGAGCGCGTCCGCAAAGGCTCCGCGTCGGCATCGCTCGCCGGCGCTGCGGCACGTGAAATCGAAGCGGGCGGCCGTACCGACCTGATGAGCAACCTTTACGGCCTGATTCCGGGACTCGGCGTGCGCCAGGGCGAGAACCTGCCATGGGACTCGGCGCCCGACCTGAATGTGCGCGGCGTCGGTTCGTTCGGCGGGAACAGTGTGGTCGTACTGGTCGACGGCATCGAACGCGATGCGGCCTGCCTGGATCGGGAGGAAGTGGAGCGCATCACCGTGCTGAAGGACGCCGCATCGCTGGCACTCTACGGTAACCGGGGCGCCGACGGTATCGTCGCCGTCACGACCCGGCGCGGCGGCGACCACGGCCTGCGTACCCGTATCGACTACAATTTCAGCGTGCAGACCCCGTTCCGGATTCCCGATATGGCCGATGCCGCGACCTATGCGACGGCTGTCAACGAGGCGTTGGAAAACGACGGGCTCGCACCCCGCTATACGCAGCGCGACATCCGTTCGATGGTGCGGGGGGAGCGCACCGATGTACTGCCCAATGTCGACTGGCGGAAGGCCGTGCTCCGCAATGCGGGTTTCAACCACGACCTGAATCTCTCGTTCGACGGGAGCGGCGGCAGTATGCGCTATTTCGTGCTGGCCAACTACAACTCCAACCGCGGGTTCCTGGATAATACCGACCTGAACGACGGCTATTCGACCCAGGTCGAGATGTACTCCCTCAAGCTGCGTTCGAATCTCGAGGCCGCGATCACGAAAACCACGACTGCACGGATGAACCTGATGGGGCGGCTGATGCAATACCAACTGCCAAATGCGGGCGTCGCGCTCGACGATATGTACGACACGCCGTCGGCAGCGTTCCCGATCCGGGTTCCCGGCGGGGGCTGGGCCCGCAGCCAGCTGTTCGCCAATCCCCTGGCCGACAAGACCGCGGGCGGGTACAACACGCTGCTGCAACGTACGCTGTTCGCCGACCTGACGATCGATCAGGACTTGTCGGCACTAACCCCGGGACTTTCGGTACAGGTGCGTGTCGCCTATGACAATTCCGCGGAGATTACCGATGCGCACTCACGCAAATACGCCTATTCGAATACCTCGACGGTCTTCGATGCGGACGGCAATGCCGCTTCCCTGGCATTCGTTCCGCAGGGGAACGATACCGAACTGGCATTCGACAGCTTCCTTTCCTATTCGGTCATGCGGGCGTCGGTGTGGGCCAAGGTGCTCTACGACCGTTCTTTCGGAAAACATACGGTGACGGGGCGCCTGATTTTCAGCGAGAACAAATCCCGTTACCGCGGAGCCAACAATACGTACATGTACCGTGACTATATTGCCAGCGCCGGCTACAATTACGACGACCGCTACGTGGTCAATGCCGTCGCTACTTACGGCGGGAGCAGCCGTATGCCCTACGGGGACAAGTACCGCTTCTATCCTGCCGTGTCGGGCGCATGGATCATCTCGAACGAGGCGTTCCTGCGTGACAGCCGTGTCGTCGACCTGCTGAAACTGCGCGCGTCGTTCGGCATTGTGGGTATGGACGCGCGATTGTCGTATGACATGGACAAGCAGTTCAACGGCCCGGGCAACAGTTATATTTTTGCCGGGATCACTTCGTCGAACAGCCTCGCGCAAGGGGCGTTGCCGTCTGCGGGGATCGAACCCGAACGCGACTATAAAACCAATGTCGGGTTGGAACTCAGCCTGCTGGGAAGCCTGAGCGTCGAGGTGGATTTCTTCCGCAACATGCGTCATAACATCCGGACGTCGGCCGCGGGTACCGTTTCCAGCGTGCTGGGAGTCGGCGTGCCCGACGTCTTTACCGGTAAGGTGCGCAACTATGGCGGGGAATTGGCGGTGGGATGGCGCCGCCGCACAGGCGACTTCGGATATGCCGTGCGGGGGAATATCGCCTATGCCCGCAATAAGATACTCAACAAGGAAGAGGAATACAAACCTTTTGACTATATGCGTATTACAGGGCAGCCGGTAGGGACGTTCTACGGATTGGTGGCCGATGGGATGTACCAGGACGGCGATTTCAATGCCGACGGTTCGCTCCGGGAGGGGCTTCCGGTCTCCTCGTACCAGAATACGGTACGCCCGGGCGACGTGAAATACCGCGACCTGAACCGGGACGGCAGGATCGACGACTACGATCGCACCTACCAGCTCTATGCCGCGGTGCCCGAGATTTATTACGGCTTCAGCGTCGAGCTGAAATACAGGGGCTTCGGTGTCAGCGCCTATTTCCAGGGTGTCGCCCATTCGACGCTGGAGACGACGCTGTCGAGCATCTACCAGCCGCTGTACGGCAACGACCGCAACGTTTCGGAGTACTATATGGAGCACCGCTGGTCACGCTTCAATACCGAAGGCCGCTATCCGCGCCTGACCACATTGGCAAACGGGAATAACTACACGCAAAGTTCACTATGGACGGAAAACGGCAATTTCCTGAAATTGCGTACATTGCAGGCTTACTACAAATTGCCGTCGAAGATTGCCCGCAAACTGCGTATGCGCGAATGCAGCTTCTATTTCCGCGGCCTGAACCTTTTCTCGGCCGACCATGTCGGTATTCTCGATCCGGAATACGTCAGCACGGGGTATCCCTCGTCACGCAGCTACCAGATCGGCCTGAATGTCATATTCTAAATACGCCACAACGATGAAAAAATACCTGATCCTATTAGCCGGATGCACGCTCCTGATGGCTGCGTGCAGCGATTTCCTGGAACTCGACGAGTCGGTGTACCAGACGACGAAATATCAATTCTCGACCTTCGACCGCGTGAAGCAGAGTGCGACGAACGTCTACTCGTATGTGCAGGAAGGGTTGCTGGATGTCGAAGGTACGATGATCGACGCTGCGACCGACGATGCGGTATACGCCTGGTCTACGGGCGGTATCAAACGCTTTTACGACGGGAGCTGGAACGGTACGAATCTGATCGACGACCGCTGGGCTTCGCTCTATTCGGCTATTGCCGCGGCCAACTATTTCCTCGACAACTGCCCGGATGATTTTCCCGAGGCACAGTATCAGGACAATTACAAGACGAATCTGGCGGAGCTCAAGAACTATCCGTTCGAAGTGAGGGCCCTGCGTGCCTATTTCCATTTCGAATTGCTCCGGCGCTATAACCGGATCGTGATCGGTGACCGTTCGTTCACGATGCAGGAGGTCAATACGCTCGTTCCGGTCTCGTACGACGATGCCGCCGGATGGATCGTCTCGGAATGCGATGCCGTAATCCCGTCGTTGCCCAAGACCTATCTGGGGACGGAAAAGGGTGAAGTCGCCCGTGTGACAAAGGGCATGGCGATGGCGCTCAAGGCGCGTATGCTGCTATATGCCGCCAGTCCGCTCAACAACCCCGGCGGTGATGCAGGCCGTTACCTGGAAGCCGCGGCCGCGGCCAAGGAGCTCATAGATGCCGGTATTTACAAGCTTGTCAGCGAGGAAACCACGAACAATGCCGATGCGCAGGGACTGATCTTCGGCAAGTGGTGCCCGGTGAGCAGCGATTTCGAGGCGGCCAATTTCCCGGTAGGCTTCGAAGGCGGGAATTCGGGCGTCTGCCCGTCGCAGAACCTCGCCGAGGCATTCGATATGGCGACGGGCGAACCGTTCGACTGGAACGACGAGTCGATGCGGTCGCGGATGTTCATTGCGTCGGCACGCGATCCGCGCTTTGCCAGGACGCTGATATACAACGGGGCGACGTTCAAGGGACAGCCCGTCCAGTCGTATGTCGGCGGCCGTAATGGCCGGCCGCTCGACGGTGCTACACCGACTTCGTACTACCTGCGCAAACACATTGTCGAGGCGACGAGTTTCGTGACGGGCAGCGAGATGAGTTATCAGCACATCTTTCCCTTCTTCCGTTATGCCGAGGTGTTGCTGAACTATGCCGAGGCATTGGCTGCCGCTACGCAGAACCCCGATTTTACGGGCATGAAGGGGGAGGTGGAGTATACGCTCTCACCACGCGAGGCGCTCAATGCAGTCCGTGCCCGGTACAATATGCCGGGGATTACGGAAACGGATTATGCGGCCTTCGTGAAGCGTCTGCGCAACGAGCGTCGTGTGGAACTGGCCTTCGAGGGGCATCGTTTCTGGGACATCCGCCGCTGGAAGATCGGTGCCGAAACGACGAAGGTTTATGGGCTTACGATTACTCCGCAGAACGATGGCTCGTTCAGCTATATGCGGTCGGTGATCCAGCAGCGCGGCTGGGAGGACAGGATGAATTTCTATCCGATTGCGGATGCCGAGCTTTTCAAAAATCACAACCTCGTCCAAAACGACGGTTGGAAATAGTCAAACCGATAAAAATACGATACGATGAAAAACAAGATTTGGGCGACATTCGCGTTTGCGGCGATCTTCTGTTCGGCATCCTGCGCCGAGGACGATACGTTTGCCTTCAATCCCGATTACAACACTCAGGACGGGTATACTCCTGACGGGATCGCCTCTTGGCCGCAGGCTATCTTCTGCTTCGACGACAACCGCTGTACGGAGGTGGAAATGGCTCCCAGCCAGGCTGCCCTGCGGGGGATCGAAGCATCCGGCAACCGGGCGACGGCGCTCGCATTCGCCTCGCAGGACAACCTCTCGTTTACGAACACCTCCACCGGGGCGCACTCGACCGAGTATATCCTGCGTGTGGAGGATATCGACGCCGAAATCCCTGCGATCTGGATGCAATGCGCGACGCGGCAGCAGATAAGCAAGGGTTTTACGCTCAAACCGCTTACCTCGTCCGTGAAGGTGGTACTGGTAAATGCCCCCGATACGCTGCGATCCGTCGTACTCACCCTTCCGCGTATGACCGATGCGCTTTACATCGCTTCGGGAAAGACCGAACCTTTCGGTGAGGCGCTGGAAAAACAGGTCGAGGTAGGCCGCGCGGGGGCGGAGTTCAACATCTTCCCGATGGCCCGGCAGACAGCGGCCTGGAAATTGGGGTTCAAGGTCAGGTTCCCCAATTCGGAAGCAGATGGTTACATGATGCTGCGGGAGGGTGTCGCTGCAGGGCAGACGATCGACCTGGAGATAGACTTCTCGAAACTGGAAGAGGAGTTCACGTACGATGTGGCTTACCGCGTTGCGGCCTACGGTGAACAGGGCGGTGAATTGACGAAGGGCGAATTCTTCCCGGTGCTGCCGGGCGACGACAAGTTCAGGGACGCGAATCCCTATTACAACGTATACGTGCTCAAGGATCGCCGCTGGCAGACCGTCGAGGTGCGCAATGCCCTTTGTTCCGATTCCCCGAACCATCACGAGGAAATATGGAATGACTGGGACAACTCCAAGAAACTGCGCGATACGATGTGTTATGCGCTCTTTACCCACGATTTTGCGGATGCCGTGCGTGTGAAGGTCGAAAAACGCAGCGGATTTTCGCGTGTGGCCGTACGTCCGTCGGCGTACGGGATTACGACCAAGGAGAGCGCCAGCAGCAATACGGTCGAATTCACGCTTCCGGCGTATGAGAAACGCAAGGTGTCGGTCGAGTTCGACGGCGACCGCTACCACAACCTGTTCCTCATGCCGAGCCGTCCCGATACACGGAAGCCTGCGGTGTCGGGCGGCAATGTGAGCTACTATGGCCCCGGTGAGCATACGGAAGGCATTATCGTCCTGACCGAGGGGCAAACGCTCTATGTCGACGAAGGGGCGGTGCTCTATCCGCAGAACATACAGGTCAGGGGCAACGGCGTGACGATTGCAGGCCGGGGCGTCATCTCCGGCGAGAAGATGCGCCATTGGGGCGAGGAGTTTTCCAACGCCGATGTGATGATCGACGTGCAGGGGAACAAACACGAGGGCGGCTATACGGACTTCCGGATCGAAGGCGTTACGATGATCGATGCCCCGAGTTGGTGCCTGCGCGTCATGAATACCGATAACGTGGCCATTGAAAACATCAATATGATCCACTGGGATCTCAACGGCGACGGTATCGACCTGTGTACGGTCACCGGGGCCACGATCAACGATTGCATGTTGCGTGCTTACGACGATTGCATCACGCTCAAGGTGCGTTCCAATGCCGATCCCTATGGCAATGTCCACGACATCAGGATCACCAACTGTATCATCTGGGGCGACTATGCCCGCGGCATCGTCGTGGGCCCCGAGTGCGGCAACGTATGGTGGGCATCGGGCGATATCCGCAATATCGAGATCCGCAACTGTACCGTGCTGGAGGCTGCCCGCGGACAGGCGCTCGCCATTATGCAGGAACTGGGCGATTTTTCGGAGGCCGGAGGGCCGGCGCTGATCGACAACGTGCTCTTCGAAGACTGCGTGGTGGACAATATCCATTCTTCGGGCACCCCGATCTATACCAGCCAGGTCAACAAAGGCGAGTCCTGCGAGATGAAGAATGTGGTCTTCCGCAATGTGACGATCCTCGACGGGCTCGGGTGCCAGCCCTCGCAGGTAAATGTCAACAATACCTATACGAGTATAGATTTCGACAACCTGATCTATAATTCGCGCAAGATCACCTCCTTCGGCAAGGAGATCGTCCTGAAAGATGCTTCGAGCGAGCCTTGGGAACACACCTGGATATCGTTCAAATAGTACATTCAATCCATTTTATTCATTCCTGCCCTTTCCGGCGGAGCCCGGTTGTCCGGGCTCCCCGGCAAGGAGTATTAATTTCTATTCCGTATATGAGAATCATTTCAGAGATTTCCGTTGCCGCGAGCCTGCTTTTTGCGGTGGCATGCCACGATCCGCAGCCGGGTGCAGACCTTGTTCCCCTGCCCGCGGAGATGACCTTTACCGGCGGCTATTTCCAGACCGACAGCGTGTCTTTCGCCCGGGGTGTCGCCGACGGCAGGGTCGTCTGTGAACTCGATGCCTCTTCGCCGAACCTTTCACGCGAGGGGTATGGGCTCGAAGTCCGCAGCGACGGCATCCGGATCACCGCGGCCGACTCCGCCGGGCTGTTCTATGCCCGGCAGACGCTGCTGCAGCTGCTCACGGCAAAAGGTATCCCGTGTGTGAAGATTACCGATAATCCGCGTTTCGGCTACCGGGGTATCCATCTCGACGTTTCGCGCCATTTCTTTGCCAAAGAAGAGGTTTTCAAGATACTCGATGAAATGGCACGTTACAAGCTTAATGTCTTCCACCTGCACCTGACCGACAACGGTGGCTGGCGCATTCAGATCGACAGGTACCCTTTGCTGACCCGGCTCGGAGCTTTCCGGACGGAGGCCGACTGGCTCAAGTGGTGGGAATTCGGCGACAGACGCTACGTTCCGGAGGGGACGCCCGGGGCCTATGGCGGTTATTATACGAAGGATGACATCCGGCAGATCGTGGCTTATGCTGCGGCCCGTTATATCGAGGTGATTCCCGAGATTGAATTCCCGGCGCACTCCGACGAGGTTTTTATCGGCTATCCGGAATTGTGTTGCAGCGGAAAGCCCTATACGAGCGGCGAATTCTGCGTAGGCAATCCCGCAACTTTCGAATTCATGGACGGTGTGCTGACCGAGGTTATGGAGCTTTTTCCTTCCCGGCGGATACACATCGGCGGCGACGAAGCCCGCAAGGCCGCCTGGAAAACCTGCCCCAAATGCCAGTTGCTCGCCAAGGAGCTGGGTGGTCTGGACGAAGTGCAGTGTTACCTGATCGAACATGCCGAAAAATTCCTTGCCGAACACGGCCGGATGATGGTCGGGTGGGACGAGATACTGCGGAACAATCTGCGGCCTACGTCCGTTGCGATTTCGTACCGCGGACAGAGGGGGGCTATCGAAGCCGCCAACCGCGGGTACGACGCGGTCATGTCTCCGGGCGAAATCATCTATTTCGACTGGTACCAGGCTAATCCGCACACGCAGCCGCGGGCGATGAGCGGATTCTCACCCATCAAGAAAATGTACAGCTTCGAACCTGTCCCCGATACGCCCGAAAGGGCTGCGGCCAACGAGTCGCTTGTTAAAGGCGAATATGTGGCCCCGGATTCGGTCGAGCACATCCGCCCGAATGCTGCATCGCATATTATCGGGGTGCAGGGATGCACATGGGCCGAGTTCATAGGTACTCCCGAGCATTTGGAATACATGATTTTTCCGCGCCTGCTCGCCATTGCCGAATTGGGATGGACACCCCGGGAGCGCCGTCTGTGGGCGGACTTCCGCCGTCGTGTCAATAGCCAGATCCCCCGCTTGCTTGCCCGTGGGGTCAATGCCTTCACGCTTAGCAACGATGTCGAGATCACGGCACGCATCGTCAGGGAGGGCCGCAAGGCCCGGGTTACGCTGGATACGGAAAAATATCCGGCCGAAGTGCGTTATACGCTCGACGGCAGCGACCCGACGGTCGGGTCGGACATCTACTCCGGCCCGTTCGTCGTGGAGGCCGGGACGACCGTGAAGGCGGCCCTGTTTGCCGGAGGGAAACCTGCCGGCAGCATTGCCGAACTCTACGTCGACGCGTGTCATGATGTGGAGAATTATTATACCTATCTCGAAACTCCCGAGGTATATGC
>OMAA01000279.1_pt1 | contig 24346 bp, 19 predicted proteins | sample 1674191 | NCBI WGS metagenome assembly OMAA01 (sample SAMEA103958152, study PRJEB25191) | human gut metagenome | biome: human-associated habitat [ENVO:00009003]; feature: intestine environment [ENVO:2100002]; material: feces | place: Germany | collected 2013/2015
AAGACTGACGTCTTCTCACGGATCCTTCGCAGCAGAGCTGTTGTTGGGCTTAGTGCGAGCCGACAGGTAATCTAATGAAAACCCACTCCGTAAGGGGTGGGTTTTTCGTACGTTCGACATGCTGTGCGAATATTGGCATCAATCGATTTACGGGTGCATGGAAAAACCGACAATACAACGAAATGTGTAGCCCTCATGCGAAAATTAGACAAATAAACAAGCAAAGAAGCAAGGATTTTCTCATGATATTCGCCATTATTGCACTCGTTATCATCGTGTTGATTGTGCTGTGGGCCGTTTCTGCATACAACGGTCTGGTCACATTGCGCAACCGCGTCAAGAACGGCTGGGCGCAGATCGACGTGCAGCTCAAGCAGCGCGCCGACCTCATCCCGAATCTCGTGGAGACCGTCAAGGGGTACGCTGCCCATGAATCGCAGGTGTTCACACAGGTGACCCAGGCCCGCGCCAGCGCACTCCAGGCGGCGCAGTCCGGTGATGTGGCACAGCGCATCCAAGCCGAAAACCAGCTGAGCCGCGCGATCATGAACCTCCAGGCCGTGGCCGAAGCGTATCCGCAGCTGCAGGCCAACCAGAACTTCCTGGACCTGCAGGCCCAGCTCAAGGTGCTCGAGGAGAAAATCGCCTACGCCCGCCAGTTCTATAACGATGTGGTGCAGAAGTACAACACCAAGATCGAGGTCGTGCCGACCAACATCATCGCCGGACTGTTCCACTTCGAGCAGGCCTCCTACTTCCAGATCGACGAGGCGGACCGTCAGGCTCCGCAGGTCAAGTTCTGAACGTTTCCATACAAGAAAGGGGAGCGCTGACGAGGTGTGATGTCTTGCCAGCACTCCCTTTCCTGTATTACGGTCCGTTGACGCCGAGACCATGCGTTGGTGCTTGAGGACCCTTGAGAGAAAACAGAGATACCGCCGATGAATATCAGACGTACGTTGGTCAGTCTGCTGTCCACGATTGTGGTCACGTTGACGATGTTGGGCATCGTGCTCATCAATGCGCAGACCTCCGATGAGGAACCCGATTTAAGCTACCGCACGCTTGACTACGACGTGGCGGTGCAGAGGAACGGCGATCTCAAAGTCACGCAGCATATCGACATGAGGCTGAAGGACCGTGGCCGTGACTGGAAGCAGATGTATCAGCGGTATACGCTGAAATCCAAGAATCTCACGGATATCAGCGATATTGGGGTCAAGGACGTATCCAACGGCGAGACATACCGCCAGGGCGACTTCGTCTTCCCCGACAATGCCGACAACTGGAACGACGAGCATGCGGGACGGTGGTACATCGTGGACGTCACTGAGGATGAGAACGATCCTCAGCCGTTCAATCCGCAGACCGATGGGTTAAGTGATGACGGTCAGGCCGACAAAACACTTGAAATCGGTTGGAATATTCCACAAACCGTATCCGAGGACAGTCTCAAATTCGATGTATCCATGACGCTGCATGGCGTGAGCACCGCCTATGACGACGTCGTCTCCTTCCAATGGGAGCCGTTCGGCGAGGAAAACCAGATTCCCATCGGTACGGTGACGGGCAAAGTCACATTCCCCAACGGCATTAACGGCAAGAATTCGTGGGCATGGCTGCACACTAAAAATACCTCCACCACGAACCGCGGCGATAATGGTTCCCTGATGTTCTCCGCCAATGATGTGCGCGCCGGCGACTATTTGGATGTCGTGGCCATGTTCGATGCCTCGCAAGCGCAAGGCGTGGCACGCACCAAGTCCGGCGCATACAAGCAACGGCTTATCGACGATGAAACCAAACAGGAACGGGAATGGAGGTCCAGTCAGCATACGAAGGCCGTCAAACGGGTGGCCGGCTGGATATTCGCGGCGTTGGTCGGCATCGCGCTTGCTGTGGCGGCGCTGTATTTCGCCATCGTCAGCTTCCGCAAATCGCAATACAAGGGCGATATCGAATACTGGCGGGACCTGCCTGACCTAAGTCCAGCAGCCGCCGCGAAGATGGAGGATATCATGAGCGCATCCTCCTCGATATTCGGTTCCGGCAAGACCAAGAACGCCGACAAACTGGCCAACAGACAGATGTCCGCCACGGTGATGTCGCTTGCCTCGAAAGGCGCGATCGCCATCTATCCGGGGCCGGTGGACCTGTATAACGGCATTGATTTGACCACGACGAGCGCGGCTTCGGTGGCTGGCATGCTCGGTTCCAATGCGGCGTCCGCGCGCAAACTGAAGAAGACCAGCACCATCGCTATCATGCCGGTGGTGTGTGACGACATCGGTTCGTTGCTGCTCAGTTCCTCCGAAAGAGCGGTGCTTGACATCCTGCTTAAAGCGTCATCGCGTCTGCATGATGCGCAGGTGTTTGATTTGAAACAGATGAGCAAGGCCTTCAAACACTATTCGAGCGGTTACAAGCTGTTGGAAACCTTCGACAACGCGTGCTCCATGGAATTCGATGACTTACATGCCGTCAAGCCTATGGGATTGCTCAGCTATCTGTTCAGTGGGCTGGGTATTGCGTTCGCCTTCTTCCTGGCGTTGAAATACGTGCAGGACGGTGAGCTTGCCGTGGCGCTGGTCGTCTGCGTTCCGGTGGTCGCGCTTTGCGCTTTCGCCGCAGCATACGGGAAACGCTATGTGCTGACCGATGAGGGGCAACGCTATGGTGGGCAAGTCGCCGGATTGAAACGCTATCTTACGGATTTCAGCGATTTCACCGACCGAGGCGTGCTCGACATGACGTTGTGGGGCCGGTACATGGTGTATGCCACCGCGTTCGGCATTTCCAAGAAGGCGATGGCCCAGCTAGCCAGAGCATATCCCGAAGTGGCCGATCCGCAGTGGTTGGATGAGCATGCCGGCACCTCGTACATGTACATGCCCTTGCGTTCCAGCAGCCTGCTTGGCGCATCCGTCGGCACGTCGCTTGGCGCCTCCACGATTGATCCGGCCGCATTCAGCGCGAATTTCGGCGATCTCGATGCGCAGCTGAGTTCCAGTTTCGCCGATGTGCGCAGCACGATCTCCGCGGCGGCCCCATCCTCCTCATCCGGAGGTTCCGGAAGCTTCGGCGGTTCCGGTGGTTCCTTCTCCGGCGGCGGTTTCGGAGGATCGTCCGGCGGCTCCGGCGGCGGTTCGTTCGGAGGCCGATGAAACAGACGTACTGGCAAACGCACCATGGCCGCATTGGCCAGTCGTAGAGAGCAGGAAGGGGTGAACAATGAACGGTAAACGGTACGGACGCGGGCTAATCGCCGCGTTCAGTGCGCTGGTGGCGGTGGTTGCCATCATCCTTGCGGTATTCGTCATATCCGGCGACGAGGCGGACCTGAGCTACCGCTCCGTCGACTTCGATGCACGGCTGCAAAGCAACGGCGACATTAGATTCACAGAGCATCTGGACTACCAGCTGAAGCGCCGCGAGGACGGCAACGGTGACACCAAGCCGTGGAAACAGCTGTATCTGACGTTCAAACTGCGCAACCAAGATCTGACGAACATCACCGACATCTCCGTGACCAACGCATCCACAGGCGAGGAATATACGCAGACCGATCCACAATTGCCATCCGGCATATCCGACGGCACATGGGACTCGACCTATGCCGGCCACTGGTACATCGCCGACACCACGGCCGGTTCCGACTCGCCGCAGCCGTTCGATCCCACTACCGACGGCATCGACCCGAATGGTTCCGGCGAGCAGAAGAACATCGAGATCGGCTGGAACATCCCCGCCACCGTCAAACAGAGCAGCCTCAAGTTCGATGTGAGCATGACGTTCCATGACATGGGCACGCGGCATAGCGACGTGACGAATCTCATGTGGGAGATGTTCCCTGAAAACAACCAGGTGCCGGCCGGCAAGGTCACCGGCACCGTGCGTTTCCCCAAAGGCATCGCCTCCAACAATTCGTGGGCGTGGTTGCATACCGAAGCCACCTCCCAGACATCGCGCGATGCGGACGGCACATTGCATTTCACCATCAGCGACCTGCGCACCAACCAATATGTCGACCTCGTCGCGGCCTTCGACAACACAGGCGCTGCCGGCGTCGAACGTACGCAGTCCGGCGATTATCTCGACGAACTGAAATCCACGGAGGCCGCCAAGGAACGGCAGTGGCGTGACCGACAACGGTTGAAGGCGCAGCTCACCGTCGCAGGCTGGTTGATTTGTCTGATAATCGGAGTGCTATGCTGCGTGCTGGCGATTCGTGGCGTGCTGTCGGCGAACCGCGAGGCCCGTTACCAAGGCGGCATCGAATATTGGCGCGATCCGCCGCAGGTCAGCCCTGCGGCCAGCGCGTATCTGATCGACGTGGTGGACGAATCCGTAGGTGACCGATCATCGCGTGCCATGACGGCGACGATACTGGCGTTGGTGGTCAAGAAGGCGCTTGCCGTCTACCCGGGGCCATCCAGCCTGTACCAAGGCATCGACCTGAGCCAAGCCAACGCCTCCGACCTCGCCCGCATGATTGCTTCCGATCCCAATCGAGCCAAGGCCACGGCTTCCACCAGCACTCTGGTGATCATGCCGGCCGCGCTTTCCCATCGCAACACCCTCGGTCTGAGCCAGTCCGAGGAAGCCTGTCTGGAACTGCTGATCGGCATCTCCATGCGCGTCGGCTCGCCGGTGTTCGACTTCAACCAGATGGACACGGCCTGCTCCGACTGGGAGGAGGGCTACCAGTCCCTGAATCGGTTCAAGAGCGCCTGTGACCTCGAATTCGGAGCGCTTGGCGCGGTGAAGAGCGTGAACGGACGGTGGTTGGTGCCGAGCCTATGTCTGATGGTCATCGGCGCTATTGGTATATTCGCCAACGGTGCGAGCAATATCGCGATGGCGCTGTGCTTGGGCGTGCCGTTCATCTGTATCGGCGTCTTCTGCATGGCCGCGGGCCGATCGGAAGGCATCACCGAACGCGGCCAGCAGTATGCCGGCGAATGCTTGGGACTCAAACGCTATATGGAAGATTTCTCCAATTTCTCCAATCGCGGAGCCCTTGATTTGACGCTATGGAACTGGTACATGGTCTACGCGGCGGCGTTCGGCATCTCCGAGAAGGTAGCGAGGGAATTCGCCCGCGCCTACCCCGAAGTCAACGACCCGCAATGGCTTGACACCTACGGTTATGACTCCTTGGGCTATTGGACCTATCGTTCCCAGGCGTGGAACGGTCCGATCAATACGAATGGCATGATGCCGGGTGGTATGTATGGCGGTACGCAATTCATGGGCGGCATCGGTGACATCGGTTCGCAGATCAGCTCTGGATTCGCTTCGGTGAGTTCCACGATTTCCGCGGCCGCGCCTTCCTCATCCTCTGGCTCCGGCGGATCCTTCTCCGGTGGCGGCTTCGGCGGCGGTGGCGGAGGCGGCGGCGGTGGAGGCGGCGGTGGCCGCTGATCCACGACATGACGCCCGCCGTCGGACAACGTGACGCCCTATGACATTGCGATTGTCGGCATTGTGTTTGCCCACGCCCGGTCCGGCTTGAAAAGCCTACCTTTCGCCCATGGCGATTGGTAGGCTTTTCCATTGGCAGAACCTGAACGAGATGCCGTCCGACTTGGTTCCGACCCGGCTCCAACCGGCTCGCGCCTGCCGGAAGACACCACTTTCGAAGGAGAAGACATGACGTTGTTCCGTAATCTCGGACCGTTCCACACCACCGCCATCGGCCACGGCGAAATGCCGCTGACCATCGAAAACAACCGTGGCCACGACGTCGGCATCGAAACCCTGCACGCCTCGCTTGACGCCGGCTGCCGCCACATCGACACCGCATGGGCCTACTATACGCCGGGCGAAGAGGAACAGACCGGCGAAAAGCTGGTCCGCGAAGCGCTGGACACATGGAAGGGGCCGCGTGAGGAAGTCACCGTGGCCACCAAGGTCGGTCTGCGCCGCGCGTGGGATGGCGACAAGCCGATCTGGCCGCGTGACGGCAAGCCGGAACACCTCATCGAATACGGCAAGCAGTCCGCGCAGGCGCTCGGCGTCGACTCGATCGACCTGCTCTACCTGCATCGCCACGATCCGGAAGTGCCGTACAACGAGTCCTGCGAAGGTATCAAGGCGCTGCTCGACCAGGGCGTGGCCCAGTGGGCGGGTGTGTCCAACGTGAGCATCGAACAGCTCAAAATCGCACAGGAGATTCTCGGCGACAAGCTCGTTGCCGTGCAGAACCAGTATTCGCCGATCCATCTGGAAACCCAGGACACGTTGGAATACTGCGCGAAGGGAGGTCTCGCCTTCGTGTGCTGGAGTCCGCTCGGCGGCTATCGCCACCCGTACGACGAGCACCTGTTCGACCCGTTCCGCGAAGTGGCCGCCAAGCATGGCGTGAGCTACCAGCGCGTGGTGCTGGCTTGGGAGCTGGCCAAGGGCGACCACATGTTCGTGATTCCGGGCGCACACCGTCCCGAAACCATCCTCGACTCCCTGAAGGCCGACGAGCTCGAACTCACTGACGAGGAGCTCGCCTTCCTCGGCTGAAAAAGCACTGCCCGTCCGCATTTTGTTAACCCAACCACTCAGCTCGGGTAGCAAAACACGGACGGGCATACGTTTTTGCGGAACCGGACGGCTATCGGGGATTACAGCACGGCCATCGCGAAATCAATCAGCAGTTTGACGCCGTACAGCACCACCACCGCGCCACACACGCGGTTCATCGCGGTGACGATTCGCGGGCTGAACCTGTGGCTGAACAGCGACACCAACAGGGTGATGCCGAAGAACCACAGTGCCGACGCGGTTTCCACGCCGGTGATGAACGGCGTGGACTGACCGACGGTAAGCGTCGCGCTGAACGCGCCGAGCATCAGCGTGCCGTCGATGATGGCCTGCGGATTGCACCACGTCACCACACCGGCGGTGACGATGGTGTGCAGCAGCTCGCTGTCGCCGCCGAATTTCGAAGTGACGCGTTGCGCAAGGCTCTGCGATTGCGAGGTCCGCGACTGCGGCGTTTGCGCGGCGCCATCATCGCCACCCTTGCCGGGAAACAGCAGACCCGCGCCGATACGGATGACCACCAAGCCGCCGATCGCCAGAATGGCCAGCTTCAGCCATGCGTAATCCTGCATCAGCCTGCCGATGCCGAAAAAGCAGGACAGCGACAACGACACGTCGAAGAACAGTACGATCAGCGCGGTCAGCAGCGCGCGGCGGCGCGGCTTGGTCAGCGCCGAATCGATGACGAACAGATTCTGCATACCGATCGGCGCGACATACGCCAATCCCAACGTCAGCCCTTGGAAAAAGAATCCCATACTCGCCTCTTATCCATCCAAACATATTTGGTTGGTTGTAATCAACCCAGCCAAAACCAACCAAATCGCTCATTTTGTAATCGCAGGAAAAACCTCTATTCTGCGAAAAACAACGTAACCAGTGTCATATTGTATAGGTGTTGCTACAATAGGCAACCAGCCAAAAGCTGAGGTTTGGCTCAGCCAATCGCAGGACGGTCCACTGTCAGAAAGCAGATGCGCCGACCGCGGAAAACGCCGAACCATACCGACACCACCAATGTGAAGGAGCGTCATGGTACGCATCGCGCCGCTGAACATCGATTGGAAACCGGACCGTACCACCGGCGAACCCGTCACCGAACAAATCGTCGGGTACATGTGCGAACAGGTGCACAGCGGCAATTGGCCGATTGGCTCGCGTCTGCCGTCGCAACGCGCGCTCGCCGAATGGTTCGGCGTGAACCGGTCCACCGTCATCGCGGCCATCAACGAGCTGTCCGATTATGGCATCGTCGAAGGGCAGCATGGAGCGGGCACGCGAATCGTCAGCAACACGTGGTCGCTGATGCTGCCGGGCGCGCCCGACTGGGCCGATTACGTGGATTCCGGCTTCTTCAAAGCCAACAACGACACCATCCAAGCCATCAACCGGTACGAGTTCACGCCGAACATGACGCGCATCGGCACCGGCGAGCTCGACCCGCGGCTCTTTCCGAAAGCCATGTGGCGGCAGGTGCTCGGCGAGGCGGCGGACGAGATCGAAACGCTCGGCTACCCGCCGCCCGAAGGCCTGCCCGAACTGCGCGAGGCCATCGCGGCGCACATGCGCGCCACCGGCGTCGACTGCACGGCAAGCCAGGTGCTGGTCACATCCGGCGCGTTGCAGGCGCTGCAGATGATTTCGGTGAGCCTGCTGCCGGCCGGCACCACCGTATACGCGGAATCGCCGAGCTACATCAAGTCGCTGCAGGTGTTCCAGTCGGCCGGCATGCATCTGGAAGGCGTGCCGATGGACGACGACGGCCTCAACGTGCAGGCATTGCGCGGCCTGCTGGCGGAAGGGGAGCTTGACACCGGCCGTCCGGCGCCGCTCAACGCGCGCAACCGCAAAGGCAATGCGATCCTGTACACGATTCCGACCAATCACAATCCGACAGGCGTCACCATGAGCGACAAACGCCGGCATGAACTGGTCGAGCTTTCCGTGGACAGCCGACTGCCGATCATCGAGGACGGCGCCTACCGCGACCTGTATTTCGAGGATGATGCCCCGCTGCCGTCGCTGAAGGCCCTCGATGAGACCGGCATGGTCATCACGCTCGGCAGCGCGTCCAAGTCGCTGGCTCCCGGCTTGCGCATCGGATGGCTGGTCGCCGCCGAGCCGATCGTGCAGCGGCTCGCCGACGTGAAAATGCAGATGGACTACGGTGCGAGCGTGCTGAGCCAGTGGACGTTCGCGCGATTCCTCACGAACGGCATGTACGACGAATACGTGGCCGGCCTGAAACGGGAGCTGCGGCACCGCCGCGACCGCGCGCTCGTTACGCTGCAGGAGAAAATGGACGGGCTCGTCCACTGGAACGTGCCGTCCGGAGGCTTCTACATTTGGATGACCTTCGACCGGCCGATACGCATGAACCGCCTGTTCCAGCTGGCCGCCGAACGTGGCGTGCTGCTCAACCCCGGCGACATCTACGATTTCGCCGCCGACAACTCCCTGCGCCTGAGCTACTCCTACACCACGCCGGAAGAGTTCGCCGACGCAGTGGACGTACTCGCCGCCGTCGCACGCGAGCTGGCGTAGCCCGAGCTTGCGTAACGGCTGGACGGGCTTTGCCTGTCCCGTGAATCTACGACAATATCTGATGGTCTTTTACGAGTAAGAGGAACATCCGTGCAAAGAAGAAACAAGCCAGAAGTGTTGGCCCCCGCAGGCAATTTGAGGGGACTGAAAACCGCGGTCGATTACGGTGCGGACGCCGTCTACTGCGGCGGCAAGGCGTTCGGCATGCGCAGCGCGCCGAAAAACCTGAGCCTCGAGGATTTCGAGGAAGGCGCACGCTACGCCCACGAGCGTGGGGCCCGCGTGTACGTCACCTTCAACGTGCTGCCGCGCAACAACGAGGTGGAAGCCATGCGCGAATACCTCGGCAAGCTGAAGGACACCGGCGTGGACGCGCTGATCGTCTCCGACATCGGCGTGATGCTCATGGCCAAGCAGGTGGCTCCGAACCTCGAACTGCATGTGAGCACGCAGGCCGGCGTCACCAACTACCAGGCCGCCAACGCGTTCTACGAACTGGGCGCGCGCCGCGTGGTGCTGGCCCGCGAAATGGACCTGCAGGCCGTGCGCGACATCCGCGCCCGCATTCCCGACGACCTCGACATCGAATGCTTCGTGCATGGCGCGATGTGCATGGCCTTCTCCGGACGCTGCCTGTTCTCCAACTATCTGACCGGCCGCGACGGCAACCACGGCGAATGCGCGCAGCCGTGCCGCTGGAAGTATTCGATCGTCGAAGAGAAACGCCCCGGCCAGTACTTCCCGATCGAACAGACCGCGGAAGGCGCGTACCTGTTCAATTCGCAGGACATGAACATGCTCGCCCACATCGACGATCTGCTTGATTCGGGCGCGACGAGCCTCAAGATCGAAGGCCGTTCCAAGAGCGCCTACTACATCGCCGCCATGACGAACGCCTACAAGACGGCCGTCAACGAATACATGGTCCAGCGCGGCTTCGAAGATGCCGACGGCAATGTTCTGAAGCCGTTCCGCGACCGCGTGATCCGTCCCGGTGACCCGGAATACGGCAAGCCGGACACCGAGGATGCGATCATGGCCAACGCCGATGGCGCGTTCGCCGGCAAGCCCGACATCGACGCCGTTCCCGTTGGGGGCGTGCCGTCCGGCAACGTTTCGGCTGGCAACGTTTCGTCCGGCAATATCGCGATTGGCGAGCCGGACAATCTGAGCTACCACGCACGCAGCACCCGACGCAAGTCGAACACCGCCGCCGAAATACTGCCGGAAGGCTGGCATCACGCCGGTGTACGGCCGGCACCGCATGTCACCCTGCCGGATTGGCTGCTCGACGAGCCCGACAAAGTGGCGCACCGCGACTACTCCACCGGCTTCTATTATCCGGAACACAAAGTGCGGCAAAGCACCGACCGTTCCGCATACTTCCGCGCATGGCTCGTCGTCGGCGAAGTGCTGTCATGGACTCCGGAAGACGGAGGACGCGTGACCATCATGAGCCGCAACAAGATCGAAGCCGGCCAGGAAGTCGAATTCGTGCTGCCCGGCGCGGCCCCCTTCGCCTACACCGTGCCTGCCGGCGGTTTCCGTGACGCCGACGGCCACTGGGTCGAAGCCATCAACAACCCGGCGCACGTCTTCTCCATGCCGTGCCCACAGGAGGTGCCCGTCAACGCGGCCATCCGTTCGCGCACGAAAAAGCCGACGCTGAAAGCCGAATAGAAGACGGCAATCGCAAGCAGGTCTTCCAATCGCAAAACCAAGGAAAAACAAGACATGAGCAGCACACAATACGATGACGCGATCCTCGATTCCAACGCCATCGACCCCACTGACAAAAACGGCAACCCGATTCCCGTGACCATTCCGATCATGCTGGCCCCCGGCATCAAAGTCGTCTACACCACGCGACTCGGCGGCACCAGCGAAGGCGATTTCGCGCACTTCAACCTCGGCGGCAAATCCGGCGACAAACCGGAACACGTGCTCGCCAATCGCAAGGCGCTCGCCGACGTGCTCGGCGCGAAAATCAGCCTTATCAGCCAGGTGCATTCCGGCGACGCGGTGGACGTGGACGAATCAACCAGCCGTTCGGATTCGACGTGTCCGGCACGAAGAAGCCGGAAGACGAGACGGACGGCGAAAACAACGCGACGGGGAATGACGGTGAGCCGACCGTCATCGAAGCCGATGGCCAAGTGACGTCCCGGAAGAACGTGGCGCTCGGCATGTTCGCCGCCGACTGCCTGCCGGTGCTCATGGCCGATCCCGAAGCCGGCGTGATCGGCGCAGCGCACTGCGGCCGTCGCGGTCTGCAGAAAGGCGTGATCGGCGCGACCATCGAGAAGATGGTGTCCAAGGGCGCCCAGCCGGAACGTATCGTCGCCACGCTCGGCCCCTGCATCTGCGGCGACTGCTACGAGGTCGGCGGCGACATCGCCGACGAATTCGATGCGCAGTTCCCGGGAACCTTCACGTTGAGCCGATTTGGCCAGCCGGGCATCGACATCGCCGCGGCCGCCCTGCAGGAGCTTGCCAAAGCGGGCGTGCCGGCCGACAACATCGTCTCATCCCGTCCACGCGTCAACGCGGCCACGCAGTACCTGTCCGAAGACGAGGAACTGGCCGGCATCTGCGCCGCCGATGGCGAAGGCGATTCGAAGCTTTCCGAACGGTTCAACAAGATCCGCCGCAGCCTGTGCACGCTCGAAAACCCGTTGTGGTTCTCGCATCGCCGCGCGTCGCTCGCCAAAAAACAGCATGAAGGACGCATGCTGGCGCTGATCGTACGCGAATAATCACCATACGAGCCATACAAGCCACGCGATTCGTGCGATTCGAGTGATTCGCGTGGCCACTGTTGCGGATTGCGTGCAGAACCCGCCGCGGAACGGGGTGGCATGCGGCCGCGGCTTTACGGTGGAGCATATGAGTAAGGGAGAGCAGATGCAGGAACAGAAGATGCCGGTCGTGGCCGTGGTGCTGGCAGCGGGATTCGGCACCCGATTCGACGAGAACAACCCCAAGCAGCTGGTGTCGGTGGGCGGCAAGCCAATCGTCTGCTGGAGCATCGAGGCATTCGAAAACAACGACCGCATCAGCGACATCATCGTGGTGGTCAACGAACGCGTCGAAGAGACGGTGAACGAGCTTATCGACGAAGCCGGTTACGCCAAAGTGCGGGCCATCGTTCCCGGCGGCGCCGAACGCGTGGACAGCACGCTCGCCGCCTTGGACCTGCTCAAACAGGCCGGCATTCCCTCCGGCGCGAAAATCCTCATCCATGACGGCGTGCGTCCGTTCGTCGAGGAGCGGTCCATCGACGGCTGCATCGACAGCTTGGACCAGTTCAACGCCGCCACCGTGGCCTACGCCTCCACCGACACGATTCTGCTCACAGAGGATCTGGGCGATCGCAAGGTGGTCAAATCCGTGCCGGAACGTCCGAACACCTTCCGCGCGCAGACCCCGCAGGCGTTCCGTTTCGGCACCATCGTCAAAGCCTACGAACTGGCCGCCGCCGACCCCGACTTCCACCCGACCGACGACACGCGCGTGGTGGTGGACTACCTGCCCGACGAGCCGGTCGCCATCGTGGACGGTTCCGAAACGAACCTCAAAATCACCACGCCATCCGACATGCCGATCGCCGAAGGCATCGCCCGCAGCCTCGACCCCGAACACGCCAAGGAGGAAGCCAAGGCACGCATGCACGCCGTGTTCGCCGAGGCGTTCTCCCAGATGCACAGCCGTTGATTTTCATCGAACGTTAAGTCCGTCGACGTGTCGGCAGACTTAACGTTCAACACATTCACCACGTACACTGGAAACCATGCAGCAGATCAACATCGTCATCTCCGGTTTCACGCCCTATGAAGGCATCGACGTCAATCCGGCCGTGCTCGTGCCGGCGGCGGTAGCCAAGCAATGGGCCGATTCGGCGCAATCGCAGGCGATCTCCGAAGAACTGCCGCAGGACATCGCCGTCACCGTCACCAACGTCACGCTTCCGGTGAGCTTCGCCAAAGCCTGGCCCACACTGCTGGAAGCCATCGAACAGGCCAAGCCGGACATCGTCATCGCCACAGGGCTCAAGCGCACCTCCCGTGGCATTCTGCTGGAACGATGCGCCACAAATCTCATGGATGCGGCCAAGCCGGATGCCGACAACGTGATTCCGCCCCGCCGCCCGATCGACCCGGAAGGTCCGGCCGCGTACTGGACGCGCCTGCCGTTGCGGTCGATACTGCACGATTTCGCCAAACACGAGATTCCCGCCGCGTTGAGTTCCGACGCCGGTACGTTCGTATGCAATTCGCTGTTCTACCATCTGCTCAACTGGTCGGCGGGCCAGGAACGTCGCATTCTGTCGGGGTTCGTCAGCCTGCCGATCGTCAACGGTCGGCCGCACGAACGTGGACTGTCGATCGAACAGCAGACCGCTGCGGTCGATGACGTGCTGCGTGAATCGGTACGATACTTCCTGCAACCCTCGTCAAGCGACATTCTGCTTGGCTGAGGACGGCTCCGCTTTCTACGGCACGATTTTCTGCGACATGTGAGTCATGCGGTTTCGACACGTGGTCGCGGACATGCCGCCATACCCCCGACAGACTTTTTCGAACGATTTCTGTGCTCTCTGTGAGAATAATGCATTTCGTTCTGCGTGCCGCCTGCTGACTGAGATAGAGTACTGAACGAGTGCGCGCTGGCAGATGCGCAAAGTGTAGGGAATTCGTGAAAGGAAAAGGGCATGGTTGAGCAGTTCCCAATCGTGTTGAGGGGGTACGACAAGGACCGAGTCGACGAGGCGTTCGCTTCGGCTCAGGAGACGGTGAACCGTCTGCGTGAGCAGGTCAAGGCCGACGACCAGACCATCCTTGAGCTGCAGGCGCAGCTGCAGGAGGAAAAGAACAAGAAGGCCGCTCCGAAGTCCTTCGCGTCACTGGGCGCCAACGCCCAGCAGATGCTCGCCAGCGCGGAACAGACCAGCGCCGAGCTGCTTGAACGAGCCAAGAAGGACGCTTCCGCGGCCCGCGCCACGGTGCAGCTGCAGGCTGAAACGCTGCTGAACAACGCCAAAATCGACGCCAAGCGCATCATGGACGACGCCAACGCCAAGGCGGCCAAGGTGCTCGGTGACGCCAAGGACGAATCCGAAGCCATGAGGGCCAATGCCCAGCATGAGGTCGACCAGATGCGCAGCGAGGCCCAGAAGGCCGTGGTGGCGCAGCGTCAGACCGTCGATCTGGAACTGACCAACTCCCGTGAGGAACACGGCAAGCGTCTTGCCGCCGAACGCGCCACGCAGGAACGTGAGATTTCCGACATGCGCACCGAGGCGACCAGCAAGATCGCCGAACAGCGCAAGAACGCCAATGAGGAGATCTCCCGCCTGAAGAGCGAGACCAACGACCAGATCGAATCCGCGCTTGCCGAAGCCAACAAGAAGCTGGCGGACGTGCGCGAGCAGGTGTCCAAGATGATGACCGACGCGCAGCGCCGTGCCGCCGAAATCACCGACACCGCCAAGGCGAAGGCCCAGGAGATCACCGACGAGGCGGAGGTGCACCGCACCAAGACCATCAGCCAGGTCAACGCCGAAGTGGAGCAGATCCGCGCCGACATCTCCGCCCAGCAGGAGGAGGCCACGAAGAAGGTCAATGAGCTGCTCACCGGCCTGAACGAGCGTCGCGAGGCCGCCAACAAGCAGGCCAGCGAGTTGATTTCCTCCGCGCAGAAGACCCGTGACGAGGCTGAGGCGTACGCTTCCAGCAAGCGTGACGAGGCGGACGCGAACGCGGCAAGCATCCTCAAGCAGGCCACCGAAGACGCCGACGAGCAGATCAACGAGCGTCGCGAGGCCGCGAAGAAGGAACTGGACGGCGTGCAGCAGCGCATCGCCGACCTGCAGAGCCGTGAGGCCCAGATCACGCAGCGCGTCAGCGAACTGCGTGCCATGTTCTCCAACGCGTTCTCCGGTTTCGGCATGAACGACCTGTCCGTGGTCAACGCCGTCGATGAAGGCGAGCCTTCCGACGCGCAATCTGATGACGACGCGCAGCACGACGATGAGACCGCCGCACCGGCAGACGCCGACACGCAGGATGCCGTCGAGAACGATTCCGCAGCCGAGACCGAGCCGGAAGGCGACGCCGAATCCGCAGACGCTTCGCAGAACAACTGAAACCATAGAAAGGGAATGGATAATGACCGACATCACGCCATTGAGCGGTGATGAACTGAACAAGCTCGTCGACGATTTCGAAGCAAGCGAGCACAATCGCATGGCCATGAACGCCGTCACGGCGGCCGGCATCGACAAGGTGGCGCGCAACTACGATCGCGCCCGTCTGATGCAGCGTCGTTTCTCCACCGTCGTGGACAACGGCACCGTCACCCATCAGGACCGTTCCGGCCGTTGCTGGCTGTTCAGCTCGCTGAACGTGGCCCGTTTCGTGGCCAAGCAGAACATGGGTCTTAAGGAGTTCGAGTTCTCCCAGAACTACGCCATGTACTACGACAAGCTCGAACGCGTCAACTACTTCCTGAAGGACGTGGCGGCTCTGGTAGAGGCCGGCGAGCCTGCCGATTCGCGTCTGATGCAGCATCTGCTGTCCGACGTGATGGGCGACGGCGGCCAGTGGACCATGGCCATGAACGTGTACAAGAAGTATGGCGCGGTGCCGAAGGACCTGTTCCCGGAGACTGAATCCTCCAAGAACACCGGTGAGATGAACGTGCAGCTGCGCCGCATGCTGCACACCGCGGTTGCGCATATGTACGCTGATCCGTCCGCGATCGATGCGATCATCGCCGATGCGGTCGCCGCCGGTCACCGTATTCTGACGATTCACTTGGGCGAGCCGCCGAAGAGCTTCGATTGGGAGTGGACCGACAAGGATGGCGAGTTCCACCGCGATGGCGAGATCACGCCTGTCGAGTTCTGGAAGAAGTATGTGGGTTCCGCCGATTTGGAAAGCTATGTCTGCCTGGTGGACGATCCGCGTCAGGAGCACGTCAAGGGCAAGAAGATCGGCATCGAGCATCTGGGCAACGTGGCCGGGGGAGACCCGACCGAGTACCTCAACGTGCCGAACCAGTTCATGAAGGACTGCGTGCGTCAGATTCTTCAGGAACAGGGCATTCCGGTATGGTTCGGCGCTGACTGCCATCCGATGATGGACCGTGAGAACGGCGCGTGGGCCACCGACCTGTTCGAGTATGGCCGCGTGTATGGCGTCGATTTCGATCTGGACAAGGAACAGCGTGTCCGTTTCGGCGATTCCGCGATGAATCACGCGATGGCGTTCGTCGGTGTGGATGTGGATGAGGATGGCCACACCACCCGCCGTTGGCGTGTGGAGAACTCGTGGGGAGACAAGATCGCCGACAAGGGCTACTTCACCATGAGCGACGACTGGTTCACCGAATACGTCTACGAGGTCGCCGTCCCCAAGGCCCTCCTTCCCGCCGAATACCTCAAGGCCCTAGAAGAACCCGCCACCATGCTCCCCGCGTGGGATCCGATGGGCGCATTGGCCAAATAGCGCGCGGAGCGCGCGCTGGCCAATACGCGCCGAGCGAATAGCGGAAGCCCGGTGGGCTTCCGCCGCGAGGGAAAACGCCGACAGGCGTTTTCGAGGCTGCAGGCCTCATCGCCTCAGCCCGGCAGGCCCCATGACGCACGTTTCCCCCAAAAAAAGACCCAACCCGGACTCTCCGTCCGCGTTGGGTCTTTCCTATATCGCTTTCTTCGTCCCACGTCACCCCCACCCATTCCACCATGCAGTCGCCCATCCCCATATTCCGTCCCCATCCGTTAAGGTAACGACGGTGGCGCTATCGCGCTACGCAAGCATAATGATGCAGGGGAGGAACAGAAGCGATGGCAGGTCTTCGCGGTCCGGATAGTTCGAAGGATGCACAGCTGTTGGATGAGCGCGCCGTGTTTCCGGAGACCGTGGATGTCAATATTCGTCAGCTTGACCCGATTCCCGCTCCCCGATATTTTCTTAAGGAACTTCCGCTCACGAACGAGATGAGCGATCTGGTGTTGAAGTCCCGTCAGGAGATTCGTGACGTGCTGCATGGCCGTGACGATCGTCTGCTGGCCATCGTCGGCCCGTGTTCGATTCATGATCCGAAGGCTGCGCACGAGTATGCGGAGAGGCTTGCCGCCGTCAAGAAGGAGCTTGATGATCGTCTGGTCATCGTCATGCGCGTGTATTTCGAGAAGCCGCGCACCACGATCGGTTGGAAGGGTCTGATCAACGATCCTGATCTTGACGGCCAGTTCAATATTCGCAAGGGCATGTTCATGGCTCGCAAGGTGCTTACCGACGTGCTGGGGCTCGGCTTGCCCGCCGCTACGGAATGGCTTGATCCGATTACCCCGCAGTATATTTGCGATCTGATCAGCTGGGGCGCTATCGGCGCGCGTAATACGGAAAGCCAGGTGCACCGCGAGCTGGCGTCCGGCATGTCCATGCCGATCGGTTTCAAGAACGCTACGGATGGTTCCATCAAGCCGGCGGCCGATTCGTGTTTCGCGGCCGCTTTCGAGCATCATTTCCTCTCCATCAATCTGGATGGTCGTGTGATTTCCGCGGAGACCAAGGGCAATCCCGACTGCCATCTGGTGCTGCGTGGTTCCTCGCATGGTCCGAACTACGATGCCGCTTCCGTGGCCCAAGCGTTGGCGGATCTCAAGGCTTCCAAGGCTTCCGGACCAAGCGAGCATGGTCTGATCATCGATGCCGCGCACGGCAACTGCGGCAAGAACGAGGTGCGCGAGGCCGAAGTGGTCGAAGAAATCGCCGCACGCGTCGCGGCCGGCGAACAGGGCATTCTCGGCATCATGATGGAAAGCTTCCTCAAGGCGGGCAATCAGAAGCCCGCGCCGCTCGACCAGCTGGAATACGGCAAGTCGATCACCGACGCATGCGTGCCGTGGGATCGTACCGAGCAGCTGCTGCACACGCTTGCCGACGCGGTCGACGCGCGTCGCAAGCTTGGCTGATGTTTCTGCACCATCGTTGCTATCCTTGGGAAAGGAAGCGACAAGGAGAGCGAGATCATGCAGCAGCAGCTGAACACGCCTGAGGATTTACGTGCCATTAGGCAGGCCATGGATGAGGGCAAGAATCCGCTGGTGGAGACCGACGTGCCGCGCTGGGAGGACCAGGTGGGCATCAGCCGCATCGTGAACCGCCGCGTGCTGGAATTCGAAGTGTTGCCCACGCCGGCGCAGGTGTTGGGCGACCTGCCGTTGAGCGAGCAGGCGCAGGAGATCGTCGCCTATTCGCGTGATGAGATTCGTGCCTGCCTGTACGGTCAGGACGATCGCCTGCTGGTGGTTGTCGGTCCGTGTTCCGTTCACGATCCGAAGGCCGCGCTCGATTACGCGCGTCGCCTGTCCGCGTTGAAAGGCGAGTTGGATGGCGAGCTGCTGATCGTCATGCGCGTGTATTTCGAGAAGCCGCGCACCACGGTCGGTTGGAAGGGTCTGATCAACGATCCGGATATCGACGGCAGCTGCAATATCAGGAAGGGCTTGCTGTTGGCCCGCCGCACGCTGCTTGGTGTGCTTGACGAGGGTTTGGCGGCGGCCACGGAGTTTTTGGAGCCGACCAGTCCGCAGTATATTTCCGACGCGATTAGCTGGGGTGCGATCGGCGCGCGCAATACGGAAAGCCAGGTGCACCGGCAGTTGGCGTCCGGCCTGTCCATGCCGATCGGCTTCAAGAACGCCACGGACGGTTCCATCAAGGCTCCGGCCGATTCCTGCTTCGCTTCCGCACAACAGCACACGTTTTTCGGCATCGACCATCTCGGCCGCGCCGCCGTGGTCAAAACGCTCGGCAATCCCGACTGCCATGTGGTGTTGCGTGGTTCCTCGCACGGCCCGAATTACGATGCCGCTTCGGTGGCCAAGGCCATGGACACCATCCGCGCCGAAATGCCGGCCGATTCCGCTGCGGCACATGGGCTGATCGTCGACTGCTCGCATGGCAACTCCGGCAAGGACGAGCATCGTCAGGCGCAGGTGGTGCGTGACATCGCGGGCCGTATCGCCAAAGGCGAGCAGGGCATCACCGGCATCATGATGGAAAGCTTCATCGAAGGTGGCAACCAGAAGGCCGCGCCGCTCGACCAGCTCGTCTACGGCAAGTCCATCACCGACAAATGTCTGAGCTGGAACACCACGGAACAGCTGCTACGCGAGCTTGCCCATGCGGTGGCCGCGCGCCGCTGGAAGTGACCGATTCGATTCACTATCCGCGCGATTGCAGAAAATTCGGGAAACGCGAATCGCAATCGCGTAAAACAACACTCAAGACAGCACGTAAGACAGGGAGGGTGCAATGACCGCAATCGCCATCATCGGCGCCATGGATGAGGAAGTCGCCAATATCGCAACGGCACTGAGCAACGTCACCGTCACCGAGGAAGCCGGCGTCAAGGTGACGCGCGGCACCCTCGAAACCAACAAGGGCACCGCCGTCAACGTCGCCGCGACCGTCGGCGGCATGGGCACCGTCAACATCGCCGCCACCACGCAGCATCTGATCGACGCTGACCAGCCGGACGCCGTGATCTTCTCCGGCATCGCGGGCAATCTCAACACGAATCTGCACATCAACGACGTGGTGCTCGGCGGCACCCTGCGTTATCTCGACACCGACATGCGATTGGTGGGCCAGTTCAAGCCCGGCACCGCCGACCGGCCCATCGAGGAATACCATAGCGACGACCGTCTGCTCGAACTGGCCGACCAGGCGCTGAACGACTTGAACATTCACCATATCGTCGGCATCATCGCCACCGGCAACTATTTCGTCGATGATCCGCAGAAGGTCGAGCAGGTGATCCGTGAGACCGGCGCGGACGCGGTGGAAATGGAAGGCGCCGCCGTCGCGCATGTCGCCGCCCGCAACGACGTTCCCGCATTGGTGATTCGCGCGCTGAGCGACAACGCGGACACCGACTACGAGGATTTCAAAACGTTCGACATTTCCGAATACGCGGACACCGCCGCGAAACTGACGGTGAACATCGCCAAACGCATGTAGCGTTCATGTGGCGTTGCGAAACGCCTAACGTTGCGAAAAGCCGTTTCCACATCCCGTTTCCACATCCCGTTTGCCGCATGACCCGTCATCATGCATCGTCATATCGGCAAACGGGACGTCTCATATTCCGATATGCTGCGTTTCGGAAGATGAACGGCAGGAAAACTTCCGGTGGCGTGAGAGAATCGCATACGCGAAAGCCTCTCCGAAACCGCTAGTCTTAAGGAAGAACTGAGGATTATCGGAAGGTGAACGCATGACGTTGGAGCAGATGCTGGCAACGCCGTCGGTGGTTGTGGCATTGGTGGTCGTGGCCGTGGTCGTGTTCGTCGTGGCGTTCCTGCTTGGCCGCAGACGAGGCTTCCAGGATGTGCAGGACGGCGTCGACCCCAATGATCCGAGCCTGTTCGGAGCTGCGAAGAACACGTCCCTGTTCGGCCCCCGCGTTCCCGTGCAGTCCACGGAACGCCAGCTGGTGGCCGTCATGCCCGAAGCTTTGGTGGTCGTAGACTCGCTGGCCACGGTCCAATACGCATCCCCGGCCGCGCGGCGCTTCGGCATCATCCACGACCAGGCGATGGCGCTCGCGGAAATCCGCGACATCGTGAAACTGGTCTCCACAGACAGCGTGGTGCGCGAACGCGAACTGACCATCCCCCTGCACGGCCGCACGCGAACGGGCGTGGTGAACACGAACGGCAAAGGCGTCGAAGCCGGCAAGCCGCTGCCCGAAGACACGCTCTACCTGCACGTGCGCGTCGGACAGATCGCCGACAACCTATTTGCGATTTTCATTTCCGACATGAGCGAGCAACGCCGTTTCGAAATCATGCGGCGCGATTTCGTCACCAACGTCTCGCACGAACTGAAAACCCCGGCAGGCGCGATTTCTCTGCTCGCCGAAACGATCGGCGACGCGGCCGACGATCCGGACGCGGTGAAATACTTCTCCGGCCGAATCTCCAAGGAATCCGAACGATTGACGGAACTGGTCCACCGTCTGATCGACCTGCAGAAAGCGCAAAGCGCGGCAGCGATGCTCAACGCGGAACGGCTGTCCGTGCTGTCCGTGGCACGCGAGGCGCTCGCCGAAAACCAGGTCAAGGCCGAATCGAAGCACATCAGCCTGGTCCTGTCCGTGAACGGCCGGCAGGTGCTGGTGCATGCGAACGCCGAGGAACTGGCCAAGGAAGCCGAACAGAACCTGGACGTGTTCGTGGTCGCTGACCATGAGACCATCAAAACTGCGGTGAAGAACCTGGTGGAGAACGCCATCAACTATTCGCCGGAACATACCACGGTGGCCGTCGGCATCGGCATCGAATCCGGCAAGGTGGCGATTCGCGTCGTGGACCAGGGCATCGGCATCCCCGCGGCGTCGCTCAGCAGAATTTTCGAGCGATTCTACCGCGTCGATCCGGCGCGCTCCCGTGAAACCGGCGGCACCGGCCTGGGATTGGCCATCACCAAGCATTGCGTCGAGGATTGCGGCGGCACCATCTCCGTATGGTCGCGCGAGGGGGAGGGATCCACCTTCACCATCACGATGCCGCAGGCTTCGGGCGCTGCGGAACCCGACCATCCGGCGGATTCGGCGAATGATAACACCCGTGAAAAGAAACAGTCCGGCCACTCCACCACAACAGAGAATGAGGAGAACCACTGATGACGCGAATTCTGATCGTCGAGGACGAAGAGTCGTACCGTGAGCCGCTGGTCTACCAGCTCACCCGTGAAGGGTACGACGTGTCCGCCGCGGCCACCGGTGAAGAAGGATTGGAACTGTTCACCAAGGGTGGTATCGATCTGGTGCTGCTCGATCTGATGCTGCCCGGTCTTGACGGCACCGCGCTGTGCCGTCGGATCCGCGAGCAAAGCCGTGTGCCGATCATCATGCTGACCGCGAAAAGCGCGGAAATCGACAAGGTCGTCGGCCTTGAAATCGGCGCGGACGACTACATCACCAAACCGTATTCCTTCCGTGAGCTGCTGGCACGCATCCGCGCGGTGCTGCGCCGCAACCAGATGGTCGCCGAATCCGGAGAAGCCGCCGACGACGATATTCCGCTCGTATGCGGTGACATTTCCATGAGAATCGGCCAGCATGAGGTGACGGTCCGCGGCGAGAACGTGTTCTTCCCGCTGAAGGAATTCGAACTGCTGGAATACCTCATGCAGAACAAGGGCCGCGTGATGACCCGCCACCAGCTGATCGACCGCATCTGGGGCTCCGACTATGTCGGCGACACCAAGACGCTGGACGTGCATGTCAAGCGCGTGCGCGCCAAAATCGAGGAGGACCCGGGCCATCCCAAGTATCTGACCACCGTGCGCGGCCTCGGATACAAGATCGATACGCCAAGCGAATGATGATGAAAGGCTTGGTATAGCGCGCATTCGCATCGTGCTTGCAAAGAACGGTGAACGGAAGGAACGTCGAACGGCGAAGGTGTCGTAGACTGTTCATCTTCCGTTCACCGTTTTTGGTTTGGGGCGAGTGAAACGCCCAATAGGCTGGAGATTGTCATGAAGAACGATGGCGACAACAGAAAATCGAAAAATCAGAAACATACGCCATCTGAACGTTGACAGAGGGAAAAGAATAATGCGTAACTCCATTCTCGTACGCTCCATCGCCGCTGTGTCCGGCATTGTGATGCTGGCTTCCGTCGCGGCTTGCGGTGACAACACCACCGCTTCCACCGATTCTTCGGCCAAGTCCGATACCAAGACCGAAACCGTTTCCGGCAACTTCTCCGGCGCTGGCGCTTCTTCCCAGCAGGCCGCCGTCGAAGCTTGGATCGCCGGCTTCCAGGGCACCAACCCGGACGCCAAGGTCGCTTACAACCCGTCCGGTTCCGGCGCTGGCGTGTCCACCTTCCTGACCGGTGCAACCGCATGGGCCGGCTCCGACGCCTCCCTCGCCGATAACGAGGTCGAGCAGTCCAAGAGCGTGTGCGCTTCCGGCACCGCCTTCGACATCCCGGTCTACATTTCCCCGATCGCCGTCGTCTTCAACCTGCAGGGCGTGTCCGGCAAGGGCAAGACCCTGAACATGGACGCCGAGACCATCGCCAAGATCTTCGACGGCAAGATCACCAAGTGGAACGATGACGCCATCAAGAAGCAGAACCCGAAGGTCGATCTGCCTGACCTCGACATCACCGTGGTGCACCGTTCCGACAAGTCCGGCACCACCAAGAACTTCCTGAGCTACGTCAAGGACGCCGCTGGCGACGCATGGAGCTACGACCTCGGCGAGAACTGGCCGAACGAGGTCGGCCAGGGCGCCAAGGGCACTTCCGGCGTGATCTCCACCGTGCAGCAGGCTGACGGCACCATCGGTTACGCCGATGCCTCCCAGGCCGGCGATCTGGGCACCGTGGCCGTGAAGGTCGGCGACGATTACGTCCCGTTCTCCGCTGAAGCCGCCGCCAAGGTCGTGGACGCCTCCCCGCTCGACGATTCCGCCAAGGGTGACAACCGCGTGGTCGTCAAGCTCGACCACAACACCACCGAGAAGGGCGCCTACCCGATCGTGCTGGTCTCCTACGACGTCGCCTGCCCGGCATACAAGGACGCCAACACCGCCAAGTTCGTCAAGTCCTGGCTCACCTACGTGACCAGCGACGAAGGCCAGCAGACCGCCGCTTCCGCAGCCGGCTCCGCTCCGATGTCCAACACCCTGCGTCAGAAGGTCGTCAAGTCCATCGACGCCATCAAAACCAAGTGAGCCCATCACAGTGGGGCGATCGCTTTCGGTGATCGGTGACTGACCGTAGGTTTCAGGCCGCAGCCGCGTAAAAAACGGCTGCGGCCTGAAACGATACCTACGGACGATACGCAAAACCAGAAAAATCGAAAGCAATCGCAAGCAAACCAAAAGGAGAACCCGTGAGTTCACAAAGCAAAACGGCACAGCAGCCGGTGAGCGGCAAGAACGCGGATAAGGTGTTCAAGGGCGTGGCCTACGCCTGCGGCATCCTGATCCTCGTCGTGCTCGCCGCGGTCGCGCTGTTCCTGCTGTTCCGCGCGTGGCCGTTGATCGGCGGTGACCAGAAGGCCAACAGCGCGACCATCAGCAACTTCACCGGCGGCAAGGCTTCCAGCTTCTGGGGCTACGTCGGACCGCTGCTGTTCGGTACCGTGCTGATTTCCGCCCTGGCACTGCTGATTTCCTTCTTCGTGTCGGTCGGCATCGCACTGTTCATCTCGCATTACGCGCCGAAGAA
>OMAA01000308.1_pt1 | contig 23141 bp, 21 predicted proteins | sample 1674191 | NCBI WGS metagenome assembly OMAA01 (sample SAMEA103958152, study PRJEB25191) | human gut metagenome | biome: human-associated habitat [ENVO:00009003]; feature: intestine environment [ENVO:2100002]; material: feces | place: Germany | collected 2013/2015
TCCATAAAAACGACGCGGCGCACCAACGCCGCGTCATCAAAGCATCCCGTCTTAAGTTGGATATCCATGGCTGCCCTTTCATTCAATGCGAACGTTAGGGACAGATATTAGCGAAAATGAGCTCCGCGCACGCTAAACTTCGCGCGAGCCTTCGCCAGGCAGTCGTAATGACCCACGTTATGGGCATCGCTCGCGATGAAGCTGTACAGGTTCTGATCGAACAGGCGCTGTGCCGGCTTTTTTTCGCGACCAAAGCGACCGCCGGCAATAAAGTCCGCCGAAGCCTGCAGCTTGCAGCCCATATCGACCAGGCGCTCCGCCACGCTTACATCCTTTTGAACCGCACGATAGCGCTCAGGATGAGCGATGATCACCTGGTAGCCACGGCACTGCAAATCGTAAATCGTGTTCTCGTACTCTCTAAACGCATACGCATCGGCATGCGTCGAAAGCTCGAGCAGAAACTCGTTGGTTCCATCGAAATGCAAGTGCTCCGCGGCATCGATACCAAGTTCAACGAGCTTTCGATGGTTGACCTCGAAGCCCATCTGGAGCGGAAAACCGTCAGCGTTATCACGCAGCAGTTCAAAGGCATCCCACATCTTGTCGTAATCAAAATAGGGATCACGGCAGTGAGGAGTGCAAACGATTCTGGTTACACCGGCCCGCTTGGCAGCCTCGAGCATCGCCAAGCTCTCATCGAGATCGGCGGCGCCGTCGTCTACACCCGGCAAGATATGGCAATGAATGTCACGCATAGGTCAGCCTTAATCAACTAAACGTTTGCTCGGTTGGTGAAGATGCCCTTTTTGGAAGTCCCCTGATCGTCGGAGCCCTTCTTCACCTTCTTACCGTCCTTGGTGTAGTAGGAGTAGTAGTACTCGCTGGTCTCGGTCTCGCAGTAGTTCATAACGGTACCGATGAGCTTGACCTTCTCGGACTTCTTAAGCTGACCGATGGCGTTGAGCGCCTCCTCGCGCTTGGTGAAATCCTCACGCACGACAAAAAGCGCACCGTCGGTCAGACTTGCGATCTCGGCAGCATCGATGAAGGTGCCGACCGGGGGAGCATCAAAGATAACGTACTGGAACTTGGCGGACAGTGCCTTTACCAGCTTGGCAAAGCGGTGAGAGACGATGATGTCGGCAGGATTGGGAATATGCGGCTCGGCCCCGTCTCGACAATCGCCTGGTCAATAGAAACCTGCTCGGAAAGGACTGCATAGAGTCCGCCGCGGGAGCGGACGCCGAGCATATCGGCAAGGGACCTGCGACGCATATCAGCCTCGACCAGCAGGACGCTCTTGCCGCTGGTGGCGATAGCCTGGGCAAGGTTGATGGAAACCGTAGACTTGCCCTCGTTGGGAATCGAGGACGTAACGGTGATGGTGCGAATGGGGTCGTCCACGCTCGCAAAGCGGATGTTGGCCAGAAGGGTCTTGGCGGCATTCTGTACAACGAGCTTATCGGTGTTCTTTGCCTTAGCCATGCCTATTTACCACCTTTCATAGCCGGAATTCGGCCAACAACGGGAATGCCCAGGAGCTCTTCTGCCTCTTCGGCACCGCGGATGCGGGTGTTGAGCATGTCTGCCAAAACGACATAGGCAACTGCGATAAAGATGCCCGCGAGGAACGCGACAGCAACGTACAGCATACGCTTGGGGCCGCTGGGGGCTTCGGGGGTCTTAGCCTCGTCGATAACGTTGATGCTCTGGGCAGCGCCGACGTTCTGAGCGACCGTACTCACCGAGCTAGCTATGGCCTTTGCGACCTCAGCCGTCTCCTTGGCATCGGTGCCGGTAACCGAAAGCGTAATGACACGCGTGGTGGTCTCGGAGGAAACAGACACCTTGTAGTCATCCAGATCGGTGAGGCCCAGTTCCTTGGCGGCGCCGCTCTTAACGCTATCGCTATCCAGCAGCGTGGCGATATCGTTGGAAAGCATCTGGCTCGCCGAGAGATCGTTGTAGCTCATCTGACCGCTATCGTCGGTTTTGGCGAGAATGTACATGCTCGTCGTCGCGGTGTAGGTGTTGTCCATCGCAACGAAGGACACGATGCCCATGGCGATCGCGCAGACCACCGGAAGGGCAATGACCAGCTTGAGGTGCTTTTTAAGCAGCTGGAACAGTTCAAGAAGGGTCATGCAGTTTGCCTTTCATTTCCCTAGTTCGTATCGACAAAACTGCTCGTAAAATATCGTATCTTTCTGCCATGTCCGAACTCTATACATAAGATACAGCGTCCGTGTGTAAGTTGCGCAACGACTAACGCGGCAGCGGAGGCGCGGGTAAATCGTCTAATCCTCGGTTTTTGCCATATCGCTACGCGAACGGTCCCTCTTGTTGCACGGGAAACGTTACCGTAACGGTGGTCCCCACGCCCGGTTCACTCGACAGGTCAATCGCGGCGTGATGGTACAGAGCGGCGTGCTTGACGATCGCCAAGCCCAGGCCGGTTCCGCCACGCGCCTTAGAACGACTCTTGTCCACGCGGTAAAAACGTTCGAACACTTTACCCTGCTCCTCGGGCGCAATGCCAATACCCGTATCGGCAACCGACAGATACGGGCGCCCGTCGTCGTGGGTTCCACAACGCAGCATGACCATACCGCCAGGTCGGTTGTAGCGAATGGCGTTACTTGCCAGGTTATAGATCAGCTCGTCGATCAGACGCGATACGCCTTCGATCACCACGGGCTTCGTCTCGTGCCCAATGGTCACATTCGACTGCCGGGCAACCTGCTCAAGACGCTGTTCCACCGTCAACATGGCGCGAGAGAGCTCGATGGGCTCCGTGGACCCAATAGGCACCGCCTCGCCCTCGGATGCTCGCTCCGCCTCATCCAAGTTGGAAAGCGTGAGGATGTCGTTAACGAGCGCCGCCAGGCGGCCCGCCTCGCGGTAGATGCGGCCGCCAAAGTTGCGCAGGTCGTCCTCGCGCTCAACCATGCCGTTTGCAATAAGCTCGGCATAGCCCGAAATCGCGGTAAGCGGGGTCTTGAGCTCATGAGTGATATTGGCCGTGAACTCGCGACGCATGCGGTCGTTATCGGCCAACACCGCCATCTGGCGTTTAAGCTCCTGGCGCTGCGACTCAATGCGCTCGAGCATGGGGACCATCTCGGTGTAGGCATGTTCATAGCTACGGCGCGGGTGGTCCAAATCGACCTCCTGCAGCGGCGCAATGATGGCACGGGATTCGCGGCGCGCAAGGAAAAACGAGAGCACCGCGCCCGCCGCCGCGATAAGCAGCATCGGCGCCACCAGCGAAAGCAAAATCGCCGCAACGCCAGGCTGGGCCTGCGCCAAACGAACAACCTGACCGTTATCAAGGGCGACGGCGCGATATAGCATAATCTCGTCGAGCGTGGTGCTCGAGCGCTCCGCGGAGCCCGAACCGCTCTCAAGGGCCTCAACGACCTCGGGGCGATCGCCATGGTTGGGCAGCATGGAAGGAGACGCCTCGTTATCGTAGGCGACCGATCCATCCCTATTGATCAGCGTGATACGAAGGTCCTCGCGATCGAGGCTTCGCAAAAATGCGATGGGTTCCTTCTGCTCGTTTAAGACGGCGGCAATAAGCTCGGTTTCTTGCGAAAGATTGGCACTCGTGACATCTGCCAAGGTATTTTGCACAAAGAACGCGCCCAACACCGTAAACGCCAAAATGACGGACATAGCGCAGACAAATATCGTCGCAAACACGCGATGCGAGAGCGTGTGTTTTCCCTGAGGGGCAAAGACCACGGATTACTCCTCCGATGCGGCGTCTGCAATGCCGGCATCTTCGACATCGCTACCGGCGGAAGGCTCGGCCAGACGATAACCCACGCCGCGCACCGTCTCGATAGCGCTGGCACGCTCGCCGAGCTTTTGGCGAAGCGTCTGCACGTGAACGTCGACGGTACGCGAGCCACCGTCGAAGTCCCAGCCCCACACGCTCTGCAGCAGCGACTCGCGAGTAAAGACCACGCCGGGCTTGCGCATAAGATATTCGAGCAAATCGAACTCGCGCAAGGTGAGTTTGAGCGGCTCGCCGGCAACGGTCACATCGCGATGGCTGGGCGAAAGCACGATATCGCCCACGCTGAGCACATCGCTCGCCTGTTTGACCATACCGCCGCGGCGCAGCAGCGCACGGCAACGGCTGGCAAGCTCCATGAGCGAAAACGGCTTGGTCAGATAATCGTCGGCACCGCCATCGAGCGCCATCACCTTATCGAGCTCGGTGTCCTTGGCAGTGAGCATCATGATGGGCACCGTCGCCGTCAGGCGGTCGGCGCGCAGGCGACGCATAATTGCCAAACCATCGGTATCGGGCAGCATGATGTCGAGCAGAACAGCATCGGGTACCCGTCGCGCCACGGCGGCCTTAAACTCGCCATCGCACGAAAAGCCCTCGGCCTCGATTCCCTGCTTGCGCAGCGCATAGACCGTCAAATCCCTGATGTTGTCATCGTCCTCGACGTAATAGATCATGTTGAACCCCTTTGCGGCCGGCATGACCGCATCTTAACCCTAAAGGTACCTTTACTAGATGGTATCAGCCAAAACGTCCCGTCAAATAATCCGCCGTGCGCGGGTCGGTGGGATTTTTGAAGAGCTGAGCGGTGGGCGCGTGCTCTACCAACTCACCCAGCAAGAAAAACGCGACCGAGTCGGAGATACGCGCCGCCTGCTGCATATTGTGCGTAACGACCACGAGCGTGCAGGTCTCTTTGAGCTCGCAGGCCAGCTGCTCAACCACCAGCGTCGACACGGGATCGAGAGCGCTCGTGGGCTCGTCCATCAGAAGAATATCGGGTTGCACGGCAAGCGCGCGGGCGATGCACAGGCGCTGCTGCTGCCCGCCCGAAAGGCCCAGCCCCGACTCCTTGAGTTTGTCCTTGACCTCGTCCCATAGCGCAGCGCGACGAAGAGAGTCCTCGACCAGCTCATCCAGCACGGCGCGGTCGCGCACACCCATGCCGCGCGGGCCATACGCGACGTTGTCGTAGATGCTCATGGGAAACGGGTTAGGGCGCTGGAACACCATGCCCACACGCTGACGCAGGCGGCAGATGTCGTAGTCGCCCAGGATATCCTGGCCGTCGAGCGCGATCTTGCCCTCGATGCGGCAGTCCTTGATGCCGTCGTTCATGCGGTTAAAGCAACGCAGCAGCGTTGACTTGCCGCAGCCCGAAGGACCGATAAACGAGGTAATATGCTTGTCGCGGATCTTGATGGACACGTCCTTGAGCGCGTGATGGTCGCCATAGAACAGGTCGAGGCCCTCGACGTCGATGCGTGTCGGCGAGGCGGCAAGATCCTGCGCCGTGGGGCGAGTCGCATCCCCGACTTCGCGCTCGTGCGCAGCCTCGGCTTGCGCCTCCATTAGCTCCTCGAGCTCCGTGGGCTCCATAGCCGCAGCAGCCGTCATACCGCATACCTCCACATCGATATCAATCCAGCTGTATCGATAGTAGAAATCGCGACTCATACGCACGTGAGCGCATTGTCAGGTGTTTGTAAAGGCGCCTACGCTACGCGGCGGGCAGCTTGATGGTAAAGACGGTATGCTCGGGCGTCGATTCGCACGCGATGGCACCGCCATGTGCCCCAACAATCTCCTTGGCGATGGCAAGCCCCAGCCCAGCACCGCCGCGATTGGTCGCACGCGCTGCATCCAGGCGATAGAACTTCTCAAAGATCACCTTGAGCTTTGGCTCAGGGATCGGATCGCCCTGGTTCACAAATCGTACGCGTACGCCACCGTCACCCAAACGCCTGGCCTCGATCGTGATAGTCGAGCCTTCATAGCTATAGGCAACGGCGTTTTTCATGATGTTGTTGAATACGCGAGCCATCTTGTCGCCGTCCACGAGCACCGTCAGGTCCTCGCAGATATCAACCTTGGCTTCCTTGTGCTGTTCGTTGAGAATGGGATAGAACTCGTCGGCCACCTGCGCCAGCAATAGCCCCAAATCGACGTAGGCGCGGGTAAGCACGATATCGTGGAAATCGAAACGCGTGATGTCAAAGAACTCCTCGATGAGCGCGTCGAGCCGATGGGCCTTGTCGAGCGCCACGCCCGTAAAGCGCGCACGCTGCTCAAGCGGCAAATCGGGAGCCTCCTGCAAGAGCGAAAGATAGCCCACCACGCTGGCGAGCGGCGTGCGCAGGTCGTGCGCCAGGTACGTAACCAGGTCATCTTTGCGATGCGATTCGTCGCGCAGGGCTTGTTGAACCTTGCGCTCACAATCGCGCGCCCGATTGAGCGCGCCCTCGACCTCGAGAAAATCGCCGTCGATGGTATCCCACGTGTCGGGGTTGTCGATCAGACGGTCCTGAATACGAGCGGCGATCACGCGGTCGGCATGCTGCTCGCCTTGCTCATAACCCTGGTAATACAGGGCACGCCCGCAAAAGAACAGGACACACACGGCGAGCGCCAGCACAAAGCCGAGCATGTTGAACACAAAGACGGCATCAAAGAACACAGGCTCGCCAATACCGCCAAGCGCCATGGCCCCGATCGCCAGCGTAATTGTCCACGCGGCACCGCCGATTACCACGCAGCGGCGGACGATTTCGAATCGATCGATCAGCAAGAAGCCAATGAGCAGAACTGCCAGGACGCCAACGATATTGTCAATGCCAATGAGTAGCAGACTCAGCAAAAAGAGCAGCACCGTCGCAAGTGCGCGGTTGTCGACGACCGCCCTTATGTATTCAAAGAGTCGATCGGGCACCTCGAATACCCGCCTATCGTCTTTTGTCATATCCACTTCCCCACCATCAAAGGCGTTATTCGATTATGTAGCCGACGCCCCAGACGTTTTTGATAAAGCGCGGCTTTTGAGCATCGTCGCCGATCTTTTCGCGCAGATGGCGGATGTGCACCATCACCGTATTGTTGGAGCCGGGCATAAAGTCCTCGTTCCACACCGCGCGGAACAGGTCCCCCACGGCCACCACGCTGCCACGATGCTCGACCAGATACAGCAAGATGGAATACTCGATGGGCGTGAGGCGCACCGGTGCACCGTCCACCGTCACACAACGAGCATCGCGGTTGATCTCGAGGCCGTCGAGCTGGATGGTCGGCGACTCCACCGCCTGTGCGCGGCTACCGTAGCTAGTGTAACGACGGAGCTGAGCATGAACGCGCGCAATGAGCTCCAGAGGACGGAACGGCTTGACCACGTAATCGTCTGCACCCAACGAGAGGCCCTCGATCTTGTCATGTTGGGCATCGCGCGCCGTCAGCATAATAACGGGATAGGTATGGCTAGCGCGGATGGTACGCAGCAGCTCAAAGCCGTCGATATCGGGCAGCATGACGTCCAGCAGCGCCAGATCGAACTCCTGCTCCAAAATCGCCTTGGCAGCATCTGCTCCGCTATAGGCAATCTGAACATCAAAGCCCTCTTTTGTAAGGTAGATACCAACCAGGTCGGCGATGGCCTTCTCGTCATCGACTACCAAAATGCGCTCGTTCATGCGTGCTCCTCTCGCGCTCCATTATGCCCGAGGCAGCGCGCGCCACACACAACAAGCGTGGGCGATTAAGTCGACCTTAAGCACCTATGTATCCGTTCGGGCGCAGACATGGGCCGCGCACGCCCGCGTGCTGATTGTCCGCACCGGTAAACGATATACTTTGAACTCTAAAGAGACCATCCCGTCGAAAGCGAAATCTGTGAAGACTCTTAGTTCTCTTGTAAAGCGCTCCGCGCAACTGACCGCCGGCATTGCCTGCGCTGTCGCCCTTGCTGCCGGCGTGCCGTCTATCGCCAATGCCCAGGTGCTTACGACCGATATCGTTTGCGGTAAGACCGCCGACGCCCGCGGCATCACGGCTGATAATCTGCCCGATATCGATGCGACCAACGCCATCGTCATGAGCAAGAACGGTTCCGTCTATTACGCCCGCAGTGCCGACGAGCAGGTCAAGATCGCCTCAATTACCAAGGTCATGACCGCAATCTTGACCATCGAGAACTGCAAGATGGATGAGAAGGTCACGGTGAGCAACGCTGCCGCCACCGTGGGCAATTCGACCGCCGGCCTGCTCAAAGGCGACGAGCTCACAGTGGAACAGGCCCTGCGCGGCCTGATGATTCCCTCGGGCAATGACGCCGCCATCGTGCTTGCCGAGCATGTGGGCAAAAAGATCGACCCCAAGACCAAAGATGCCGAGGCCACGTTTGTCAAGGCCATGAACGAGCGCGCTAAAGAGCTCGGCTGCACGGGAACGCTTTTTGAGAATCCGCACGGTCTGGACTTTGATGAGTGGGCCGGCAACATGCACTCGACCGCGCACGATGCGGCCCTGATGATGCAGGAAGCAATGAAGAGCGATACATTCCGCGAGATCGTGGCGAGCGATGATTCCTGGATTGAGGTTACAGGCGCCGACGGCTCCGACCACTCACATTCCATGGATACGCACAACGAGCTGCTGGGGCAGGACGGCAATATCGGCGGCAAGACCGGCACTACCGATGATGCCGGCTACTGCTTTACGGCAGCCTACGACCGCGATGGCGACGAGACCTATACCGTCGTTTTGAACTCCAGCACCAACGACCAACGCTTTGCCGACACGGCCGCCCTTGCCAACTGGTACTACGGCCACAAGGTGACGGTTGCGATCGCCAACACGCAGGAAAAGACCGCCAACGGCAATCCGCTCATCGCGCGCATAAGCCAGACCGACTGGACGGACAAGACGATCGACGCCACACTCGCCGATCCCGCAGCTCAGGCGACCGTCTTTTCGCTTGCCGGAGAAGTAACCGAAAAGGCTACCTACGATGACCTTTCGGGCACGGTACATGTGGGCGACAAAGTGGGTAGCCTCGCGCTCAAGCAAGACGGCATCAAGGTCGTTGTCACGGATTTGGTTGCCGACGAGGAAGGCTCGGGGCCGAATCCCATTGAATGGCTTCTTGTGAAGCTCGACCGCCTGAGTCGTCGCATCGAAAACCGTCCGCTTACGGCAGAAAGCGAAACCGTAGCCAAGGCACCCGAGGTATAGGGTCGAAGAACAATACGCTCACTGAAAGGAGGCGTCCGAAAGGATGCCTCCTTTTTTGAGGGTTCGAATCCCCAGCTAACGTGGTTCAACTAAAGAAGGGTCCCTTTCGGAACCCTTCTTTAAAGTCTTACTGGCGGAGAGCTGGGGATGTCCGGGCATGCTGCGCATGCCCTCCGGCTTCAAAGCCTGGCGGCTTTTCGCCCACGGGCTACAAACGCTTTCGCGTTTGCTTAACGCCCGTGCCCTCTCGGGTTCGAATACCCAGCCTCCTTTCTCCGCACCAAAAAAGGGCCCCAGATGGGACCCTTCTTTCAATTCATACTGGCGGAGAGCTGGGGATTCGAACCCCAGATGCCCTTTTGGGGCATACTCGCTTAGCAGGCGAGCACCTTCGGCCTCTCGGTCAGCTCTCCGTAACAGCCGTTCTATAGTAACCAAACAGCCGAAGTTGAGCAAGAGGGAATTTTCTAATTGCCCGCTCCTTGCAGTTTTCGCCCCTACCCCAGCGAGCGGTTGAGGGAGCCGAGTTCATCGTTGCCCATGGTGCGCCACATTTGGAAGATGCAGCCACGCGCCAGGAAAAAGAAGCCGTTATCGACCAGCTGCACGGCGGCATCCGCCAGCTGGTTGGTCACAGCAGGCACCGGCGGTAGCTCGAGCCCGGCCTTACGGATGGTCTCAACCGCATCCTCGAACGTCGGCGGCTCATTGACACCCATCTCGTTCATAAGGCCCTGCATTTCCTCCAGCGCGCTGCTACCCGACTCCTCGCCGCGCGGCACGAGGCGGTAGCACGCCAACGCGAGCTCGAGCTGGTCGCAGTTCCAATAGGCAAACGCTAGGCGATAGAACAGATAACCGATTGCGGAACGATCACTGGCAATGCGCAGGCCGTGGCGCGCCACCTCGATAATCTCGTCAAAGCGCTCCAGGCGCGCCAACACATTGATGAGCGCAAAATGCGACTGCATGGAAGAGCGTGCCAAATCGTAAAGACGACGCACCTCAGGTAGCGCCCGTTCAAAATTCTCCTGATCGGCGTAATAACTGCAGATCTCGTGCTGAGCAAAGTAGAGCGCGTCGGGAGCGCGCAGGATGCGCACCGAGCGATCTTCCTCCATTACCGGCAGCACCATGCGTACCAGCTGGTTGTCGCAAAACTGCGTCTGGACCGGACCAGTTGCCAAAAGCTCGGCAACGGCGCACTTAGCCTCCAGCTCCTCAACAAGACGGGAGAAACCCTCAAACGCACTTGCACGGTCAACTTTGGCCTGCTCGCGCAACTCGACGACGCGCGCCACATACGGGTCATCGTCCTTCTCCATGACCTCAAGCTCATCAGCCGTATCGGCAAGCAGCAGATCGCGCAACGCCGGCGGCAGCGAACGGTGGTCGTCACGCGGGCGAGCGTGAACCTCCGCAGGCTCAATCGCATCCGGCGCGTCCGACTCATATGCCTCAAGCATGCGCTTGCACGGCATATCGTCCATATCCATGCTCTCAAGATCCTTGGCGACAGGCACGCAATTGGCCAGATAGGCCGCACGTCCAAAGGAATATGTTGCAATGACGCGCTCGCCCTGCTCGCCGTCGGGAGCCGCAATCTGAACATAGCAGCGCGCAATGCAGGCACCTGCGGCAAAACACGCCGCCGCAAGCGTAAGCGCCACGCGCGCGTCGTGCTCCGCGGCCCAAATCGCGCGCACGCCCTCGTCCAACTCGCGCCAGACGTCATCCTGAGCGTCGTATTCACGTTGCGGCATGGCATCCACGACAGAGTGCCCAAACCGAACGAGCATAATCCCCTCGGCAACGTTTGCCCGATAGGTATAGTCGAGCCGTGTGACCACGTTGAGCGCCTCGACGATACGCGCGAAGCGGGTGCGCACGTCCCACTCACCGCCCGGCTGGCAAGCCACCGTTCCCGGTTTGCCCCACGGGTTGTCGCTCGAGGCCGTATCAAGCAGTCGGGGAACATCGTTGGTCGTCTTGGCGATATGCCACGCGTCAAAGAGTGCGCAGCCCTCAAGGCTCGGCGAGGATGCCGCAGGGGCCAATCCGGCCCCGATGCGCTCAAGGATGCCGGAGAGGCGATTGAGACGGCACTCGATGGCAAGCAGCATGTCAATCTCATCCTGGTCCAGCAGGCTACGATCAAAATTGAGATAGAACAACTTTGAGCGGTCGATGCGCGCTAGGCTCATTTCGGACTTGGCAGCAATGGTGCGCAGGCGGGGCAAGTCGATCTCGCTCATAAGGGCGGCGGTATAACGCTCGATACCGCTCGGATTCTCGGCATGGTCAACACGGTAAAGCAGCGTCTCGATAGCATCGGGGAGCGGTGCCGTGTTAAAGCCCAAAAACACCTCGACCGGCTCGGGCAACTTTACGAGTTTGATCTTGTCGACAACATTTTGCATGTCTGCATCGAAACCGTCGACGCCCGCCGTGTTCGCAATAGCGCTTTCGGAGTTGGCAAATATCACGTAGCGCAGGAACATCGATGCCATGAACTCGCCGTAACGAAGGCTGCGCGTCGAATTCCACGTCTCGCGATCGGATTGTTCGCGCATGGTTCCTTCGGGAGAGCCGATGACTCGCGCCCGGGAGCGCATCGTCCCATCGGCACCCCTGACCGCAATCTCACCGATGTTGGAATCGGACTCGTCGAGAATCAGTTGCATGTCGGGATCGTCGGGCAGCGACATCTCGTTAACGGGACGGTCCACCTTATAGACCTCACCCGAAACGCTCACGTAGCCCAAAAGCGACACATGGCTTTTGCCGACGAATTCGACGACATAGCATGATTCATGCGGGTCCTCGCCAAAGAGCTTCCAAACCACGCCATATGAGCGTCCCGCAGGCTGCTCGGGCATCGCCGGAAAGTGCTTCTTGGGATCGAGAAACCTGAGCTTGTATGTCGGACGCTCTGCCACGAAATATCACCCTGATCGGTCGTCGAGAGAAGGAGTGGTCGCGGATGGGCCGCGACACCTACTCGGAATCTTACACGAGTCGATAAGAAATAGTCCGCTTCACGCTCGCGCCTCGACCGAGGTTCGAATCCATGCATGGTTGCCATAAAAGAAAAGCCCCCGTCGCCGGAGGCTTCAAGCTCAAATGGTGCGGCGTATAGGATTCCGCGCATCCGCTGCGCGGATCCGCACCGGCTTCGCCCGCCTGCCGGCGGACTCGCCCGCGGGCTAAAAACGCTCCGCGTTTTCTTGACGCCCGCGCCTCGACCGAGGTCCGAATCCATGGGATGCCGGCGTAAAAGAAAAGCCCCCGTTGCCGAAGGCTTCAAGTTCAATTGGTGCGGCGTATAGGATTCGAACCTATGACGTTCTGATTCGTAGTCAGACCCTCTATCCAGCTGAGGTAACGCCGCAGCGCAAGACATATAAAACCACTTTAGTTAGTTGGAGTCAAGCACAATCTCAAACTTTTTTCGAGAATATGTTCCTCACGCAGCTCCGCATGCGCCAACGTCCCCCATGCGATCAATCGGTTTTTCAACCACATCGAACCCAGCACCGAGTTCCCTCAATAGCGAGCGCACCCGCTGGGCGCAGTCATAATCGGCAAACGAGATACTCAGCATGCGCGCCACCTGGTTAGAAGCCCCAACTCCATAGAACTGTTCGAGCGCCACAAGCCCCTCGTGCGTCACAAAGGTCTCGACTACATGCGGCGACTCCTCAAAGCACCATTGGGTCAACGGACCCTCGCTCGTCTGCCGCACCACCAAACCACCCATACCCGATGGCTCACATGTAACCAGTAGGTGCTCCCCACCTTCATCGCTCTCAAACAAAACTACCCGCTCGTCAAACAGCTCCATTGCATCCCCTTTCTCTCGCTTCTATTTAACAAAAGCATAGCAGGTAGATGGCTGTATACAGAACGTTTGTTCGTGTGTTTTCTATTGAGCTGTCCGCGCGATATGGTAAAGCTCCGCGCACAAAAAGGGCGCCCCGGAAAGGAGCGCCCTTGCAAATCGCTTATGCAGGCAACCTACGCAACCGGCTCGATCTTCTCGAGGCCACCCATGTAGGGACGAAGAACCTCGGGGATCGTGATGGTGCCGTCGGCGTTCTGGTAGTTCTCCAGAATGGCAGCCATGGTACGGCCAGCCGGCAGGCCGGAACCGTTGAGGGTGTGCAGGTAGCGCGAGCCCTTGAAGTTCTCGGGGTCGCGATACTTGATGTTGGCGCGACGGGCCTGGAAGTCGCCGCAGTTAGAGCAGGAGCTGATCTCCTTGTAGGCGTTGTAGCTCGGCAGCCAAACCTCGATGTCGTAGGTCTGACGGGCAGAGAAGCCCAGGTCGCCGGTGCATAGGCTAATCACGCGATACGGAAGGCCCAGCTGCTGCAGCAGGTACTCGGCCTCGGCGGTCATGCTCTCGAGCTCCTCGTCGGACTCCTCCGGCTTGGCAAACTTGACCATCTCGACCTTGTCGAACTCGTGCTGGCGGATGATGCCGCGGGTGTCGCGACCAGCGGAGCCGGCCTCCTCGCGGAAGCAGGGGGTGAAGGCGGTGTAGCGGCGCGGCAGGGTATCAGCATCGAGAACCTCGCCGGCGTGCAGGTTGGTAAGCACGACCTCGGCGGTGGGGATCAGGAAGTTGTCGCCCGAGACGTGATAGGCATCGTCCTCGAACTTGGGCAGCTGACCCGTGCCAAACATGGTCTGACGCTTGACGACGATGGGCGGGCACCACTCCTTAAAGCCACGGCTGGTGTGCGTGTCAAGGAAGAAGTTGATGAGAGCGCGCTCAAGACGGGCGCCGGCGCCACCGAGAACGGTGAAGCGGCTGCCAGAGAGCTTGTTGCCGCGCTCGAAGTCGAGGATGTCGAGGTCGGTGCCCAGATCCCAGTGCGGCTTAAAGTCGAAGTCGAACTCGCGCGGGGTGCCCCAACGACGGCGCTCGATGTTCTCGTCCTCATCCTTGCCGTACGGCGTGGCCTCGCAAGGGATGTTGGGCAGGTGAGCCATGAAGTCGTACTGCTCCTGCTCGAGAGCGGTGCGGCGCTCGGCCAGACCGTCAATCTTCTCATTGACGGCGCGCACGGCCTCCTTGGCGGCCTCGGCCTCGTCCTTCTTGCCCTCCTTCATCAGGGCGCCAATCTTCTTGGACTCGGCGTTACGCGTGGCCTGGAGCTCCTCGACCTCGGTGATGACGGCACGGCGCTCGTCGTCGAGCTCAAAGAACTTCTCGCGATCCCAAGACGTCTGGCGGTTAGCCATGGCGACATCGATGGCATCGGGGTTCTCGCGAACAAACTTGATATCAAGCATTAGATCCTCCGGCGATATACATTCCATTTAGGTTGCAACCTTGTACATGTATGGGCAAGTATATACTTATGAGCGTTTACGACCCAACTCAACTACGCAAGAAGGCACCCAATGGACGCAGTTTTTTCCTTTTTGTTTGGCACCCGCACCGGTTTTGCCATCCTTTTCGCCGGCGGCATCCTGCTATTTGCGATTCTTGCCTTTGTGATGGAGAAGCGCACCCATAAGATGTATGTCGACCGCGGCCCCAAGTCCGAGGACGAAGAAGACGGCTTCTGGGACTAGCCTGCCAAATAGAGACAGGTTCATTTTGGTCGGTTTTATCTGGGCAAACGCAAGCGCCCCGCAACTGAAATTGAGCCAGTTGCGGGGCGCTTTTCGTACATGCGACAAAACCGCAGGAAAACCTGCCAAAAATAAACCTGTCCCTAAATGGCAGGTTTTACTGGAGAGTTGCGTCAATTGCCTTGACCAGGGCGCTGCGCATGCCGGCGTCCTCGAGCGCAACGACGCCCTTGATGGTGGCGCCGCCGGGCGAGCATACGGCATCCTTCATCGCCGCAGGATGCTGCCCCGTTGCAAGCTGCAGCTTTGCCGTGCCCAGCACCATCTGGCTCACAATGCGATAGGCATCGGCGCGCGGGATACCGTGCTTGACGGCCGCGTCGCCCAGGGCCTCGATCGCCATGGCGACAAATGCCGGGGCGCAACCGCCCACGGTACCGCCCACAAACAGCAGGCTCGTGTCGAGCTCGACGACGGTGCCAAGCTTACCGAGCAGGTCGAGCACCACGGCACGCTGCTCGCCGTTGAGCGTAGAGGACTTCTCGCAGGCGATGACGCCCTCGCCCACCGAAACCGGCGTGTTGGGCACCGTCGAGATATGCGCGACGCCCGGCAGAAGCTGTTCCCACTTGGCGCTATCCCACGTCCAGGCAACCGAAAGGACAACCTTGTCGGCAAGGGCGTCCTTGAGCGGAGCGAAGACCTTCTCGATCATATACGGTTTGACCGCAGCGACCACGATATCGGATGCGGCGACAACCTCCGCCGCATCACAGCAGGCAACCATCCCACGCGTCTCACAACGCTCAACCAAGGCGTCGTAGCGGCCCGCGCAGGCGCACATATCGCTCGCAGCCACACCGGCGGCGATCCAGCCATCGGCCATAGCGCTCGCCATATTGCCAAAACCGACAAATCCAATCTTCATATCTCATAGTCCTCTCAGACACGCTCTTCAAAACGAAGGCTATTGTCCCACGGCATTGTTTCGTATTGCCGACCTATTTGTGATACGGCTCGCCACGGCTGATCTTGCAGGCGCGGTAAACCTGCTCCAGCAGCACCACGCGCGCCAGGTTATGCGGCAAGGTAATGCGTCCAAAGCTGAGCATCTCGTCGGCTCGAGCGCGCACGTCATCGCTCACGCCGTCCGATCCGCCGATTACAAAAGCGATGTCGCTGTTGCCTCGCAGCATGAGGTCATCGAGACGGGCCGAGAGCTCCTCGCTCGAACGCTCCTTGCCCTCGATAGCCAGCAGAATCACATGTGCCCGCGGTGGCAGAGCAGCAAGAATCGCCGCGCCTTCTTTGTCGCGCGCGGCATCCACGCCGCCCGCCTTGGCCGGATCGATATCGGCAACCTCGCGCATATCTACCTTGGCATAGGCACCTAGGCGTTTGGTGTACTCAGCGCACGCGTCCTTCCAAAAGCGCTCTTTGAGCTTACCAACGCAAACGACGGTGTATTTCACGCGCGTCTACTCCTTCGAATCGTTTTGCACTTTGTCGGCGGTCAACATCTGCTCGAACATCGAGGCCGACTGCGAGAAATCGCTCGGCAGCACGACCGTCGAGGTTTTACCCGTGCGAGCGAACTCCGTCATCATCTCGGACCACTGCGTAAACATGAACAGCTGGTTGGCCTCGTCGTTGCCGACGCCCGTCTCCTGGATAATCTCGAGCGAATCCTTGATGCCCAGCGCGATGGCCTTGCGCTGGTTAGCGATGCCTTCGCCCGCCTTTTCCATAGCCTCAGCCTCGGCGGTCGCCTCGGTGACGCGCTTGATGCGGTCTGCCTCGGCGAGCTCCTGTGCCGCAGCGCGCTTGCGCTGGGCGGCGTTGATGTCGTTCATGGAGTTCTCGACCTCGGTCGGCAGTGCGATTTTGGTGATGAGCGTCGACACGAGGGTGAAGCCGTAGGCGGCCATCTGCTCGGAAACGGTAGCGTTGACATCCTTGGCGATGTCATCCTTCTTGGCAAAGACCTCATCGAGTGTGTAGACGGGAATCGAAGAGCGCAGGGCGTCGGTGATGAAGTCACGCATCTGGTCGACGGGCTCCTGCAGCATGTAGTAGCTCTTGTAGATGCCCGAATCCGCCGGGCCAGCACCCATGTCATAGCTCACGTGATATTGAGCCGAGACCTCAAGGCCGATGGTCACATTATCCTGAGTCTTAACGTCGATACCAAAACCGTTTTTCATGGTGCGTAGACTCACCGTGGCGGCTTTGCGGTCAATCACGGGTACCTTCATGTGGAAGCCCGCGTTGACGATGCGGTTAAACTTGCCCAGACGCTCGATGATCACGGCATGCTGCTGCTCAACAACATAGCAGGCGCTGGGAAGCAGCAGCAACAGGATAATGATGGGAATCAAAAGGCTGGTAAGGGCGGCGATGATACCGGAAAACAGCATGGTCTCTCCTCTGATAGGCACACGTTGGCATTAGGATACCCGCACGAAGCAGCCACGTGACATCAACAAGAGACCCATAACAAAAAAGCCCCCATTGCTGGGAGCTCTTTCATTTAATGGTGCGGGCGAAAGGACTTGAACCTTCATGGGGTTGCCCCCATACGGACCTGAACCGTACGCGTCTGCCAATTCCGCCACGCCCGCGTGCAGGAATTAGAATAACGGAGCACCATCGCGAACGCAAGAACTATTTTTGAAAAAGTTTGCAGGCATTTTCCCAAGCTGCTCGCGCGATTGCCTCAGCATCCTCGCTGGTACGATCGACACGGTCGTTGACCAGCGTGTTTGTCGTGATAGAAATCATTGCCGGCTCGCACTCAAGACCACGAATGGGCTCCGGCGCCATATACGGGCAATCCGTCTCGAACAAAATGCGATCGAGCGGAGTTGCCGCAAACGCCTCGCGCACGTCGTCGTTGCGCTTAAAGGTGGCCGCGCCACCATAGGCGATATAGCAGCCCAAACCCACAAAGCGTTCCATCGTGGCGCGATCCTCGCCAAAGCAGTGCAGCACGCAACCGGCCTGAGGCACACCCACCTCGCGCAGCACGTTGTACGCATCCATATGCGAGGTGCGCCCCCCATCCGAGTCCTCGTGCCGCAGGTGCAGCTCCACCGGCACATTGCGACGCACGGCAACCTCGAGCTGACGTGCCATGCAATCAATCTGCACGCTATGAGGCGCCGGCACGATGTCGTCGTCGTAATCCATGTGGTAGTCCAGACCGATTTCGCCGATGCCGATGCACAAAGGGTCATCAAGCGCAGCAACAACCTGCGCGTGAATGTCGTCGGTATAATCCGGCGCGCCATAGGGGTGAACGCCAGCGAGATACTTGATCTGCGGAATATCCCGCATCGGCAGAATTTCGCGCACCAGCCAGTCGCTATAGTCCGCCACGCTGCGCTTGTCGGCGATGGGGTCGAGCATCGTCACCAACAGGTCGACGCCCGCGGCTTTGGCGCGCACGAGCGTCTCGGGCACTTCTTTGCCCCAGAACGAAAGCAGATGCGCATGCGTGTCGGCAAGCGGTGCCAAGGGCACGGGACAAGCAACCGTCTTCTTTTTCTTGGTAAACGTCACGCCTTCGGCATTAGGCATCATGGATTAGCTCCTGGGCCAGACGGACAAAGTCGGCAGCATCAAGCGTTTCGGCGCGCGTGGTGGGCGCGATATCGCAAGCCACAAAGGCAGAATCGAGCACGTCCTTGGCAAAGCCGTTGGCGCTCATGGAATTGCGGATGGTCTTGCGACGCTGAGCAAATGCAGCGTCGATCACGCGGGCCACAAACTCGCGATCGAGTCCTTCGGGCACCACGCCGTCAACACGGTCGATACGCACGACGGCCGAGTCCACGTGCGGCGCCGGCATAAAGCAACGCGGCGGCACCTCAAAGCGACCCGTAACCTGCGCATACAGGCCGAGCTTTGCCGTATAGCCGCCATAGGTCTTGTTGCCGGGCACTGCGGCAATGCGATCGGCAACCTCCTTTTGAACCATGACGACGGCGCGCTTGAGCGCGGGCATCGTCTGGAAGAACTGCAGGATGATCGTCGCCGCCACGTTATAGGGCAGGTTCGCGACAAATACCGTCGGCTCACCGCCCGCAACCTGCTCAATCTGCTCCGGCGTCACCTTGAGCGCGTCGCCCATGATAAAGCGGAAGTTGGCGTAGTCGGCGGCGTGGGCATCGAGCACCGGTTCGAGCTCGGGATCTGCCTCGATCGACGTGACGCACGCCGCCTCCTGCAGCAGCGCAAGCGTGAGCGTGCCAACGCCCGGGCCAACCTCGAGCACGCGCTCATCGCCCGCAAGCTCGGAAAGTTCGCAAATGCGCTCAATTACATGGTTGTCGATCAGGAAGTTCTGGCCCAGGCGATGCTTGGTCGCAAGGCCAAACTCCTCTAGCAGCTCCCTAGTTGCCGTGGGGTTTGCCAAAGGCGAAGTTGTCATAGTTGCCTCCTTAGCATGGTGGCGGCGTCTTGAAGCAAAAGGGCATGGACCGTTGCGGCCATGCCCTTACATCTAAACAGCAAATTGCCGATATGGCGCGCGGCGTCTTAGCCCAGACGCGGGAACAGCGGCTCGCCCTTCTCGACGGGCTGACCACCGGCAAGCAGGCCCCAAGCGCAAATGCCCTTGAGGTCGTCACTCGTGGCCTCCTCCTCGCAGGACAGGCGGCGCAGAGCCTCGGCAGAGGTCTGGGGCATGAGCGGCATCAGCAGGTGAGCGGCGATGCGGATGGCCTCGAGCAGGTTGTAGATCACAAACGCCAGCTCGTCAGCCTTGGCCTCGTCCTTGGCAAGCGCCCAAGGCTCGGAGTCCTCGATGTAGTGGTTGGCGGCGTGGATGAGCTCCATGACCTCGTCCTTGGCTCCACCGTAATCGAGCACGTCCATCTTGGCCATGTAGCGCTCGACCAGACCATCGGCGATCTTTGCCAGCGGGTTGTCGAACGCGTCGACAGACGCCGGTTTAGCCGGGGCGCAGCCGTCAAAGTACTTTGCGCTCATGTTGAGCGAACGCGAAATGAGGTTGCCCCAGCTGTTGGCCAGATCGGCGTTGTAGACCTGCTCCATGCGATCGAAGCTGATGGCACCGTCGGTGCCGGGGACGACGTCGGTCATAAAGTAATAGCGATAGCCCTCGACACCCAGCATGTCGATAACGTCCTGCGGAGCGATGGCGTTGCCACGGCTCTTGGACATCTTCTCGGCCTTGCCGGTCTCGGCATTGCGCACGGTCAGGAAGCCGTGGGCAAAGACGTGCTCGGGCAGGGCCTCGCCGATGGCCATGAGCATGGCGGGCCAAATGACGCAGTGGAAGCGGATGATGTCCTTACCCACGATGTGGAACTGGGCGGGCCAGCGATAGGCCAGCTCGGCACGCGCCTCGTCGGTGTCGACACCGTAACCGACGGCCGTCATATAGTTGAGCAGCGCATCGAACCACACGTAGGTCACGTGGCCCTCGTCAAACGGGACCTGAATGCCCCAGTCAAAGCTCGTGCGGCTCACGGAAAGGTCGTTAAGACCGCCCTCGACAAAGCTACGTACCTCGTTCATGCGGAACGCAGGCTCGACAAAGTCGGGGTGCTCGTCATAGAGCTTGAGCAGCTTGTCCTGGAAGGCGGAAAGCTTAAAGAAGTAGGACTCCTCCTGCACGCGCTCAAGCGGACGGTGGCAGTCGGGGCACAGGTGCTGGCCGACGCTGCCGTACTCCTCGTCGCCCTTCTGGACCTGAGTATCGGTGAAGTAGGTCTCGTCAGGCACGCAATACCAGCCGTCGTAGCTGCCCTTATACAGGTAACCGGACTCCTTCATGCGCTCCCACAGATACCGCACCGCATGATGCTGGCGCGGCTCGGTGGTACGAATGAAGTCGTCGTTGGAGATCTCGAGCTTGCTCCAAAGCTCCTTGAAGTGCGGAGCCTGGCTGTCGGTCCACTCCTGCGGCGTCATGTTGTGCTTGGCTGCGGCCTCGGCGACCTTCTCGCCGTGCTCGTCCATGCCGGTCAGGAACTTGACGTTATAGCCGGCAGAGCGGCGATAGCGAGCCTGAACGTCGGCAATGATGGTGGAATAAGCCGTGCCCAGGTGCGGATCGGCGTTGACGTAGTAGATGGGCGTCGTGATAAAGAACGAAGGCTTGCTTTGATCCATGGGGTTTGTCCTCCAGAAAAAACGTTGCATACAGGGGATGATTCTAGCGCAAGGGCTGGATATCCTCCATCTATTGCATATCGAGCACCATGGCATAGACATCGCGCTTGCGGCGCGAATACTTCTGAGACAGGCGCTTGGCCACCGCAGAGGCGGGCTCCCCCTCCTCGAGCGCGGCGCGGATATCCTCGCGCAGGGCCTCGTCGGGATCCGCTGCCGCGGCGTCAACCGGCACGATACCGGCCTCCTCATCCTCGCTCGGCGGCGCGATGACCAGCACAATCTCGCCCTTTACCTCGCCGCGAGCACGCAGTTCCTCGGCGAGCTGGGCAGCGGGCCCGCGCAAGACCTCCTCGTGCAGCTTGGTGAGTTCGCGGCAGACGGCAACCTCACGCTGGGGAAAGACCTCCGCCACGGCCTCGAGCGTCGCCACGATGCGATGTGGAGACTCGTAGAAGATGAGTGCGCCGGGCACCACGGCAAGGCGCTGCAAACGGCGCACACGGTCGCCGTGCTTTCGGCCCAAAAAGCCCTCGAAGAAAAAATGCTCGCAGGGAATGCCGGACGAAACGAGCGCCGTGACGCAAGCAGAGGGCCCGGGAATAACTTCGACGGGCACATCGGCCTCACGTGCCGCCTCGACCAGCGCCTGGCCGGGATCGGACACGCTCGGCATGCCGGCGTCCGAGGCAAAGGCGAGGGTCTCCCCCGCCAGCAGACGGTCGACCAGGCCGGCGGCGCGGCTGGCGATCACATTCTCGTCGCAACGGACAAGCGGCTTGGAAATGCCCAGGTGCATCAGCAGCTTTGACGTCACACGCGTGTCTTCGCAGCAGATGGCATCGGCGGCGGCAAACGCCTCGCCAACGCGCGGGGACAGGTCGCCCAGGTTGCCGATGGGCGTGCCGACCACATAGAGTTTGCCCGTATGGGCGCTGTTTTGCGTCATATCAACCTATTCAATCATGCCACGCTCGAGTGTACCGAGCGCCGCGCGGGCGTCCCATGCTGCAATGCGCTTCTCGGTCTTCCACGTTTGGAAGAACCAACCGGCAGCCGGCGCAAACGAAGCCAGCTGGTTGGCGATAAACACACGCTCGTAGGCATTGCGGCCCTCGGGCGTAACCGACGAGTTGGCAAAGATCGCCGCACCCGACCATTCGCCCACCAGCACGGGGAACCCAGTCGAAATCGCTTCTTTAAGCTCGCGCTTGTTACGCGAAATCGCCGTCGTCAGCCCGCGGGGGCTCGTGATGTCGAGTGCATACTCGTCGCGGTAATGGTACAGGTGAAGGTCCATGTAGACGTTCTTGTACTTGGCGCCGCGCATAAAATGCTTCCACTCGCTGGGATACCCCGAAGACGAGAAGACGACGATCTTATCCTCGGGCATATACGAACGGACGAGCTCGTAGGCATCGCGATAGAAATTGCGCAGGTAGTGGGCCGGAATGCCGTCCGTCATAGTAAAGAGACTCTTGCGGACACTCATCTGCGGCGTATCCAACAGCTCAATGCCCAGCAGGCTCTCGGCCTCGCCGTAGCGATCGGCCAAGCGCTCGAGCACGTCGAGTGCGACATGACGACCGTTGGTGGACGAATGCCACTCGGCAACAGCCTCCGGCGTAGCGGGCGAGTCATTGGAATCGCCCTGGCCACCGGGCACCGTCGCCAGATCGAGCAGCACGCGGATATCGTACTTGGCAGCCCACTCAATTGCACGGTCGATGTAGTCGACAACCGAGATGTAGGACGCATCGGACTCCTGTGAGCCAAAGGCATACCAGGGCACCGGCAAACGCACGGCATTGAGGCCAATCTGCGCCATGCGGCGAAAATCATCCTCACTCACAAACGTCTCGTAATGACGGCGCATGCGCTCGTTATAGGCGGCGGTGCCCATGGCCTCCTGCAGCTCGGCCGCGTTGGATGCACCGGTCGCCGCGTATAGCGACGGGGTCACCCAAGGCTCGGGAATAAACCAGCCAGAGAGATTAACGCCGAGTATCCTCTCCATCACTGCCCCCTTCGGATCGTGCAGGCCAAGCCTGCATCGTATTGCATAGGAAAAGTATTGTTTTGAGTATACCCGCGCGTGCGGACAGACGACCGAACGGTCTGTAAAGTGGCGCAAAAGCGGGGGGAATGTCTGGGCGGGCGGGCACGAGCTGGTGCGCCGAGATGTGCACGCACGTCGGAAGTAAGCACCGGAAAGCGCATGCCGTTTTCTCGTTCAATAACGGGATGCATTTCCGCGGGTCCACATAAAAGAAAAGGACCCCTTTACAGAGGTCCTAGTCAATTCAAGGTGGCGGGGAAGGGAATCGAACCCCTGACACGAGGATTTTCAGTCCTCTGCTCTACCAACTGAGCTATCTGGGCATAGACT
>OMAA01000317.1_pt1 | contig 22681 bp, 27 predicted proteins | sample 1674191 | NCBI WGS metagenome assembly OMAA01 (sample SAMEA103958152, study PRJEB25191) | human gut metagenome | biome: human-associated habitat [ENVO:00009003]; feature: intestine environment [ENVO:2100002]; material: feces | place: Germany | collected 2013/2015
TTCAGCACGAGATCGACCATTGTGAGGGGATCATCATATGATTTTATACTTTTCCGGCACCGGAAACAGTAACTATGTGGCGAAACGCATTGCGGACGCGCTGGGCGATGCGCTTGTGAATCTGAACGACCGCATCAAGGCTTCCGACACTTCGCCCGTCGAAACCGGCGAGCGGCTGATTGTTGTCACGCCAACTTACGCTTGGCGCATTCCGCGCGTCGTGCGCGACTGGCTTCGGAAAACGGAACTGCGCGGCGCGAAGCGGGCGTGGTTCGTCATGACCTGCGGCAGCGAGATCGGCAATGCCGACAAGTATAATCGGGACCTCTGCGCAGAAAAGGGACTTGCCTGCATGGGTACGGCGCAGATCGTCATGCCGGAGAACTACATTGCCATGTTTTCCACGCCGCAGGCGGATGAAGCGCGGGAAATTATCGCCAAGGCAGAACCGGACAACGACCGAGCTATTGCGGCAATTCAGAGCAATCAGCCGTTCGCGCCGACGCGGAACAATCTCTATGACCGCTTCATGAGCGGCCCAGTCAATCCGATTTTCTACAAATGCTTCGTCAAAGCGGATGCCTTTACCGTATCTGATGCCTGCATCGGCTGTGGCCAGTGCGCGAAGCGCTGCCCGATGAACAACGTCACGCTGAAAGACGGCAAGCCGGTTTGGGGCAAAAATTGTACGCACTGCATGGCGTGCATCTGCTACTGTCCGACCAGCGCGATCGAGTACGGCAAAAAGAGCGTGGGTCAGCCGAGATATCACTTTGAGGCGCTGTAAAGAGAAATTTCACAGAAAATAGTCAACGATAGGGGAGGGGTCTTATATGCTGCTTGCCATTCATCTTGTCATGACCGGATCATTCGTTCTGCTGGGCGTTGTGTTTGCGTCCGGGAAAGGAACCGGACTGATTGCCGGTTATAACACGGCCACCGCCGAGGAGAAAGCAAACTACGACAAAAAGAAGCTTTGCAAGGCCATGTCGCGGCTGATGTTCGCGCTGGCCGGGTGCTGGCTGGTCATTGCGTCGAGCGAGGTTTTCAAGGAAATCGCTCTGCTGTGGATCGGGCTGGCGCTGTTTCTTGTCATTAGTGTTTTTGGGGCTGTGTATGTAAACAGAGGATGTAAAGTCAGACCATGATACGAAAATTCGAAACTCAGGATCTGGGCGCGGTCATGCAGATCTGGCTGGAGGGCAACCTAGACGCCCATCCGTTTATCCCAGCGAGCTTTTGGACGGGCCATTTTGAGACGGTGCGCGATATGCTCCCGCAGGCGGAACTCTACGTTCACGAAGACAAAGATACCCGGCAAATTGACGGCTTCATCGGTCTGACGGAAAGTCATATCGAAGGGGTTTTCGTTGCAAAATCCGCACGTTCCAAGGGCATCGGCAAAGCGCTGCTGGATCATGCGAAGTCGTTCAAACCGAGTTTGACCCTGAGCGTCTATCGGAAAAACGAGCGGGCACTTGCGTTTTACCGGCGTGAGCAATTCGTCGTGCAGTCGGAAGGCATCGACGAGGACACGAACGAAGCGGACATCCAGATACTCTGGACACGGCAGGCATAGAAAAACTGACGGAGGACGGTCAGCCGTCCTCCGTTTTGTCAATCTGTAACCTGCTCCTGCAGAAGTGGAAGCTGCGCCATGTGCGGCGGCGTATTTTCCGCTTACGCGCTGCCGAAAACGTTAAAGGGGCATGTTGTGGCACTGTCGATGCAGTGGTTCGCCGGCTCCATGATGAATTTGCACAATTTATGCATCAAACAATACGCACATAGCGGTTTTCAAAAAAATCATTTTCCCCCTTGACTCTTCCGTTACGTCATAGTGTATGCTAAACTCACACGGAGGAGGAATTACCATGATGACCATTCACGAAGTCAGCAAGCTGGCCGGTGTCAGTGTCCGGACACTGCACCATTACGACGCCATTGACCTGTTGCCGCCCACTGCGCTCACCGAAGCGGGTTACCGGCTGTATGACGATACAGCGTTGGCGCGGCTGCAATTCATTCTGCTGTTTCGGGAGTTGGAATTTCCTCTGAAGGATATCAAGCGGATCTTAGACGATCCGAACTTTGACCAGTCTGCCGCGCTGGAAGACCAGATCAAACTGCTGGAGCTGCGGCGAAAGCAGCTTGGAAAACTCATCGCCCTCGCCCGTGAGACTTTGAAAACAGGAGTGACACCTATGAAATTTGACGCATTTGACAAGACCGAACAGGCGCGCTTTGCCGCCGAGGTCAAGGAAAAGTGGGGCGGCACGGCCGCGTATCAGGAATACCAGCAGCGCGAGGAAAACGGCTCTGCCGGTGATTCTGCCGAGCTGATGGCGCAGTTCGCTGAGTTGGGCAAGCTGAAAAATCTTGTGCCTGCCGCCCCGGAGGTGCAGACCGCAATCTGCAAGCTGCAGCAGTTCATCACCGACCATTTCTACGCCTGCACACCGGAAATTCTGGCTGGACTGGGCGAGATGTATGTCGCCGACGAGCGTTTCCGCGAGAACATCGACAAGGCCGGCGGAGAAGGCACAGCGGCATTCGTATCCAGGGCGATTGCTGTATATTGCGAAAAGTAACAAACGGACCGCACCTGTTCGCATGAGCAGGTGCGGTCCTCTAAAAAGTCGCTCGTATTGAACGGAATTTAATTCAGCCTGAAATAGCAGGTATTTTTCCCTTTTCCTTCTTTTTTCAGTTCTCCGGCTGCAACCAGCTTGCGCAAGGCACCCTCCATGGAACTGTCACTGAGCGTCGGGCAAAGCTCCCGGATGTCCTGCTTATTGAACCGCCCGATTCTGTTTTTGCTGGCTCTGCGCACCATTTCCAGTGCGGACAGCTTGGTTTCTACAAGCGCCACGCGATCCTCGAAGTCTTTGTAAGCGGCAAGAATCGTTCCCAGCAGGTACTTAATGAAGGGCACTACATCCTCGGTTCCTTCGTGCCAGCCGATTTGCGCCTGCGCAAGTGCGGCGTAATACAGGTCCTTGTTTTTGGCGATTTTTGCTTCAAGGGAGATGTACTTGCCAACGTAAAAGCCGCTGCGATACAGAAGCAGCGTCGTGAGCAATCTACTCATTCTTCCGTTGCCGTCATTGAAGGGGTGGATGCACAAAAAGTCATGGATGAAAACCGGGATTGCAATCAACGGCTCCAGTTCCATATTGCCAATTACACGGTTGTATTCTGCGCAGATCCTGTCCAATGCTTCCGGCGTCTCATAAGGGGCAAGCGGCGTGAACAGCGTTTCCACATGACCGTCCGGATAGGTAGCGGTGATATAATTCTGTGTGATCTTTGTGCGTCCCGCAAGCGGGTTATTCATGTGGCTGTAGAGGATTTTGTGAAGCTGCAGGATGTAGTTCTGCGTGATTGGTATCGCGTCAAAGCTCTCGTGAATGATACTCAGCACATCGCGGTAACCGGCGATCTCCTGCTCATCCCGGTTCCTCGGCGTGGTTTTCTCCTTGACAAGCTGCCGGATTCGGGTTCTCGTGGTGACAATGCCCTCAATGGCGTTCGATGCCTCGGTGCTCTGTATCTTGGCAATCTCCACGAGCTTTTCGAGTTCCTCCGGGCGCTGCTTCAAATACAGTTCCTGCTTCCCGGCTTCCTTGTATATGGCCGCAATCAGACCAAGAACGTCCGAGTCCCACTTTTGTTGCCTGATTGCAGAGTAATTGAAGGTTCTCATTTCCTTACCTCCATTCTGTTTCCCTTAAATATTAGAATAAAATAAGGGAATAGTCAATGAGTTGTGCGATAAATCCCTTACTATTATGCCTGAATTAAGGGATTTACAATCTTAGTCGTAAACCGCCTATTCTTTGTTTATAGCGACGCAACCTTTGAACTGTTGCTTTTGAAGAAGCCACTTGCAGATAAATTTGTTTCACGCTGGGAACGTTCTTTCTTGAAGTCTCTCTACAAATACGACTTGATTTTATATCACTTTGGTGATACTATTGCAGATAGAGATATACAGGAGGGACACACGGATGAATCAGAAAATCACACTGTATCACGGCTCCGAGCAGCTTGTGGAAACGCCGACTTTCGGGTTGGGCAAGAAAAACAATGACTTCGGTCTTGGCTTTTACTGCACGGAAAGCGAAGAACTTGCGAAAGAATGGGCCGTGTCCTCTCTGCACAATGGCTTTGCCAATCGTTACAGTCTTGATACGGAATACCTGAAAATCCTGAATCTGAACAGTCCGGACTATACGATTCTGAACTGGATCGCCGTTTTAGTGGAGCACCGCCTGTTTTCCATCAAAACCCCGGCAGCGCAGCGGGCAAAACGGTACTTGATTGACAATTTCAGCGTCAACGTCAATGCCTATGACCTGATTATCGGCTATCGCGCTGATGACTCCTATTTTGACTATGCCGAGTCTTTCTTAAATAACGGAATTTCCGTACAGCAGCTTGCAAAAGCCATGCGGCTGGGAAAGCTGGGAGAGCAGCTCGTCGTCAAGTCCAAATATGCGTTCTCGCTGCTGCATTACGAGGGATTTTCCATCGCAGAAAAGGAAAAATATTATGTTCTCCGCAAGGCCCGGAACGATGAAGCCGATCAACATTATGTGAGCATACTTGAAGAAGAAACCAATGGTCTGTATATGCTGGATATCCTGAGAGGAGGCATTCAAAACGATGACCCACGCATACCAAGAAATGTATCTAAGTAACGCACAGGCGCTGCTGGGCGATGCTTTTGACTATGCCATCAACGCCTGCGGAATTTCGGGAAATGACTTTGTGAAGCTATTTTCCGTAAGCTCTGTCAGCAAGCGAATCGAGAATGGTGAGCCTGCCTATCTGGCAGGAAAAAGCGGAATTGAAGTCGTGGAAGATGTTCTTGTCGAGACGACCGGCAAAGCGCCAACTGCCAAACCGCAGGTAACGTTCAGCCGTTCCAGAGAGTATTGGATTGGCTGGGCTATCGCGTACTATCAATGGTTTTCCGGCCGGAAATTCGGCGATATTTTCAGGGTCCTTTCGTTCGAGGATTTGCAGCAGATGTACGCTCCGCTTCACGAAGCAGACATCAGCAAATTTGCCGATATTGCCGATGCCAAAGTGCGTGCGTATTTTACAGATACCAATCTCAAGCGCATCCGTACGACCTACGGCTGCACACAAGCAGAGCTTGCCAAGCGAAGCGGCGTCAGCCTCCGGTCGATCCAGATGTACGAGCAACACAACAAGGATATCAATAAAGCCAGCGCGGAAACGGTTCTCAGCCTTGCCAAAGTCCTTGGCTGCACAATGGAGGATCTTCTGGAAAAGTGAGATCAATGCAACCATAGCCAAATATGAAAAAGAAAATGCGATGGTATAATTTATAAAAGCATAATGGAATATGTTCAGCTTCTGAACGAAAAAAGCGCAGATATCACATTGCCTCTTGCTAGCGTATGCTCCTGTAAAGTAACTGCGCGGGTAAAAGCGCAAAACTCGATTGAGTTTAAAATTCAAAACTACAAGACAGAGCGACATGAATTTGGTAAAATTCCAATCAACAAATGTATCAACGATTTATTCGGCATCAGGATCTTTTTGCGAGAGCCATTGACTTTTGATGAGGTTTATTCATTCATAGAAAATACTTATCCAAACAGGTACCGATGTATTGACTCATCAAAGTTTGACTATAAAGCTGTTCACCTTTATTTCAAAGAGAATAATCAGTCATTTCCGTGGGAGCTGCAGATTTGGAATATGTGTGACATGGATAGCAATTTCTCATCTCACAAAAAATACAAGCAGGAATACACCGCATGGGAGAAAGAAAGCAAGGAAGGAGGAATCATCAATGATTAAGCACTACATTATTATGAGTAGTTCGTACACCGATGGCAGTCGTGTAGCATTGGATATTACGGAGGATTGCTTTCTTAACAGCAAAGCAATTGCAGAAATGATTGAGGAAATCAGGAAAAACTGCGGCAAAGATGTTCCTCTATCAACGCATTTCATCGAAACAGAATCCGCTTCATGGGATTCTGTTGTAGCGTATGATCCATTCTTTGAGGATGTCGAATGTACTAAATCGACAACAGCGTTTTCTGAGAAAATCAAAAAAGGTAGAGTTTTGTCAGGACTGGACGTTGCAAATTACATTCTTTCAAAAATTCGGTGTACGCATCTTTCACTGGAAAAACTCGTTTATTATGCATATGCGGATTACCTCTGTGAGCATTCTGAGCGGCTATTTGAAGATCACATTTATGCATTCCGTCATGGTCCTGTCATTAACAGTGTCTATGAGACTTTTAAGCGAAGTGGCTCCCAATATGTGAAGCCGTTCGAGTTTGGTGACGACAGTGATATTCGGACTGGCGTAAAAGAGTTACCCGCAAGAAGCCGCATTCTGTTTGCTAAAGAAGGCACAGAAAAACTCTCGTCTATTGATAGGACGATTGCAAAATACGGAAAGTACTCTGCGGGAGCGCTTGTTGATCTCACACACCGCGCTGGCACTCCATGGTCTTATGTGGACAGTTCCATAGCATACCCGGAAATTTCGGATAATTTGATTATGGCATATCACCATGTTGAGAGCGTATAAACTAGATGATTGTATTCTTTGTCTATTGCGACGCAGTTTTTGAACTGCGAACATCCCAGAAACCACTTGCATAACCCTCTGCCCAGAGTTACAATGCAGACACCTTGAACATAGAAAACGCTTCCCGTTCTTTTGAGCGGGAAGCGTTTTTGACCACATGGATTACTACAGACACGCGCGGAACAGGCGGAAATGGGGGTTCAAAAGAGGTCACGAGAGTAACGGAATACGAGCGGAAACGATAAAAAACCGTTAGAAACGTCCGGAAAAAGTTTTCGGTTCCTGTTTGGGACCACGAGGCCGCTGGTTCGAAACCAGTCACTCGGACCAGAAAACCCGCTGAAATCGAAAGATTTCAGCGGGTTTTCTATGTAAATTGTTTGAGTTTCGCGAAACACTATTCTTTGATTATCGCGGCGCAGGATTTGCGCTGCGGATTCGATAAAACGGAATCTACGTTGATTACTTTACAGTAAACTCTGTCCATTCTATGTGGTTATATTCCATCACATCATCTGCCTTTCTCATTCCCAACTTTTCGTAAAATGGAATGGCATTTTCGTTTGCAACCAGATATACAGCAACATCTTTTTCGCCGCCTGCTAAAGAATGTGCTGTTTCCATCAATTCCGTACCGATCCCTTGGTGTAAATAGTCTCTGTCTACACCCAAATCAGTTACATAAAGCCAATAGGCATAGTCGGTCAATCCAAATAGGACACCGACAATTTGATGATCCCTGTTTCTTGCAACAAGACTGATTGATACGTGATCAACCAGCTTTGCTATCCTTTCCTCGAACCGTTCCTTCGGATACTGCGACCCTAAATCCGTGCGCTTTAGAAATTCGATATATTCTATTGAGGATATTCGCTCCTCTTTAATCTGAATGTCTTTGCACATAAGCGCTACCTCCATAAATTTTGATCTGCTTCATTATAGCAAACCCGCGCCCAAAACACAACGCAGCCGTCCGGAGTACACCGGACGGCTGCGTTGATCTTCGATAAATCTGAATTTAAATAAGTCCGCTCATCCATTCGGCGGCCTCATGACGTGATTTGAAAACGAGCCTGTTTACATCAGAATACTTTTCAAGGAGAGACAGAATAACCGGGCGATTGTCTGCCTCATAACGCTCGACCAGCTTCACCAACTCAGAATCAAGCGCCTGCTCTGTCCACGGAATATCCGTGCGATTTTTCCCGATCCGTTCTTTGATTCCGTTCATACACACATCAACGGGATAATCAAGAAAAATGACCGTATCGCAGGATCGAAACCGCGTCTCAAACGTTCTGCTGTAATTTCCGTCAATGATCCATCTGTCCGTCAGCAGGATCTCATCCAGCTTCTGATCAAATTCCTCTCTTGAAATATGCGATTTGTCTGCTTTCCACCAAATATTATCCAGATGAAACAAAGGCAGGCCCGTAATGTCCCGAAGCTCCTTTGAAAGCGTACTTTTCCCGCTTCCGGGACACCCAACCACAATGATTTTCTGCCCAAGCTTCATAACTGGTTCTCCTTTTCGCAAACGCCGATTTATAGATGGAAAGTTTCCTTGATCAATCTTGCAACTTCATCAGGTTCCATATCAGAATTATCGATCCTTAGATAGTTATCAAAAGGAATCTCGCCTTCATAACTAACACACCTATGGTTTTTGTCGTCATTGATCAAACGCTGATTTGAAGTCTTTATATCTCTTTTGGAAGCTTTGTTTTTTAGTCTGTTCTCAGAAATATTCCTTTTCAGTCTTATCTCCTGTGGCGCAATCAGTTCAACATAATAAAAATCGGTCCCGTATGGTTCAAATATACCTTTGATATGCTCCAGATACTCCCATTCTGACGGCAGATCAAAATCCATCATCATTGTAAAAATCATCCCATAGTTATCAGAAGCTGCATAGTTCTTGAAAATCGTGTCACGTATTTCTGAGATCGTCTTTCCGTCGTATCTGCCGAAAATCTCTATCACTGGTTCGATGGTCATGTGATTGTGAAAGAGCCTTAAATCCGTTATTTTCATCAGTTCCTGACCAACTGTCATTTTCCCAACAGCAGCATCGCCAATGATAAATAATAGTTTCATAAAACACCTCAACAAATTCCAATTTATTTTATTATAGCAAACCAACGTCCAAAACACAATTGCAGCCGCCCGGCGTGGTCCGGACGGCTGCATCGATTTTCGGTCAATCTAACCACTCAGTTTCTTTATAATCACACCATTCGCAGCCACGCATCACATATCTCCTTCAATCCCGCTTTTCCGCCCTTCATATACAAGCGGATACGGATCGCCTTGCTCATCAATCTCCGTTCGCGAAACCGGAAGCTGTCGATCCGGCTTGTCTGCATTTTTGATATACCCGATCCATTCATCCAGATCATCCAGCCGGAAATTCTGAAGTGCCTTTTCATAGCGATCAAACGCTTCGGGATGCGTTTTCTCCATCCATCTCAATGCTTTTTTAGGCCCAAGATACGGATGCTGCATGATATCGCAGAAAATCTCCAGGCTGTCGACCAGTACCCAATGCCAACGGAACAGCCCCTCGCAATCGCAGCGTTTTGCGCGCGCGGACATCTTCACGCACCAGTCGATATTTGCCTGGATCTCCGCGCTTGTTTTTCCCGGCCGGTTTTGCAGATAGGCCCGAACATTTGCCAGCAGTGATTTTCCGATATCATGACGATCCATGATCACGCGTCCATCAAAGATCTGAACAAAGTCCTCGCACGCATAAGCACCTTCAAAATATCCTGCAGGATACACGAATACGTCTAACGGAATGCCAGCCACAAGGGATGTATCATGGAATGGTTCGTGGTCAGCCGTAATGACCAATGCGTCAAAATCGCTGTTCAGACGATTGGTCCCATCCGCATACGAGCCATAAAGGATCAAGCAAAGTGGATCATATTTTTTCTGAATATATTCGATGACCTGTTTCATTATCATCACCTTACCAAAAAAGATGTAAAAATAGTTTAGCATAAATCTAACAAAATGGGAACGCTATTATGTTTAGATTTGGCTGATATAATTTGTTTCAGGAGTCCCGACGGCGGGGTTCTCCTAGCATCTCAGCGTTTGCATCGAAGTCTCGCCACATGAGCGCGCAGATCTCGCCCTCATTGCGTGCCTCAGGGTCCTGCACTATCATACCGGTAGGAGGTGGATGCGCATGGAAAAATCAGGCGGATTTTACCGACCCGATCACGGCAGGAATCTTCGTCTCCGTCTGCGCCTGGGCCAGCTTCCAGTGGTCCACCGACGAAACGCCGGACTGGCGTACCCTGAAAGCAAACGGCGAGCTGCCCCCCAATACCCCGGCGGCGCGGAAGCACAAAAAGCAAAACTCGAAGCCGAGGGACACATGATCGTCACAAAAGGAAGGAAAAATATCCGCTTCTTCGTTAAAGACTATGAAAAAGCACGTTTTGAACTGAGATAAGCCTTCCCTTGAGAGAATAACACCAGTTGAGCCTTTCCCATTTCTCTGCTACAATAAGAAAAAACACAGCGGAGGTTTTCCCATGATCCGTGAAATCTGCAAAGATGAATTCTTTTTATCTCAAAAGTCAGAACCTGCCACGGCTGACGATTTGGCAATCGCGCAGGATTTATTGGACACGCTGGCCGCGCACAAGGACGGCTGCGTGGGCATGGCGGCGAATATGATTGGCGTCAACAAGCGCATCATCGCGTTCGACAACATTGGTACATACATGGTCATGTTCAATCCCGTGATCGTCAAAAAATCCGCGCCCTATGACGCGGAGGAGGGCTGCCTGTCCCTGACCGGCACGCGGAAAACGAAGCGGTTTCAGACCATCAAGGTGCAGTGGCAGAACGAGCAGTATCAGACGCGCATCAAAACATTTACCGGCTGGACGGCGCAGATCATTCAGCATGAACTTGACCATTGCGAGGGGATTTTGATATGATTTTGTACTTTTCCGGCACCGGAAACAGCAAATATATCGCCAAGCGAAGCGCAGACGCGCTGGGCGATGCGCTTGTGAATCTGAACGACCGCATCAAGGCTTCTGACACTTCGCCCGTCGAAACCGACGAACGGCTGATTATCGTCACGCCGACTTACGCCTGGCGCATTCCGCACGTCGTGCGCGACTGGCTTCTGAAAACGGAGCTGCGCGGCGCAAGGCAGGCTTGGTTCGTTATGACCTGCGGCGGCGAGATCGGCAATGCTGACAGGTATAACCGCGAGCTCTGCGCGGAAAAGGCGATTTCCTGCATGGGCACGGCGCAAATCGTCATGCCGGAAAACTACATTGCGATGTTCTCTGCACCGCAGGCGGACGCTGCACGCAAAATCGTCGCTAAGGCCGAACCGGACATTGACCGCGCAATCGCAGCGATTCAAGCCAATCAACCGTTCGCGCCGACGCGGAACAATCTCTACGACCGCTTCATGAGCGGCCCAGTCAATCCGATTTTCTACAAATTCTTCGTCAAAGCGAACGCCTTTACCGCGTCAGGCGCCTGCATCGGCTGCGGTCAATGCGCGAAGCTCTGTCCAATGAATAACGTCACGCTCAAAGACGGTAAGCCGGTTTGGGGCAAAGTCTGCACGCACTGCATGGCGTGCATCTGCTACTGTCCGGTCAGCGCGATCGAGTACGGCAAAAAGAGCGTCGGTCAGCCGAGGTATCACTTTGAGGCGCTGTGAGGTCTGCAATGAATCGTGAAGAATTAGAAGCCTACATTCTGAACCACTACAGCACAGAAGCGGATTATCCGTGGGCGGACACACCGCGCGCCGCCGTATTCCGTCATGTGGGCAACCGGAAGTGGTTTGCGCTGGTCATGGAAGTGCCGCGGGACAAGCTGGGACTTGCGGGAACGGAGAAGCTCGATATCGTCAATTTCAAGTGCGATCCGATCTTGATCTCGTCCCTTCGCGGCGAGAACGGTATTTTTCCAGCATACCACATGAATAAGAGTAGTTGGATCACCGCCGCGCTGGACGGCAGCGTGCCGGCGGAAACGATCGAGCTGCTGTTGGACGTGAGTTATGAGCTGACCAAGCCGAAGCCTCGCAGGAAAACGGCAAGCAGGAAGGAATCAGATGATACGAAAATTTGAAACTCGGGACTTGGACACTGTCATGCAGATCTGGCTGCACGGCAATCTGGACGCCCACGCGTTTATTGCGGCAAGCTTTTGGACGGAGCATTTCGAGATGGTGCGCGATATGCTCCCGCAAGCGGAGCTCTATGTCCACGAGAACGAGGACACCCAGCAAATCGACGGCTTCATCGGTCTGACGGAGAACCACATTGAGGGGATTTTCGTTGCAAAAGCTGCGCGTTCCAAGGGCATTGGAAGAGCGCTGTTGGAGTATGCAAAGTCGCACAAACCGCGCTTGGACCTGAGCGTCTATCAGAAAAACGAGCGGGCACTCGCGTTTTACCGGCGTGAGCAATTCGTTGTGCAGTCGGAAGGCATCGACGGGGATACGAACGAAGCGGAGATTCAGATGCTCTGGACACGGCAGGCGCGGCCCTGAGTATTCTTTGTCTATTGCGCCGCAAGCCTTGGAAAAAATTGACGGAGAACGGTCAACCGTCCTCCGTTTTGTCACGCTGTAAGCTGTTCGCACAGAAAGTGTCTGAGCTTCTCCAAATCCGGATCGCAGAGCAGCGGCAGGATCTCCACCAGCTTTTCCGGCTCCAGATTCCACCACTGATAGCGCAGCAGCAGATCTTTCAGCTCCGCGTCAAATCGCTCCTTGATGAATCTCGCCGGGTTTCCGCCGTAAACAGTGTACGCCGGAACATCCTTCACCACCACGGAATAGGCGGCGATGATCGCGCCGTCGCTAATCTTCACGCCGGGCATGATGATGCTCTCGCGCCCGATCCACACGTAGTTTCCGATGACCGTGTTGCCCTTGCACGGAAGCTGCGCCATGTGCGGCGGCGTATTCTCCGTCCAGGCGCCGCCGAAAACGTTGAATGGATACGTCGTGGCGCTGCTGATGCGGTGGTTCGCAGGACCCATGATAAACTTCGTGCCGGACGCGATTTGACAGAACTTGCCGATCACAAGATGATCGCCGAACTCCGGGTAGTTGAACAGCACATTGTTCCACTCAAACCCGTCGGATCGACCGCATCGTCATAATAGGTGTAGTCACCGACCGTGATATTCGGCGCAGTGACGACGTTCTTGATGAAGCAAGAGGTCTTGTATTCATTCGGAAAGGCCGCATTCGGGTCAGGAATATTCATCATTATTTTGCCCTTTCTGGCTGTTTTTCCATCACAAAATTCGTGAGCGCAACGCCGCGCCGGATCACTTCCTGCTTGCGCACGACATGGTATCCGCGATGCTGGAAAAACAGCTTTGCCGTGATGGAAGCGTGTGTCGTGAATGTCTTTCCAGCCGTGAAGCGCTCCAATTCGTCGCAGATCGCAGATGCAATACCTTGCCCCTGATAGTCCTTATGGACATACAGCCTGTCCAGATAGCCGGTCTCATCCATGTCCCCAAAACCAACAATTTCGCCATTTTTTACTGCAATGATTGTTTTGTGCGCACGGAAAGACGCATCCCACGCTTTCAAATCCACTTCGCCACTCGCCCACGCATCCAGTTGCTCTTACGTATAATCCTTCGCGTTCACACTGTGAACAGTCTGGTGAAATAATTCCGCCATCTGCGCGCAGTCGGAAGGCTGATATTTTCGAAGCTGCATAGTTTGTCCTCACAAATGTTGCTCATTTGAGTTTTTCTGGGGCTGCTACCGCATAAAAAGCGATCAGCCGTTCTCTGTCAATTTGTTTTGCCGTCTCGCATAATAGCGCAACCAAGCGCAGATGATCTTCGACTACGTCAATCTGTTCTTCAAATGGAATCTGCCAATCCAGATATTTCGGCGCAACAAGTCGCAGAACAGCCGAGTTTCCTGCCTTATGTATCCCAAACTGTGGAGCATATTGTTCTCCTAACATATCTTTCAGCAGCGCTTTTAATTCCTCACGATGCGCTGCAAGGCCATTGAATGTCAGGTCAATATAGCTGTATTCAACGCCGCGCATTTTCATCTTATGGTGAATATAAACCGGCTTCAAATCGAGACTTGTCTTATAGGTTGGCCAGTCTCCGTTTTTGCTTTTCTCTTTTACTTTGGACTTAAGCTCGATATCCGGATAATGGGTATGCAGATAGCAGACATACTTGCCCCAGAATGCTGTTGATGCCGCGTCGACTATTTTGGTGTACGGTCTGCGGGCTTGTTCGATTGCTGCGGAGAGTTGCTGATACTTCAGTTGGTTGCGGACGGTGGTTGATGCAATAAACAATTCCCGGCATTCCTCGTATGTTACCTTCAGAGGATACTTCGCCGCACTGCTATTGTTTTTCATGTATTCAGCCGGAGCAATCAGGAACACATAGAACGCACTGTATTGTTCTTCACGAACACCTTTTTCTCCGCGCTCCACATATCGCTCATACTGCCTGGGCCGCGCGATTGCATGAATTTTGTTTTCGATCAACAACGCGACATTACGACCGTCCTTTTCAAGAACAATTGTCAAATCGGATTCGCCCAAAACTGCATCTGTGAGAGACACTTCTTCCGAGACGATCTTATAGCTGAATAGTTCTGCGTTTCCGGTCTTTTGGAGAAAAAGATTTAGGAAATCTTCATTTAAGGCAAATTCCTCTAAAAAGAGCAAATCCATGTCTCGCTCAGAGACGCCATTCCATCGAAATTGCATGGATTTCGCACCTCACACTCCTAGCAAACTCTGGTTGTAGGCGAACAGTATGCTTAAAATGCCACATATTATTCTAGGATTACGGATCTTGTAATCCCAAATCAAGTCAATGCATCGTTGTCCTCCGCCTTTTCAGCTTCGGATAGCTCCTACCAATTTTCAAGATTGCCGCATCTGCGAAGATAATCGTGCCCGCCATCTACGGCACATGCTCCGCAGCTGCAAAATTTGAAATCGTGGACGGTTTGGCTCTCGATAATGTCTCCACATTTCTTGCACCTGATTGCGTTCCTGATAATTTTCGGCATAATCAGTCCCTCTTTAGTGCATTTTTGATTTTCTCTTTTTCTCCACTGCCGTCTGTACGGAGGCGCAGGAGCGGAACGGCGCACTTCTCCAAAATGGAGTTTTTCTTCATATCTCGCGCTGCCTGGTTGCTCCCCGCTTCGTGGAAGCCAGTCCCGTCTACTTCAATCGCCAGCACGGGCTGCTTATCCATCTGATTGAACAGCAGAAAATCCACATGGGTCAACGGATTGCGAGCATATTGGCGTTCTTCCTTTGTCAGCGGCTCATAGCTCTTCACCAGCGTCGCAAGAGAAACATGTACCGCACAGCCGATGGAGGAAAACGCCTCCTCGGACAGTACCTCCTGAATCAAAGCGTACATGAGATTCTCAGAATCGTATTCCGATACCCGCTTATGTTTTTGCAGATATATTTTGCGCTGCTCGGCGTAGCCCTGATAGAGCATGTCGAACACGGAGTACACATGACTCTGGATAACCTCAAAATTGTTATATTCGATGTACCGCATTAGGTCGCCGTAGTTGGTCCGGTCATTGCGTGGGTCCTGCGATGTGACCACAGCCAGCGAATGAACTGCGCGGGAAACCGCCACATTCAGCATGTGGGGATCATCCACAAAATCTGTGATGACATTGTCGACCGAGGTCAGAATGATGGCATCCTGCTCCCGTCCCTGAAACTTATGGACGGTGTCCACCGCATAAGTATCTCCCAGTTGCCTGCGGATGGCTGTTACCTGATCTCGATATGGCGTGATAATGCCGATGCTCTCGAAATTCTGCTGATGCAGCCGCGGAAGCACCTCCTGCTGGATGACATCGATCTGGCGCTGATTGAGATGACCGCGGGCATGGTTACCGGCAGTCGTCCGGTACATTGCCAACACATTCGGCTCATCGTGATCCTTCGTCATAACGATCAGCTGCCTATTGTAAAACTTCTGATTGCAGAAGTTGATGATTTTCGGATGGCAGCGGTAGTGTTCACGCAGCAGCGTAACAGGTGCGTCCTGCCATATTTCCAATGCAGAGGACAGCAGGCTGTGAGTAGAAAAGCGATATCGCTCATCCAAGGAATACTTTTGCCAAATGGCATCGCTGGTACGAATGTCATTCTCTGTCAGCACATTGGGGAGTTGCTTCAAGTCCCCAACAATCACGATATTCCGTGCGCAGGAAAATGCCAGAACGCCTGTGACCAAATCGACCTGTGAGGCTTCATCCACAATCAGGTAATCATAGATATGTTCAATGCTCAGCGTTCCCTTGATGGAATAGGTCGTGCTAAGTACCACTGGGTACTCACGGGTAAACTCCGCGGAATTCCGGCGGAAATCATTCTTTTCAAAGAACCGTCTATTATTCCGCCAATGATACCGTGTTGCCAGTTCCGCCCGGAACAGCCGCAGGGACTTCTGTGTAATCTCGTCCATCTTCGCGTCGAAAGCGTAGCGCTCCAGCTTTCGGTTCAATTCCTGCTTTTCGGCCTCCAGTTCCCGCCTCTTTACGAAATAGAATTGGTTTTGCAAATAGGGAATGACCTGTTCTGGGGAACGGATAAACAATTTGAGCGCATTACGGTTGAATCGGAACATGATGGATATTTTTTGCAACAGGCCCAAGCGAGTCTCACGCTCTGCGTGCTGTTCAAATTCCATCCAAAGCGCAAGAAGCTTCTGCGAGGACAGTTTGTCCAGGCTCTCCATTGGCACGTCACTGTAACTTGCGTAATATTCCTCAAAATAATGCTGCTCCGGGTTTAGCTGCAAGAACTCCTGCTCAATTTCCGCAATGCGGTTTTTGGCATTGAGCATTTCGTTCAGTTCTTTGGAGAGTGCAGTCGTTTCCTGATCTGATTGCTGTCGTTCCTCCGGGGGCATTTCCCAATCACTCATATTTGGATAGGCGCCGGTCTGTGCATCCAGAAACTTCTCTTTGTTGGCAAGACTGCCGAGAAACGCGGTCAGAAAAGCAGCGTTTTTCTTCTCCAGCTTTTCCGCAACATTATGCGTTGCGGAATTGTTGTTGGAGACAACCGCCACGGTTTTTTCGCTGCGGACAACATTGGCAATGATATTCAGGATCGTCTGTGTCTTTCCAGTTCCCGGTGGCCCCTGAATGATACTGATTTTGGAGGAAAGCGCCCGTTCCACCGCCAGCTTTTGACTCTGGTTCAGACCAAACGGATAGATCACTGCCTCCGGCATCTGGGGCACTTTGACTTCTTTCTGCGGTGCAAGATAGCTCGCCAGTACGGTATCCTCGCTGACCTGTCGGATCTTGTCATACTGCATGCTTAGAATGTTGATACCGTTTTCCGCCACCAGACTGATTGCAGCGGCAGTCTCCTTGAAATATTGGAATGCTTCCTGATTTTTGCCATCCATCAGGCAATCCTGTTGGAGCTGCACTTCGCTCCTGCGGAACGATAAATCTCTCTTTCCGTTGCGGACAATACGATAATACCCGCCGAAATCGAGAATCTCATCAATTCCGCTGATGGTTTGCCCGTTTACGGTGACAATCACCCGTGCAGGGTCGATTTTCTTTTTCAGAGGCAGAATCTCCACATTGCTACTCTGAAAGTTGTATGTCTTATTGGGCGCACTGGTACAGACGACCTCGCACTTCCCGTCATGGAACTGAAAGCTCGCAACCGAGTCCGTCTGGTCTTTTCCTTTTATGATAATTAAGTGCTTTCGTGCGTCCATAGGCATCTCCCCAAAATCATGCAAAGTACGTCAGCCTACTACCAACTTATTCGTCTTCTTCAAAAACTTCGCCGGGATTGGGCGATCCAGCTGCCAGGTGATATTCATTGGCCTGCTGCCTGTGTGCTTCACGTAGTTTGCCGTGCCCAGATAGGTGTACGCCTTCGCGCCGCCGGTCATACGGTCCGCCTTAAACTCACGGACAAACAGCAGCACCTTGCTGCCGCGTTCCTTGTGGTGGATATAGTGCTGACCGGTGGGCGAATTCTCCGCCGTGGTGCTCTGGCTCTGCCAATGAAATAAGCTCTCATTGATGGAATAATCGTTGTACATGGTGGTTGGCAAGTAGTCCTTGTCCGCCTTGTTCAGCGTCACAAAGAACACGTCGATATTTTTCTCCGGCAGCCACTTCACGCCCTCACGAACGGTGGACGGCTTCATAAAGTCCAGCGCCACCAAGAGCTGGTCGCGGGTATAGGTGCAATGCAAATCCAGAGGACAGTCAAAGCCCAGCTCCACCGGCTCGTCGATAAAGTCGATCTGCTCGAAGCGATAGCGCAGCAGCTCCAGGAGCTCACCGAGCAGAACTGTGCTGTCAGACAGGGCATAGAGGTTACTAAGCACCTCTTCGTCGTCCCAGTCCTCCACAGCCTTACCCCAGACGGTGATGTAAAACATCTGCATCATCCGCTTTTCCGCATCCGGAAGCGCTGCAAAATCAAGGTTGTCCAAACGTGGAAGAACATCCAAGAGGAACGAAATCCAGCGGCGGGAATCAGCCACAGCAAGCTTTGCAAACGCTTTGGTCAGGATGTCCTCCAGTGGTTCTGAAAAGTCCTCGATGGCATTCGCTCTGGCGCAAATGCGAGAGAAGGAGGAAAACTTGTAGATCGCCCGCGGATCGAGATGGTAGTAATCCAAGAAGTTTTTGAGTGTCAGCTCCAAACCGCTGTCTTCCGTAAAAGATGCCACACGGGATACCAAGCCAGCGGTATTGCCATAGGACGCACGGATATTATCCAATATGTACTTTGCCGCTTTCTTTTCCAGCTGAATATAGCAGCCCTTTGGGCCGGACACGAAACCGTCTTTGATTTCACGGCTCACGCTGCGGGTTGTATTTGACAGCAACGCCGCAAATTTATCCTCGAAATTGTACTTTCGATTCGCCTGACCAATGAAGTCCAACACGGTCAGGCATTCCTTGCCCTCAGCCAGACGCAAACCGCGTCCCAACTGCTGTAAGAAGATCGTCAAAGACTCCGTGGGACGCAGAAAGAGAACCGTATTGACTTCCGGAATATCCACGCCTTCGTTATAAATATCTACGACGAAAATGAACCGGACCTCGCCAGATACAAGGCGCTGTTTTGCCACTGTTCTTTCCTCGTCCGGAGATTGTCCTGTCAGGAACATGGACGGAATATTGTGCTCATTGAAGTAGCGGCACATAAATTCTGCGTGATCTACCGTTACGCAGAAGCCAAGGCCCTTCACGTCATCAATGTCCGTGACATATTTCAGCAGTGAAGTTATTACGTGGTCGGCGCGTCGGTTTGCGATAGCACCACTGAAGGTGTAGACCTGTTCCAGTTCGCTCTTTTGATAGCCACCGGCAGACCATTTCAGCGCATCCAAATCCACGGTATCGGTAACGCCAAAGTACTGGAACGGGCAGAGCAGCTTCCGGTCGATGGCTTCGGGCAAACGAATTTCCGCCGCAATGCGGTTGCTGAAGTATGGAAGGATGCTCTTGCCGTCCATACGCTCCGGAGTAGCGGTCAAGCCCAGCAGGATGCGCGGCTGGTAGTAGGACAAGAGCTTCTGGTAGGTCGGCGCGGCGGCATGGTGGAATTCATCCACGATGATGTAATCGTAAAAATCGGGACTCGTCTTTTCCGTGAAGCTCTGTGAGTTGAAGGTCTGAATGGACAAAAACAGGTTGTCGATGCTCTCCGACTTATAGTTGCCCACAAACAGCTCACCAAAGTTTGCGTCCTTGAGCACAGCGCGGAAGGTGTACAAGCTCTGCTTGAGGATTTCCTCCCGGTGCGCCACAAAGAGCAGGCGGCAGGGTCGATCCGGATTCTGCTTGCGGAAGCGCTTGTAATCCAGCGCAGAGATGACCGTCTTGCCGGTACCGGTGGCCGCCACAACCAGATTGCGCGTATAGCCACGGACAGTGCGCTCTGCCTCCAGCTTGTCCAAAATCTCCTGCTGGTAGGAATAGGGGTTGATGTCCATGGTGTAGACGTCGGCATTGTTGGTGTCGAAATATTTTTCCGCTTTCAGCGCATAGGCCAGACGCTCTTTCTGTCCCTCATCATAGTACTCAAATTCGCGGTCATTCCAGTAATACTCGAAGGTAGCAGTGATCTTGTCAATGGTTTCAGGTAGGTCGCGTTTCGTTACCTTAGTGTTCCATTCGAGGCCGCTGGTCAGTGCCGCATTGGACAGGTTGGACGAGCCAACATAAGCCGTCGTAAAGCCTGTTTCGCGGTAAAAGATATATGCCTTGGCGTGGAGCCGGGTCGTCTTGGTGTTGTAGCTGACCTTGATGTGCGTATTGGGCAGCTTTCGAAGCTCCTCAATGGCTTTCACGTCGGTAGCGCCCATGTAAGAGGTGGTGATGATGCGGAGCTCTCCGCCGTTTTGCGTAAACTCTCGCAGCTCGTCCATGATGAGCCGCAGGCCGCTCCACTTGATGAAGGACACCAGCATATCGATCCGATCGGCCGAGACGATTTCCTTTTTGAGCTCTGTAAACATCTGCGGCTCATGCACAGCCCCGGTAAAAAGTGAGCTTTGTGCGATGGAGGTCTCCGGGCGTTCTATGTCTGCCGCGGTTTTTCCCACGGCCAGCCTCGGATCGGCTTCCCGCAAAAGCGCAAGAAGCTGCTCTGCCCGCTGGTCAACGCCCAGCGCGGCAAAATCAGCTTCTTTCGTTGTATTTTGAATGAGATCAACGATCTGGTTGGTCAGCCCGATTTGGGCAGAAATATCCCCGCCGTTGTCCAGCACGTTATCCAAGCCCTTTTGAACCACATCCGCCAGATACTGCGCCAGCACCTTGGAGGCTTCCGCCTTGTCAATGGGCGCAACAGACTTGCGGGCCTCCGGAATCTCCGCAAGCTCGCCCGTCAAGGCGTTGTTGATGACTTGTTCGTATAGTCCGGGGTGCAGCATAGTAAAATCCTCAATTTCTTTAATCGTTAGAAAATCTCACATTTAGTTTTCATCAAATGCTCGGTCGATTAGAGACTTTGCCTTCTCGAAATCCGCACTGCTTTGCAAATAGAGCTCAACCGCACCGCAGCCCCAGTGACCGATGTTTGTAACATCTCTTGAAAAGCCTTCTTCAAATGATACAGTAGACACATCAAGCGGCAAATTCAGAATTAGCTTTTTCTTTTGGGCGACTACCGTGACCACATTTCTGATTTTCTTAAATGCCGCATATAGCTTCAGATGACTTTCGCTAATATCATCGCCAAGGCTAAGAATATAGTTGGAAAGGTTTTCGTACAACACTCTAATGTTCTCGTCAGCATTTCTGATCTGCTCATCGAACGTTTTATCAGTAGCTTTTGCTTTGCTGACGGGTTCATTATCAGGAATAGCGGAGACAACATTCTCATTGACTTGCTCGAACATAAGCAGGTCCTCTCCGAATTTCTTATATCGGATCAAGCTAATATTGCGGTTCATCTGTTTGATTGCAGACTCATCATATTTTGTGAAGTCACCCGCGACACATACAACTCGCGGCATACTCCAATCAATGTTATTAGCCGCTTTTAAACCCAGCTTTTCAATTACAAGCACTTTGAAACTGTCTTTATGATCCAAAAGCCAGTTCAAATAAAATAGACCTTGGTTAATCACATTCTCCTTCACAGACCGTTTGTATTCAAAGATGACAGGGCAATGGTTTTCGTCAATGCCGATGCTGTCCATGCGTCCACCATCCGTTGTGCGATACTCAGAGGCTAGAAATGTTACCCCGAAGAAGATATTCATATTATTTTCAATCACTGTCTGAAGTTCTTTCTCAAGTGTGACAGTGCCGCTTTGATATTCTTTTACTGCGCCCTTTATGTTAAAAAGTTTTGTGTCAGCCATCGTATTCTCCATCCCTTTCGTCATTGGTAAATTCCATCACATCTCCGATATTGACATCTAACACAATGCAGATTCTATTGAGCACGGACAGCGTGACTTCCTCATCTCGCCGCAGCCGTGTCATGGTGTTCGGCGCGATGCCTGCCGCTTTGCGCAGATCGGCCTTGCTCATCTTCTTATCGACGAGCAGCTTCCAAAGCTTGTTATACGAAATAGCCATTTCCGTTCGACCTCCGGCTACAAATATCGTTCTAATTATACATCTTTCTCGATCACAAGGCAAGAGAGCTTCGCATCGCGTTGCGAAACTCTCTAATTTCAAAAACAGCTTGCATGCAAGACTCTCACGCATAGATCGTTCGTATATTTTGGCAGCAGTTTTGCTTTACGTTTTCCGCTCAGCGTCAACATCACAAGGGCTTGGGATTATCCCAAAATTGCCGCGTGTCCGGACAGCGGCTGTGCTTGCTATTCTATCAAATCCCAATATCCGCAGATCGTGATGTCCCCGCTTTTTCGAAAGCGGGGGCATTTTTTCTTCTCCGATACTTAAAAAACGGCGGAAAAATGTCCGTTGTATAGTAGAGGGCTTTTGGGAAATATCGCGCAACTTTTTCCGGACAAAAGGCGAAAACATGTCCGTGTGTTATATAGAAGGAAAATTTTTCGCGCTACCCCCTAATTTGCAAAAATTTTGTCCGTTGTAAAGTGAAGGGCAACCAAGCGACAATTCCCTCGTTCTCAAAATTTTATTTTCGCCACTACCAAGTTTTTGAGAAAAAATGTCCGTTGTATTGTGAAAGGAGTGTTTCAATATGCCAGACCGCACACGACCCATCCGCAAGGAAATCTGCCTGAACGAGCAGGAACTGAATCTCATCCAGCACAAAATGCGCCAGTTGGGGACACACAACTTCGGCGCTTACGCCCGCAAGATGCTGATCGACGGCTACATCATCAAGGTGGACTACACCGAGCAGAAGAAGCTGGCCGCTGCCGTCAGCCGCGCTGCTTCAAACATCAATCAGATTTGCCGCCGCATCAACAGCACCGGGCGTTGCTATGAAGACGACGTTGCCGAGCTGAAAGCGCGGCAAGCCGAGATCTGGGAACTGCTGAAAGCGCGGCAAAAGGACGAGCTTTGACCACAACGGGATTTTCCATGTGTGGGTTTTCCGTCACCGGTTTTCC
>OMAA01000338.1_pt1 | contig 21558 bp, 22 predicted proteins | sample 1674191 | NCBI WGS metagenome assembly OMAA01 (sample SAMEA103958152, study PRJEB25191) | human gut metagenome | biome: human-associated habitat [ENVO:00009003]; feature: intestine environment [ENVO:2100002]; material: feces | place: Germany | collected 2013/2015
ACGAGCGAATAGAGACCCGCCGCGAACGCGCTGACGCTGTCGCGCCGCCACTCGTTGAGTCCTTTATCCCCGCCGCCGGAGACATAAGCTTCATATTCCGCGCGGTCTATGCTCTCGTCGCGCGTGGGATAGAAATAGTCGTCGATATGTATGCCGTCGACCTCGTATCCATCCAAAATTTCGCGCACACCGTCATATATCAGCGCGTGGACATCGGTTGACGCGGGGTCGAAATATATTCCGTTTTTGAGCTGGATAACTGCATCCGTGCCAATGAGCTTTTTCGCCGGGCTCCCCTGCGGCAGAGAGTCAATATTATCGGACGAGCTGACGCGAAACGGGTTTATCCACGCATGAATTTTGAGTCCGGCTCTGTGAGCGCATTCGACCATCACTTTCAGCGGATCGAAGCCCGGGTCACTCCCCTTGCAGGAATATTTTGACCACGGGAAAAGCTTCGACGGATAGACGGCATCGGCAAAGGCGCGGACATGGACAAAGACCGTGTTGAGCTTCATATCCGCGACATTATTAAACATCTCCTCCGCCCGCTCGCGGAATTTTTCTTCGCCCTGAGCTGCATCCGGCAGCTCGTAGCAGCTTATCCACACAGCGCGAATCTCATCAGGCTTCGGAGTGTAAACGGCGGAAGTTTCCGTTGTGCTATTGCTCGTCTGTTCCGGAAGTTTTGCGGGAATCCGGGCGCATGAGCAGAGCAGGCAAAAAAGAACAATGCAGGCAAAAAGGCGTTTCATTTTTTATTTCTCCTTTGTTTTTTGTCTGCTACATATCTATGCGTGTCCCGCATAAAAAAGTCAGAAGCCGCTGCAAAACACAGCGGCTTCAATAAAAAATATACCTTATTTTATATTCCCGTCAATGACATCGCGCAGGCTCACGCCGTCGAGATATTCGTTGATGACGCGCTCGAGTCCCTGCCAAAGCGGAAGGGTCAAACAATCCGCGCAGCGCGGGCACTCGTTGGACTTACTGTCAAGGCACGCCACGGGCGCAAGGCTGCCCTCGGTGAGGCGCAGTATATCGCCGACAGGGATATCCTCCGGCTCGCGCGCAAGGCGGTAGCCGCCCTGGAATCCGCGCGAAGTCTTCAAAATCCCGTCGCCCGTTAAGGCGGGTACAATCTGTTCGAGATATTTTTTCGATATATCCTGCCTTGCGGCAATATCCTTGAGAGCAACGAAGCCGTCGCCCTGATTTTCATACAAATCGATAAGCAGACGCATGGCATAGCGTCCCTTTGTGGAGATCTTCAATCAAATCACCTCTTTTTGGCGAGTATAGCACAAATTCCGCCGATTTTCAAGCAATCAGTCGATAACGACCTCTCTGTGCATCTCGGACGAGTCATATATCGCCTGCATTATTTTGGAAGTTCCGATGGCGAGATCGATATCGGCGCGGTTACGCTCATGATTTATAACGCAGTCGATGAACGAATTTATTTCCGCTTCGTAGAAATTGTTCGTTCTGAACTTCGGCTCGCTGCGCATGAGCATGCCGTTCTTGACGGAATAAATAACAAAGCCCTCGCCGTATTCGAGCCTTATGCCCGCCTTGTCGCCGATGAAATCGATATATGTCTCATCCTCGCCGATGTTCTCCGCCCACGCGCCGTTGAAGGTTATGGTCGGACCGTCGGTTCTGACGATGCCGGTGACGGAATCGTCAACATCGAAAACGCCGTCCTTGTCGGCGGTATTCTCCGCCCACATGTTCGTATAGACATAGTCTTTTATGTTCTTGCCGAGCTTGCAGAACGCCTCGCCCGATGCGGTCAGGGGCTTGGGCTCGCCGCAGCAATAGAGAATGAGGTCGAGATAATGGACGCCCCAGTCTATCAGCGCGCCACCGCCGGACGCCGCCTTGCGGGTGAAGTCGCCGCCGATGCCGGGGATGGAGCGGTTCGCGCGGAAGCTCGCATAGACATGGTAGACCTCGCCGAGCTCGCCTGCGTCTATAAGATCCTTTATGTGATTGACCGCGTTGCCGAAGCGGTTGCACACGCCGATGCTGAGAATTCTGTCCGTCTCATGGGAGACTCGCTGCATCTCGAGTGCCTCGGAGAGCACACGCGCGGCGGGCTTCTCGCTGAGAACATCCTTGCCCGCTCGCATGAAGTCTATCGCTATGACCGAGTGCAGGTCATTATGGGTGCAGACGGAAACCGAATCGAGCTCCGGATCGTCAAGTATCTCGTGATAGTCATAGACCGCTTTTCCGCAGCCGTATTTTTCGACCGCAGCGTCCGCTCTCTCGGGGATAATATCGCAGAAATACTTTATCTCCGCCTTTTCGTTTTTCATATATGCTGGGATATGCGCAGAGTTCGCTATCGCGCCGCAGCCGATTATCGCAACCTTGATTTTTTCTGACACTGAAACTCCTCCGTTTCAAGTTTATTTATCTATACATAATAATATCAAGACGGGCGCCAAAAGTAAACTCCGGCACAAAAAATATATACTTTTTTATTTTTTCGTTTAAATCGGACATTTTTTGCTTATTTGTTTCTTGTCTTTTCTCAGTGCAGGTTATATAATACAATTACATAATTGTTTCAATTTTTATCTGGAGATGATGAAGTGAGCAAAGTATCCGATTTTCTCAACTCAAAAATCGTCAAGAGCGATGTCGGAGAAGAAACCGTACTGACCTGGAAAGAGACGCTCTCTTATGCACTCGGCCGCGGCGCGCAGGGCATGAACACGAGCATGACCAGTTCGAAGTACATAAACTTCTTCCTGACCGATGTTCTTTTCAAAAAACTCTCGAACCCCATGGGCGTTGCGTCAAAGATCAGATTTTTCTGCGGCATCTTCGACGCGATAAACGACCCGATGATGGGCGTTCTTGTTGACAAAACAAGGACAAAGGACGGTCAGATGCGACCCTATATCAAGTGGGCGCCGCTGTTCGTTTCGCTCGTCATGGTGCTGTTCTTCGTCGGCAGCGCAAACGCGAGCCCTGTGTTCAACATCATTTACACAACCTTCCTTTTCGTCATGCTCGACGTCACCTACACGGCGTTTGATATCCCGATGGGCGCTCTCGCCTTTTCGATAACCCCGAGCGGAATCGAGCGAACTAAGCTCTTCGGAGTCAGCTCCATCACCCGCTCCGTCGTCGGCGCTCTGCCGCAGGTTTTCGTCGCGGGCGCTGCTCTGCTCCCCTATTTCAAGGATCACACCCCGCAGGCATATCTGACCTCCGCGATAATCTCCGCCGTATGCATAGTCGTGCTCACGCGCCTTACATATCACAACACACGCGAGCGCGCCCAGCACCAGTCCGACACGCCGAGCGTCAAGGAGTGCTTCGCGCTCCTGTTCAAGAACCGTCCTCTGCTCATGCTCTTCTTTGCAAATATCTTCTTCCTTATCTGCAAGATACCCGAGCAGATTTCGTTCTACTTTGTCGCCGACCTTCTTTTCAACAGAAAATACAATGTCTTTATCGACGTTATCAAATTCCCGGGCTTCCTGCTCGCGGGTATTCTCGTACCCAAGATAGTCGAAAAGCTCGGCAAGCGCGCGGACTCGCGCAGATTCTTCCAGATCTGCTGCGTCAGTGCAATAGTGCTCCACCTGCTCTTCGCGCTGACTACTTACGGCGGTCTCGTCAACAAGCCCGCAGGTCAGTCCGCTTCGATATTCACGGCTATTCTTGTTATTCTCTTCACCGGTCTTACCACCATCCCGCTTGAGTTCAAGAACCTCATGCAGAAAGAGATGGAGGCCGAGACGGTCGACTATATCGAATGGAAAACAGGACGCCGCGTTGAGGGCATCATGCTCTCGATAATGAGCTTCACGGGAAAGATTGAGAACACCTTCGCTTCGTCCATCGGCATCGCCATTCTCGGCGTCGTCGGCTATGTCAGCCACACAGAGGGCTCACTGATTCAGAACCACAGCACCAATCTCGCGCTGTTCGCAATGACAACGATAGTCCCAGCAATAGGCTATCTGCTCATGCTCATACCTATACACTTCTATAACATCACCGGCGAAGGACACAGAAAGATGATGTCCGAAATCGCCGAACGCCGCGCATCTATAGCAGCCGAGACTGCCGCCGAGATGCAGAGCGCAGGAGAGACAAAATGAACCCACGCTTCGTTTTCATAGCCGATACCCACCACTTCTCGCGCACCCTGTCAGACGGCGGCGAGGCATATGCCTACCGCAGCGAATCGGATCAGAAGTGCCTCGAGGAGACGGGCGAGATAATCGACGCGGCTTTTGAGAAGATACTTGAAGACCCGCCGCAGTGATGATAGCCGGAGATTTGTCCGACGACGGCGAGCGCATATGCCACGAGGAGTTCCGCGAAAAGCTGCGCGAGCTTCAAAAGCATGTTCCCGTATATGTCATAACCGCGACGCACGACTGGTGCTGTGACGAGAATCCGCGCAGATTCACGGGCGGCGAAGTCACAAACGACGTTGAGACAGTCCCGCACGAGGAGCTGAGCGAATTCTACCGCGAATTCGGGCTCGACCGCGCGATAAGCTCATACAAGACACATCTCGGCATATACTCATATGTCGCGCAGATTGCCGACGGAGTCCGCCTGCTCGCGCTCAACGACGACCAGAACGGCAAAGGGCGCGCGGGCTACACCCCCGACCACATGGCGTGGGTCGAGGAACAGATACGCAAGGCAAAAGAGGACGGTCAGCTGATGATCGGCATGGAGCATCACCTGCTCATCGCGCACATCCACCCGTTCATCACGAGCGGCCACTGCGTCGGCGACCGCGAAGAGGTTGCCACGAAATTAGCGGACGCAGGGCTTCGCTATATGTTCGTCGGTCACTCGCATATTCAGAGAATAGATACATTTGTATCACCCTCGGGAAATCCGATAACGGAAGTGAACATAGGCTCGCTGTGCGGCTATCCCGCGCCGATAGTCAATGTCACTGTAACGGACGACAACCGCCTGCACATAGTCACGGAGCATCTTGAGAGCTTCGAGGGCGCAGACGACGCGCAGGAGTTTTTGAAAGCGCACGCGGTGCAGATGATAGACCTGCCGCTCAAGGGCATACTCGTTAGCCGCGAAGAGTTCGGCAAAAGGCTCGACGCGCTCGGTGCGAACGGCAAGAAAATATCAGCGCTGCGTCCGATAGCAAAGCCGATTGCAAAGTTGCTGCTCGAATCCGATGTGATGAGCTTCTACAAAAAAGTGAACCGCCTGACCTTCGGCAAAATTCTCCGCAAGGAGGACGCCGAGGAGCTCGCGGACATGAAAGTTATCGACATTGTTCACAATGTCCTGCTCTCGTTCCTCGACGGCGGCATGAACAGAGTCGAGAGGGACAGCGCATACTACCGCCTCGTCACCGGGACGATATCGATTCCCTCGCGGATAATGAAAAACAACTCGCTGTTCAGAAAGCTAAACGAGTGCGCCGACGCGATACTCACGGGCAGCGACCCCGACCCCGAGGACGCAATAATATAAAAAATACAGGGCTTCCGTTAAAAATCGGAAGCCCTGTTTGATTTTCTGCTGTCAATGGAAATCCCACGAATCGATATCGGCATAGACATCGTTGATATGATTCGCGTTGCCGTATTTCAGCGTGCGCGTGTATATCGCAAGCCCCGAACGGTAGCAAAGCGGGACGAACGGCATATCGGCATTGAACGCATCTATAAATGTGTTCACATCGGACGAGCCTGCGAGAAACGCCGAATACGCAGTGCTCGCGGCGCCCGAAGTGTTGATGCCGTAAGCCACGCTGCCGCCGCTCTTGAGAAGCGGCGAAAGGCTCATATTCTCGGTGAGCTTGACCTCGCCTATATACATATCATATTTGCCGGACGCGACCGCCGAGCGGTAATCTTTTTCGCTCAGCGCGCTGACGGTGACGGAAATTTTGAGCTTTTCGAGCATCTCTTTTATGCTCTGCGCCGCCGCCGATTTGAAGCCGTTGTCTTTGTTGACGACTATTTTCAGTGAGAGCTGTTTTTTGTTCGCGTCCGCGCGCACGGCATCATTTTTTGAAGCATATCCCGCCTCGTCAAGCAGCTTTCCCGCCGCTTCGAGGTCGGTTTTGACTGTATAATCTTTGCCGGAGATAACATTCCAGTCGGGGTTGAACGGAGTATACGCCGCTTTTGCGTGACCCTGGAACGACTCGTCGGCGAGCTTCGCCCTGTCAATGGCAAGAGCCACCGCCTGACGCACCTTCTCGGATGAGAGCGCGGAGCTGCTCTTGTTGAAGGCGAGATAGACTAAATTATTCATCAGGATATCTGCGACCGACGAGGAATAGCGGGTATAAGAGCCGCCGCGCAGATCGTCAAAAGCGAAGCTTATATTGCCGATGGCGAGGGTATATTTGAGCATGCTCAAATCTTTGACATCATAGAGAGTGATGCTCGTTTTCTTCGGCGAGAAGTTGCCGCGCGCGCTGCTCGCTTTGAGATAGCCGACGCCGTTTTCCGAAGAATATGTGTATCTGCCTCTGCCCACCGCGCCGTCGTCAGTCGAACCGCGCTTTGTGACGGCAAAGGTCAGGCAGTTCACTGCATATGGGTCGTCATCGGCGAGAGAAAACACGACGCTGTTCCCGCTGACTTTTGCGCTGCTGAAATTCGCAAGCTGAGTTTTATATGCGGGCGATTTCTTCGCGCTCTCAAACGAGGCGACAACATCGGAAGCCGAGACGCTCGAACCGTCCGAGAACTTTGCAGACGCAAGAGATACCGTCAGGGTTCGACCGCTGCGGCTGTAATTCGACGCGAGAAGCGGCTGAGGATTATAATTTTTGTCGAGGGCAAACAGACCGTCATAGATAAGCGGCATCAGCTGCTGATTGAGCATACTTGTTGCCGTAAAGGGATTGAGCTTGTCGCCTTTTGAATAGGGCAGTTTGAGGGTCTGCACCGCCTCGACCGCCTCGGGCGGCATGGTGGTTGTCTCGTCCCCGCCGTCCTTTTTGTTTGAACAGCCGCTGAATGCGAAAGAAAGCGCGACCGTCAGCACAAGTATCGCCGCCGCGGCGCGGATAATTTTTTTCTTCATACTTATCTCCTCTCGGGGAAGTGTAAAGTTATATAGCTTTACATTATTTTATCAGATCTTTGATTATCTCGCCCGCCATTATCATGCCTGCAACGGGCGGAACAAACGATATACTCCCGGGCAGTGCCCTGCGTGAAGTCACTTCGGCGGTCTCATTCGGCTTTATCGGCTGCTCGGGCGACCAGACGACTTTCAGGTGACTTATGCCTCTGACCTTCAGCTCGCGGCGCATCACGCGGCACAGCGGACAGACCGAAGTTTTTGTGATATCGGAGACCCGAAAAAGCGTCGGGTCGAGCTTATTTCCCGTACCCATGCACGATATCAGCGGTATCCCCCGCCTCTGCGATTCGATGGCTAACGACAGTTTTGCCTGAACGGTATCGACCGCGTCAGCCATATAGTCATAGCGGTTCTCGAAGAAATCCGCAGAATTCTCTTCGAGATAGAACCCGTCGATAATATTCACCTTGCAGTCGGGATTTATATCTTTTATTCTCGCCGCCGCGACCTGAGTTTTTTTCATGCCGACCGTTGAAGAGAGGGCGTATAGCTGGCGGTTGATGTTGGTAATCGCAACCTCGTCATTGTCGATAACGGTCAGCTCGCCGACTCCTGCGCGGGCGAGCGCCTCCGCAGTATAAGAGCCGACGCCGCCGAGCCCGAAAACCGCGACATGGCAGCGGCTCAGTTTTTCGACAGACTCCCCGCCTATGAGCATTTCACTTCTTGAAAAGCGCGAAAGATCCAAAATATCTGCCTCCGGTAGTTTCTTATGGGATTATTGTACACCATGGACGAAGATTTTGCAATTTTTTATTGATAAAAGCGCGGTTGCGGTTGTTTTTTTGTCCGCCAGAGGTTATAATTAAATGAATATCAATCAAAATAAAGGATGTCATTTGAAATGAAATTAGGAATAGTAGGTCTGCCGAACGTCGGCAAGAGCACACTTTTCAACGCCATCACAAACGCGGGCGCGCAGTCCGCGAACTATGCGTTCTGCACCATCGAGCCGAATGTCGGCGTGGTCGCAGTGCCGGACGAGCGGTTGGACAAGCTCGCCGAGATGTATCACCCGGACAAGATAACCCCCGCGACAATTGAATTCGTTGACATAGCGGGTCTTGTGCGCGGCGCATCGAGAGGCGAAGGTCTCGGCAACAAGTTCCTCTCGCACATAAGAGAGGTCGACGCGATAATACATGTTGTTCGCTGCTTCGAGGACGACGACATTGTCCATGTTGACGCGACCATCGACCCGAAGAGAGACATCGAGACGATAAACCTCGAACTCATCCTCTCCGACCTTGAGATGGTCGAGCGCAGGATAGACAGGGTTGCGAAACAGGCGAGAAACGACAAATCCGCAGCCGCCGAGCTGGAGTTCCTCAAGAGACTCAAAACCGAACTTGAGAGCGAAGTGCCCGCGAGAAATGTCGAGTGCGACGAGAACGAGCGCGAATTTTTGGCTCAGATCGCCCTGCTCACCGCGAAGCCGGTAATATATGCCTGCAACATGAGTGAAAACGATTTTGCAAACAATATTGATACAAACCGCCACTATCTCGCTGTCAAAGAAATAGCCGCCGCAGAGGGTTCGGAGGTTCTGCCGATCTGCGCGGAGCTTGAGGCTGAGATAGCCTCGCTCGAAAAAGAGGAGCGCGAGATGTTCCTGACCGATCTCGGAATCGAGAAAGGCGGACTCGATCTGCTCGTTCAGCGCAGCTATCACCTGCTCGGTCTTATCTCATATCTGACCGCCGGCAAGCCCGAGGTCAGAGCCTGGACAATAACCCGCGGCACAAAGGCTCCCCAGGCGGCAGGAAAGATTCACTCCGACTTTGAGCGCGGATTCATACGCGCCGAGGTCATAAGCTTCGACGATCTCATCGCCTGCGGTTCGCTGACCGCCGCAAAGGAAAAGGGTCTTGTCCGCAGCGAGGGCAAGGAATATGTCATGAACGACGGCGATGTCGTGCTGTTCAGATTCAATGTGTAAAAGGAGTTAATTATGGCTGAGGACAACAACATTCTTGATTTTTATCCCGACGGCGAGGAGGATTCCTGCGCCGAGGACAGCTACGTTACTCTCGTTGACGACGAGGGCAACGAGGTTGAGATGTCGGTAGTCGACATAGTCGAGCACAAGGGCGAAAATTATGTCATTCTCCTGCCCGTTGAGAACATCGAATCGGGCGACATGCAGTTCGCCGTGATGAAGATCGAATACGACGAGGAGACCGACGAATACACCTATGTGACCGGCAACGAGCCGGAATACGACGAGGTTTTCATTGAGTTTCGCGAGAGACTCGAACAGGAGCTGAGCATCATTGACGATGACGGCGGCGAGTTAGACAGCGAAAACGAAATCGATCATTTCGACGAGGACAACTGATAAAATAACAAGCAAAAGCCGTCCGACTGTAATAAATACAGCCGGGCGGCTTAATTTTTTATATCAATCCGAGCTTTTTGAACGCGTTATAGAGCCCGTTTGAATTTATATCGTCGGTCACCATATCGGCGGCCGCGCGCAGAGCAGGAGTTCCGTTGCCCATGGCGACTCCGAAAGAGGCGAAGTCCATCATCTCAAGATCGTTGTCGCCGTCGCCGAAGGCTATTGTCGCGCTCTGAGGCGCGTCAAAGCGGCGCAGTATCTCCGCCATGCCGGTAGCTTTGGTGTATCTGCTGTCTGTCACCTCGCCGCAGCGGTCGCCCATGTTGCCGAAGCTGTATCGCACGACGCTGAACCTGTCCCCGAGGTCAGCGGCAACATCGGAAAGCCCTTTCGGCGCTCCGTAATATATGAGCTTTTCGGCAACCGTAAGTTCAGGCACGCTCTCGACTATTTTTGTCATGCCGAAGAGCGAATCTATCTTGCCGCGGTCGATGCCGTCGGCGAGATAATGCTCAACTATCGCGTCCCCGCACCACTTTTCGAGCATCAGCGTATGCTCTGTCTGCACGCAGTACGGAGTGTGCGCGGCGGTGAAATAATCCGAAAGAAAGGTTATATATTCTTTTGAAAAGCAGTGCTGAGCTATGCACTCACCGTCTGCCATAACATATGCGCCAGACGAGCATACCGCGCCGTCGAAATCCACCTTTTCGAGAAGCCACGGATATATCTGCGAACGCTGTCTGCCAGTGCAGACGAAGAGCTTATGTCCGTTTGATTTTGCGGTTTTCAGCGCCTTGAGCGCTGAGTCGGCGAGCTTGCCCTGAAAGTCGACAAGCGTTCCGTCTATATCAAGAAAAATATATTTGCAGTCCATGCATTTCCTCCGAAAGCGTTTTCATTATGATAACACAACCCGCGCTTTTTGTCCATTGCCGATTGAAAAAGCCGGTGCGTTTATAGTATAATCTTTTACACAGGGAATTTACAAGGCGGTGGAAAGCATGACTGATATCGAACACGCAAAACAGCTTCTTACAGGCGAGGGATACACATGCGTCATTTGCAGAGGCGATGACATACACACGAGCGAAAAGCGCGGAGTCGCGCCGCTCATTGAGCTTTTAGACAGCAATATTGATGTCCGCGGATATTTCGCCGCAGATAAGACGGTCGGCAAAGCGGCGGCGATGCTGTTCGTATTGCTCGGCGTCGGCGAAATATATGCCGTAGTTATGAGCCGGAGCGCCAAAAAGATTCTTGACGGGCACGGGATAAAATATTCCTGCGGCGAAGAGGTCGAATATATAATAAACCGCAAAAAAGACGGCATGTGCCCGATGGAAAAGGCGGTTATGGACATTGACAACCCCGCCGAGGCTCCGACAAAAATAAAAGAAACTATCGAAAAAATGAGAAAGGGCGGCTGACATGAAGCTTCATTACATGGGCAAGTTCAACCTCGACCCGGACAGCCTGCCGCAGGCGGAGCACAAGCCCGGCGCGGTGGAGTTCAAAGAGGCGGACAGCATGAAAAAACTGTCCGTTATCGCGAACGCCGTCGCCTGCATAATACTCGTCATTCTCGGCGCGGCGGCGTTCTTCAGAATTGTTCCCGTTGCAGAACCAAAATCCGCGACAATCACCTGGTTTGCGGCGCTCCTCGGCTCTATAGTGATAATCTTCCCGCACGAGCTGCTCCACGCCGCCTGCTTCAAAAAAGACGTGTATCTTTACACAAATCTCAAGCAGGGCATGCTATTTGTTATCGGCACGGAGACGATGAGCAAGGACAGGTTCATATTCATGTCGATGCTCCCGAACATAATTTTCGGCATCGTCCCCTATGTTATCGGCATGATTTTCCCGAAGTTTATATTCCTGACCATGTTCGGCATGATCTGCACAAGCATGGGCGCGGGCGACTACTACAATGTTTTCAACGCCATACGGCAAGTGCCGAAGAACGGAAGAGTCTATATGTCCGGCATGCGGTCGTATTGGTATGTGGAAGAATGAACGAAAACTCGATAAACAGTTAACCGAGCAGTAGATTTTCACTGCTCGGCTTTTTACTATGCATATGCGGACATTTAATCAAGGGATTCCAAAATTTTTTCAATGGCCTCCGCATTGATTTTCTTTCTGTCTCCTTTTACGGCAACAGTCATATTGCATCTTCTGAAAATATACTTTGCGGCGTCGATTATCTGCTCCTTAGTTACTCTGAACCTGCCGTAAAATTCATCCGAATAATCTATCGGCTGCGTTTTTAATATATGGTTGTAGTAAGCCATATTCCAATTCAAATTATCCGGATTATCCAAATCCAGTTCCCAATTAAACATCTCATAATTAAGATTCGCTTCAAAGTTAAACCGACCGTCTTTTGCCGCATTTAACAACTCGACAACCGTTTTGAAAACGTCCTCAATCTTATTTCTGTCAACTTCAAAGCTGAAGTTAATATTGCCTACATTGTCATATTGCTCAAAAGTGCTGTCGTATGAATAAATAATAGGATTGTCCTCGGACAGATAATTATACACCAGCGCTTTATCGCCATTGAACAGCAATGCATAAAGTAAATCATAGACTCCGCCCGGATATTTTGAACAATCAACATCAAATCCTATCTGAATATAGTGCCAATAATTATTTTTGATCCAAATTTTCTTTTCCCTATGAAAGAACTCGTTATTAACAGTAACTGTATTCGTAAAGCCAGGATTGCTTTGGCAAATATCAAGCTCACTGATTTTTTTATTCAGGGCGTCGAGATTCTTATCAGAGATATTGCCGGTCGCATATACAAAACAATTACCGGCAGAAAGCACCTTTTGTCTGAACTCGTTTATCTTCTTGACAGAAACTCTGTCAACTGTTTTACAATAGCCCAATACTATCTTTTCAACTTCACTGTTTTTCCAAACTATGCTGTCAAAATAAAAATCAAGTGAGTTCCGTTCATCTTCCTCCCTGATTTCGGCTTTGATCCGTCCTTTCTCATTATTGAAATCATGCGAGGTCAGCTTGATTTCATCAAACAAACTGCATAAAATTTCCACGGCAAAATCAAATTCATGCCTTGGACCATCTATAGTAAAACGTACAAACTCTTTATAAGTACAGCCTCTCAAGCTCAAGCCGTGTGTAGCAATAAGTTCATAAAAATTTTCGTATTTATCTTTAAGATTTCTGAAAACGACATGTTCAAAAAGATGGCTGATGCCGTTATTGGACAAGTCTTCAAAAATGCTGCCGGCTCTCACATATAGCGACAAGCAGAAGCTTCTGAGATTAGGATTTGTTAAAGAATATATAGAAATACCGTTGACCGAAGCCGAGTGTTCGTTCATACATAATCACCTCTTTATACAATGATTATATACTATTAGCTTCAAATTGGCAATATAGTAATTGGGTTGAGCCTGACACAGCTTGGCTGCATATACAGCTGATGGTGTTCGAGCGACTTATGTATCGCTAAGCCGTTTTGGACTCGAACCAACGACGCATACGGTCAGAAACATAGTCGCCTTGCTCGCTTGTTTCTTCCTGCTCGGAGCACCACTTCATCTGCCGCAGGCAGCGCGGTGCTCCGAGCCAGTTAACAGTGGTCGTGACACGAATATCAAACAGTGTCATTCGATTCCATACAGTGTAGAACCGTGATTTTACCTATATAACGCAATTAATAAACGGTTCGCGTGGTGCGAAAAATCGCTAAATAATAATAGTGTTAGACAATTGTTAGACGGTTTGCTTGCTGTTGTTTTATATAGCGGAGTGGAGCAGTTGGTAGCTCATTAGGTTCATGCCCTAAAGGTCGTGGGTTCAAGTCCCGCCTCCGCAACCATATCGAGTGTTCATAACGGATTTGAGTTATGAACACTCGATTTTTTTGTAATTTCGAGTTTCTTCGTTATGTATGAGCAGGTTTTGTGCCTGCTCTTTTGCTTTATGTGGGTTTGGTTACATATTCGACTGCAACACCCTTTCGGGTGTCAGCCCTGTAATTCTTTCCGCATTCGGGTATTTCAATATACCCAATGAATTTGTAATGGATCATAACTCGCTGACTGCGATTTTTTCCTGCGCCCTCGGTTTCGTAAACCGTTATTTTATCTATCAGTTCACGGAGCAAGGTGGCTGTCAGCTTTTTCATTTCCATAAATCTTCGTATCGCATTTATGAAATTCTCTTTATTTTGCTGCATTGTGCCAATATTGCTTATTCTTTGCCGAAGGTCTGCAATTTTGGCTTTCAGCTCCATACGCTCAACCTCATACTTGTGAGACAACTGCATAAACCATTCGTCTGTCACCTTACCCGAAGCATTATCCTCGTATAGCTTTTCATAAAGTCCTGAGACCTTTTCGTTTCGGGCAACAGATTTGCGGAGTTCTTCTTCAAGATATTTTTGTTCTTTCAGAATGTCCTTGTTGGTCTTCTGCGCAAGCAACTCGGCAAAGGTTTCTTCATCGTCCTGCAAGAATTGTGCCATTCGTCTTAGTTCAAGCATAACTACCTGCTCGATAGCGTCGGCTCGGATATAATGCCTTGTTTCGCAAGTGCCCCTTGTGTCTGTTTTGTAGTTAGAACAACTGAAATACTGTATATTCTTGTTTACGGTATTTACATGCGACCACAGTTTGCTTCCGCAATCGGCACAGTAAAGCAAATCGCAAAACATATTCTTTTCGGCATTTTCCTTTTTCGGTGCTCGGCGTTTGGTTTTAGATATTAACTTTTGTACCGCTTCAAAGGCTTCACGGTCGATAATCGGCTCGTGAACATTCTTAAATACCGCCCAATTTTCTTCGGGATTTGGAATACGGGATTTGTTTTTGAATGACTTTGAGTAGGTCTTAAAGTTAATTACATCGCCGCAGTATTCCTGCTGAGCGAGTATTTTCGCAACCGTTGTCTTTCCCCATTTGTAAGGATTAGGCTGCGTTTTCTTACCGCCCCTCGGAAGTCCTTTGGATTGCCAATACGCCATAGGGATAAGCACCTTTTGTTCTTGCAGGATTCGGGCAATGGTTTCATTGCCTTTACCCTCTAAGCACATACGGAATATATCCTGTACCACCTGTGCGGCTTCAGCGTCTACAATCCACTTTTTCTTGTTTTCGGGAGATTTCATATATCCGTACGGCGGCTGAGATAACGGCTCTCCGGCGTTTCCTCGAAGTCTGTGAGAGCTCCTGACCTTGCGGCTAATGTCTCTTGCATACATTTCGTTCATTACGTTTCTGAACGGAGCAAGCTCATTTTCGCCGTCATTACTGTCCACACAGTCATTCACAGCTATAAATCGGATATTTCGGTCGGGAAAGTAGGTATCGGTATAATAACCTACCTGCAAATAATCTCTGCCGAGTCGGGACATATCTTTTACGATAATTGTACTGACATAGCCCATTTCAATATCCTCTAACATTTGCTGAAAACCGGGACGGTTAAAATTTGTACCTGTATAACCGTCATCAACATAAAATCGGGTATTGCCGAAGCCGTTTTCTTTCGCATACTTGGTAAGCATACGCTTTTGATTCGCAACAGAATTGGAATCTCCTTCTGCGCCGTCGTCACGGGAAAGGCGACAGTACAAAGCGGTAATGCCTATATTATCTTGTTTCTTTTTCGACTGCATTTAGTCCTCCTTTCCGGCAGTCGAACACACATATTCTACTGCCATTTTACTCGGCGGTGATTCGTCCGTCAAATCTACGAAATCACCTGTAATAATTCTTTTGAATCGGTCTGTAATAGACGGATTGCTTTGTGTCTTTGCCGTCCGAAAAGACGAGCCCACGATATACTTGACTCCGTTTATTACATACTCATTTTCTTGCTGTGCAAGACCACATATAAATTTCATAATATTTCCTTACCTTTCATCACGATTTTTTCTTGCTCGCTCACGGCGCATATAGTCGTCGCCTATGAGTTTCAGGATTGCATTGTATACATCTTTTTGGGTATAACTTTTAGGAAAGAAACGGCGAATATCCTCATAAGGAAAACTGATGCGTTCCTTTTGATTCGCTTTTTCTTCACTCATAACAGCGAAGATCTTATCTGCATTGAGCTGACCTGCTTGGGATAATTTCTTTAGCCGTACCGCCTGCGAGAGTGACGGAGTGCAGTCCTCACTCTCAATGGTGCTCAGTAAATCGTACTGCTCCTGCTCGGTGAGATAGGATAACTCCACAGCAGTAGTAAGTGCGATTCGTTCCTCATCCACAAGGTCTAACAGTTCGGGGATAAGCTTGGTGAGCCGTATATATCTGAATACTTGGTCACGGCTTTCGTTTGTTTCCATACCGATGGCCGTTGCGGTATCCGACTTTGTCGCAACTTGCGACAAGGTTAAATCTGTGCGTTTGCCTTGCTCTTTCAGCGCCTCCATTTTCATTTTGTAGGCAAAGGCTTTTTCGCTCGGCAATATCCGTTCACGGTGCAGATTACTGTCCACAACGGCAATCGCCGCTTCGGTTTTGGTATATGGATAGATTAAGGCGGGTACTTCTGTAAGTCCCGCCCTTTTGCTTGCGTGTAATCTTCGGTGTCCCGATATTACTTCGTATTCATCGGTAGTGTTATCTTTCAGCCTTACGATAAGTGGATTGATAATACCTTGCGACTTGATACTTTCCACAAGCTTGTCCATATCCTCATTATCTGTGACTTTATACGGATGACCTTCAAAATCGTGTAGTTTGCCTATGGGGATACGGGCAGACTTTTTCTTTTTGCTTTCGATTGGGATTTCATTCGTTGTCATCGCTCCCAACCTCCTTCCTTTAATTTTTAGGTGTAGTTTTCTTGCAAAGGGTTTTAGGGATTTCTCCCTAACAAGTACTGTTTTGTGCCGAGAGGAGTACAAACAGTCTGCTTGCTAAGATAATGCAGGCATCTTATGGCGAAGAGACTGTTTTGCACGGCAACTATCAAAACTGTTTGCTCGCTTCGCCTAAATTTTCTATCTTGAATTACTCCTATCTCTTAATGAGAACCGTCACTGCTACCGTACACAGAACCGTCACAGCGGGAATAAAGTCTGTTGTATAATCCTATGAGCCTCTTTCGGTTGGTACGGCGAAACGACACCTCAATTCCTTTTTCCTTGTAAAGAAACTGATAGTCATATTTCCGCAACAGTTTGGTGACGGTATTAGGCGGAGTATAGCTATCTCCCACAGCGTGCAACAAGTCGGTAGCAGTACCCAGCCATTCCTTTCTTGTCTGCATATAGGCTATTACCTTACGAAGAAAAGGGTGGTCTTCGGTTAGTACGGGCATACCTGTTTGCGGTATATCTCCAAGTGCTTCGGCTACAATCCGTTCACCTTTGGTTATTTGCATTTTCAATCACTCCCTTCGGCGGGTATCTTATGATTTTTCAATCTGTTATTTTGCTTCTTGGCAAATTTACTTGCCGCCGCCCGTCGCTCATCGCTGTACGGCTCGGTCAGGCGAAAGCAAAACCGACCTTTCGCAACCTCAAAGGAAAGGCCACCGTCCTCGGTGTCATCAGTAAGCCTACATAAATCGGGATGTTTGACCGAGTAGGCGGTCAGTCTGTTCTTGAGATCGGTGTTATAGGTGTTGACCGTAATCTACGGACTTGCTTCGTCAAAGAATATCGCTGTGGTTTTCTGTGACCTTTTCAGACCTGTTTTCATCACATCACACTCCTTTCTAAAATTGGCTTGTTTTTTCTTTGCTTTTGTAAAAGGGGCGTTTTGGCCCGATTTTTCACAGTTCAAGACTTGTAAAAAACACATATTTTCCGTTAGAAACACTCCGAACGATGCAGACATCGATAAAGTCTTTTCTGTTGGATAAATCCCGACTTTTACAGCTCAAGAGCCATTTTGCCGTTCTATCCGAATGTCTTTCCTGCCCCGGAATTTCACCGCAGCGTTGCTACGCTCGCTCTCGACAGAGAGGTCGTCGCACAGTCATATCCCATTCGGACGGTCATTCAATTTTCAAAGTACAACTGAGGTTATATGTCGCGATCGTAAATTCGATTTATGTGCCGAGAGAAAAATAAAAAGCCGTCACATATCAACACTAATAATCGGCGAAAGCTTTGCTCTCGCTTCAAATCAGATGCTCATATGTGACGGCTTTGAGTATCTCAAAAGACCATACTGTTTGCGTCGACTCAACTCCACCTTAAACAGTACAAAAAACAACGGTGGCGAGTCACGGTACGCTCCGAAAGGAGAATACCGCCGGTATAGCGGACTGGTGCCTGACTATACCTCTACGAAGACATCATATTCAGTTGTATACCTCATAAGAGGTTATTTTATTATACTATATAGAACATTTGTTTGTCAATTGATTTTTGTTGTAACACGAACACTTTTAACGCACTTATTCTGTAGCAATCAAGCTTTTTGCAAAAGTAATGCCCTGATTGAGCAATTTGCGCTTAACATCCCTTTTGTTTTCTGCAACGTTTTCCGCTTTAAACCAAAGACGCTCACGTTTGAATACACCATTAACCTGATCTTTAGTTGCAGATTCTCCAAATACATCTGTCATCAAATAAAGGACATCTGATGTAGTAAACCATTCGCCAGCCTTTTCGTTAGTGATAATATAAAGTACCATCATCATTTTTTCTTTAAAATCTTTCAAAGATTTTACATCGGGATAGTTATCAAGATGAAGCGAATCTACATTGATTCCATCATAATCAGACTTTGCTTTTGTGCGAACCTTTTTGGTTTTTACTGATTTCTTATCGTTTTCTTCTTTCGGTTGAAAAGTTTCAGCATAAGACAAGCCATCTGCTGTTAAGATATACGGCTTCGGTATCTTTTTTTCAGAATCGGGATCATCCATTATCAATCCTTTTTGGGCCAGCTTTTTCAACAAATCACTATAGTTTGAGTACTTTTCTCTTCTGGCGTCGGAATAAAACTGTTTAACCGATTCAGATGTGAAAGATTTATTTCCATTTTTCTTTTCTTCGTAATAAGCCGCAAGGATTACAAAATCCTGATCACTTATGCATCCGTATTTGCCAATAAAAGAAGATAGACTTGTCCTCGATAAATCTACATTTGTAATTGGTGTTTCAAAATTTGACGCAACTTCATGATTTGCTTCTAATAACGCTGTAGGTTCATCTGTGGAAATATATTGTACTGCCTTTTCAACACCACGAGTGCGTACTATAGCGTCCACCGCTGCCGGCAAAAGTGCGTTTAGAAAAACATTGCGCTCTCTTTCAACTACTTCGGCGCTTCCTTCCGCCTCAAATTCTATTTCACCGATTTTAAATTTTACTTTGTTATTCATTACGTCCTCCTAATTATATTAATCCTGCTTTGTTATATAATTCTTCAAGCATAACCCGGTAGCTTAGTTTTATATCATCAATATCTTTTTTCCCCGCTGTATATGTAATGTTATGTGCCGAGAAATTGCCGACCATCCTAAAAGTATCAAACTCATTTTTAATTCTTGACAAATTTAATGTTCGATTTGCTTTTGCATTTTTTACTATGCCCTCAAGCATTATATAACCATTACCTGGGGTATCCCTTATCTCGGAGTCAATTCCTAAATTTTGATATGATAAAACTAAAAGAACCTCAAAAAGTCTTCTTAATAGAACAGCAGTTGCATCATAACAGTTGTTGCTATAGGAATGGTTAATTTGCTGAATAAGTCTATCTAAGTAACCTCTATAGCCGCAAAATTTCGTTTCATCCAGAAGTTCACTATCTGATTCTATAGTAGTTGAGTCTAACCATAAGCCACCTATATTTTTTTCTAACGATTGCAGTACCGCAGGAACAAATTCTATTGTTGTGGTCTTTCCTTTTGTCTTGATGAATGATTTGTCTTTACCCTTGGTGAGTTTATCTTTTAACCTTGAAGTGTTAGGCGAATTAAAGCCACTATTGACCATCAGTTCGGAAATAAGTGCCATCGAAAACGCTGCTTCTCCTGTTTCCTTGAAATGATAAAAGCATAGTAACTTTGCTTTTTCACTTTCGGATTTTACTTTTAATTCAGTTGCTTCTAAAAAGTCAATTATCTGCATTCGGTGGCACTTCCTTTTATAAATTATATCCTGCTGTAAAGTTATCAACACAAGCGTTGATTTGTGAGTTAGGCAAGCGTTTATTCATGAGATGCCTCCTTAAATGATTTTCAACAACTTCAACTTCAGGCGGGAATACATCTGCTGTTGTATATCCCACATAGGTTTGAACCTCAAAATCGTAATCATTTATCAATGAGAGAATATAACCATTAGAATTAATTCGCCTTTTTATTCTTCCTGTGCCAGCACTACTACAAGCGTACAAGTCATCAAAAGTATCTCTTAAACTACTAATAGAACCATAATAATGAATCCGACCTTCTTTATCCCACGCTCCTTGTTCATTGTTTCCTTCAATGTGAACGGAAATATTAGCATTGTGGGCATATGGGTGCTTATTGCTGTAATGATTGGGATTAGATAAATATCCTAATGTAAAAGAATAGCTTTCCCAGTTTTCAAATTTCATTCCTCTCAATCCCCAACGAGGATTGTTTGTTCTATAATCTAATTTTACCATAATGTTCTCCTTTACGCTGCATAATGTACATTGATAGCATTGATGACCGCACAGAAATCCATATCAGCAATTTCTAAAATATCATCATTATCAAAGCCAACATTGAGTACAAATAAGAAGTTTGAAAACTCATATATTTTCTCAACGGCTACATCTGTTAGGTTTTCATATATCCTATCCGCTTTTGAAAGCAAAAGCAAATGCTGATACTGTTCGTCAATTTCTTGTGTTCTTCCGTCCGGATGAGCATAATTAAGATGTTGTGTAGGCGTAAGTGCAATTATGTTTTCTAAATAGTAGCAGATCTCAGGATAGATAGCTTCAGGGAAAATATGGTGCATATGAATAGCTTTGTCTGACATATGTGCCGCTTCAAGATGCTCGGTTTGCCCACCACGATTTTGATCGTTGAACAAACGCAAGAATCTTTTTGCCTTAGCAGACTGATAACGATAATAAGCCTCGTTCACTTCGACAGGGTGTGCAACAGCATATTCTTTTCTTGTCACACCTTTAGGTTTCTCTGCATATACATCTCTAAAATTATTGCGATTATACATAAGCATATCATATGTGATATTTTGCTCGGATAATCTGCCTCTTTCTGTACCACGGGAATTCTTGAAATAAGCTAATGGATTTAGCACTTTAATAAAAATACGATTACATTCAACAACGCCATTGATATTTGTATTGTTGATTATAAAGGTTGAGAAAGTGCGTTTAACCGTTTCATAAGATTCTTTCGTTTGCAGTCTGAAAAACTGCTCAAAAACGGGATATATTCCGCTATCCACAAGGACTTTTTCAATATAAGTTTTAAGGAAGAACAGAGCATTGCGCTCACGCAACGCAATATACTCTAACACCTCAAAATTGTTCACCTGATAGAAATTTCTGTTTCCTTACTTTGTTTTCGTAAGCACACGAGCATTCGCAAGCATTTCCATCGGTTGTTGAAAGAACTTATCGTATTCGCTTTTTGCGGCCTCATTTTCAACACCGGGCTTTTTGAAAATCGCTTCTACATTTTCAACCGCATATTTATAATGCCATATATCGGCTGTTGTAAATATGCCGTCATCATCTTCTAGCGCATAGTTATATACACAGTCCGCAATGACAGTTACAACGTCGGCAGCACATTTTTGGTCTATCCATCTACCGTTGCCTGATTTTCTTATGTCATAGTCATATTGATTGCAAAAATCAATAATCGCCTGTTGTGTCAACATATCTTACCCTCATTTCATATATTCAAAAATCGTGAGTTGTACATTATTGTCCTCTTCAATAAACTTTTCGGTTATAGGAGATTTTTTATCTTTCTCTCTTAACAAACCATAGAAGAAAACCGAACAAGCATCAACATTTAATGATCTTGTTTGATAGTTTCTTGCAATCTGATAAAACTCACGATATTCCTGTGTAGAGAAGAACTCCATTTGTTTATCAGTGGGAACAATATCCTTTTTAGGAATTAAAATCGCT
>OMAA01000341.1_pt1 | contig 21486 bp, 14 predicted proteins | sample 1674191 | NCBI WGS metagenome assembly OMAA01 (sample SAMEA103958152, study PRJEB25191) | human gut metagenome | biome: human-associated habitat [ENVO:00009003]; feature: intestine environment [ENVO:2100002]; material: feces | place: Germany | collected 2013/2015
ATCGGTCTGCATCGCCTCCGAGAAGAGCGACTTGAGCAGGATGATCCCGAACTGCGTCTGCACGTACTTGCTGTTCACCACGCGCGAAATGGTCGAGACGTCGAGCCCCGTGCGGTCGGCGAAAAAGCTCTTTGAGCTGTCGCGCGGGGGACGCTGCATGATGCGGCTGTCGAGCCTCTCCGCGCCGAGCGCGAGCGCGGGCAGGGAGTCTGTGACGAGATTTATCCATAGAAGCTGTATCGGCAGGAGCGGCGCGGGCATGCCGAAGAGAGTGGCGGCAAAGACGCAGAGTATCTCGCCGATGTTGCAGCCGAGCAGATAGTGTATGGCGCGGCGGATGTTGTCATATATTCCACGCCCCTGGGCGACGGCTTTGACTATTGTCGCAAAATTGTCGTCGGTCAGAATCATGTCGGCGGCGTTCTGCGCCACCTGCGTGCCGCCTTTGCCCATGGCGCAGCCGATATCGGCGGCCTTTAATGCGGGCGCGTCGTTGACCCCGTCGCCCGTCATCGCAACAACTTCACCGTGGGCGCGCAGAGCTTTGACTATCCGGACTTTGTGTTCGGGCGCCACACGCGCATATACGCGGCAGGAGCGCACGGCGCGTGAGAATTCGTTCTCGCCCATTTTGTCTATCTGCGCGCCCGTCAGACATTCGCCGGAGCGCGAGAGTATGCCGAGCTTTTTCGCCGTGGCGCAGGCGGTGCCCGCATGGTCGCCGGTTATCATGACCGGCGTTATCCCCGCGCGGCGGCAGGTTTTGACCGCCTCATATGCCTCTTCGCGCGGCGGGTCCTCCATGCCGATGAGCCCGCAGAATGTCAGCCCCGTCTCGCTTATTTTTCCCCCGTTTGTCTCGCCCGTGGCGACGGCGATAACTCTTAATGCCCGCTCAGCGAGAGAAGCGTTGAGACTCAGTATTTTTTCACGCCGAGCCGAAGTCAGCGGGCTTTTCGTTCCGTTTAATATTATATCGGAACACTTTTTTATCAGCACATCGGGCGCGCCCTTTGCGACCGTTATTATTTTATCTCCGTCTCTTATCGCGACGGACATCATCTTCCGCTCGGACGAGAACGGTATTTCATCGGTTCTGGGCTTTTGGCGGTTGAGCTTCACTGTATCGGTGCCGGATCGCTCCGCCGCCGCGACTATCGCAGCTTCGGTCGGCTCGCCGGACACCTTGCCCTTGCCCTCGTATTTTGCGTCGCAGCAGAGCGCGGCGAGAGAGAAAAGCTTTTTCGACTCTTCGCCGGTCAGCTGAATTTCGCCAGACGGCGAGCAGGCGGCAGTGACGGTCATTTTGTTCTGAGTCAGCGTGCCCGTCTTGTCTGAGCAGATATATGTCGCCGCGCCGAGCGTCTCGACTGCGGGCAGGCGGCGTATGACCGCGTTGCTCTTCGCCATCTTCTGCACCCCGAGCGAGAGCACAACGGTGACAACTGCGGGCAGTCCCTCGGGGATAGCCGCAACGGCGAGACTGACGGACAGCATGAACGCGCTGAGCACGCCCATGCCGCGCAGGATGCTGAGCACGAATATCAGCGCACATATCGCCAGCGCGCCGATGCCGAGAACTTTTCCTATCTTCGCGAGCTTTATTTGCAGCGGCGTTGTCGGTTCGTCTTCTGTGTTCAGAAGATGTGCTATCTTCCCGACCGCCGTGTCCATGCCCGTCTGAGTCACGACCGCTCTGGCGTGACCTGCGGTTATGACTGAGGACGAAAATATCATATTTTTGAACTCCGCCTGCGGACTGCCGTCCGGAATACGGCAGAGAGCGTCCTTTTCGCACGGCATGGATTCGCCGGTCAGTGCACTCTCCTGTGCCGACAGCGAATGCGAAGATATCAGCCGCGCATCTGCTGGGACAAGATCGCCCGCACGGACTTCTATAATATCCCCGCGAACAACTTCCGACGCAGGGATTTTTGTCTCTTTTCCGTCTCTTATGACTGCCGCCGTCGGCGCGGACATATTTTTAAGCGCCTCGAGCGAATGCTCCGCGCGCCGCTGCTGAATGACCCCGACTGCGGCGTTGAGTATAACTATTATCAATATCATTATCGGGTCGGCAAAATCACCGTGCTCCTCGAGAAACGAGGTTGCAAACGACACTCCGCTCGCTATGAGCAGGACTATCACGGTGAAATCCTTGAACTGCTCGAAAAATTCCGCGATGATACTTTTTTTCTTTTTGCCGCGCAGTATGTTTTCGCCGTCCTGCCCGAGCCGCTTCTCCGCTTCGCGCGAGCTCAAGCCCCTGTCAACGCTGCTGCTGAGTTTGCCGACCGCGTCTGCGGCGCTCATAGAATACCAGTCCATAATTTTCTCCCCTTTTTTATTGAGTCCGTGCAATATATATTCAATTTGTCGCCGAAAGTTTACCAAAGTTATTGAACCGTTCACATTTCAATGATAAAATAAATTGTAATTATGTCTTTTTTTCGACAGACGGAGGTATCGCGCTTCGTGACAAAGATAGTTAAATTTCTAAAACCGTATATGGGAGCTACCGTGGCGGCGCTGTTTTTCTCGCTGTTCAACAATCTTATGCAGCTGATTCTGCCCGCGATGATGGCTCTGATGATAAACACCGGCATCGGCGACGGGCGCATGGGCACTGTTCAGCTCATCGGCGGCGTTATGGCGGTGCTCTCCGCTATCGCGATAGGCGCGGCAATCGCGGGCAGCTACTATTCTTCAAAGGTCTCCGCCTGCTTCGGTCTGTCGCTTCGCCGCGCGCTGTTCGTCAAGGTCGAGTCGCTGAGCCAGTGCGATATAGATAAGATAGGCACGCCCTCGCTGATAACGAGAACGACAAACGACATCCGCCAGATTCAAGACATGATCCTGATGATGATCCGCATTATTATCAGCGCGCCGATAGTCATGGTCGGCGGCGCGTTCATGGCGTTCACGCTGAATAAGAGGCTCTCGACCGTCATGTTCATCGCTATTCCGATAATTTTGGTTATCGCCCTCGTCGTCGCAAAGCAGGTTCTGCCGATGTTCGACAAGGCGCAGAAAAAGACCGACAGACTCAATCTCATCCTGCGCGAGAAGCTCAGCGGAATCAGAGTTATCCGCGCGTTCAACCGCTCGGAATATGAGGACGAGAAGTTCAGAAAGGCGAACTACGACCTGACCGGACTCATGCTCAAGATAAACCGTATTTTCGCGTTCCTTATTCCGCTCGCAACGCTTCTTTGCTATGTCATAGTCGCCATTCTCCTCAAGATGGCGGCGGATCAGATAGACGCGCTCGACGCCGCAGCGGACAGCGTGCAGATAGCGAACACCGTCGGCGATCTGCAGGCGTTCATGGTCTATATGATAATGATAATCTACGCGGTCTCCATGGCGGCGTCGCTGTTCGTGATGCTCCCGAAAGCGGAGATATCCGCGAAGAGAATCAACGAGGTACTCGACCTCGTCCCGATGATAAAAGAGACCGAGCATCCGATAACCCCCGACGCAGACCGCCGCAGCGAGCTTGAGTTCGACTGCGTGAGCTTCAGCTATCCGGGTGCCGATTCGCCGATACTTTCGCGCATATCTTTCAAGACCATGCCCGGCGAGACCACCGCCGTTACCGGCTCGGGCAAATCGACTCTCGTCAATCTTATCCCCCGATTTTACGATGTCTCGGGCGGCAGGATTCTCATTGACGGCGTGGATATAAAAAATATGTCTATGCGTACCCTCCACGAGAAGATAGGCTTCATCCCGCAGAGCGCATTCCTGTTCAGCGGCACCGTCGCCGACAACCTGCGCATGGGCAAACCCGACGCGACCGAAGAGGAGATGTGGGAGGCGCTCGAAACCGCGCAGGCGGCAGATTTTGTTAGAGCTATGCCGGACGGACTCGACAGCGAGCTCTCGCAAAACGGCAAGAACCTTTCCGGCGGTCAGCGCCAGCGCCTCGCGATAGCGCGCGTATTGATAAGAAAGGCTGAGATATATGTTTTTGACGACAGCTTCTCGGCTCTCGACTTCTCAACCGATGCAAAGCTCCGCAAGGCTCTGCGCGAGAGGATGCCGGATATAACAAAAATAATCGTCGCCCAGCGCGTCGGAACGATAATCGACGCGAGCCGTATAATCGTGCTCGACGAGGGCAAGGTGGCGGGTATCGGTACTCACCGCGAGCTGCTTGAAAATTGTACGGTCTATCGCGAAATTGCCCAATCCCAGCTTTCAAAGGAGGAACTCGCATGAGCAGAAGATCACCTCTGAAGAGAAAGCGCACCTCGCAATCGAGAAAGAAATACAGCGGATATTCCGGCGGCAACCGCCGCCCCGGCGAAAAGCCGAAGAATTTCAAAGAGACCGTCTCGCGCTTCGTGCCGCTCTTAAAGCCGTTTATCCCCGGCATGGTCGTCGTGCTCATAGCGGGCGTTATCGGCACGGTGCTGACCGTCACGGGACCGATGTTCCTCGGCGACATAGTCGACGCGATAAAAGAGCAAGCGGATATAAAGCTCTCCGGCGGCGAGATAAACTTTTCAAAGATACAGAAAATCCTGCTGACCATTCTCGGCATCTACGGTCTGAGCGCGGTGCTCAGCTATGTTCAGCACTACATCATGGCGGGCGTCACGCAGTCCGTCGTGCGCGATCTGCGCGACAAGGTAAACGACAAGCTGACCCATCTGCCGCTGAGCTATATCGACTCTCACTCGAAGGGCGATATCCTCAGCAAGATGATGAACGATATCGACAATATCAGCAACACCCTGCAGAACAACCTTATTCAGATAATCACCTCTGCGGTGAGCTTCATCGGTATGCTCGCGCTGATGTTCTATGTCAGCTGGCAGTTAACTCTTATCACGCTCTCTGTGCTCCCGCCGAGCCTTCTCGTGATATCGATCATCTCTAAGCGCTCCAAGCGGTACTTCCGCCGCCAGTGGGACGAGACGGGCAACATAAACGGACACATCGAAGAGATGTACACCGGTCACACGCTTATCAAAGTCTTTGACCACGAGGAGCAGGCGATAGACGAGTTCGACGATATAAATGTCAGTCTCGCAAAAGCCGGATACAAGGCGCAGTTCATCTCCGGCATAATCGGCCCGATATTAAATTTCGTCAGCAACATAGCCTATGTGCTCATCTGCGTCATAGGCGGCGTGTATGTCATAAAGGGCACTTTCTCTCTCGGCGACATAACAACTTTCTTCACTTATTCAAAGCTCTTCATGCAGCCGCTCGTCAGCATCGGCAACATTGCGAACAACCTTCAGTCCTCGCTCGCGAGTGCGGAGCGCGTGTTCAATCTGCTCGATGAGCCCGACGAGTGCGCCGACTGCTACGACACCAGGATCGAAGAGCCCAAGGGCGAGGTCGAATTTAGAGATGTCAGCTTCAGCTACACCCCCGAAGTGCCGCTTATAGAAAACATGAATCTGAAAGTCGAGCCGGGTCAGCTCGTCGCGATAGTCGGACCGACGGGAGCGGGCAAGACGACATTCGTGAACCTGCTCATGCGCTTCTATGATGTCAATAAAGGCGAGATTCTTCTCGACGGTCACGACATACGCTCGATACCGCGCGAAAATCTGCGCAGTGTATTCGGTATGGTGCTCCAGGACACATGGCTGTTCGAGGGCACGATAATGGAGAACATAGCCTACGGCCGAAAGGGCTGCTCGCGCGAAGAGGTCATTGACGCGGCAAAGGCGGCAAGGGTTCACCACTTCATCAGCACTCTGCCCGACGGCTACGAGACGATGCTTGAAGAGAACGGCGAGAACATCTCGCAGGGTCAGCGCCAGCTTCTGACGATAGCCCGCGCCATCCTCGCGAACCCGTCGGTGCTCATCCTCGATGAGGCGACAAGCTCCGTCGACACGCGCACAGAAGTGCATATCCAAAAAGCGATGAACGCGTTGATGAACGGCAGAACGAGCTTCGTTATCGCGCACAGGCTCTCGACCATCCGCGACGCCGATGTTATCTTGGTTATGAACAACGGCACGATAGTCGAGCGGGGCACACACGGACAGCTGCTCGCGCAGAACGGCTTCTACAGAGAGCTCTACGCCAGCCAGTTCGGAGTGTAAAATATAAAAAATTATCCGCTGTATCAAATAATTGATACGGCGGATTTTTTGATTAAGATGATAAAATCTTTTGGCGGCGTGGAGCATAAAGAGCGAGCTTGGATTTTTAACAGAATCTATTTGGGCGCCCTGTTGCCGGCTCGGCACAACACAAAGCCTTGTTCTATCAAAAAAAAGGGAGCCGGAAATCCGACTCCCTCGTTTTTTATTTTTTCTTCGCGTGCTTGGCTTTTTTCTTCGGCTGTTCCTCGCCGAGGTCGATTGCGATAAACGCGACGTTCCAGATGAGTATCGCCAAAAACAAAACCGTCATCACCGCAGGCGCCGTGCTCATCGTGACGAGCACTATCTTGCCGAAGAGATTCATGAACGACATGTCGGTCAGCGAACCGAGGGTCAGCGTGCCCGCTTTGACCGCCGAAGAGACGGCGGAGAACGCTATCCTCATGCCTATAATGCTCAAAAGACCTGCCGCGCCGAGCGAAGCGGTCGCCTTGCGCGAGTTAGTCGCCGCGGCGACTATAACCGTCGCGAGCGCGACGAGCAGGGCGATGGCAAAGAATACAACAAAGGCGATAAAATTGCCCTTGAATTTCAAAAGTCCGTCCGGGAGCTCGGACGCGCCGCCTTTGACGAGGTCAGCGAAAAGACCGTCTCCCGTGAAAAGCTCGATGATGCGTTTGACGCTCAGATTCTCTACAATATTTGAATCATAGATAGTCGCGTGCATATAGACGGTTATGAGATCCGTGAAATATGCGACGGGGAACACTGCCGCCGCGAGCAGCGCAGTCACAATTCTGTTGAGAGCCTTCATCCTGACCGACCTTTCTTACTTGATTATTTCTTCTTTTTGTCCCACGAGGAGTTGAGCGCAACGGTGCGGTTTATGATAAGATTGCCCGGAGTGCTGTCCTTATCGACGCAGAAGTAGCCCTGGCGCATGAACTGGAATGTGTCGCCCGGCTTTGCATCGCGGAGTCCGCCCTCGAGCAGGCATCCGTCGATAATTTTGAGAGAATCGGGGTTGATGTTCTGAAGATAGTCGCCGTTTCCGTCCTCGCCCGCGGGGTTCTCGGTGTTGAACAGGCGGTCATAGAGGCGCACCTGAGCCTTCACGTTGTCCGCCGCGCTGACCCAGTGCAGGGTGCCGCGAACCTTTCTGCCGTCGGGCGTCTCGCCGCCGCGGCTCTCGGGGTCGTAGGTGCAGTGCAGGCAGGTGACTTCGCCGTTTTCATCGGTATCATATGAGTTGCAGGTCACATAATATGCGCTCTTGAGACGCACTTCGTTGCCGGGGAAGAGCCTGAAATATTTCTTCACGGGCTCAGCCATGAAGTCCTCGCGCTCAACATAGAGCTCGCGGGAGAATGTGACCTTGCGGCGGCCGAGCTCGGGCTTGTCGGGATTTATCTCGACCTCTATCTCCTCGGTCTTGCCCTCGGGGTAGTTGTCGATAACGAGCTTGAGGGGATTGAGAACAGCCATGGCGCGAGGGGCGTTCTGATTGAGATTGTCTCTGACGCACGCTTCGAGCAGACCGTAGTCAACCACGCTGTACGCCTTTGCAACGCCGACGCGGCTTATGAAATCGCGTATTGCGGCGGCGGGATAGCCCCTGCGGCGCATTCCACAGAGAGTGACCATTCTCGGGTCGTCCCAGCCGTTGACAACGCCGGTCTGAACCATTTCGAGGCACTTTCTCTTGCTCGTCACGCAGTAGTTGAGATTAAGGCGCGCGAACTCAATCTGGCGCGGCGGCTCTTCAAAGCCGATAGCGTCGATGAACCAGTTGTAGAGAGGTCTGTGGTTCTCGAACTCGAGCGAGCACAGGGAATATGTGACCTTCTCCGCAGCGTCGGAGAGGGGATGGGCAAAGTCATACATCGGATAGACGCACCACTTGTCGCCTGTCTGATGGTGGGAGACATGCGCGATTCTGTAGATGACCGGGTCGCGCATGTTGATGTTCGGGCTCGCCATATCTATCTTGGCGCGCAAAACCTTTTCGCCGTTTGCAAACTCGCCCTCGGTCATTCGGCGGAAGAGATCGAGATTCTCTTCAACCGAACGGTCGCGGTATGGGCTGTTTTTGCCGGGCTCGGTCAAGGTGCCGCGGTATTCGCGTATTTCATCGGGAGACAGGTCGCAAACATACGCCTTGCCCTCTTTGATGAGCTTTATCGCGCACTCATAGAGAAAATCGAAATAGCTCGATGCATAGTAGACCTCGTTCCATTTGTAGCCGAGCCACTCAATGTCCTCTTTTATCGCGTCGACATATTCGACATCCTCTTTCGAGGGATTCGTGTCGTCGAGACGTAGATTGCACACTCCGCCGTATTTTTCCGCGATGCTGAAGTCGATGCATATCGCCTTTGCGTGACCGATGTGCAGATAGCCGTTGGGCTCCGGAGGGAATCTCGTCTGCACGCGGGTGTTGACCCCGTTTGCAAGATCCTCGTCTATAAAATCAGTGATAAAATTTGAATTGAGATTGGTGCTGTCCGCCATTTAGTTCTCCTCCTTGTAGTGTGCGAGCGCCGCAGCGAGTCTCGCTCTGACTCTGTCCTCGCCGAGCAGCCTGATTATCGAATGAAGATCGGGCGTGTTGCGGCGCGAAGTCACCGCGATTCTGATAACGGTCGAAAGGTCGCCGACATGACCCTTGAACGCCGTGGGATCTTTCTTGTATTCCTTGACGTTGGGCGTGTAGCCGAGCGGCTCGCACATCGCCTTGATGCGCGCAAACCATGCGTCCTTGTCGTCGTTTATGTCAAACTCGCCGATGTATTTTTGAAGTATCGCCGCCGCATCGCCTGCGCTGATATTCTCGGGCAGGGTGTAGTCGGGGGTGTAGATTTCATCGTAGAAATACGAGACGAAGTCCTTGACCTGCTCCCAGTTTGCGATATCCTTTCGCGGCTTCGGGCAGTCGCGGTCTATCGAGAATATGCCGCGCGCAAAATCGCGGTTAGAGTCGAGAAGCTTGTAGAGCTCCTCATCATATTCTTTCGCCCAGTTCAGTATATTGCCGAGCACCTCGTCCGCCGTCATGTGCGAAATAATATTCTTGCTCACATCGTTGAGCTTCGCCATGTCAAACAGGCATCCGCTCACGCTCATCTTCTTGAGATTGAACGGGAACTTCCAGCAGTCCTCCGTGGGATTCGCTCTGCGCCAGTCTTCGAAGTTCGAGTTGAGCAGCGTCATGATATATTCGATAACGCTCTCCTTGGGATATCCCTGCTCAACGAAGTAGCTGACCGCCGCCTCGGGGTCTTTTCTCTTCGAGAGCTTGCGCTTGGCGCCCGTCTCCTCGTCTATCTTCATGACCTGCGGAGTGTGCGCGTATTTCGGCACTCTGTAGCCGCACGCCTTGAACAGCGCGATGTGCTTCGGGACGGAGGATATCCACTCCTCGCCGCGAATAACGTGCGTCGTGCGCATGAAGTGGTCGTCGCAGACATGTGCAAAGTGATAGGTCGGCACGCCGTCGCTCTTCAAAAGCACCTCATCGATTATATTCTCCGGCATTTCAATTTTGCCGCGGATCATGTCGTCAAAGACAATTCTCTTGTTCTCGTCGCCCTCGGAGCGGAAGCGGAGCACATAGGGTTCGCCAGCCTCGATGCGTCTCTTCTGCTCGTCAAAGCTCAGGTCGCGGCACTTTGCCCATTTGCCGAAATATCCGGTTATCGCCGCGCCGCCGTTTTCCTGCTCTTGGCGGATAGCGGCGAGCTCGTCCGCCGTGCAGAAGCAGGGGTATGCCTTGCCCTCCTGCACAAGACGCTTGGCGACCGCGTGATAGATTTCAACGCGCTTGCTCTGGGTATAAGGGCCGTAGGCGCCCTTCTCTGTGTCGAATCCGGTCACGCCCTCATCAAATTCGAGACCGAAATTTTTGAATCCGTTGATTATTGCGGACACGCCGTCGGCGACCTCACGCTTCTTGTCCGTGTCCTCGATTCTCAGATAAGTCAGTCCGCCGCTGACTCTCGCCGTCAGAAAATCGACGAGCGCGCCGAACAGGCCGCCTATATGGAGATACCCCGTCGGACTCGGTGAGAATCGGGTCACGCGCGCGCCCTCGGGCAGCTCACGCGGGGGAAATCTCAGCTCGCAGTCCTCCGGCGTCAGCCCGTTTGAGCCGAACAGGAGATCGGCGAGTCTTTCGTTATCAGTCATTAAACCGCACTCCGTTTCTGTAGGTAAATATATACACTATATTATTGCAGAAAAACGCCCGTCAATCAAGAGCCAAAGAACAATTTCTCAAATCAAAAGAGGTTAATCGATAAAAATTTCATAAATCTTTAATTTTCCATTGATTTTTGCACTCTTTTATTTTATAATGAATACGACCGCGCAAGCAGTGAATTGATTTTTCGTGCTCATTCGCTCGGGAGAGAAAACCGCAAAAAAAGCGCGACTGAATGAAGATTTCATATTCGGAGGTAACTGAAATGACAAAGAAGATCATAGCTCTTGTCCTTGCTCTCTGCTTCGTTTTTGCTTTTGCAGCCTGCAAGAATGATAAGGACAACAGCGACACAACCACAGGCGAGCCCAACACTTCCGCAAACGGCGAGACGATTGCAAACGACGAGTCCAGCGAAGCTGAGTCCGTCAGCGGCGACGAGTCCACCGAGGCTCAGACCGACGCTTCCGGCAACACCGTAGCTCCCGAGGAGACCAAGAAGGACAATCAGGGCGGCAGCCAGGGCGGCAATCAGGGCGGCAGCAGCACTGCTTCCAAGCCCGCGACAAAGGCTGAGATAGTTGCGTATTTCAACAAGGCCATTAACGGCGTTAAGCCCAGTGCGAAGAGCGTTACAAGAGTTTCTGAGACGAACTACAGAAGCGGCAAAATCACCGGAGTGCCCTCCATCGTCGATAAGCTTGTCGGCGGTATAGACAGCTTTGTTGACGGTCAGCTCAAGAAGAACAGCAAGGGCTCCGAAACATTCTCCAATTCTGCGGCTATAAAGGCTAACTTCCCTGTTGAGAACGAGTCCTGGTCGAGCAAGCTTACTGCGAATGATGTCGCAAGCGCAACTTGCACCGAGGCGGGCGGAGTTTACACCATTACTATAAAGACGGTTGCCGACAAGGCTTCCTCCAACGTTCATCACGGCTCGGGTCATGCCCCGAAGGTTTTCAGCGTGGTTCTCCCGTCTGTTATCAACGATCAGTTTAGCGGCGGCGTGCTTAAGTCTGTCGCTAAAGCCTTTAAAATCGGCACCGCTCAGATGGAGTATCCCTCCGGCACAGTTACCGTTAAGGTTGATGCTAAGACCAGCCGTGTTATCAATGCTACATATGATGCCAAATGGACAATTCACCTTCCTCTTGGTGACGGAATGGTAGTGCTTCCTTTCGGCACAAAGACCATTTACAACATCGCTTACTAATTAAACAAAATGACTGTTTTGAGGCAGGAGTTTCCTGCCTCAAAATGCATTTACAAACATATCAAGTGAAAAAGAAGGATATTTAAAATGGAAAAGAAAGTTCTTGTTGAAACTTCCGCGCGCCATGTACATGTCACCAGAGAAGCTCTTGATATCCTCTTCGGCGAGGGTTATGAGCTGACCGTCAAGAAGGAGCTCTCTCAGCCCGGCCAGTTTGCGAGCAACGAGCGCGTTGCCGTTATCGGACCGAAGGGCAGCTTCCCGGCAGTCTCTATTCTCGGCCCCGTGCGTCCCGAGAATCAGGTTGAGATTTCGCTCACCGACGCCCGTTCGATAGGCGTGACTGCTCCTGTCAGAGAGAGCGGCGACGTTGCGGGCAGCGGCGCCTGCAAGCTTGTCGGCCCCAAGGGTGAAATAGAGCTTGAGTGCGGCGTTATCGCAGCGCAGAGACACATCCATGCAACTCCCGAGGACGCCGAGAAGTTCGGTCTCAGTGACAAGCAGATTGTCAGCGTGAAGATCGATTCCGACGGCCGTTCGCTCGTTTTCGGCGATGTCGTCGTCAGAGTCAGCCCGAAGTATGCGCTGGCAATGCACATCGATACCGACGAGTCCAACGCCGCAGGCGCAACTCCCGGTCTCATGGGCGAGATACTTGCGTAACAAAAAACGAAATTCAGTCCTCTGCACTCTGAGTGCGGAGGGCTTTTCGCTTGCGGTCGGGGAGAATGAGCAGACGCACTTATGTGCCAATAGCGGCGGAGCTCTTCAGGCAATATAACGGCATTTTTATTCTCACATACAAAATTATTGTCGGCTCCCTTGCGTAAAGGGAGCTGGATCGGCGAAGCCGAGACTGAGGGATTGCGCCCGGATAAAAATTGTCGTGGTTGTCCTCGGTTTATCAACAGGCAAATTCTTATTTCCGGATACTTACGTGAAACCGCCGCCAAAATCAAAACACTTTTCCCCGATGTGTTTCACTAATGACGCATTTACACAATTTGGACTACCCCCCGTTAAACGAAATTTTATCTTTTGTCTATTGAATGATTGGAACAACGATTATACAATTATATATAAATCAATAAGGAGTGAGATAAGATGAAAAAGATTCTGGCAATAATCCTTGCCGCTGTCCTCGTTCTCTCGTTCGCGGCGTGCAAGAAGAATGACACAAACAACGACACCACTGCCGGTGACGCGCAGACCTCCGGTCAGGCGGCGGATGTTTCCGCTTCCGATGATACCGCTTCTTCCGAAGAGGCTTCCTCCGAGGTCGAGACCGAGGTAGTCACCGATAAAGAGGGTCACACCGTTATCGAGACTAAGGCTTCTCAGTCCTCCGATACAAAGAACACGACCAAGGGCAGCACGACTCCCTCCAAGGGTCTCAACACCAACGACGCAGCAGCTTGCGTCAAAGCTTATCAGGCGGCGGTCAACGCTACAAAGCAGTTCAAGAGCGGCAGACAGAACATGGCTCTCAAGGGCAGCATCACTGCTGACGGCAGCCTCGGCGCTCTGCTCAAGATAGCTCAGAAGCCCGTTGCAAACGCACTCAACAAGAACTCCAAGGATCGTACCGATATCCCCGGCAAGCCCTCGGGCATGCAGGCGAGCCACATGAAGAGCGCCAGCGCGGTGACCAGCGGCAACTACACCACAATCACCTTCAACGTCAAGGATCAGACTCAGGGCGCGAAGGCTGATAACCACAGCGGTTCCGTCGGCTGCGCAGTCGGTACTCTCGGCGATGTCGATAACGCTATCAGAGAGCTCGGACTCAGCGTCGACTACAAGGACGGCAAGATTGAGCTGACATACACCAACTGCAAGGTCGTCGTCAAGATTGACAACACCACCGGCAAGATCGTTGAAGGCAGCTGGGCATATGATGTCAATGTCTATGCAAACGGCATCAAGGTCTCCATCGTCTCCGTCAATAACCTCAAGGGTATCGTCGCTTTCTCTTACACCGCTAAGGGCTGATATCTGAAAAAAATCGAAGCCGTCCGTCTTTTCCAGACGGGCGGTTTTTTGTCGGCTGTCGGGGATATGCGTCGGATAAACTGCGGCTTTATCAAAAATTAATTTTTTGCCATGTTTTTTTATAAGATTTTTCTTGACCTGTCTGCTTCAATATCTTAAAATATAAGCCTAATCAAGTGCAACACTCAGATAAAATCTGTCGGGAGGGAGAAGAATGAACAAAAAGCTTATGAGATTTGCCGCACTTTTGCTTGCGGCGGCTATGCTCTTTTCCTTTTCGGCGTGCAGAACGAACGATGACGGTTCGGAGTCTTCTACGGACGAACCCTCGGTCACTGATGCGGGAAATATTCATGAGGAGTCCACCGACTCTGCGGAGCTGACAACTGACGAGCCGACGACCGACTCAAGAACCGTGACGCGCTCCAATGTTTCCGGCGGAACAAAGACCGAGACTGTCGACGTCTACAAGGGGCTCAACTCCACGAACACTTCGCGGGTGCTCAAGTATTACAAAGCTGCGGCGGCGAACACCAAGAACATCGACGCCACGCAGTATATGTCCATGAAGCGCGTTGATTACACTCCGCGCAACAGCTTCCAAAAGGGAATGCTCTCCCTGTTTACGGGCATAGCCTCTGCGGCGCTCACGGCGAACAGCACGCCTGTGAACGAAGTGCCCGGAGTGCCCGATGAAATTAAGTCGAGCGACCTTATCTCCGCGAACGCCGTCGCTTACGGCAACTACACCATAGTGACGCTCAACGTTAGGATGCAGCAGGACGATCAGAATACTAAGGACGCGCATCAGGGTCCGGTCGGCAGGACTGTCGGCACGGTAGGCAACCTTGACAGAGTCTTTGACGAGATGCCGAGCATCAAGGTGAACTGCTCAAAGGGCAGCATCACGCTCAAGTATGACGACTGCAAGGTCGTTGTCAAAATAGACAACGGCAGCGGAATGATAGTCAGCGGCACATGGAGCTATACTGTTGATATCGATGTCGACAATATATATGCGAGCATCGCGGGCAGCGACGAGCTGCTGATAACGAACACAGGCGGCGCGGTCGGATTTGTTATAAAGACGAATGACGGAATCTCGCTTCAAAGCCGCAATTCAAAATAAAACTGACCCGCACGGCGCGATGCCGGGCGGGTTTTTTGGATATTAAATTAAGAAGAGAGCTGCCAAAAGACAGCTCTCTCTTTATGTTTTTATTTATCTGCTTCGGCGTCGTTTGCCTTTGCCTCTTCGATAACCTTCTGTGCAACGACGGGCGGCGCATCCTCATAGCGGGTGAACTCAAGGGTGAACCAGCCTCTGCCGGCGGTCACGGAGCGAAGGACGGTCGAGAAATCGCCCATCTCGCCCATGGGAACTTCCGCGATGAGCTCCTGGATCTTCGGCTCGTCGGACGGACCCATGCCGAGCACGCGGCCGCGGCGCTTTGTGACATCGCCCATGATGTCGCCGAGATTCTCGTCGGGCATATAAGCCTTCAGAGTGCCGATAGGCTCAAGGATAACGGGGTTCGCCTGCGGGATACCGTTCTTGTATGCTATGTTCGCGGCGGTCTTGAACGCCATTTCGGACGAGTCGACCGGATGATAAGAGCCGTCGTAAAGAGTCGCCTTTATGCCGACCATCGGGTAGCCGGCAAGCACGCCCTTCTTGACGCTGTCGCGCAGACCCTTTTCAACTGCGGGGAAGAAGTTCTTCGGCACGGAGCCGCCGACAACTTCCTCGGCGAAAACGAGATCGTCGCTCTCGCAGGGCTCGAAGCGGATGAACACATCGCCGAACTGACCGTGTCCGCCGGACTGCTTCTTGTGTCTGCCCTGAACCTCGACCTTCTTGCGGATGGACTCTCTGTATGCGACCTTCGGCACGCTGAGATCGACCTCAACGCCGAACTTGTTCTTGAGCTTGGAAACGATAACGTCAAGGTGTTGCTCGCCGAGACCGGAGAGAATCTGCTCGCGGGTCTCTTTGTTGATGACGAACGAAATTGTCGGATCCTCTTCGAGGAGTCTGAGCAAGCTCGCCGCGACCTTCTCTTCGTCGCCCTTTTTGCGAACCTTGACTGCCATTGAAAGGCAGGGGGTCGGGAACTTGATGCCCTCGAGGGTTATCGGGTTCTTTGCCGAGCAGACAGTGTCTCCGGTCTTGATGCCCGCAAGCTTTGTGACAACGCCGATGTCACCCGCGGGGATGCAGGATGCGTCCTCCTGCTTGCTGCCCTTGAGGGTGATTATCTTGCCCATTCTCTCGCTCTCTTCGGTGCGGGAGTTATATGCGGGGGTGTCCGAAGTTATCTTGCCGGAAACGACCTTGAAGAAGGACATCTTGCCGACGAACGGGTCGGCGATAGTCTTGAAGCAGATAGCCGCAAGCGGGCCGTTTTCGTCGCAGGGAAGACCGTTCTCGCCTGCCTTGTCGGCTGCGGAGGGAGCGGAATAGACTATCTCGTCAAGGAGCATATCGATAGCTTCGCAGGTGTAGCCCGCGCAGGCGTATACGGGGATAACGGAGCCGTCGCTGACGCCGGAGTTGAGAGCCTTGATTATCTCTTCGCGGGTGAAAGTCTCGCCTGCAAAGAACTTCTCCATCAGCTCGTCGTCGCTCGAAGCGACTGCTTCTGTAAGTATATCGAGCATCTCGTCAAGCTGCGGGTCGGAGGGCAGTGCGACCTCTTTCTTCTCGCCGCTGCTGTAGTCAAAAGCCTTGCGGGACGCGAGGTTGACATATGCCGCAACCTTGCCGCCGTCCATATAGGGGACGATAACGGGGCAGATAGCGCCGCCGACTGCGTCTTTTATAGCTGCAAATGTTTTATAGAAATCTGTATTGTCCGCGTCGCAGCGGGTGATGGCGAACATTCTCGAAATGCCTCTGGCGTTCGCCGCCTTGAGAGCTTTCTCTGCGCCGACGTCAAAGCCGGAGCCTGCCGCAGTGACGATGAGCACGCTGTCCGCCGCGCGGATGCCTTCGCTCATGCCGCCCGCAAAGTCAAAAAGACCGGGAGTGTCGATTATATTTATCTTCGCGCCGTTCCACTCGATAGCGGCAACAGCGGTTGAAACCGTGGCCTTTCTCTTCTTCTCCTCGGCGTCGAAGTCGAACACGGTGGTGCCGTCGGCGACTCTGCCGAGTCTGTCGGTAGCCTTCGCGGTGTAGAGCATTGCTTCCGCAAGGGTTGTTTTTCCTCTGCCGCCATGACCTGCTATGGCGATATTTCTGATGTCTTTCGCGTTATAGGCTTTCAAAAAAAAGTCCTCCTTATCAAAGCGCCGCTGCGCGTTTAGATTTACTGCATAAAAATTAACCACAGTTTTGAAGAAATTATAGCATACATTACTATAGATTTCAACAAAAAAATAAAAATATATTCATTAACGTTATATAAACAAATTGAGCGCAGTTTGCACTTGTAAAAGGATATAAAAATAGTATGTTTTAGTCACATCGGGGCTGTTTATCTCAAAATAAAAATAAGGACTGCGGCGGTTCGCAGTCCTGTTTATATTATTTTGACAGCCGCTGCTGATTTGAAAACTTCACAGCGTCTTTATACAGCTTGCTCTTGGTTTCAAGCAATCCGGAGTAGATTCGTCCGTTGCTGAACAGTATTATTACATCACGGCTGCTCGCTTTGCTCGTTATATGCCTCTCCGTCGCCCGGCTTTCCCAACCGATGACTTTCGGATAATATTCCGTTTCGTATACAGTCTCAGTGACATATTCCGGAGATTTGAACGAAACATATATCATTTTGACACAGTCGCAAGCCTTTTGAACATTGCGAAAAACTACTCCGGAAGATAAAAACTCCGTTAAGAAAATATCCCATATTTTGTCGGTAACGGGCGGACAGGATACAGTAGGAAACAGTGCGACCAATCCGTCGCTTGTGATACAAAATTTAATTCTGCACTTGCAGTGCGGCTTTTTGTGCCGGAGCTTTACTTTTATATAGCCGCGGTTTTCACGCACTCTTTTTATTTAAATGCAATCAATGCGCCGAAGAGCCGACAGTACATATTGAAAAGTTTCGCCGCTCGAAACATTGGATTTGAGAAAATAAACCTTTGTTGCCGTCTTGCATCCGTTCCGCCTGACCCATATGCTGAGAGGAACGGCAGTTATCAAAACATCTACTGCAATAATTATAGCGGCTAACAAAAGTATCCTAAGAATTGTCATGGTACGCCTCCCCGAGATACAGCTGTAACGCCTATCTCTAGTTCAGTATAGCACCTGTTTGAATGCGCACAATGATTTCCGGGAAATATACACTTTCTGCAAGAGCAGAGTCCAATAAAACGGTCACACGATGCGGCTGCGTTGAAAGTACAGACACCTCAGCGCTCCGATCTGCAGAAATCAACCGCAAAAAACATCCCCCGCACCTTTCGGAGCAGGGGATGCATTATATCAATTTTTACGCAGCTTTCTTTTCTTTTCTGCGCTCTGCCGCGCGTCTGATAGCCTTGCCTATCTCGAACACCGGGATAGTGGAGACCGAGAGACATGCGGAAATGAGCAGCTCGTTGAGCTGGAATGTGCCGGGCGCGATGTCAAATTATTATATTATCTGGAGGCTTTTCTTTTCGCTGCGGCACGCTGAACGACCTTGATTATTTCGACTATCGGGATTATCGAAAACGCGAGGGCGAGCGATGTCGCATATTCGGCGAAGCCTATCGGAGTGAAGCCGAAGGCGTTTGCGAGGAACGGTATCTCAATAACCGCCGTAGTCAGCACGAGCGACGCCACCATAGCACCGAACAGGGGCAGGTTGTGGCTGCCGCGAAGGCTCATCTTTATGACCGAGCCGCGCTGCGAACGCATATTGAACGAGTGGAATATCTCGCACATCGACATGGTGAGGAATGCCATGGTCATGCCCTGCTCGCACTGTGCGATGTTCATAAATGCCCAGTGTCCCGTCTCGAAGCGTTCGCCTATGAAGAACGCCGCGAGGGTCAGTGCGGTGACCAGCAGGCCCTGATAGAGCACATCAAAGCCGAGCCCGCCTGCAAATATTCCGTCCGACGGATCGCGCGGGCGGCGGCGCATGATATCGCTCTCCGCCTTTTCGAGTCCGAGCGCGAGCGCCGGGAAGCAGTCAGTGACGAGGTTTATGAACAGCAGATGCGGCGCTTCGAGAATCGTGAAGCCGAGAAGCGTTGCGGTGAATATCGCGAGCACTTCCGCGAGGTTTGAGCCGAGCAGGAATTGAATAGCCTTTCGGATATTGTCATATATCCGGCGGCCCTCTTCAACGGCGTTGACGATAGTTGCAAAGTTGTCGTCCGTGAGCACCATGTCTGCAACATTCTTTGTGACGTCCGTGCCGGTTATGCCCATGCCTATTCCGATATCCGCGCTCTTTATCGACGGTGCGTCGTTGACTCCGTCGCCCGTCATGGCGGTTATCTTGCCCTTTGAGCGCCAGGCGTTGACTATTCTCGTCTTGTGCTCGGGCTGCACGCGCGCGTATACATATATATTTTCGACTCTGTCCGCGAATTCTTCGTCGCTCATCGCGGAGAGCTCCGCGCCGGTTATTGCCTGTGACGGATCGGTGAGTATGCCCAGTTCGGAGGCTATCGCAACGGCGGTGTCCTTATGGTCGCCGGTTATCATGACGGGCGTTATGCCCGCGCCGCGGCATTCTTCGATTGCCGCCTTGACCTCCGGGCGAACGGGGTCTATCATGCCGGTAAGGCCGATGAATATCAGGTCATGCTCGAGCGCCTCGGGCGAAAAATCGTCGGGCGCGGAGTCGTATTTTCTCATCGCCGCTGCGAGCACGCGCAGAGCCTTATCCGCCATCCTCTTGTTTTCCGAGGCTATTGTCGCCTTTATCCCGTCTGTCATCGGAACGATTTTTCCGTCAATAAAAGCGTGGGTGCACAGATCGACGACAACATCGGGAGCACCCTTTGTGTATTGAATAATGCCGTCCGGTGTCTTGTGGACGGTGGACATCATTTTTCTGCCGGAGTCGAACGGAGCTTCGCCGATTCTCGGGCTGTCGCTTTTCAGCTCGCCCTTATGAAGTCCGAGGCTTATCGCGTAGCTGACGAGAGCCGCCTCCGTGGGCTCGCCGATCACGAGTCCGTCGGAATCCTCCTGCGCGTCGGAGCAGAGGGACATGGCTCTTGCGAGCAGCTTTTCGTCGCCGTAATGATCGACGACGGTCATCTTATTCTGCGTGAGAGTGCCTGTCTTGTCAGAGCAGATTATCTGCGCGCAGCCGAGCGTCTCAACAGCGGTGAGCTTGCGGATAACCGCATTTTTCTTCGACATGTTCGTAACGCCTATCGACAGCACGATAGTGACCACCGCCGCAAGTCCCTCGGGAACGGCGGCAACGGCGAGGCTGACGGCTACCATAAACACGTCGATAACGCTCTTGAATATCAGCGCGGGATCGCCGCCCGCGAGAGTGGAGCGCTCCATGAACAGTGAGAACGCGAAGATGAAAACGCAGATTCCCAGCACAAGGAAGGTGAGAGTCTTAGAGAGTCCCGCAAGCTTTTTCTGGAGCGGGGTCTGCCCGTCCTCCGCCTTTGTTATGGCGTCGGCTATCTTGCCCATCTCGGTATTCATGCCCGTGTCGGTGACAACGGCCTTGCCGCGTCCGTAGACAACGGCGCTGCCCATATACGCCATGTTCTTTCTGTCGCCCAGCGGAATATCGCCGCTGTCGCCCGCGCCGAGAACGGAGATAATCTTGCTCACGGGCACGCTCTCGCCCGTCAGCGCAGCCTCCTCTATTTTAAGGCTGGCGCTCTCGAATATGCGGCAGTCTGCGGGAACAGCGTCGCCCGCCTCGAGCACAACAACGTCGCCGACGGTCAGATCTTCGCTCTTGACAGTCATTATCCTGCCCTCGCGAATGACCTTGGAGGTCGCCGCGCTCATCTCCTGCAGCGCTTCAATGGCTTTTTCCGCCTTACTCTCCTGCAAAACGCCGAGCACGGCGTTTATGAGCACAACGGCGAGGATTATCACGGTGTCCGTAGGGAAGGACGGCGAGCCGGAGACCTTGCCCTCGTAGACTGTCGTCACGGCGGATATGACCGCGGCGACGATAAGGATGATTATCATCGGGTCGGCAAGCTGCTCAAAAAACCGCCTGACGAGCGATTTCTGCTTTGCCTGTGCCAATTTGTTTTTGCCGTATTTCTCAAGACGGCGTTCGGCCTCGGACTGCGAAAGTCCGTTTTCCGAGCTCTCCGTCCGCTTAAACACCTCGCGGACGTCTTCAAGATAGTACTTCAATTTTTATGCCTCCCTTTCGGTTAAACAAAAAAGACCTTCGACAGACCATGTCTGCCAAAGGTCTTGCCTCAAACGCATTCAACGCATATGTCTGCTGCCAGCCGGGCTCGGTCGGTTATCGCGACCTGCACGACGGTTGGTGACAGCGAGATGGGCTTTTGCCCATAGCTACTCCCCAATGGATATGCATTTATCATACTCCGCAAAAGAGGAAATGTCAATTAAAAATTTATAAATTTTTATCTATTATTCTTTTTATTCGACAAAATCGCTCTTGACAAAAGCGCAATGTGAATATATAATTAATGCGTATTCTGACAAATGTTTCTGTGGACTCGCATGTTTTTGTAAGCCATTGACCGTTTGATGGTTCACAAAAATGTGCGGGTCCATTGCACAACATATAATATAGAATGCAAATTTTTTCACGGAGGTACCACAATGAAGGGTACAGTCAAATGGTTCAACGCAGAAAAAGGTTTTGGCTTCATCGCTAACGATGAGGGCGGCGACGATGTTTTCGTACATTTCTCCGCTATCGTTGCAGACGGCTACAGAACTCTCACCGAGGGTCAGAAGGTCACCTTCGAGACCGAGCCCGACCCCAAGAACAGCGCCAAGCTGCGTGCTGTAAACGTCCAGAAGATTTAAGTTTTCTTGGAAAAAGCAGGGGCCGGCATCCCGTTTGGGAACCGGGTCCTGTTTTTTT
>OMAA01000351.1_pt1 | contig 21037 bp, 21 predicted proteins | sample 1674191 | NCBI WGS metagenome assembly OMAA01 (sample SAMEA103958152, study PRJEB25191) | human gut metagenome | biome: human-associated habitat [ENVO:00009003]; feature: intestine environment [ENVO:2100002]; material: feces | place: Germany | collected 2013/2015
TTAAGATAATATTTCTAATAAGTATACGTTTTTCTAATAAAACAATATAATTGAATGACGATGGCAAGATTTCAAACATATCTAAAAGATAGCGATGTTGTAGTTACGATTCATCGTGGAATAGACCAAATAGGTGGGTGTATTACCGAAATTTCCACGAAGACTTCTCGGGTCTTTGTGGATTTCGGTCAGAACTTGCCTGGTTGTACTGTTCCTACTACATCTGAGCAAGATAAAGCTTTGGTGCGTGACATCTTTGCGCAAAATGTTAAGCAGCACCAGGCGGTGGTATATACTCATGCCCATGAAGATCATGTTGGTTTGTTTGACCTGATTCCTTGCGATGTGCCTCAATATATAGGAGTGGGAGGTCAAGAACTAATGCTTGCGAAGTATGACCTGTTGAAAATAGCTCATGAGCAAGAATGGAAAGATTCGGAAGAAAAAAGTAAGATATTGATAGATGATGAGCAGAAAATAAGTAAGATAAAAGATTTTCATGTATGGGAGCGTACAGCACCGCATACTCGGCCAAAATCTTTTATGATAGGGGATATCCGTATCACTCCTTTTTTTAATAGCCATAGCATCTATGACTCCTATATGTTTCTTATCGAAGCTGATGGAAAACGCATATGGCATACTGGTGATTATCGTGACCATGGCTATCTTGGCAAAGGATTATATCCTACGCTTCATAGATATGCTTCTAATATAGACTTGCTTATCACAGAAGGAACCACACTGAAGCGTGGTGTCACGGCTCTAATAGCCAAACACCTGATAATCAGCCCTAAAATGGGGTTTTCTACTGCGCCAAACCCCTAATAATGGGTGAAATGTGGTGTGTTTTGGTAGGTTTGGGCGCAAAAATCAGCAAATTTTCAGCAAATTTTTAAGTCTGGCTTATGGCAAAATCTCGTTTTCGCTTAGATGTTCGTAGGGCGTTAAAAGATGGTACGTACCCAATCCAGATTATAGTAGGGCACGGTACTAACATCTATCTTGGTACTGGTGTCTATGCCTCGGTCGGTGAGTGGGATGCCCGGACACAACAATATATCGGTAAAGGGGCACGGCGTATTAACGCCGCCCTTGTGTCTATGCTTGCGATGGTTACTAACCGCATCATGGAACTAAAAGAGACTGGGCAATGGCCGAAATTATCACGTAGGCAAATCAAACAAATGCTTACCGACTTGGAATTGGAAAAGCCCACCATTGATGTGCCTACACTTAGTGACGTATTTTCGTCTATGTGTGAGGGGCGTGCCGATCGCACTAAGGGAATAACCAAAAGTGCATCGTTAAAGATACAGGCATTTGGCTATGATCCGGCAAAGCTGCACTTTGAGCAAATAACGACTACGTGGTTAGATGATTTCTATACGTCGATGTCTGGGCTATCCGTTAATACGAAAGCGGCATACATGAAAGCTATTAAGCGTGCGTTTAATTGGGCAATAGACCACGATATAACGACTAATGACCCTTTCAGACACTACCGCATAAAGGTAGAAGAAACTCGTATGAGGGATTTGCCGATAGAGAAAATGAGGCAACTGTTAGACTTACCACTACAGGGGCTTTATCCTGAATATCGTGATTTGTTCATGCTTACCTTTTACCTTATAGGCATCAATACGGTTGATCTTGCCGACTGCACGTTAGATAGCATCGTTAATGGTCGCTTGGAATACCGCCGACACAAAACAAATAAGCTATATAGCATTAAGATTGAGCCGGAAGCAATGGAGATAATAAACCGCTATAAGGGCAAAAAGCACCTCATACGTTGCTTTGATAGGTACAAAGACTATAAAGCCTTACAGGGTAGCGTTAATAACGCTTTGGCTAAAATAGGCCCTGCCCGGTTGGATGATAACGGTAACTTTATTCTTACCGGGAACCATCGAAAAGAAATGCAACCTCTGGAAAAGGGGCTATCTTTGTACTGGGCACGCTATTCGTGGGCTACGTATGCCGCTGACTTGGATATACCTAAAGACACTATCAGTGAGGCTTTGGGACACTCCCACGGCGCAAAGGTTACAGGTGTGTATATAAAGTACAATAGGGATAAAGTGGATGCCGCCAATCGCAAAGTTATAGACTATGTATTGGGCAAAGCAAATCGCCCGGGCTAGCCTCTCGGTCGGCTCCGGGCTTGCACTATTCAGAAAACAGATTTTATTTTTTTCTCCGTAGATATAAGAATATAGCGTAAATAATCGCCGCTACACAACATAAAAAGCCGATATGGTAAATTGTACGCTGATACCATTTTAAGGCTTTCACGCCTTGTTTCTGTGGCTCTCTGTTGGCTTGTTTGTTGTCTCGGCTCTGCGCTCCATTTGCTTGCAGCTTATGGGTGTCGGTGCTGTCCTTTCTCTGGGCGACGCTCTCGGTTTTGTTCTGGGCGGCTTTCTTGCCGTGTTGGTATGACTTCACGCCATCGGCTTTCAGGATGCCCAAAGTGTCGATCGTGAGCGTACCGCCATTATTGGCAAACTCGATATATCCCCAATCGCTAAAATACGTTAGCGCGGTCCGGTTGTCGGTTCTGATAGTACCTACGTGGATGCTATCGGTTGCTAACTTGGTGGTGTCGGTTTCCTCTCTTGTGGTTGTGGATGATTCCGATACCGCCTTTTTGGTAGTCTTGCAGCCTATCAGCCCAAACAGGGCTAACAGGCACATACAGATAGTTATAAACTTCTTCATCGGCTTATTACTTAATGTCTTTGTACTCTTTAGTAGCGTCGAACGATGGGCACGCCTTGGCTGCAAAGTCTCGGTGTCCGTGGATCGTGGCGTTAGGGTAACGGTGCTTTAACTCTGTAAGCAACTTTACCAAAGCCGCCTTTTGCTCCGGTGTTCGGGTGTCCTTTGGCATCTTCCCATCGGATGCCAAACCGCCCACATACACCACACCAATACTATTAGCGTTGTGTTTCAGGCAATGTGCCCCCACCTCGCTTTCTGGTCGGCCAGGTTCTACCGTTCCGTCCAAATCTACTACATGATGGTAGCCAATTCCGTTCCAACCTTTAGCCTTATGCCAACGGTCGATGTCTGCCGCCTTAAAGTTCTTGCCCTCGGCGGTTGCCGTACAATGTACGATGATCTCATTAATCTTTCTCATATTAATAACCATTTTGTGGGTCACGTTTAGTGCAACCCTTAATTACACACTTATAGCGTTGCAGTTCTAATTCTAACTGCGCCTTATCCTTGTTGAGCTGCAAAATATCTAAATTCTGCTTTCTCACCAAATCGGTCTGCTCTGCAAATCTCTGCTCTTTATCTTTGAGTTGAGTTTGCAAAAAGTCCATAGCCTCACGTAAAACGTTAAATTCCACGTTGTCGGCCTCGGCTTCCTCCTTTCTGCGGTTGGTCTTTCGATTCATTACATATTTAATCATTTCCCAACCGCCCAAAGCGGTAATAACCGATACTACAATTTCAATTATCTGCACGATGCTCGATGTTGTTAAGTTCATAAATCACTTTTCCGTCTCGCTGCTCGGTCACTACTACATACCTTGTAAGTAGCAATCTAAATAAGTCCATATCTAACCTATCGGATGATAGGGTAATGGGTGCTCTATCAGTAGTCGCCATTTCTAATTCTCTGCATTGTTTGATACCTCAATTTATGTTTGTTCTTAATTGCCAATACTTCGTAGTGCCCTTTGATGTACACAAATTCTTTAAATACGTGCGGCTCGATCATGTTAAGCACTTTGCGACGTGTGGCGTATTCGTTGGTATGCCGTAGCAAACCTAAATATGAGTTGATACTACATACTGCGTGTAATACCTGACGCTCGTTGTTAGCCTTGTTTAGCTGTCTGACCGCTGCGACAAAGTTTGTTATTGTTCTGTTACAGGTATAGACACGTCCGGGTTTGACTATTGACCCGGTAAACTCCACGCCTTTGCTGTAATGTTGCAAATAAAACTTCTTCTCATTCAGTCGTAAACCTAACTTGGCTAATAGCTCACGTATCTTAGGCATTAACGCCAATAGCTTTTCTTTGTCCTTATGGATGCAATAGAAGTCGTCCACATACCTGCCATGATGTTTTATACCCTCATTCTCGATATACCAATCAAGCGCATTAAGTAAGAAGTTTGCGAATATCTGGGCAAACAGGTTGCCGATTGCTATGCCCTTACCCTCACCATTTGTAAATAGTGATTTGTTCTTATCCAACTTCTCCCAATAGCTTAAAGGGCTGTGCCGTTCACAATTCTTTTCGGGGCTGTGTAAAATAACGACACGGCAAAGGTAGCGCAAATCGTCTATGTCTTCGCCCTTGTAGTACTCGACTATAAAGCGATCTACCATTTCAGACAATAACTTTTTGTTGATGCTCATAAAGAAACCTTTTAAGTCAAGTTTCATAATGTAGCAATCTTCCGTGTAATTATTGCTGCACTGCCTTATATCTTCTTTCAGCATATTAATACCATAAAGCTGCCCTTTGCCTTTTCTACAATTAAATGTACGCTCGCTAAAGATGTTTTCAAATAACGGCGTTAGGCGCAAAGCTATGTAGTGGTGTACGATTCTATCCTCGAAGGATGCTGCAAATACCTCTCTGTATCTTGGGCGTGTTACGACAAAGCAAATAGACTTACCCGGTTGGTACGTTCGGTTATTGATTCTATCACGTAAAGCAATCAAACGGCTTTCGTAGTCCATTTCATAAACAACTGCGCTTGCTGTTCGTCTCTTGCTATGACGGCAATCAAAGTAAGCATCTAAAAGCCACTCTGTCGTTACCATTGTATATTATCATTTGTCACGTTTCTGTCTTCTGTAAATAGTGCTGACACTGCCCTAACTCTGTTCGTGTTGCCGGCCTTAGTGTTCCAATTGTTCGTATTACCGTCGTTGAGGTTCAGATTCCATGCGTTGGTAGCACTGTTCTCGGTGGCCGCAATCTGTGGTTTATTATCTTGTTCTTAGCCGTAAATGACGGCATAAACCCCATTTATTACGGAAAACTGCGCTCTCGGTCTGTCGTAACATTCCGATTCTGGCTACAAAGCGTATTAACTACTTTGTTTTTCCACGCTGACGATTGTTTACCTATTTCGTCCATTAACTCGATGATACTTGCAAATTTTCCTCTGCCTTTTATCCACTCCCTTTCTCCGGCAATTCTCATTAGCGTTTTCATTGTCTCAAACTCTGCCTGAAACTCGGTTAGGTGCTTTACTGTCTCGGCTTTGTCCTTATTGATGTACGCCGCTGCTATCTCCTGCATCAGATTAACGCCAATTTCTTGCGGCTTTGCCCCGATGGTGAATTTGTAGGCACGTGGGAAATTGGGTACTATATCCAAAATGATGTCTAACAACTTTCGTGCATCTAAATAAATCTTTGTACTTGAAACTAATTTTACCGCCATTGCTTGTTTATTAAATTGCCTTATAATGGTACGGCTTTCGCTGTACCTAAAGGTTAAAGACTAAGAAATTAAGAACTAACTAATAAATGCTGACACTGCCCTAACTCTGCCCGTGCTGCTGGCCTTAGCGTACCAATATAGCGTACCGTCGCTGAGGCGCAGATACCATGCGTTGATAGCACTGACCTCGGTAGAAGTCCAATACCAATCTTCGACTAACTGGGTGGCTCCGGTAATCAGGGACAAAGCATAATTGATTTTTGTCATGTTGGCGTAAATCATCATCATTTCGCCCAACGATGGCAACCACCATTTACCTGCTGTCAAACCCTTGTTGTTAGCGTTGGCACGGCTATACAGATTGCAGTAGCCCGGTGCATACTGCACTGTGTTGGTGATTGCATCGGCTTTGCTTGCCTTGATGGTAGCCGCTGTGTTCGCCTTACCGTTCCAATCGCTCATCGCTGTAACACGATCGCCTGTTGTCTTACCGCCTCCGCTGATAGCTGCGCTACTCCACGTTAGTCTAGAAGTTGATTCGGTAGGGGCTACTACTAAGATTTTGCCGCCCTCAACTACCACTACGCCGTCGGCAATTTCTCCGCTGTTCTGTAACGATGTCCACTTATGAGGCTTAACCATGAGTGGGAAATTATCGCTCTTACGATGATACATGATAAAGATACCATCGTATAAGCCGTTAAGGTTCATACCTGCCAACAAAGCGGTTTTGAGGTTAGCCAATGAAATAAGCGTAACCTTTCCGTTTGCGTCCGTTACCGGAAATTTCTGGTCGTTGTTGATGGTCGTTACTGTTTCTTGGCCACTCAACTTTTTTGTTTTCTTTACTGCCATAATCTAAATTGTATTACTAAATTATTCTCCTGTAAATTGTCCGCTAATTGCATACCATGCGCCACCGATACACTTAAAGCGCATGTAGCTATTCGATTGCGTCGTGATTGAGGTGTTTTTAAAGTTGGTGTACTCAACATTGATTTTTTCTACCGCTATGCGGCTCGACACGACAGCCGCATTTTGTTTAACGTAGAAATCGTCATTAGTCTGTGCCAAAACGAGTGTACGATTGCCTAAAAAATTCGGCGACGACAACAACATTTTGGTAAAGATGCTAATCTCTAACCCCTCATAGTTAGCTGCCTTTGGCAAAACTATAAACGTCCGTTTAGTCGGATTCTCCACATAATAGAAATTATATGGCTCGTTTACCGGGTCTATCTGGTATGTACCGCCGGGCGTTACTTTTTTGATTGTTCCGTAAAACATATTAGCTTTCACTGAACCCTCAAAAGTACTATTACCTTTTACCGTAATGTTATTAAAAGTTCCGCTATTGCAAGTAACGTTGCCGTCTTTTGCCTGAAAGATAATGTTACCGTCGGCATCTTTCATGTCGATAGCCTCTACACCCAAATTTTTGACTAAAGCGTACTGCGCTAACAGTATCTTTGTAGCCACCATTTCCAGTTTGTCGGCTAACTTCCAAAGTCCGCTATTGGTGTCGGTTGCACTTCCTGGGTTGTTGCTTGCAGTCTTGGTGTGCGATTTGATGCAAGAATAATAGTTATTACCGTATAAAACTATGTCCTTGTATTCCTCACCGCTTGCACCTGATTGGAACACATAGCCTACGGCGCAATCGCTCCACGCTTGCGGGCCCCGTAGTGCCGGGCCTCTGTCACCTCTGGCTCCGTCCTGCCCGTCGGCCACGGGCTGGATAGTTATAACGCTGTCATACTTCGCGCCCTTGTACGTAATAGTAAATGGCAAAGAAATAGCCGTAGTGTCGGTAGGGGTAAGCATAATAACGAAATAAAACTTTCCGCTTTCTACCCTAGACGTCCATTTATACGCGGAACTCGTCGGCAAAATAGAGCAAAGCATATTACCATCGGTTTCGTCGTTATAGCCTATAAGCCTGCCACCATCGTATAAAGCTACCTGCACGCGCAAAGTACTGCTAACGCCTACCTTTGGGGTAAGCGCGGCGGGCAGCAGGGAAATGGTTATACCATTCTCCCCCGCATCGCCCTTATCGCCTTTTTCTCCCTTTCGGATAAACTTAACTGTTCTTGTTATTGACACACCCATAGGCTTAATTTTCTGATGTTATTGTTACGCTGATGTCTCCACCACTCTGCAAACACATAGCACGTGTTACGGCATAGCTCGTTACCGCTGTCTTTTGCTCGCTGCCACTATTCAGGTAAACACCTGCTGCATCTTTCACGACAAAGAAAAACTTAGCGTCTTTGATTGCTTGCGTGTCAGTTCCACGCTTGACGATCCACGGCGTATAGGTCACTCTGCCGTTACCGCTTTCGTCTTCGCTTATCGCCTCGTCTTCCGGTGTCGGTCGTGCGTCGATGTCGTAGGGGTCGGATGCGTCCATAACGCCCTGTATGTCCTTACCGATTTCAACGCCGCTACGATTAACTGTTACTCGGTACTCTCCGTATGTGTCTATGCTGCTGCCTGACACTGTAAGCGTCTGGGCGGTCTGTCCGTTGATTACCTCCCAACCACTGGCTCCCATCTTCTCCCACACATAGGTTAAATCTTTGGTGATTTCCCCGTAGTTTTGGTATGCCATTGCCTTTAAAACACAACTGCCGCCCTTGTCGGTAATAACAAAGCCCTTGTTATCTCCTCCCGCGATTGTAACACGATAACTTGTACCTGTTGCTTTCTGCACTGGGATTGTATAGGTAGCTTGGATATTATCGCTTTGTGTGCCATAACTGATAGCCGCCACCATCTTGATAGTTACCGGGGCAAAGCCTGCGATTTCTACCAAATTCTTAACAATCTGCAAACCATAGTAGATGTTGTCGCCGCTTGGCGCAAACTTCTTAAAGTAGCCTGCAAAAATGCCGCTTGACGTATCGCCGTTAAACTCGATTTTCGTACCATTGAAAAAGTACTGCATACTATCAGGCGTTGCCACTCCCTCGGCTACTCGGCTACTCATACAGACAAAGTTAAGTTTCGGCTTTGTCTGTTCAAAGTTAGGGAACACCTTAGTAACGTCTGATTCCGTGCCCTCCCATTCTTGGTAGATGCCACCATCTGGGCACATGATTAATGCCGTATAAGTTCCTGCCTTTGCAATAAACTTAATCGTTCGGGTTGTACTCGCTTTGCTCATAGTTCCTTACTTTTCGGTTTCACTTTCTGTTTGCTCACTCTCTGATGCTTCCGGCTGTTGGCCGCTCTCCGCATTTTCCTCGTTGGCCTGGCCCTCGTTGCTGTTGCCGCCGTTGTCGGTGCTCTCTGTGTTCTCACCCCCACCATCTTTGCCCTGCTCGGTGTTGGTGTTGTCACCTACGATAGCATCATTAACGTTAGCCTTAATAGGCTGCTGAAAGCGTGCATCGGTTGCCATCGGCAAAGGTCGGCAAATAGTTCCGTCCTGCTCGCTTCTCGCCTCATGCGGCATAAGTGCAATACCTCCAATCTTAACCAATATGTCGTCAAGTTGGGTTAGTGGGCCAAACTTCAACATATCGTTTTGCCAAAACAGATAGTTGCCATCACTTACCGTGTTACGTTCATTCTCCAGTTGCAAGTATCGTGCAACCAATGGATTTGCTTTAATGTATCTTGCCATAATCTTATATTGATTAAATTGTTATTTGATTAATATTACGTTATCGTCTGCATCGACGAATACTGCGCCGTCGCTGTCTTCCCACGCACACGTAGGGCCAACGTCCTTAACGTCCAAACCATAGACACCACCCAAAGTCTGGCTAACCTTTCCAGTTGAAAGCGTCGGTTTCATTCCATGTGATATTAGCGAGTAGTTAAGCGTTCCTGACTGTGCGTTGGTCGCAACATACCAAAGAGGCAATAATTCACGTTCCGGGTTGTCGATCATGCCGTTAGTGTTCCAAATCTTCGCTGTTGGCGCAATCTCTAACAAACCACTTGGTAGGTTGGTAGGTAGTTCGCCGATGTCGTACTCAAATTTTGGGATTCTACGGATAAATGCCACTAACTTAGTAGGGGCGTTGCCCGATAGTGTCACGCTGCTCGGGTTTCCGTCAGGGCTATACTTTGCCCGGCATCGCAAATAAAGCTCTGTACCCATGAGGCTACGATTAACGGTACAACTGTTTCCGTCTTCTGCTACCACTACGTCATAGTCTAACGTTGTATCGCTACCTACGGCGGTAAATGTTCCGTCTTCTCTCATTACCTCCCAAACAAACAAACGCTTATTCTCCGGGCACTCATTAACGCCCAATCTCAATGATGCGTGTACCGTCTGTGTGTCCGGGTCGCTCAATGGGTTGTAGATAGTTTGGGCGGCTGCATCCAATACCAGAAGTGGCGTGTATGTTGTGGCGTTCTTGCACTGCACTTGGTACGGCTTGATGATGTGGTGCACCTGATTAGTACGTGGGTCTTTGTAGTCGGCTTCAAATCGTAGATTCATAGGTATCTGCGGCTTGGCGTTCTTCTTGATCCTAATACGTCCTGCCTTTACGCCATTGCTGATTACCTCAAAGTCTGGGTTAGTGCTATTTATCACGGTGTCGGCCGCTCCTTTGTTCACCTCATACCAGACTACGTTAGTGAGGTCTTGATTAATCAAGCCCGGCGTTAAAACCTCGTCTTTGTCAAGTCTTCCGATATTCGGCTGCACTATTAAGTTAGATGCGTTTATGGTGTAATCGGGCGTATATGTGTCGGTGTCTGCGTCGTAGTTCTGACTATCCGATACGCCGCCCTCAACCACCATGCTAACATTAATTTGCAGTGGCTTAAAGTTGAAATCAAATCTTTTTGTCTTCATAACTGCGCTATGTTTAAATTAATATTCGTAACTGACTGCCGCCGTTGCCGCTTCGTTGCCCATGCCGTCACGTAAAGTAACGGTAACCGTAAAGCGTATCACTTTTGGCATATAGCCGTTAAAATCCATGTCCTCGGCTGTGAGGTGCAAAGACTTTCCGGTATTGGCGTGGCGCAAACTCCAAACATTGTCGCTTGCAGTTCTCTCGTTTCCCTCTGCGTCCTCGCTGTATCTCGTCCACATTACGTCGGCGTCTAAAATATCGTCTGTGATATTCATATTATACAGGGTCGCCACGATGGTTAGCGTGAGGTCTATTTTGTCCGGGTCTAAGATACTTTCAGGCTCTTGGAAATCTACGGCAAAGTCTGGGTTACCTTCGATCATCGCCCAATCGGTATTATTCCATGCCGGGGCGGTCGTTGTGAGGTTCTTGCAACATCTGTACTTGCAGCCATTAAACCAAACGTCTGATGTCTCATACTCCCCGGTGTCCGGGTTGATAGCATCGCAATAGTACTTGCCGCTTTGCGTCCACGCCCCACGATCTACATACGTAACCAACGGCTTACCAGTCCATTTGTTAAGTCTGATAACGTCCATTGTGACGATACCCGGTATATACATATAGTCTAAACCGTCACGTATTGGCAAAGGGTTTCCGTTCTCGTCCAATAGCTCGTACACAAATTCTGGTAAACTGCCGAAAGCTGCACCATAGTTGGCGTTATCCAAAATCGGCTTAGTCACCCCTTTTAGCTTAACGATGCGCCCCTCTGTGCTCGATAGGTACAAACAATCTTGGCGTTTCGTGTCCGTTTGGTTTCCCCATCGTGCAATCTTCATCATTTCACATGGTGGGTAATTCTTGCCGCCTGGTACTTCGGTGTCCGGGTACTGCGTCACCTCTATGTAGTTGCTAGAGGTATTAACGCTATTAACTCTAAACCATGCCGTGTAATACTTTCCGCTTCCCTGCGCCAAAGTATTGATGATACCCTTTAGTACGTTGTTTTCGGCTTGGGAGGTAAAATATCCGTCCCATTTGCTTCTCAGGTGCAAACCAAAACAACCATTGCCCAAATCGTCCACGCTCTCGATTGTGTCCGCTTCCGTTAGAAGTTGGTCGCCCTCGATTGCTGACAATCGGTTTACTATCAATTCCAGACACTCAAAGTAGCTGCGCACTCTTAGGCTTTCCACCTCGGCGTTACCTTGTGCGTCAATACCTGCGCCCTTACCTGCATACAGGGATTTGACGAACTCGCCAAAGTGTGCGCCGTCCTTGAATACTGCCAAACCAATAGCCGTTAAACCCTGCTGAAAAGTAATGTGCCCTTGCGCTATGTCGGCGGCAATCTTCGACAAAAAGCGGTCATTAATCGGGCTATCCTCTGCAACGTCTCCGGCTAAATCGGAATAGGCAGCACGGCTCGCATATCCGGCACGGTTAGCATACTCGGATTGCTCGGCGTGTGTCGCTAAATCGGCTTTGGCTGCGTGCTTGGATTCCTCGGTTATTTTGCCGATACTTCCATAGCTGCCGCCTCCGGTGGATGCCCCACCGCTGCCGCTGTTCCTGGGTTTTGCTATCTGCTTAACTTCGATCATGTGCCAATCTCCTTTAATGTGAGGTCGGCACGTCCCTCAATAAGGTTTCTGCCGATGCCCTGCACGAAAAATTCTTTATTCAAAGCCTCGTGGCGGTAATGGTTAAACAGGCTAACAACATTATCAATGTCTCTTAGTTTCTGCTCCATCACGATACGTGGCTTATGGTATTCAGTATAATAACTATCCACGTAGATTTGTTCGGGCTTCGCCTTAACGTTGCCGTTTCGGTTGTACACTTCCAACACTCCGTCCCCGGTTGATATATTCAACGGTGTGGATAACTTCACTGTATTGCTAACTCCCAACTGGGCGCACTCCGTGGCGGTCAATGCCGAATTTATCTTAAACTCCAAATCGTCCTTTTTGTTCACAAAGGCTTCTTTGGTGTCGCTCATATAGATAATATCGTTATCGTCATTGCCATTGCTGATTAGTCCATTATCGCTATAAACTTTAACCTCAAACGACTTAATCAGGATGCTACTAACATGGGCTAAAAGCGGTACTGATGAGCGGCTCCATTTTGTGTGCCTGAAAAAGGTAGGGTGGCGGCGTGTGATAACGTCCCATGTAGCATTAACAGGGCCTAATATCATAAACCTAACCTGCCCACTTATCTTGTCGCCCTTGGTAATCGGTATTGCTATACCCTCCGCATCAATGCCCATCTTGTAGTCGATGTTGTTTTGGATGCTGAACTCTGTGCCCACCAACTTATCACCTATCTTCGGGTCAAAACCGATTGTAAAGCATTGCTGATAATATTCATCATCGCTTTGGCACTCGCTCCGATCCTTGTATTTCTGCCAAACAAAATCGGTTGTCTGCCCCTTGGTTCCGGTCTCCACTACGCATTTGTCGCCGATAACCAACATACAGGCTAATACGGCTACCTTACTGATTGTGTCGGTACTGTCGCCTATTGCGCTGTACTTAAATTCGTATTCCTCTGGGCCTTCCCCGGTATATGGATAAAATCCGCTATCTGCACCCTCATGCCATGATACTTCTTTGTCCGGTGTCTCTGCTTGTAAATACTGACGGGTGTAATATCTGCCATCGCCATTGTTACGGCTCGGTACGGTCTGATGCCATACGTAAATCTCATTTTCCTTTATATCTATAGGTAAACCGCTTTTCCACTCCTTATTATGTAGGTTGGTGTACGTGTTGGTCTGCCTCATTATAGGGTTTAAGATAACCTTACCCGACAATACTATATAGTTGGTTGTTTCCTCGTCTGGTGGTGAAAAAACGCCCCCTGCCTTATTTCCATTATATACGGCGTACGGTATATTTTTCTGTATGTCCGCCACACTCGGGTAGGTCTTGTTTTCGTCATTGTCTATGCCATTTCCATTAACCGACACTACCAAATAGTTAGTCATGTTTACCTTAGATGTCGGGCTATTATCACCATTGGCCGTATTGATTTTAACGCTACCCAAAGCCATGATAGTGGCCCCTGGTTCTTGCCCTAACCAATCAGGCAAAGCGTGTTGGTTTGTTCCCTCGCTGCCGAAATAGTCCACGATGTCTATATCTGTGTTGCCTTTCATGGGAAACGTCCATTGCTTGTTACGCATTACCTGCACATACCAATCAGTAATAGCACCACTGCCATACGTTGTTTTTTTGTCGTGAGTCATATCATAAAAGGCATTATAGGCGGTTTTTCCCTCTCCGTCGCTTGAATACTCGGTGAGGTACTTTTGCTTATTGATGTATGGGCTAACCAACAAATCATCGTCCAATGGGCTTTCTATCACGCTTTCGATGTCTTCCACCTTGGCGGTTAATAGAAGTTGGTTATATACGTCGCCTATGCTTATCGTGGTATCGCAATCTGCCACGTTAGCCAAAGCGATTGTTACGGCTTTCTGTGCCGTTGTCTTGGTGCTGTTGGCTACGATGTCACGCCAAATAATCTTATCGGGTGTCGCCTTGACGGATTCCCATGAAAAGATATAGAAGTTAAAGCCGTCCTGCACAATATGTAAGTTAAGGTACTTCAAAAGTTCCTCCAACACTTCGTCTTGCTGCCAAACGTCGCTTTCATCGTCGCCCAAAAACAACAAATCAGATATAGAAAGCTGCTTAAATACCTGATAGCGGTTTGCGGTCTGTGCATCAACTGCCTTGCTGCCATCATACCAGAATTTAATATTTTGGTTGCCCAATATATCCAGTCCATCGGTAACACCTTGCAGTATCTCGGTAGCAATATCGTAAAAACTACGCTGCGCTGCCTCTGTCTTGACAGAAGCATAGATAACGCCCGATGCGCCCACATTCTTATACTTGCTATACTGCAAAGCACTAAGCGCATCAATGCAATTTAATTCCAGTTCGTCCCATCTATCGTTATATGGCTGCGACAAAGTTTGCGGCTCAATGAACCCGGCAAAGATACACGTATCGTTTTTATAGATGTTTACGACTGCATCACGGCATGAAGTACTAAAAAGGTCTTTAATCAAGTTGCCACAAAGCAATCTTATTTTAGCCGAATTTCTCAAAAGCACATCGAAAGTATCGTTTACCTCATTCTCGATTTCTGCCGGATCCTCGCTAAAATATACATCTGCCTTTTCCGTACCTATTTCAATAGTCTGCGTGCGATCGTTCCCGGTAACGATGTGTACCGTTATCGTATCGCCCTGCTGACTTAGAAAACTGCCGTGTATATACATATTAACTACTTATTAAAAGTTTGACTTTCTGCCGCTCTTGGCGGCTACTCTCGTTGTGTTGGATATTACACCAACTAACTTTCTGCCCTCGATTTCAAAGCGAACGTTTCCACCGATACCACCCTGCGGCTGTATCATACTACGTAGCTTATCAAGTGGTGCGATAACCTCCGGGTTGTTGCTTGCCCCGGCATACTCACCGACTAAAGCCAACGTAGGCCCCGACACTACACCACCTTTTGCAAACGGCATCACTCCAATAGCTTGCACCATCGCCGTTGCTGCACTCACAAAACCGGATGCTATGCCAAAACCGACAAATGGTATTGAGGCATGGGCGGCAAAATACATTGCTGCGGCTAGCTCCATGTATGAGGCGGTCGCCAATTTGTTAGCGGCAATAACCGGAATCATCGCCGCCGCCGCCGCCGTCTGTGCTGCTGTCTCAACTCCCTGGGCGGTTGCCGTGGCGGTTGTGGCTGCTGCCTCTCCGGTCTTTGCGGCGGCATGGGCGGTTGAGGCGGTCGTTAGCATATCAATAATACCTACTATTGCGCTGATACTCTCATACAGCTGTATAAAGCCGTCCACGATAGCGGTTACTTTCTGCCATGCGTTGCCGTTGCCATCCAAAGCATCGGTTATGCTGTTGATGCTGTCGCCAATACCCTTTATGCCGTCCCAACCAGACTTTACGGTGTCAAAAGAAGAAATAGAAGATTTGCGCCATTGCTCATAGGTGCTAATCATTTCCTCGATGTCCTCGCGCTGTCCCTCCGTTACCGGGTTGCTGGTATCGTTGAGCTGCTTTTGCAGTTCCCGGATTTTGTCGGTTAGTGCATCAAAGCCAATACCTTTAACCTTGATCTTAAACTCTCGGTTTGAAAGTCCGTTAGTCTCGGCTATCTCTTTTTGCATTGATGGTATTTCAATACCCCTTTGCATCGCCTTTCGCTTCGCTTCCAAAGCGTCGATCGTCCTTTGTGTGTTTTGGATTTCGTCGGCACTCTGCTTGCTCTGCTGCTCCTGATAATACCTTACGGCCTCATCTAACTTCTCGATGGTATCAAGTTGGGTAATATCGCCCGGCTTATTCAGAGCCGCCAAACTATCACCCCATGCTTTCTTAATACCCTCAATATCGTTAATGTGCTTTTGTATCTCTGGGCGCTGTTCCTCGGTGGCTTTCTCCAACAACTCATTATAGTACGCCAACTTAATATTAAGCTGCTCATACGTCTTTAATGCGCTGTCGGGTGTATCTATCACCGTGGCATTTTCGATATAGTTCTTTAAAGTTTCCAACTTACTGATTTCTGCATCAATTCCGCTTATAGCTTCTTTGGATGCCGTAGCCCTCAACTTCTGTTGGTACTCTATTTCTTTGTCGATATCCTGTAAGGTCTCCAACTTTGCCGGGCGTTGCATAGCTGCGCCCAATAGCTCGGTTTTGCCTATCAGTTTGTCAATACCTGCTAAATCGTCTTTGTTGGCGGTCTTTCGTAGGGTCTGCAAATAGTCCAATTCCTTTTCAACGTCTTGCAACGTCTTAATTTCGGTTGGTCGCTCGGCGGCTTTCTGGGCTAATTCGATAGCCGCTTTCTTTTTCTCCCATGCTTGGATATTTGCCCTTATCTTTTCTTGCTCGGCGGTGCTCGCCGTGGTGAGCTTCTTTTTGTAGTACTCGATATTAGTACTTAACTGTTCGTAGGTCTTAGGGTCTGCAACTGGCTTGTTTTTCTTGCCTCCGCCGCTCTTATTACCCTTAAACGTATTAAAGCCCAACGATTTATCTAATAACTTTTTACGGTTGTGTAATTCCGTATTATACGCTTTTAGCTTGGCTATTTCCTTGCTATCAGTCGTATTTTTAAGTTTCTTTTCTGTCCTCTCGATTGCGTCCGCTACTTGCTGATAGGTCATTGCACTAACCTTAACGGTCTTGTTGTTATGTCCCATCTTGGCATCAACTGCCGCCATCTGCTTAGAACAATCGGCCATGTGCTTTTGGGCTATGCCTAATTGTCTTTGCAAACTTTGGATTTCCGGTATCAGCCCCCTTGCGCTGTCCTTCAAATCGGCATACTCCTTGGTGTCTTCTGTTGTAACAACTTCGTAGCTGTCACCTCCAGTCGATCGGTTGGTTATTGTCCGCTTGGTGGTTTTCTGTGCGCCTCCGGCTTTCCAAAGGGCACGTCTTTTAGCGTAATTGTCTTCCAACTCTATTTGCCTTTCAGCCAACTTTGTAGCCAACACCTTTGCTTGTGCCTCGTACCCGATTTGCTTAACGTATATCTGACTTTTGCGTGTCAATGTATCGTACCACTCGGATGCTGTCTTATGGCTCCCGAACAAATCACCATATACGGCGTTAAGGTGGTTTACTGCGTCGGTGGTGTCCTTTTTAGCGGTAATGAGGTCGCCCAAAGCCTTAATCTCTTTGTCTAATTCAACCTTAGTACTTGCTGCTGCGCTCTTGTAAGCGTCTTCGGCTTCGCTAAACTCGTTTGTCTTGTCGGTAGCCTCATCGGTCTTATTAACGAAATATTCGATAACAGATGTTACCGCTACGATTGCAGCACCTACCACGGTGGTAATCATCAAGCCTTTAAGGGCAATTTTGAAAGCGGTTGCCGAATAGGCACCACTTTTCAAAGCTGCACTAAAGACACGTGTAAACGCTGCCGATCGGCTTGCATTAAGCCCAAACAAAAGCATTGCCGCACCACCTGCCTTTGAGCGTAACGTTAAAATGGCTTGTTGGATATTCAGGGCTTTAAATGTTTTCACCAAACTGGTAATACTCATAGCGGTTATAGCCAACTGTGATGTAAAACTAAGTATTGGCATCGCTCCTCCAACAAACCCGGCTACTACATCAGTTATTGCGCCTAATTGGTTTTTCAGCATTTGCGTGGTTGCGCTGCCTGTACTACTCATTTCATTGTAGGCGGCGTTGATGGTTCCGGCACTATTTGCCATAGCGTCCACGTTCTCGCTGAACTTCTCGGCTAACTGATTAGTAAGCGGCGTTAAGGCTCGCAAACTCTCGGCACTGCCAAATAACTTAGCATAAACTTGCTGCTCCAATACGCCATTAGCTGCGGCATACTCCTTGACGGATGCGTCCAACTGGGTTAAGAAGTTACGCAAACCTCCGGCGGCTTGGATGGATGCCGCATTAAACTCGATACCCATCTTTTCCGCCATTTCGGTTGCCTCGCTTGACGGCTTAACCAAAGCGGTAAAGATTGCTGCCATCTGTGTTGCAACTTCGTTAGTATTACCGCTAACACCTGTAAGCGTTGCAAAACTTGCCAAAAGTTCATCGACACTTACGCCCAATGTTGAGGCGTTGGCGGTCACTCTTGGTAGGGCCTGGGCTAACTGCTCAAATGATGTTACACCATTCTTCGACGTGAGCTGTATTTTGTCCTGCACGCTTTCGGCCGCGTCCCACGCCAAACCATAGTTTTTGATAACAGTAGATGTTACCTTTACGGTCTCACCCAAATCAGCAATACCGCCCACGGATGCTTTAGCCGACTTGTTAAGGTAATCTATCCAATTGTCTTCGGGCACACCATTACTGATTACCTGATATAAGCCGTTTGCGAGTTCATCACGTGCAATAGGCAAAGTCTTGGATAAATCGGCTACCTGTCCTTTGAGGTTTGCAAAGCCCTCGGCGTTCTTACCTGCCATCGTGTTAGCGGCTTTCATAGCTGCGCCAAAGGCTCTACTATCGGCGGTAATGTCCTGCAAAGTACCATTTAGCTGACTGACGGCGTTAGATACTGCGCCCAAAGCCTGTACGCCCTGGCTCCAGTTTATCAACGACGATTTGAGTTTGTCGGCTTCCACAATAGCGGCGGTCATGGCTTGTTTAAGGCCGTCCGCATTTTGCGAAAGGTCTTTAAAACCCTTACCGTCTCCGTCCAATTTGAACGTTATGGATATAGTACTTTTACCTGCCATAGCATTTAATATTTTTCACCCAATAGGGCGATAATTTGTTTTCTCTTTTCTTCCGCTTCCTCGGCCGTTATGTGCTCGGTCTTCGCTTGCTTCGATTTCCTTCGATTATCCCACGAAAGCGGTAATAGCTTCTGGGGCGTTAGTTTGTTCTTAACGTGCGGCTGAATAGTTATGCACGCCAACATACGCATACGCTCCCAATTATCTTTGTATTGGCTTTGCTCTTGGTCTAAGTACGCTTTGCATACGCTGTTAAATTCATCAGGCGTTAGCCTACAAAAATCATCGTATGAAAGACGTATGCAACCTAAAGCAAAGCCCAATACCTCATTTATTGCAAACTTTTTTTTTCGTCTGCATCGGTCTCGGCATCTTCCTCGTTGGCCTGGCCCATAGCTTTAGCCCATTCGCTCATATCTTCCGGGCTGACACTATCGGCAAAGTCCATCAAAGAAAGTTTGAATTTCTTGCCGTCTGCCTTGGATGCTGAAACGATACAACACCAAAGGAACGTACAAATATCGGTGAAACTTGTAGCGTCGATTTCTGTAACCTCTCGCCCTGTTTCCTGCTTAAATCTAAGCATTGCGCCCATTGTCTGACGGCATGGGAAAACCTCGTTACCGATTTTAATCTCAACCTTTTTCATATATGAACTTAATTAACCGGGTTATGTATTATGCATGACTGTCTGATGAGTCCGTACCGTCCGTAAACGCCGTTTCGTCCAGTGTGTCCGGCTCGCCGTTGTTGTCAAGATTGATAGTATAAGTACTATCGTCCTGTGCCGGGTCGGTACGCTCCAAAGAAGAAATGATAAAGCTACCTGCCAAATATGGCTTTTGGCTGTCACCTCTCTGCATACACTTAATCTTAACTGGTTGTCCCGACTTCCACGCTGCCATCATCTTGCCGTAACTTGCTTCGGTCTCACCATCATAGATAAGGCCCTCGGCTGAAATGGCAATAGACAAACCAGTTACACCCTTTTCTTTCCACATACCATTAGTCTTGGCTTTACTTGCCAATGGCTTAACCGCACGGTCTTTGGTCTCACTATTCATTGTTGCCGTGTGGGTTGTACAGTGCCCGAAAGCATCTTCGCCCAAATAAAGCAACATATTACTACCATTACAATAACTCATATCTTACTAAATTTTAACGTTAAAAACTAATTGCTGCGCGTAGGCATCACTATCGTAGCCCTCCTCGCTATCAGTCAATACACAACTACGCATAACTAAACCGTCCTTTTCGCCTTGCTTTCCGTCCAAAGCTGCCCTTACTGCCTCGGCTAATTCCACACCCTCACCGTATTTCTCGGTATAGCAAATAACCTCGATCGTTACGGTGTCGGCTCCCGGATAACCTGCCTTTGTCGGGTTCTGCTCTATTGATGCACGACGATAAAGTATGTACGGCAAAACCGCCGTGTCCGTAGCAACTGGGAAAACCTTTTTAGTATGCTTCGCTACCTCGTGGTCTCGCAAAAGCATATCACGGATAATGCTACCTGCGCTTAATGATGTTTTATTTGCAGCCATACTTATTTGCAGTCTTAGTTACACTTTCTACTATCTCGTTACGCAAATCTGCCGTTACCTTGTCCCTAACGTCTGTTTGAGTCTTACGCATAAAGCCATATCGTTTCATACGTCCGGTATTGTGGCCCCGGCGTTCCCTGACAAAAACTCTTGTTTTGGTCTTGGTCTTTCGTTGCTCCGTTCCGCTCTCGGCCCATATCAAAACAGGTTTCTTTAGCCCCTGGCGATTGATGTGCATACCTTTTTCGCCCTTTCCAGTTTTTCGGTTGGCTTTCTTCGTGCCGATAGTAACACGAAATCCGGCGGCTTTCTTGAATACGATAGCCCTAATACCTTTTTCCAAATCTCGGTTGCTATGTAATGAGCTGCGCAAATTGTTAATAGCTGTTCGCCTTACTTGGTTCGCCTCTCGCCTGAAAGCACCTTTTAAGGCTCGCTTTCGGTGTTTAACGTCCATTTCGGCAAACAACTTCTGCAACTGCGTATCGTCGTATTGATTCGCCATAACTTGATTACTCGTTTACTCGTTCACAAACTAAAGTGTTCATACCCCTATCAATGTTTGGGACGATGGCAACTACGGTATAAAGATAGCCACCCAACTGCTGCACTCTCCAGTTTTCTTTAACTGGGTGCGCGTCCCTCACATTAAATTCGGTCCGATAATCAGGGAAGTGTTCGCCCACTTCCTCGCTACGGTTTCCGCTCTGCTTCTTCCTCTCTGCCCACACTGTGCGTATAGGCTCGTAGGTTGTCGCTTCCTCACCGTAGTCGTTTGTTGTTGCCGTAGGCTTCAACAACTGCAAACGATATTTCATTTCTCCTGCTCTCATTCCGCTAATTTCCGATAGGGTTTAATTAAGGCTTGTAGCGAATCAGGCACGGCGCGCATCTGCACGCTACTCACACTTTCACGCTGATTGTACCAATGTGCGCCCAACATCATTATAGCGTGTTTTATGG
>OMAA01000359.1_pt1 | contig 20833 bp, 15 predicted proteins | sample 1674191 | NCBI WGS metagenome assembly OMAA01 (sample SAMEA103958152, study PRJEB25191) | human gut metagenome | biome: human-associated habitat [ENVO:00009003]; feature: intestine environment [ENVO:2100002]; material: feces | place: Germany | collected 2013/2015
CCCGCCGCTGACGCTCGTGGCGAGCACCTCGGAGGACGGGGAGCACTTCACCGAGGCGGGGCGTATCGAGATACCGATGGAGACTTCGGCCGATCCCGATGCGCTGAAGAGCTATACGGTGTCGTTCCCCGAGACTTCGGCCCGCTACCTGCGCGTGGAGGCCCGGACGGTGAACCCGATTCCCGAATGGCACGGCGCGCGCGGGAAGAAGGGATTTCTCTTCGTGGATGAAATCTGCGTGAATTAACCATGAGACGGATACTCGGCAGGGGACTCGCCGTCCTGCTTTCGGTGGCGGCGGTCTCCGCTCCGGCGCAGCCGGAGACAATGCGGCCGGAGACGGTCGGGGAGGGAACGCCGGAAGCCGCCCCGCGGGACGTGATTCCCGTTCCCGTCTCCGACGTTCGGCGGGAGGGGACCTTCCGTCCGGGAGAGCCGTTCACCTATGCGGTCCGGGCGCCGCACGGTGACGTTCCGGCGGCGGAACTGGCCGCCTGCCTCGACGGGCTGGGCTGGCGGCAGGCCGGAAAGGGGCGTCCCGATCTCGAAATTGGGATCGACCCCGCGGCGCGCGGCATCGCCTCGGAGGAAGCCTACCGGCTGGAGATCGCGCCGCGCGGGATCGCGGTGTCGGCGCGGACGGCGGCGGGCGCCTTCTATGCCGTGCAGACCCTGTTGCAGCTCATGGACGACGGACGCGCGGAGGAGATCGCCTGCCGCACGATCGAGGATGCGCCGCGTTTCGCCTACCGCGGCTTCATGATCGACGTGAGCCGCCATTTCCGGTCGGTGGAGTTCGTCAAGCGTCAGATCGACGCCATGGCGCTCTTCAAGCTCAACCGCCTGCACATGCACCTGACCGACGGCGCCGGATGGCGCATCGAGATTGACCGTTACCCCCGCCTGACGGAGTTCGCGGCGTGGCGGCCCTACGAGGACTGGCAGAGCTGGTGGGAGGGCGACCGCAGCTACTGCGAGGCGGACGATCCGCGCGCCCGGGGCGGCTTCTATACGAAGGAGGAGATCCGCGAGATCGTGGAGTACGCCCGGCTGCGGCATATCGAGGTGATTCCCGAGATCGAGATGCCGGGGCACAGCGAGGAGGTGCTGGCCGTTTACCCCGAACTTTCGTGCAGCGGCAAACCCTACACGAACTCCGATTTCTGCATCGGCAACGAGCAGACGTTCGAATTCCTTGAGAGCGTGCTCTCCGAAGTGATCGGGCTCTTCCCTTCGGAATATATCCATATCGGCGGCGACGAGGCTTCGAAACAGGGTTGGCGCACCTGCCCCGAATGTGCCGCCCGGATGCGGCGGGAGGGACTGCAGGACGTCGATGAACTGCAAAGCTACCTGGTGCACCGCATCGGGACGTTCCTCGCCGCCAAGGGCCGCCGCCTGCTGGGCTGGGACGAGATTCTCCAGGGCGGGCTCGCGCCCGGCGCCACGGTCATGTCGTGGCGCGGCACCGAGGGCGGGATCGCCGCGGCCAGGGCCGGACACCACGCCGTGATGGCTCCCACGGAATACTGCTACCTCGATTTCTGCCAGGACGACCCCACCCGCGAGCCGGTCGCCGCCGCGGCGTTCCTCACCCTCGCGCAAGCCTATTCCTACGACCCTGCGCCCGATTCGCTGGGTGCGGATGTCGTGCCGATGATCCTCGGCGTGCAGGGCAACCTGTGGTGCGAGCACGTGCCCACAGCCGAACATGCCGAACACATGATCTGGCCGCGCCTGCTGGCGATCGCCGAAGTGGGGTGGAGCGCCCCCGAACGGAAGGACTACGACGACTTCCACGCCCGCGTGCTCGACGCCGTGGCGTGGATGCAGCAGCGCGGATACCACCCCTTCGACCAGAAAAATGCCGTCGGCCCCCGCCCCGAATCGCTCGATACCCTGCATTGCCTTTCGACCGGCAGGCAGGTGGTTTACCGTACGCCTTACAGCCCGAAATACCCGGCTGCGGGCGACGCTTCGCTGACCGACGGGCTGTGCGGCGGGTGGAACTACGGCGACCGCCGCTGGCAGGGGTGGCTCGATACGGATGTCGAACTGGTCGTCGACCTCGGGGAACGCCAGCCTGTGAAACGTATCGCGGCCTGTTTCATGCAGGGTTTCTATGCCGACATCTGGATGCCCCGGGCGGTCGAAATCTCGGTTTCGGACGATGACAGGCACTATACGCCCCTTGCGGCGGTCGAAAACGACATCCCGTTCGAATACAAGCAGGATTGCTACCGCGAGTTCGGCTGGTCGGGTCAAACCGCGGCGCGTTACGTGCGGCTGAAAGCCCTGCACAACGGCCATCCCGGCGGCTGGATTTTCACCGACGAGATTATCGTGGAGTAACCCCGCCGGGGCGGATTTCCGGGATGCTTTCCCGCGATGTGCCTGCCGCTACAATGGGAAAGGGGGGGCGCCAAGTCTTTCCGGCCTCCCGGGAACCGCGTGGCCTGAAATGCCCCGGATGGCAGTGTAAATAAAAAGGGCTGTCAGCGATATGCCTGACAGCCCTTTTCCATGCCGGGTCGATTCTTTGCTATTGATCCCGCCGTCCGTTTCCCGGTTATGTTTCCCGATTGTGTTTTCCTTGTTCGTTTATCCTTGCGCCCGTCCGTGTACCCTTGCGTTCTTGTCCCGGTTTATCTTTGCGCTCGTCCGCGTATCCTTCCGTCTTTGTTCCGGCTTATTCTTGCGCTCATCCTTGTTCCTTTGCGTCCTTGTCCTCCTTTTATCTCTGCAATCCGGCCGTCGCTGCGCGCACGCAACCCCTCCGGTTACTTCTCGCGGAAAATGTTGAGGTGCGCCAGCAGCGGGTTGCGGCGGTCGAGCAGCAGGAACTCCGCCAGCAGCAGCACGAGCGCTGCGATGAGCAGGTATTGGTACTGCTCGTTGAACTCTTCGAAACGCATCATCGACAACTCGGTCTGATCCATTTCGTTGATGCTCTTTACGATCTCGTCGAGGCCGATCGACTGCTTGGTCGAACGCACGTAGGCGCCGCCCGTGATCCCGGCCACCTCGGAGAGCATCTTCTCGTCGAGCTTCGAGACGACCATGTCGCCCTTCTCGTCCTTGATGAACTCCCCGCCGATCTGGATCGGGGCGCCTTCGGGCGTGCCGATGCCGATGGTGTAGATGCGTATGCCCATCTCCGCGGCGCGTTTGGCCACCGCCAGGGCGTCGTCCTCGTGGTTCTCGCCGTCGGTCACCAGGATGATGACCCGGCTGTGTGTCTCTTCCGTTTCGCCCGAAAACGACAGCAGCGCCTGTGACAGCGCCTTGCCGATGGCCGTGCCCTGTACCGACACCAGCGACGGGTCGATGCGCTTGGCGAAGGCCTTCGCCATACGGTAGTCCGACGTGATGGGCAGCTGTACCTTCGGTTCTCCCGCGAAGACGATCAGCCCCACGCGGTCTTGCCTGAGCCCGTCGAAAAGTTTGTTGATGGCATATTTGGTGCGCTCGAGCCGGTTGGGTTCGAAATCCTCGGCCAGCATCGAGTTCGAGACGTCGACCACGAGCATCATCTCCACGCCCTGCGCCTTCTCCTCGCGGAGCTTCGACCCGAACTGCGGGCGTGCCACAGCCAGTATGAGCAGGACGGCGGCCGTGCAGAAAAGGATGAACTTGAGCGCGGTGCGCCCGGTCGAGACCTCGGGCATCAGCTCCTCCAGCACCCCGGGGTTCCCGAAGCGTGCGAGCCTTTTGCGGCGGCGTGCCGCCGCTGCCCAGAAGATCAGTACCAGTGCCGGTATTGCCAGCAGCAGCCAGAGATATTGCGGATTTGCGAATCTGAACATAACGAATGCCTGCCCGGCGTATTGTTTCCCGTTTGCTGTCCCTGTCCGACCCGCCGGGTTTGCATTAGGGCACCTGGGGTGCCTGTCGGACAGCGACATTCCCTCCGCAATTTTCCTTCCGGCAAAGGGAGGGCTTTGCCGGCGTCCGGGGCGTGGTGCCCGTCAGGGTATCCGTTTGAGCACCAGGTTTGCGAACAGGAACTCCGCGAACAGCAGCAGCAGCCCCGCCAGCGCCCATAGGAGGTATTGTTCGTGGTAGGTGACGTGTTCCGTAACCTCCACCTTGCTCTTTTCCAGTTGGTTGATCTGGTCGTAAATGGCTTTCAGCTTGGCTTTGTCCGTGGCGCGGAAATACTCCCCGCCCGTCATCTCGGCGATCGACCGCAGGGTCTTCTCGTCGATTTCGACCTTGGCCATCACCGTGCCGCCCGTGGGCGTGCCGTAGATGTCCACGGCGGGGTAGGGCGCCATGCCCTCGGTGCCGACGCCGATCGTGTAGACGCGGATGCCCTGCGCCTTGGCGATCTCGGCCGCCGTCAGCGGGGCGATCTCGCCGCGGTTGTTCACGCCGTCGGTCAGCAGGATGATTACCTTCGACTTGGCCTCGCTCTCGCGCAGGCGGTTGATCGCCGTCGCCAGGCCGTTGCCGATCGCCGTGCCGTCCTCGATCAGGCCGCTGCGGATGCGCGACAGCAGGGTCTGCAACGTCCCCTGGTCGGTGGTCAGGGGGCTCTGCGTGAAGGCCTCGCCCGCGAATGCCACCAGCCCGATCCGGTCGCCGTAGCGGTCGGCGATGAACGATCCGGCCACCTCCTTGGCCGCCGTGATGCGGTCGGGCCGGAAGTCGCGTGCCAGCATCGAGCCCGAGACGTCGATCGCCAGCATGATGTCGATGCCCTCGGTGTTCGTGTGCGAAAGCCGCTCCACGTCCTGCGGGCGCGCCAGCGCCACGACCAGCAGCGCGAATGCCGCCGCACGCAGCACGAACGGCAGGTGCCGCAGGTAATAACGTATGGTCTTCGGGGCGCGCACGACACCGTCGACCGACGAGATCTGTATCGCCGCCCCGCCCTGCAACGTCCGCCAGACGTAGTAGCCGGCCATCGGTACGAGTGCCGTCAGCAGCCACAGATAGTATGGTGATGCGAAATGCATAGTCCTTGTGTTTTACCAGTTTTTCGTTCCCCGGACGACGACGCCCTGTTTCTCCTTCAGCTTGTCCTGCGTGCGGTCTTCCTGGGCCTGGATGGCATCGAGCATCTGTTCCTGCTCCTGCGGGGAGATACCCGCCGGAACGGGCTGCTGCTGCCCCTCCTGGTCGCCTTCGCCCTCCTTGTCCGGCTGCGAAGGATACTGCTGCCGGTCGCCCTGCTGCTCCTGGTCGCCGCCCTGCTGCTCCTGGTCATCGCCCTTTTGGCCCTTGTCGTCCTGCTGCTGGTCGCCGTCCTGTTTGTCCTGTCCGTTGCCCTGTTGCTGCTGATCCTGGTTCTGGTCTTTGTCCTGGTTCTTGTCGTCGCCGCCACCGCCGCCGTCCTCGTTGTCGTCTATCAGGCGCTTGGTGTAGGCGTAGTTGTACTTGGCCTGCTGGTCGGCAGGGTTCAGCCGCAGCGACTGTTTGTAGCTTTCGAGCGCCTCCTTGTATTTCTGCTGCTTGAACTGGGCGTTGCCCAGGTTGTAGAACGCTTCGGCACGCTCCCCATCCGTACGCAGCGAGTCGGCCGCGGCCCTGCGCATCGTCTGCTCGGCCTTGTCGAACCGCTCGGCCTTGTAGAGGGCGTTGCCGAGGTTGTAAGTCGCCTCGAACGATTCCGGTGCGGCCTCCAGCGCCCGCTCGTAACGTTCGATGCTCTTCTCGTAGTTGCCCTTGTTGTATTGCCGGTTGCCGCGCCGCACCTCGCTGCGTTCGGGCATGTTCTGCGCCGAAGCCCCGAGTGCGGCCAGGAGGAATACCACTGTGTATATGAGTTTATACATCTGTCACGCATTTTAGTTTTTCACCGGCTCCTGCCCTTCGGTCTCCTCCTCCGCCTCGGCGACCTTGGTCTCCTCGACGAAATAGTAGGCTTTCAGGTAGTCGGCCTCGTTCTGCTCCGCATCGGGCGTCGCCTTGGCGAACTTCACCAGGTCGGCGTCGCGCAGGATCGCCGTCAGATCCATCCGGGCCTTGTCGGGCAGTTCCTCCGCGCGCATCGCCTCTATGATCTCATCCGAGGTCATCTCCATGGCGCCGAAGCCCCACCGTGCCGCGACGTAGGTGCGCAGGATGTCCGTCAGTGCCGAATAATATTGCTTGTGCTTGTTGTTCTGCCACAGCTTCTGGTGGTGCAGTGCCTCCAGCGCCTTGATCGCCACGACGTGCGGCGGCTGGGGCGGCGAAGGCCTGAACAGGTCGCCGAGGCGTTTGCCGCGGCTCTCCAGGTAACGTTTCAACGCATAGGCCGCCGCCAGCAGCAATACGAGTGCGAGCGCGCCCCATTGGGCGTAACCGCTGACCTCCCCGAAGCGGAACGGCAGGTTCCACTGGGGCTTCACGTCGTAGATCGACTGCGACGTCGAGTCGATCTGGAAGGTCGCCACCTCCAGGTAGAGCGAGTCGCGCGCCCAAAGCGTGTCGACGATGTTCTTGTCGGCATAGAGCACGGCCGGGCGGCCGAGATTCCACTTGCCCTCCTCGAACGCCGCCAGCGTGTAGCGCTTGCGGAGTTTGAGGTGGCGGCCGTCGCGTTCGAGCGTGTCGATCGGATACTCCTTGTGGAGTTCGATGGGGTTCCCCGGCTTGTCCTCGAATTCGGGGAACTGCACCACCTGCACCAGGTCTTTCTCGACGTCGACCACCAGGTCGAAACGGTCGCCGATCATGACGCTGTCGGGCTGGATGTGCGCCGTGACCTGCGGCACGTCGGACTGGGCCCGCGCCGCTGCGCCCGCGAGGAGCAGCGCTATTGCAAAAAGTCGTTTCATCGCTGTTTGAACAGTTTTATCAGTTCCGCCACATAGTCGCCCTCGGTCGAGACCATCGCCGTGTCGATGCGGTTGTGCTTGAGCGTCGATTCGATCTGTGCGCTGCGCTGCCGCCATTTTTCGGCGTAATGCTCCCTCACGGCGCGCGACGAGGTGTCGACCCAGACCTTACGTCCGCTCTCGGCGTCTTTTAGCTCGACGATGCCCACGTCCGGCAACTCCGTTTCACGCGGGTCGTAGACGCGTATGCCCACCAGGTCGTGCTTGCCGCCGGCGATCTTCAGCGCGTCGTCCAGCGCCGCCCTGTCCTTCGAGGAGTCCATGAAATCCGAGAGGATGAAGGTCGTGCAGCGTTTCTTGTTGACGTTGGTCAGGAAACGCACCGGCTCCGAGAGTTTCGTGCCCGCGGATTCGGGGCGGAAGCCGATGAGCTCGCGGATAATCATGAGGATGTGGCTGCGCCCCTTCTTCGGGGGGATGAACTTCTCTACCTTGTCCGAGAAGAAGATGCAGCCCACTTTGTCGTTGTTCTGTGCGGCGGAAAAAGCCAGCACGGCGGCGATCTCGGTGATGATGTTCTTCTTCAGGCGTTCGGTCGTGCCGAACATGCGTGATGCCGAGACGTCGACCAGGAGCATCATCGTCAGCTCGCGTTCCTCCTCGTAGATCTTGATGTGGGGTTTGCGCGAGCGCGCCGTCACGTTCCAGTCTATATCGCGCACGTCGTCGCCCGCACGGTACTCCCTGACTTCGGAAAACGACATGCCCCGTCCGCGGAAAGCCGTATGGTACTTTCCGGCGAAGATCTCGTTCGAAAGACCCCGGGTCTTGATCTCGATCTTCCGGACGCGTTTCAGAATATCGTTCTCGGTCTGCTGCATCGTTAGGGTACGATTACGTTGTTGAGGATGTCGGTGATGATCTCTTCCGAGGTGATGTTTTCGGCCTCGGCCTCGTACGTCAGGCCTATGCGGTGGCGCAGCACGTCATGGCAGACGGCGCGCACGTCCTCGGGGATGACATAGCCGCGGCGGCGGATGAAGGCGTAGGCGCGTGCGGCCTTCGCCAGCGAGATCGACGCACGGGGCGAACCTCCGTATGCGATCAGGTTCTGCAGTTTCTGCAGGTTGTATTCCGCCGGCTCGCGCGTGGCGAAGATGATGTCGATGATGTATTTCTCGATCTTCTCGTCCATGTAGACGTCCTCCACGACCTTGCGGGCCTTGATGATGTCCTCGGGCGAGATGACCTTGTTGACCTGAGGCATGCCAGCGCCCGAGAGGTTCATGCGCACGATGTCGCGCTCCTCCTGCTTCTTGGGGTAGGAGATCTTGGCCTTGAGCATGAATCGGTCGACCTGCGCCTCGGGCAGCGGGTAGGTACCCTCCTGCTCCAGGGGGTTCTGCGTGGCCAGCACCAGGAACGGCTGCGGCAGTGGGTAGGTCTGGTCGCCGATGGTCACCTGCCGCTCCTGCATGGCTTCGAGCAGTGCCGACTGCACCTTGGCCGGGGAGCGGTTGATCTCGTCCGCCAGCACGAAGTTGGCGAACACGGGGCCTTTCTTGACCACGAACTCCTCGTTCTTCTGCGAGTAGATCAGCGTACCGATCAGGTCGGCCGGCAGCAGGTCGGGGGTGAACTGTATACGCGAGAATCCGGCATCCACGGCTTTTGCCAGCGTGGTGATGGCCAGCGTCTTGGCCAGTCCGGGCACGCCTTCCAGCAGGATGTGTCCGTTCGACAGCAGCCCGATCAGCAGCGTGTCGACCAGATGGCTCTGCCCCACGATGACCTTGCCCATTTCCGTGCGGAGCGTATCGACGAATACCGATTCGCGTTCGATCCGCTCGTTGAGTTCTTTGATGTTGATGACTTCGCTCATTGTTTTATTATATGTTGAATTTCATGCTTCATACCCTGCGCCGGGCACTCTTGCCCGCAGCCTCCGCCTCCGCCCGGCGCAAACGTTGCCGTATTGTCGTCGGATACGCAAGACTCGATTTATTATTGGGAACGATTCCCGAATGAAATTATTGCAAAATTAATAAAATTACGGATAAAATGTTTTGAATAGCCCCTTTTTTGCTATCTTGTAATCACTTACCCCTTGAATCCCATGCTATGCGAAAACTGTATTATTTAGCCTGCAGTATTGTCTTATCCGGCCTTACCGCCTGTGAAGTGCCTCCGCTGGCGGATGGAAGCTCTGCTGAAACTGCTGAAGGCGTTGCGACGGCTCCGATCTCGCACACGATTCCCGCGGCGAAGGCGCTGGAACATCTTGCCGGGGCACTGGTTGCCCTTGACGGGCCGACCCGTTCTCCGGGTGAATCGAGAACCGTGCAACGCGTTACGGCGGTTACGTGGGACGATCTGAGGGCGTCTGCGACCCGCAGCGGAGAATGTTCTGCCGACTCGCTTGTTTATTTAGTCGAGTTCGAAGATGGAAAAGGCAGTGCCATTCTGGCTGCGGACGACCGGCTCGAACCTGTTATCGTGATCTACGATACGTATAAAATGAAGAAGGAAGATTTGCGGGAACCGCCGGTCGATCCGGATGCTTGGCGGACACTTGAAAATCTTTATTGCGAAGAGGATGACGACTATTATCTGGGGGCAAGCGAACTCCCGGAGCTACCTGTCGAAAATACGCTTTTGGAACATCAACTCATCTACGATTATATCAATAAGGAAGTAGAAGATACGGGCGGTGCTGTTTATACGGTTGAGAGCGGTTGGAATCTGAGCCGATCCGTGAGTCCCATGCTGACGACTCAATGGCATCAGGGAGCCCCGTTTAAACTACGTTTTCCGATTAGTACTTCGTGGACTATCTGGGCTCCGCCCGGATGTGTCACGATCGCCGTGGCCCAGATTATGAACTATCACCAATTTCCGCGCAATTATTGTGATTGGTCGCTGGTAAATCAATATAATCCTAAAAAACTCCTTGAGGAAAATGACCAGGATGTGCTGGACGAAGTCGCGTTGTTGTCTAAAAAGGTGGCTGGCGGTTGTCGCGTGGAATGTAATTTTTTTGGCTCTGGGGAAACTTTTTCCACGCCGGCCAAAGCCAAGCGTTTTCTTCGCGATATGGGCTATACCGGGATCGAGAAACATCTCGGATATGACGCGGACGTGATTAAGACAACACTGAATAAAGGTTGTCCTGTCTTTATCGGGGCTTTGGCTTCCAGCAATCATGGTCACGCATGGGTGATAGACGGATATCTGAATTACGAAAACATCATCAAAACCTACAACGGCCCTGCCACTTTGTTGGAAACAAAAACAGTGAATAAACTATTCGTACACTGTAATTGGGGCTGGCAGAGTACTCGTAAGAATGGATATTATGCCAGTAAGGTTTTTGATACCCGAAACGGGCCTGCGGATTTGAGCGGATATCCGGTGGCGACTCGTGGGATCGATACTAAAAATTACACATGGTGGTTCCGGATCGTTACTTATAACAAACCCCGATAGTTATGAAAAAACTGATTATATTGTGGGGTGCCGTATTGGCCTCCCTATTGTTTTGCGGATGTCCTCCGGGCTCTGCGCCTTACGAGGATTTTTACTCCCGGTCGTTCGTCTTGCTATATTGTCAGGTAAGCGATATCTCGATCGAACGTCGGTATTATCCCGAAGACGATCCCGATTACAACCTCGGCTATTTTATCTGGTTCGTTGCTGATAAACTTTATCAGGCAAACAGGAACGGTGAAGAAAAACAGGTCTACGATGCGCTTTGCGAAAAGTACAATGATGTGACCTACAACCGTAAGGTACGATACTCCTATGGCGAATACAATCGCCCGAGATGTTCCTGCTTTTTTACGGACTTGGAGATATGGAGCACTGCCGACTGGGATGCCGGTCATCCGGCGGGAACGCCGCTCGATGACATCGTGCGTTTCGAAAGCGATACCCCCTGGCCCTATATCCGGAGCGGTTATACGCAGCGGTATTCCGACAAGAAAAGGGGCGAGTACTATCCGGTTCACTGTTTGGTTTCGGAACTTACGGCGGACGACATGACCCTGTTGCCGGATTACTTTTTTATCCTGTTTACCTCGCGTCCCGCCCTCGACCTGCAACATACCATCCGTGTCCGGTTGACCGACGATGCCGGGAATGTGTACGAGGCTGGCATCGACGTGGATTTCAGCCTGTGACCCGAACCATCCGTGCGGAAACGGGTATTTCTGTCCCTGTCGTTGGCTGTGTTTTCGGATGTCCCGACAGTATTGCAGCCGGCCGGCAGTCCGCTTTGGATTGCTGTGCCCCGAATCGGCGTGCGGGGCTTTTTCGGTAAATTTTATTCCGAAATCGGCAGGGCTCTGCCGAAGGGCTTGCGAAAAAGTATTAACTTTGCAGCCATGGAACCCAAAGAATCTCCGATACTGCAAGGCCTGAACCCCGCACAGCGCGATGCCGTGGTCAATTACGACTCCCCGTCGCTCATCATCGCCGGCGCCGGTTCGGGCAAAACGCGCGTGCTGACCTCGCGCATCGCCTATATGATCGAGCAGGGCGTGGCGCCCTTCAACATTCTGGCGCTCACCTTCACCAACAAGGCCGCCCAGCAGATGCGCGAGCGCATCGCACAGATGATCCCCGATAACCGCAGCCGCTATATCCGCATGGGTACGTTCCACTCGGTCTTTTCGCGCATCCTGCGCGAGAATGCCGAAAAGATCGGTTTCCCCGAGTCGTTTACGATCTACGAGCCCTCGGACTGCAAGAACCTCATCAAGACCATCGTCCGCGAACTGAACCTTCCCGACGAGAAATACAAGCCCAACCTCATCGCCTCGCGTATCTCCTACGCCAAGAACTGCCTGGTGACGCCCGGCGCCTACCTCGCCAACTCGGTCTATGCCGCCGAAGACCGGCAGGCGCAGATCCCCGAGTTCGGCAATGTCTACAATATCTACTGCCAGCGCTGCAAGCGCAACGGTGCGATGGACTTCGACGACCTGCTTTTGCAGACCAACATCCTGCTGCGCGACGCCCCGGACGTGCTGGCGCGCTACCAGGAGCTGTTCAAATACATCCTGGTGGACGAGTACCAGGACACCAACTACGCCCAGTACGTCATCATCCGCCGCCTGTCGCAGCTCCACTCCAAGGTCTGCGTGGTGGGCGACGACGCACAGTCGATCTACTCGTTCCGCGGTGCCAAGATCGAGAACATCCTCTCCTTCCAGAAGGATTTTCCCGCGGCCAAGGTCTTCAAGCTCGAGCAGAACTACCGCTCGACCCGCACGATCGTCGATGCGGCCAACTCGGTCATCGTCCGCAACTCCAGGCGCATGGAGAAACACTGTTTCTCGGCCGGCGACGTGGGTGAACCGATCCGCATTCTCAAGGCCTATACCGACCGCGAGGAGGCCGAAATGGTGGTCTCCGATCTGCGCGACAAAGTTCGCTCGACGGGCGACGACTGGTCGGAAGCGGTGATCCTCTACCGCACCAACAACCAGTCGGCCGTGCTGGAGGACAACCTCCGCCGCCGCGGCATTCCCTACCGCATCTACAAGGGCAGTTCGTTCTACGACCACAAGGAGGTCAAGGACATGCTGGCCTATATCCGGCTGGTGATCAACCCGCGCGACGACGAGGCGTTCAAACGCATCGTCAACTACCCGACGCGCGGCATCGGCGACACGACCGTGCAGCGCATCGCGCAGCTGGCCGCTGAGCGGGGCGTCTCGATGTGGGAGGCGGTCGACGCGCTGGTCGCCGAACCGGCCGCCGACCCCGTGCAGAAGACCATCGCCCGCAAGGTGGCGGACTTCGTGGCGATGATCCGCTCGCTGTCGCTCGCCCGCAACGAGAAGGGGCTTTACGACTTCGGGCTCGAGATCGCCACCCGCTCGGGTATCCTCGCGGCCTACCGTGCCGAGAATACCCCCGAGGCGACCTCGGCATTGGACAATATCGAGGAGTTGCTGAACTCGATGCAGGAGTTCAAGGAGCGGTGCGACGCCGAAATCCGCAACGGGGAGCGTCCGCAGGACGAAGAGGCGACCATCGAGGAGTGGCTGCAGAACGTCATGCTGGTGACCGACATGGACAAGGACGACCCCGAAGACCGCAACAAGGTGACACTGATGACCGTCCACTCGGCCAAGGGGCTGGAATACAAATACGTGTATATCGTCGGGCTGGAGGAAAACCTCTTCCCCTCGCAGCGGGCCGCCGAGTCGCCCGACGGCATGGAGGAGGAGCGGCGCCTGTTCTACGTGGCGCTTACCCGTGCCAAGGTCGAGGCGACGATCTCCTACGCCGAGATGCGTTTCAAGTGGGGCAACATGGAGTTCTCGCGCCCGAGTTGCTTCCTGCGCGAGATCGACCCGAAATATGTCAGGGCCGACTTCGGTACCGGCACCGACGACGACCGCCCGCACCGCTCGCCCGACGGATCCGCACCTTCGGCCATCGACGAACTGCGCCGCCGCTTCGACTACCGTTTCCAGCAGAAACAGCAGGCTGCGGGCGGGAACAATGGCGGCGGCCGGCCGGGCAGCAACCCCGGCCGCGGCAATTTCGGCGGCCGCCCCTCCGACGGCGAATCCGGCCCCGCAAGGCGTTTCGCCCGGGCTGCGGCACCCCGCGACGCCCGCCCGCAGGGGCGTCCCGACCCGGCGCTCGTCCAGGCCCCGCGCCCCTCGACCGACGGCATGCGCCGCATCGGTGTGCGGCAGGCGGCCGACGGCGGCGTACCCCTCGGCGATACGATGCCCGTCAGCGGCGATTATACCGTGGGACAGCGCGTCGAGCACCCCAAATTCGGCGTGGGTATCGTGCAGCGCATCGAGACCCTCGCCACCGACCACAAGCTGGTCGTGGCCTTCGACGGCGCGGGCGAAAAGACCCTGCTGGCCAAATTCGCCAAACTGACCAAACTATAACAGCGATGGCGACCCCCCCCCTTGTGTCGGTCTGCATGACCACCTACAACCACGAAGCTTACCTTGCCCAGGCCATCGAGAGCGTGCTGGCGCAGCAGACCTCGTTCGGGGTCGAGCTGGTGCTGGGCGACGATTGCAGTACGGACTCCACGGCCGCTATTTGCCGCGAATACGCGGCGAAATACCCCGGCCGCGTGCGTTTCGTCACGGGCCAGCGCAACGTGGGCTGGCGTGCCAACTACCGCCGCACGTTCGAGGCCTGCCGCGGGAAATACGTGGCCTACTGCGACGGCGACGACTGGTGGAGCGACCCCCGCAAGTTGCAGATGCAGGCCGACCTGCTGGAGTCCGACCCCTCGTGCGGGATGTGCTATACGCGCGCCAGCAACTATTACCAGAACACCGGCCTCACCGAACCCGATCACGAGGAGCACTTTACCGACTTCGACCACCTGCTTTGCCGGCTCACCATCGCCAACTGCGCCACGCTGGCGCGCCGCGACCTCATCGCCCGCTACTATGCCGAGGTGCGCCCCGACGAGCACCCCGAATGGCTTACCGACGACGCCCCGATGTGGCTCTGGTTCGCGGCCTGCAGCCGTGTGCGCTACCTCCCGGCCATCACGGCGGTGCACCGCCGCCTGCCGCAGAGCGTGAGCCATAGCACGGAATATCCCCGCCGGATCGCCTTCTGCGACTCCCTGATGGACATAAGCCTGTGGTTCGATGCCCGTTACGGTGCACGCCGCAACCGGTTCCGCATCCTGCGGCGGCGCAGTTCGGTCGCGTTGTGGGTACTCTCCTGGAACGGTTCCGTCGGCGAATACCTCGCCCGGTGGCGCCGCGACGTGGCTGCCTGTCCGCGCCTGCTGTTCTGCCCCGAAGGCTGCGGGCTCCTCGTGAAGAAGATTTTGTTCCGACGTAAAAAACAACGACTATGACTACCAAAGAGCGTTACGACGGCGTTATCGCCTGGTTCTCGGAGCACATGCCCGTGGCCGAGAGCGAATTGCACTATACGGATCCCTACCAGTTGCTCGTGGCCGTGATCCTTTCGGCGCAGTGTACCGACAAGCGGGTCAACATGACTACGCCCGCCCTGTTCGAGCGCTTCCCCACGCCGTTCGAAATGGCGAAGGCCACGGCCGAGGAGATTTACCCCTATATCCGGAGCATCTCCTACCCGAACAACAAGGCCCGCAACCTCGCGGGCATGGCGCGTATGCTGTGCGAAGAGTTCGGGGGCGAGGTGCCGAGCGACCTGCAGCAGATGCAGCGCCTGCCGGGCGTGGGGCGCAAGACGGCCAACGTGCTGGGTGCCGTGCTGTGGCAGAAGGAGGTGATGCCGGTGGACACGCATGTCTTCCGTGTCTCGAACCGTATCGGGCTGACGACCAATTCGAAAACTCCGTTGCAGACCGAGCTGACGCTCGAAAAGAACATCCCTTCGCACCTGTTGCCGGTGGCTCACCACTGGCTGATCCTCCACGGACGTTACGTCTGCATGGCGCGCAGCCCCAAGTGCGGCGAATGCGGGATCGCCGCCTGGTGCCGCAAATACGCCGCCGACCACCGGACGAAAGGGTAGGTGCCCCCCCCCGACGTTTTGGGGCGTTTGCCCGGGGAGGCTTTGCCGGGACGGTTCGTTCCCCGATCGACACCCCCGCCCGATCGACAGCCCCCTCCCGGTACGGCCCGCCTCCTGCGCGGGGCATGATCCGGCCGCCGGGGACACCCTGAACACAAAAAAAACAGATCAACCCAATCCAAACCTCAGACCTATGACCAAGATCGTCCTGAAATTCCTGTTGTTGCTGTTCGTGCCCTTTTTTGCGCAGGCGCGTGACACCGATTCGCTGCGGGTGCTGTGGGTCGGCAACAGCTATACCTATTACAACGACATGCCGTCCACCGTCCGGCAGATCGCCGCGACGCAGAAGGTGAAACTCTCCTGTACGCGCTTCCTCAAGGGCGGCGAGCGCCTTTCCGGCCACCTGAAAAACCAGAAGCTGCTCGACGCCATCGCCGCGGGCGGCTGGGATTACGTCATCCTCCAGGAGCAGAGTTCCGCGCCGGCCATGCCGACCCGGCAGGTCGCGCGGGAAGTCTACCCTGCGGCGCGTACGCTCGACAGCCTGGTGCACGTCGCGTCGCCCGATGCCCGTGTGATCTTCTACATGACGTGGGGGCATAAGAACGGCAACCGCTTCCCGATTCCGGAGTACCCGCCCGCCAACAGCTACGGCACCATGCAGGAACGGCTGATTACCAGCTACCTCGAAATGGCCTACGACAACGACGCGTGGTGTGCCCCCGTGGGCATGGCATGGCGCCGGGTGCGTGCCGAAAGGCCCGATTACGTGCTCTATGCGCAGGATTGTTTCCACCCCGGGCCGCTGGGCAGCTACCTGGCCGCGAACGTGATTTTCACCACGATCTACGGCAAGCCCTACCAGACCGCCTGCACGCTGGACTTCCCGGCCGAACAGGCCGAATACATCCAGCGTGTGGCGCAGCAGACCGTGCTGGAAAACCTCACGCTGCTGAATATAAAAAGGTAATCGGATTTGTACGGATTCATGCCCGCGCTTCGACAAGCGCGGGTTTTTTCGGATCTTGGACGCCCGCCGGCCTTGCCGCAGGCCGTTCCGCCGGACAGGATGCCTGCTCTCACCGCTCGCTCAGCTCCAGCCAGCGCATCGTCTTTTCGTCGATCGACGCGATCAGCTCCGCTATGCGCCGTGACTGCGCCGTGAGCTCCTCCACCGGGAGCGTCCCCGACGAGAGCGACGCCTCGAGTGCCGCTTTCTCGGCCTCGAGCGCCGGGATTTCCGTTTCGAGCGCTTCCAGCTCCCTCTTTTCGTTGAACGAGAGCTTGCGCGGCACAGCCTCCGCCGCCTGTGTTTTCGCCGCCTGCGGTTTGGGGCGGGCCTGTGCGGCTTCGGCGCGGCGTGCCGCTTCGTATTCGCGCTTCCAGGCCACGTATTCCGAGTAGGTTCCCGCAAAATCCCTGATCTCGCCCCCGCCGCAGAAAACCAGCAGGTGGTCGGCGACCTTGTCCACGAAATAACGGTCGTGCGACACCACGATCACGCAGCCTCTGAACGCTTGCAGGTACTCTTCCAGGATGCCCAGCGTTACGATGTCCAGGTCGTTCGTCGGCTCGTCCAGCACCAGGAAATTGGGGCTCTGCATCAGCACCGTGCAGAGGTATAACCTCCGCCGCTCGCCGCCGCTCAGGCGTGCCACGTAATTGTATTGCGTTTCCGGTGTGAAGAGGAAATGCTGCAGCAGCTGCGAGGCGCTCATCCGCCGCCCGTCGCCCAGTTCGACCTGTTCGGCGATCGCCGTCACCACGTCGATCACCCTCATCGAGTCGTCGAACTCTAGCCCCTGCTGGCTGTAATAGCCGAAGCGAACGGTTTCGCCTATGTCGATCACACCGCTGTCGGGTCGTTCGATGCCCGTCAGCAATTTGAGAAACGTCGACTTGCCGCAACCGTTGTCGCCCACGATCCCCAGCTTTTCGTAGCGGGTGAAGTTGTAGTTGAACTTGTCGAGGATCACCACGTCGCCGAAGCGCTTGCTCACGTCGCGGGCCTCGAATATCTTGGTGCCGATCCGCGACGCCCCGACGTCGAGCCGCACCTCGCCGCTGCGGCGCGTCGTTTTGAGCCGCGATTCGAGATCGCGGAACGCGTCGATGCGCGACCGCGCCTTGGTCGCCCGCGCCTGCGGCTGGCGGCGCATCCACTCCAGTTCGCGGCGGTAGAGGTTCATGTCGCTCGCCCGCTGTTTCGCGCTCCTGTTTCTTTTCCAGGTAATAGGAGTAGTTGCCCGCATAGTGGTAGATCCGGCGGTTTTCCATTTCGAGGATGTCGCTGCACACGCTGTCGAGGAAATACCGGTCGTGGGTCACCATCAGCAGCGCGGCGCTGCTCGCCGCGAGGTACTCTTCGAGCCACTCGGTCATGTCGGTGTCGAGGTGGTTGGTCGGCTCGTCGAGGATCAGCAGGTCGGATTCGCTGATCAGCACGTTGGCCAGCGCCACGCGCTTGAGCTGCCCGCCCGAGAGGGTCTCCACTTTTTGCCCGAAGTCGCGGATCCTGAGCCGTGAAAGGATCCGCTTGGCGCGCTGCTCGTAATCCCACGCTTCGAGGGCATCCATCCGCGCCATTGCCTCCTGCAACCCTTCGCCCGACGCATCACCGATCGCCCGCTCATACTCCGCGATGGCCTTCAGGGCGGGGCTCTCCGAGTGGAAGCAGGCTTCCAGTACGGTCATTCCCGCCGGGTATGCGGGGCTTTGTTCCAGGTAGGCGATCCTCAGGCCGCGGCGCGGCACGACGCTGCCCGCGTCGTGGCTTTCCTTCCCCGCGATGATGTTCAGCAGCGTGGTCTTACCGGTGCCGTTCTTCGCCACGAGGGCCACGCGCCGGCCCTCCTCGATCGTGAACGAGATATTTTCGAAGAGCACCTGCTCGCCGTACGATTTGGTGAGGTTTTCCACCTGGAGACAAGAAGCCATAACGTGTGATTTAGATTTGCAAAGCTACGCAAAATTCCCGAACCGTGCCAATCGCCGTCCCGGAAAGGGGCTCCGGCCCCCGGAAAACGGGCTGCCCCTCCCCGAAAAAAGGACGGCGCACGACGGTCATATCCCCTCGTGCGCCGTTTCTCGTTGCCGGACTTCCCCCGGAAACGTTGTGCCGTTCCGGTTTTTCACCCCTCCCGGCGTCATGCTTTCCGGGCGGTTCCCTTCTTCCGTCAACCTCCCTTCTTCCGGGTTGCGGGTTCCCGTCACGGTGCTTTCCCCGGCACCGGATCCCTCCCCGCGGCATCCGCTTTCCCGGACACCCGTTTCCAGACACTATCTTTTCCCCGCCCTGCCTTTCGGGCGCACTACCAGTTCTTGCGCAGGTCGCGCGTCAGGGGGAACTCGGTGATGCGCAGCGTCGTGCAGCCGTAGGGGATCAGCGTGATCTCTTCGGCGGGATTGGCGCTCTCGTTGGTGCTGTACGGCTGGGGGCCGGCGCTCTCCTGGTAGAGCACCCATTCGTCGAGTCTGCGCCCGCGCGCCCTGATCTCCACCGGGGCGTTTTCCAGCGTCCACGGATAGGCGTCGCCGATGTCGCGCCGCTCGACCCTGAATGCCTCCGCAATGCGTTCGGGGCGGACGTCCTCCTCGAAGAGCGTGTAGTTCCACGGGGTCGTAGGCCGCACCTCGTAATACCACGGGCCGTAGATCTGTTTGCCGGGGTTTTTGACCTTCGACCACTGCTCGCCGATGCGCAGCGAGTAGACCAGCGGCCCGCGCTCGACGACGGCCGAGCGTTCGTACCAGCGGCTGACGGCGACCTCCATCGGCAGGCGGAGCGTCACCACGTCGCCCGTGCGCCACGTGCGCCGCACCTCCGCCACGGAACCTTTCCCGGGCGACGCCACGGCCTGGCCGTTCACCGCCACGGTCGCCCCTTCGCACCAGCCGGGGATGCGCAGGCGGAGCGGGAACTCGGCTGTTTTCACCTTGCGCCCGTCGATCTTTATCTCGAAGCGTATCTGCTCGTCGAAGGGGTATTGCGTCCGCTCGGCGATCGTCACCCGTGCGCCGCCGGCCACTTCGGCCGTGACGTTGCAGGGCGAGTAGACCATCGCGGCCAGCCCGCCGTCGTGGGTGGCATACCACAGGTTTTGCGTGAACTTGGGCCATCCCTGGTGCATGTTCGACGTGCAGCAGGCATAGCCCGTCAGCAGGCCGTAGAGGATGTCCGTGCCGTCGTGGCTCTGCTCGAAATTGCGGCGGTGGTCGGTAATCATCACCTGGTTGACCTGCTGGTAGTACTGGCGGGCGTCATAGGCGTCCGTGGCCTGCGTGGGCAGGGCGTTGAACGCCACGCGCTCCAGATGGTCGGCGAACTGCACGTCGCCCGTGATTTCGGCCATCTCCTCCAGCGAGTACATCATCTCCACGACCGTGCAAAGCTCCGAACCCTGCGTCGGGGCGGCGCCGTGCAGCGCTTCGTCGCCCCCGTACAACCCCGTCGGCAGGCCGATGTAGCGGCGTATGTCCGCGAAGCCTTTCTTCACGGCCGCCACATGCGCCGGGTCGTTGCTGCGCTGGTAGTAGACCACCGGCTCCTTGATCCCCTGCGCGAGGTTCACGCAGTGCAGCGAGAAGGGCGTCGGGATCACCTCCCCGCCGGCGAGAATGCCCGTCCAGTCGAACGTCTGCCGGTGGATCAGGTCGCCCAGCTCCAGCAGGAATTCGTCGCCCGTGATGTTGTAAAGCCAGTAGACGATGCCCAGGTTGTCGCCGCCGCGCTGTTCGCCCCAGAAAGTCCAGTGCCCCAGCGGGGTCTTCGGAAGCTCGCGCAGCTGGTAACGGAAATAGGCGCTCATCAGTTCGATGACGCGCTCGTCGCCCGTCGCCGAGTAGTATTGTTGCAGCACCTTGAGCATGACCATCTTGGGCCACCAGTCGCGGGCGTTGTCGCGCTGTATGGCCGGGCTTTCGAACGGACGGTCTTCCGCCGGGCCGAAATAGCCGTCGGGCTGCCGGCTGCCGAGCGCCCACTCGACCCAGGGGCGGGTCTTTTCGATCAGCTGCCTGTCGCCGAGGATATAGGCCAGCGGCAGCAGCCCGTCGATCCAGTAGGGGCCGCGTTCCCAGACGTCGCCGTCGCCGCCCAGCCAGCCGTTGCGCGGGCCCATCACCTCGGGGTAGACCGAATCGAGGTGCCCCGTCAGCCCGTCGGCCTGACGCTGCAACTGGTCGCGGAGCCACCCTTCGGCGCGGATGGCGCCCAGCGGAAGTTTCACGAAGGGCTTTTCGCGCAGCGGGGCGCGGTTGTTGGCATAGGGTGCCGCGGCCGTCGCGGCGGTCGTTGCCAGGAGCAGGCCTGCCAGCAGCAGGCTTGCCAGGAGCAGGTGGATAAGTTTTTTCATACGTACGGTTTTGGTTAGCCGGGACAAAATTAACGAAATTCCCGGCTGCGGGGTGTATGCAAACGTGCAAATTCAGTATGCATCGGCGGGCGCGGTTTGTTATCTCCCTCTTTTTTGCTACCTTTGCCCAGTATCACCAATGTGAAGCAAGGCTGAAATGGAGCTATCGAAAGAGCGTATCGAATCCCTCAGGGAACTTCT
>OMAA01000363.1_pt1 | contig 20701 bp, 19 predicted proteins | sample 1674191 | NCBI WGS metagenome assembly OMAA01 (sample SAMEA103958152, study PRJEB25191) | human gut metagenome | biome: human-associated habitat [ENVO:00009003]; feature: intestine environment [ENVO:2100002]; material: feces | place: Germany | collected 2013/2015
TGCTATTTAACAGCTATTTGATGTATGTCAACCATTTTAACACATTTCTTATGTCTGAAGCCTGTTTGGGAGCTTATACCTTATTATATATGCATCTTCATTATATATGCATCTTCGCTCATGAACACGGCGATGGTCTTGAGGCGCAGATAGTCTTCCGATAGGTAGATGAGTCCCTTGTTGCCCCAGTTCTTGCCCCATGAATTGCGGCAGACGTAGAATCTCTGCTTGCCTTTCATGAAGGTACCTATGATTTCCATCACATGATCATCGGTGGTGCGAAGCTGTTCAAACTCCTTCTGTCGCGATGCCTGGGTCACGGGGCGTTCCATCGGCTGTATGTCTACACAGTTCTTCCTTGGTTCCTTGAAGCCAGGTTCGCTGATGTCACCTTCCCAGCATACCGGGTGTCCTTTTTCTACCGCCTTCCTGATGTGGAGCATCAGCTCGTCGAGCGGAAGGTTCAGATAGGCATCGTGCATCCGGTTGTCGGGAATCTCGAGCGCAAAGTATTCTCTGTAAGGATGATGCGAGAAACTGGTGAGCGATACATACTCCTCGGGATAGCATACGCTGTGGGCAAACTCTTGAGGGGTATATTCGGCACCCAGCATGTGTACGGCCTTGGCAGGCATGTAGCCTATTTCTGCGTCAAACAGGTCGTTCAGTTCCTCCTTGAGCTGGCTGATGCCCGCTTTCTGCGAGATGGCGCCATCGCACAGTTTCTGCACCTTGCGGCAGAGCACCTTGTAGTTCACATGCTTCGGATCTTCATAGCTGTCGTAAGGTTGTGCACCATACTTATCTATATAATGTATCAGCATCGGGGCAGTACCGCGCAGGCTGATGTTCTTCTTTCCCTGTGCAAAGTAATATTCCAGTGCCTGTTCTTCCAGCATCATGCGGGCTATGTAGGCGATGGAGAGATTCACGGAATCCCCCTTCATAATGTGCTCGCTTTCGATGGTTGCAAGCATGCCGTATGCCCAGCAGAGTTCGCTGTTGCCCTGGTCCTTGACAGGCGTAGTACTGATCAGGTGGATATGCTCCGGAAGATAATCCTCGCCTCCACCTGTCTCTGGGATACCGGCTCGCTGCTGTCTGTATCCGCAACCGGCGAATACAAGCAGAGCGAGTCCTATGGTTATAATGTTCTTTCTTTCCATGCCGCAAAAATACAAAAAAGATTTTAATCTGTGGCATTAATCTTTCTTAAAACGCCATGGGTTATTAAAATTTCTTGTCATAGCCTGATGCTGGAATCTCCGGCTGGTCAATCGTGAACGACATGTTGTTGGCAGGGTAGGTGTAGAGCGGACCGGTATAGGTAGTCTTCTTTCCGATGACCAGGTGTACGTTGTCAAAGTTGACGGTCTTTACTGCTTTTCCTTCCTTGTCCTTTCCAGCAGTTGTTATATGAATGTCGGTTACATCATTGTCGGTCAGAAGGGTGTAGAGGGTGAATTTGATGTATGGGTTCTGGTATTCTTTGGGGTCGAAAGTCCAACTTCGGGTGATGGTAGCCTTTTCTTTGCAGAATCCGGTAGAAGGATTGAACACCGTACCGCAGCTTCCGCTTATCGTGATATCCTGCGTATTGGTAGTAAGAGGCATCGGGTCGGTAGCTTGCAGTTTAAAACAGCTGACGGCACGTTTCAGCGAAACATTCTGTGTTACGGCTTTGCTGCCCGATTCCACCTTGATATCCTGAAGGGTATACGCCATATCGCGTACGATGTTGTTGGCAAAGGTCATTTCATACCTTGATTTTACTTCGATTCGTTCTTCCTGCTGCAAATCAGTTTTTGCTGCTACGGCAACGAGCGTGTATTCTCCTGCCGGCACCTGCAGGCTGACGTTTCCGAATTTGTCATCCCAGTTTTCCTGTCTTACGGTATAGCCGGCAGTAGTTTCATCTCCTTTCGGAATGAGACATACTTGCAGATCTGTGTAGAGGTTTGCATCCTTGAGCGATTGCTTGCTCCCGTCGGCTCTCGTTCTGGCAAGATTGCTCTCTTCATCCTGACCGATAGGCACAATGGATTTTTCGAAGAAGCAGAATCTTACTTCTTGGTTCTTGACTTGTGGTGTTGTTTCAAGCATCACGTTTTCTTGTGTGCAACTAACCGTTGTGGTCATTGCCAGGAACAGAATCATTCCTGATATAAAAGCTTTCTTCATACGCTTTTATTTTAATTAATAATACCAGCCGTAAGACTGGATTGTATTCATAAAAAAGAAGAATATCCTAGGGATATATTCTTATTTATTGGCAAATATAGACAAATAATCATGATTGATTTGTCAATATAATCGAATTTCTGTCATTTTTTCTCCATTTTTCTGTGTTTTGTCTTCATTTTGGTGTAACTTTGTACCCGAAAAAAGATAATTGCATTCATGAATACAAAGATAAACGAATTTGAAGTGATGGCACCAGTGGGCTCACGCGAGTCACTGGCTGCTGCCATACAGGCTGGTGCCGACTCCGTATACTTTGGTATCGGCAAGTTGAACATGCGTTCCCATTCAGCCAACCATTTTACTATCGATGATTTGCGTGAGATTGCTGCTACCTGCAACGAGCATGGTATCAAGACCTATCTCACCGTCAATACAGTCATCTACGATAACGACATCCCAACGATGAAGGAAATCATCGATGCTGCCAAGGAGGCAGGCATCTCTGCCGTCATCGCCAGCGATGTGGCTGTAATGAGCTATTGCAATGAAGTGGGCGAGGAGGTTCATTTATCCACACAGTTAAATATCTCAAACACAGAGGCTTTGAAGTTTTATGCACGCTTTGCTGATGTTTCCGTACTGGCACGTGAATTGAACATGGACCAGGTGAAGCACATCCATGAGCAGATAGAGCAGCAGAACATCTGCGGACCTATGGGCAAGCAGATCCGCATCGAAATGTTCTGTCATGGTGCTCTGTGCATGGCTGTATCGGGCAAGTGCTACATGAGTCTCGCTAATGCCAACCGCTCTGCCAACCGTGGCGAGTGTGTGCAGATCTGCCGCCGCAGTTATACTGTTACAGATAACGAAACTGGCAACCAGCTTGAAATCGACAACAAGTATGTGATGAGTCCGAAGGACCTGAAGACCATCCGCTTCATCGACAGCATGATGGATGCCGGTGTGCGCGTTTTCAAGATTGAAGGCCGTGCCCGTGGTCCTGAATACGTATATACCGTAGTGAAATGTTATAAGGAGGCGATAGCTGCCGTGCTCGACGGAACCTTTACCGAGGAGAAGAAGGATGAGTGGGATGAGAAACTCGCCACCGTCTTCAACCGTGGTTTCTGGGATGGCTATTACCAGGGGCAGACTCTCGGTGAATGGAACAAGCATTACGGTTCCGTAGCTACCGAGAAGAAGGTGCTCGTGGGCAAAGTGATGAAATATTTCTCTAAGTTGGGTGTGGCAGAAGTAGCCGTAGAGGCATCTACCTTCGACAAGGGCGAGAAACTGCTGATTACGGGTAACACCACCGGCGTGATGTATCTCCATGCCGATGAAATCCGCTACGACCTGAAACCGGTAGAAACAGCGCTGCAGGGCTGGAGAGTTTCCATCCCTGTACCAGATAAGGTACGCCCTAACGACAAGCTCTATAAGTTGATTACAGTAAACGAAATTAAAGAAATAAAATAATGGCAACAATTAATGAATTGCAGGATGAAGTAGTAGAGGAGTTTCAGGATTTCACCGACTGGATGGACAAGTATCAGATGCTCATTGACTTGGGCAACGAGTTGGCTCCTCTCGATGAGAAATACAAGAACGAGCAGAACCTTATCGACGGCTGTCAGAGCCGCGTATGGTTGCAGTGCGATTATGTAGATGGCAAGCTCGTATTCACTGCCGATAGCGATGCGCTCATCGTAAAGGGTATCATCGCCCTCCTCATCCGTGTGTTGAGTGGTCATACCCCAACCGAGATTATGGATGCCGACCTCTATTTCGTAGAGAAAATTGGTCTGAAAGACCATTTGAGTCCAACCCGCAGCAATGGTCTTCTGGCGATGATCAAGCAGATTCGCATGTACGCCCTTGCCTACAAGACCAAAGAGGCAGAGGCTTAACCGCCTCTGATTATATTATATATAATAAGGTATATTATAATGCGCAAATTAAGAACGATAGAGATGAACCGCCTCACCCTGAAGGAATTTAAGGAAGCCGAGAAGCTGCCCCTGATAGTGGTCCTGGATGATGTGCGTTCATTATATAATGTAGGAAGTGTTTTCCGTTCCTGCGATGCCTTCCGTGTAGAGGCGGTGTATCTCTGCGGAATCACCGCCACCCCTCCCAATGTCGAGATTCATAAGACGGCATTGGGTGGCGAAGACAGCGTGGATTGGGAATACTTCAAGACTACCGAAGAGGCGGTAGAGAAGTTGAAGCAGAAAGGCTACTTTGTATATAGCATCGAGCAGGTAGAAGGCTCCACCAAGCTCCAGAACCTGCCTGAGGCTCACCCTTCCCTCTCCAAAGGCTACGCCGTGATTTTCGGTAACGAGGTGAAGGGAGTCAAGCAGAACATCGTGGATATGAGCGATGGCTGTCTGGAGATTCCCCAGTTCGGTACCAAGCATTCCCTGAATGTCAGCGTCACCGCCGGTATTGTAGTCTGGGAGTTTGCCAAACTCCTGAAACTATAAGTTGAGTTCGTGCCAAACTTGCGTTTTTTGCCAAGTTTGGCACGAACTCATTTGGTAATAACCATGTGTAAAAATCCCCCAATGAGGGATAAAAATAATTAAATTCATCCCTCAATGAGGGAACTTTTCGAAAGAATTCGTCCCTCATTGAGGGATTATTTGTATCTTTGCTGCAGTTTTAAACGATATTCATCTTTAACAGGTTTGGTACACATTGCGCCTCACGGGAAACGACAAGGGTCTATATGCCACGAAGAAAAGGTGGCGTATAGACCCTTTTGCATATACCAGCTTTGTGGATATTTAAATTTCCTGGACGAAAAAACATCATTTAAGGAAGTTTTTGAGAAAAGTCTTGCTATTCCCGATTATTTCCACTATCTTTGCAATTGAATTGGTTGTACTCGATAAAACGAAGAAGATATGGATTACAAGAGATTACCATACGGCGTTGCCGATTATACCTGGATTAAGAGTCAGAACAGATACTGTGCTGACAAGACAATGTTTATACCTAAGATGGAGGAAGCAGGAGACTTTCTCTATCTGATTCGTCCACGCCGTTTTGGCAAGAGTGTCTTCCTCACGATGCTTCAAGCCTACTACGACATCGAGAAGAAAGACTCGTTCCATACCACATTCAAGGATACTTGGATTGAGTCGCACCCAACCGAAGGACTTGGACAATATCAGGTTTTGTATTTCGACTTCTCTAGAGCTGCAGCAGGACAAGGTAGCTTGGAGGAAAACTTCAATATATATTGTAACAGCGTATTGGATGGCTTCATCAAAAAGTATGCTGCCTATTATGATGAAGATTTCAACATGGAGGAATACCTTGGCTTTTCCGGTGCCTCCTATAAGCTAAATGCACTGAATACTTATTCCAAAAGCAAAGGTACGCAACTTTACCTTATCATCGACGAGTATGACAACTTCACCAACAACATCCTGAGTGAGGAAGGAGAAGCTGTGTATCACGCCTTGACTCATGCACAAGGCTTCTACCGTGACTTCTTCAAGCTATTCAAGGGAATGTTCCAACGCATCATGATGATGGGAGTAAGTCCTGTCACCGTGAACGACCTCAACAGTGGCTATAACATCGGCACCAATCTCTCCATGGACCCTATGTTCAACATGATGCTGGGATTCAGCGAGAACGAGGTACGGGAAATGATAGAATACTACAGAGAAGTAGGACTCATCAAGGTTCCGACCGACCAGCTGATTACCGACATGAAACCTTGGTATGACAACTATTGTTTCGCGAAGGACAGTCTGGTTACAGACCCCAAGATGTTCAATTCGGATATGGTTATCTATTATCTCCGCCATTTCATCCGTTTTGGCAAAGCGCCGGACGAGATGGTAGACCCAAACACCATGACTGATTATGCCAAGATGAAGAAGATCATCTTCCTGGACAAGCTGCAGGGCGACCGCAAGAGCGTGCTGAAAGAAATCATCAACCAAGGTTACATCTGGGCGGAGCTGAGAGAAAGTTTCCCTGCTGAAGACTTGGTTGACCCTGACCTGTTCCCAAGTCTGCTCTACTATTACGGCATGCTGACCATCATTGGCAAGCGTGGCAGAAGAGTAAAGTTGGGAATCCCTAACGAGAATGTACGCCGCCAATATTACGGCTATGTGTTGGATGAATACAACAGGGATGCCAAAATCAACAATAATCATCTTGCCGACCGATACGATGTAATGGCTCTGGATGGTAACATCAAGCCAGCCATCGAATACATCGCCGAAGGTTATCGAAACTGCACAAGTATTCACTCCAGCATCCAGGCAGAGCGCAATCTGCAAGGTTTCATCGCCGCTTATCTCAACCATAGTGGTTATTACTATATCATCCAGGAAATGGAGTTGAATGGTGGTTATTGCGACTTGACGATGATTCCGGACCTCACCCGTTTTCCAGAGGTTGCCCATGCCTACCTCTTGGAGTTGAAATATCTGAAAACGGGCGATACCGATGAAGAAGGAAACAAGGCCTTGGAAGAAGCAAGGACTCAGTTGGAGCAATATGCGCAAGATACAAGATTGCCACAGCTGATGAATGGAAAGCCTATCCACAAGATAGCCATCATCTATAAAGGTAATGACTTGTGGAAAATAACGGAGTGCTAAAGAAATTAGAAAACGACAAGGGTCTATATACCACGATGAACAGGTGGCGTATAGACCCTTGATTATATGGTGATATTCGTAATCTACATCTCCGCTATTATATTTTTTATGTATTGCTCAGATTCTTAATAATTTCCAAAGGTAGCTGGGTAGCTTTGGAAACCTGTTCGGCAGAAAGTCCCATTGCCAGCAAACGTGTGCTGTTTCTGTGTTGGCCTCATGCTTGCCTTCAGCTCTACCTTTCTCCATACCTTCAGCTCTACCTTTCTCCATGCCTTTCTCCATGCCTTTCTCCATGCCTTCTTCCATTCCTTTCTGATATCTGTCATCCAGAAGAGTTCTTTCAACACTTACCGAATCCCAAAACTTATCATAGGCTCTGAGCTCGGCATCAGTAAAGCCGGAAACTTCAAGGTCTTCTACGGCTTTTCCAATCTCTGGGTCATTGAGCAAGTCGGCAGGAATATCCTTCGTATTGGAATTGATTTCCGTGAGGAAACGGAGCCACAAGACCATCATGCGCTTGTCGGCGATGGAATGAGGAGTGAACTTAGGGAGTTCAATGAAGGTGAAATGCAAGCCCTCGATGACCTTATTGCTGTCTTTATCGTGCACGATGCGGTAGTTGTGGATGAAATCTGGAGTATCATGCGCAAAGATATCATTTATCAGGTTGAGAGAATACACTGGTTGCAGTTCGCTGTATTTTCCTCCTTTTTTAGCCTGGCTTACATAGAGCTTGGATGCATTGAACAGTACTCGCTGCTGGAAAGCGTCAGACCATTCCATCTGCATTTCCACGCAGAACTTCCTGCCTCTGACATCTGTGCAGAGTACATCCACTATGGTGTTCTTGCCCCCTTCTAGCTGGGGCACAAGTTCTGTTGGCAGATACTTGATTTCATGTATCTGCTCTTCTTCGCTGAGTGGCAGGAGGGCGTTCAGGAGACTGATCAGTCTTTTAGGATGATTGCCGAATATCTTCTTGAACGTAAGGTCTGCCTTAGGGTCTAAGTACTTCATAACCATCTGTTTTAAAATTCTATAGCGCAAAGTTACGACTTTATTTTCAAACCCGCAAGAGATTTCTGTACGTATAAGTTAAATATTGCTAACATTTATTTCTTTTCTTGCGAAAAGTTCTCTGTATCGAGAACTTTTCGCTATTTTTGCAGCAAAAATAAACGATTATGAAGATATTAAAGTTCAAATTGCTGAAAGATTTTGCAAGGAAACATCCTGATGCAGCAGATCCGCTTATGCGCTGGGCAGAGTTTGTTGAAAAGACAGAATGGAAAAGCCATGCAGAATTAAAGCAAGCATTTCCTTCGGCAGATTATGTCGGGAATGACAGATATGTCTTCAACATATCAGGCAATAAATTTAGGCTTGTAACTATCGTTGTGTTCTTTCAAGGATTTCTACATATTAGATTTGTTGGAACTCATGCTGAATATGACAAGATTAAGGATATCAAAAATATATAACTATGACTATTAAAGACGAAAAAACATATAATGAAATTGAAGAGCGAATGGAGGCTCTGCTTGCAAAGGGCACCCAATTGGGCGGCATGGACTTTCTCAGCGAAGTAGAAAAGGAAGAATTAAAGGTCCTCAGCGAAGCTGCTTACGATTGGGAATGCGAAGTTGATCCCCATCCATGGCGAGTTAAGCCTTCACTCATAGCTGCCATCAAAGTTGCTTTTCGCCAAAAAGGCTACAAGCAAAAGGAGGCTGCAAAAGCTATAGGCGTGTCAACAACCGCATTAAGTGATATTCTCCATGGACGTCGTGCAATTAATTTTGATGTTGCAAGAAACATATACCACAACCTCGGCGTTCCTGCCAATGTTGTATTGGGATAGTTTAATGGTGAGTGTTGAATGTTGAATGTTGAATGTTGACTGAAAGAAATATGACGACAAAGAAAAAGGGCGCATCCGGATTGGATGCGCCCTAACTTGTTAAATAAATTCAGAGGGTTTCTGTTCATGAAAAGCCCTCTTAATGGAAGAGAATCAGGAAGCATCCAGCAGGTACTGGAGCTTCGTGGCATCAAAACACGGACAGGCTTTCTGAACGCCAGGCAAATCGCGATGCCCCAGGATGGTACGGATGCCCGGAAAACGGTGGTGAAGTTCCAGAATCAGATGCTTCATCGCCTCCTTCTGCTTAGGAGTGCGGGTGTCGCTGATGCAGCCCGATGGCGAAAGACCACCCTCGTAACAGATGCCTATGCTGTGCGCATTGTAACCGAGGGCATGAGAACCCATACGCTCTACCGGGCGACAGGCATGAACCACTCCGTCCAGCGTGATGTAGTAATGGTAGCCGATGTCAGTCCAGCCGTTGTTATGCACATGGTCGTAGCGCAGCATCTTCATCGTATAACGGTGATTGCAGCGGCTACCGCTGCAATGCACCACTATCATATTGATGTCTCTCATAGGCTCCTTCTAAAGTCCACCTGCCGAAACGCCCAACGCCCCGAGGAGAGCTGTCAGTACGGTTACTGCAAACTTGAGAATCTCATTCCATTTCTGCTTGTTCTTTTCTGTCATAATCTATTCTGTTTTAAAAGGTTAATTATTCTAATCCGTCTCCTGTGTCACCGTTGCCAGTGCTACCTGTGCCGCCGGTCTGCTCGCCAGAGGTGTTGCCACCCGTGGTATCGCCGCCTGAAGAAGCATTGTCCTTGGCAGGCTTTTTCTTAGCCTCCTCAATGTCGAGGGTCTTGGCGCCCTCCTTCTCAGCCTTGAGGGCTGCCTTCTGTACGGCACGTGATGCAACCTGCTCAAACTCCATACCTACGAAGATGTTGGCAAGATCGCTGCCCGGGATAAACTGGATGTTCACACCCTTGATGTTGATGTCGCTCTTAAATTCGGCTGCGGTTGCCGCACCCTCACTGGTAAGCTGGAGGCGGAACTTGCCCAACTCGCCGAAATCAATCTGGTTGCCTCGCTGCAACTCGATGATCATGTTCTCCTGCATACTGACCAGAACGGCTGTTACATCCGCATAGGATACAGTGGTCTGCATAGAGATCAACTTCGCAAACTTCTTGAGCGAAATAGACTCGTTCATCTGAGCACGGGCGTAGAACTTAGGAACTCCTGCTTTGTCACCAAATTTTGACGCAAGCTTTACTAAACTGTAATTAATTGCCATAATACATAAAATTTTAAAATTGTGAATAATCATGTTGTGCACCGGTCTCTTCCCGAATGCTGATACAAAGATACAACATCGGCGGAGCCCCACTTGTCCACTTTGGTACGATAAGTACCTGTTGTGCACTATTTGGCTCAATTATGTATACTTTTGTACGCAAGCGTATGCAGCAGAATACTGATATGGTTCAGTCAGCTACTCCAGATGGTTCTGTCAGCGAGTCAAGACGTCTCGATAAATCGACGGATACGACTCCGTTAGCCTACGTTGTCGAATCCTTAACCCGATGCAGTCGAATCCTTAACCTTGTCCAGCCGTCTGCGTAACCCAGTGCAGCCATATCCTTAACCCGACGCAGCCGCTTCAGTTGGTAAACGGAAGAACATCATTTTTTCACCTCATTCGAGCGCTCAATGACTACCAGAGAGAATTATCCTTTTTTGATGACTACCAGGGCCAATAATAGGTACCATCAGAGCCAATCATGTGCCTTCTGATATGCCCCAATGACTACCAGATAGAATCTTTAAAATACAAAATACTGAATATCAGGTAGTTAGGTGCTGGTTTTTCTTCCCTACATTATACCAAGTATATTATATATATACGTTTACATTTTTTACATTATACGTAATACGTGAGGAAAAAGATTTTTTTTCAACAAATCAGCCACTAAAATGCATTTTTTCTCTTCAAAAATTTGCATAAGTCTGAAATTAATATTACTTTTGCATCATGAAAGTGCGGAGAATGCGATTCTCCTCCCGATGAAGGACACCGGGAAATGCTTTCGGTTAAGGATTAGAACATAGCTCATTGAGTAGGAATCGGCCCCAAAAGATGAGTGACCAAATAGTAATCCTTACAAGGCATTCTATGCCTGATAAATTTGATGAAAATTTATCGGCATGGATGCGAAGTAAGGTTATTTGGTAATAAGAAGAAATGGCCGATTTACAATCCTTTATGGATGTAACATTTCAACTTATCATGTCATCCTTACTCCAATTCCATGCCGGTTTTCAATAAACTATAACCAAGACTTGCCCCAATCGGTAGGCCACTAACGATTTTAACAGAAAACGGAAATGGAACAATTTAATCAACAGCCTCCGGGCGGGCAGCAGTCCTTCCCTCAGACAAATCAACAAGAGAAACAACTGATAGCCATCCTTGGCGTACAGGGATTGTCTTACCAGAACTATTCTGTGGTAGAACTCAAAATCGTTCTACAGATTATCAAGCATGCCCAGAAAGCAATCTTGGACTATGTAATCCCTTATCGATTAACTTCACAGACTTTTAATGGCTTCACCGCAGAACAGAGAGCAGCAGGCCACACCGATGTCATCATGAAACTGTCGGAGTTTCCTTATGGTGCTCACCATTATCCGCAATTGCGCGATGCCATCAAGCGTATAGAATCGCACCCCATCCAGCTACCGTTCAAGCAGGGCGACCAGACATACTACCGGAAATTTTCATGCCTGTTCAAGAGTGAGATATACCAAGACCGGCACAAGAACTGGATGGTAAATTTCCGCTTCGACAACAACGTGATACGGTTTTTCTACAATTACGATAAGGGAGTTAGCTATATCGACCTCAATGCCATCAACCAATGCCGCAGCGCATCGAGCATCAAGTTGTATCTCATCATGAACTGCTGGGCGGTAAAGGGATTCACCATCAGCAAAACGGCGCATATCCAGCAACTGATGCATGGCAGGGAAGATTATTACAAGACCTGGTCGGCACTGGATAGCAGATGTCTGACTTTCGCCTGCAAAGACCTCAAGCGCCTTTACCGGAACCGCATCATCGACCAGTATCTTACCTATAAGCCTTTCTTTCTGGAAGAGGGTGAAAAAGTGAAGCATCACCTGCCCGAGCACATCACCTTTACCCTGCACGACCGTCGCACTTCAGGCGAAACTGCAGAGGGTGGAGAAGTGAGCAGCGAACTGAGAGGGCAGCGGAGCAAACTGAAACTCCGGCTGCAATGCAATTATGATGTGAGCGAGAAGAAGGCTGAGCAGTTGAGCGGCTATCTCAGGTTAGATATGATTGGCGACCTGGAGGACTTCTTCCAGCGAAAGGATTATTACATAGCCAATTGCAGGCGTTCGAACAAGAAGATGAACACGGGTGGCTATATGACCACAGCCATGGTAGGTTTCTTTAAGGATCATGGTGTAGAAGGATTGTAAAAAATATAAAGCTTATGAATTATCCCCAACGTATGTACAGCAAGACCGAACTCGGTCTGCTCTACTTTCCCGACACAACCGACGGGGCGACAGCGCGCCGTCATATCATGGACTGGATTAAGCGCCTAGGCTACCAGAATCGTAGCCAGTATTTCCCTCCCCGCCAGGTATCCACCATCTTCGAATATCTGGGCGAGCCGGGGGCGTAAAGAGAATGTTGAAAAGGTAAAAAGGTAAAAAAGTAAAAAGGTAAAAAGAGCCTAGCGGAATGTTAAGCTAGGGTGCTCTTTTTACCTTTTTTTTAGGGGACCAGCGATGGAATCGCTGGGGACGGGGGCGCGAAGGGGGTAAGGCTCTTTTTACCTTTTTACCTTTTTACTTTTTGGAAAGCGTGTGGGGCAAGACTTGTGAAACTTCAGTTATCTCAAAACATACTGACGAAATCATCATACTCCAGCTGACTGTCCACTAAAATCCATCTAAATCATATTCTTCGCTGTCCAAATCCAGACTGTCGTCGTTGTCGTAAGTTGTCTTTGGCGCTTTTTCTTCCTTTATATCCGCATCGGTTCCCTGGGTTCCGGTAGTTCCGTTTTCGGATGTTCCGGTAGTTCCGTTGCTGAAAGTTCCGGTCGTACCATTATCGAATGTTCCGGTAGTTCCGGTTTCTATTTCACCGGTTGTTCCGCTTTCGGCAGTTCCGGTTTCTTCTTCATTTTCTTCTGTATCATCCGTCTTTTCCTGCTGGATGATTTCCTCCGGTTCTTCAAGCAGTGGGTCCTTGCTGATTTTCAGCGGTGCCAGATGCTGGGTATAGAAGAGGGTATAGTCGTCGTAGCTCAAACTGGTGCCCAGCAGCAGGAGGTTTGGCTCGCTGATTACGATGCCTCGGGCTCCCTTTGAGAGGAGCTGGGTGATGGCCTGATGCTGGTAGATGTCGTTGGCATACTGGCGTGCTTCGTCGTAATTGCGGAAGCCCTTTACCTGCATGCGGTGCAGACCATTTTGCTCGTCAATGACGAGGTCGAAATTGCGCACGAGATAGGAGGTGAAATTATATTTCGCCATCTCGAAGAGCAACTGGTTCTCGTTTACAGAATCGGGAACGTAGGCTAGCATGAAGACGAACGGCTCGTTGCGCTCAATGCTGAATACCTTTGCTTTGGATTTGACATCATCATTGAGTACGGCGTTGCGGCGCGACCATACATTGCTCAGGTCGAATGTGCCGCCCTTGAGCTGTCTGCCGGCTTTCACTCCGTTGAGAATCATTCCCGCCATCTCGCTGAGTCGGCTGTTCGGATATTTCTCTACCACCTGCTGCATATCATCAAGACAAGCCTGGATATTACCCTCGTGGAGCTGGGTGAGTCCGCCGATAAAGAGGAACTTGTCGCGGTTGGCTCCTTCAGGATAGCGCTTGTCAGAGATAGCCCTGTTGTGTACCACCTTATTATATAGGTTAGCCTTGAAGGCATCGTAGGTGGCAGCATAGAGCGAATCTTCGAGATGAATGCCCATCTTCGCATCTTCCTCATAATAAGGAGAGGTGAGCAGGGCGGTCCATTGGCTCTCCGGATAATTCGCTTTCAACAGGTCGAGATAGCGGCTGGCGATGGCTGGTTGCTTCCTGATGTTGTAGAGCAGGTAGAGGTGATAGTAGGCGTCATCGAGATGTTCGTATGCTGCGTTCTTCTTTACCAGTCGCTGCAGCATGCGTTCGCTTTCGTCCAGATCATTGAGTTTGTCTTTCAGAATGATGCCGGCATGCAGCAGTCCGTCGTCCAGAATCTGATTGCTTTCTGCCATCTTCTCTTCGGTGAGCGGAATCTGAGCGAGATAGTAGGCACGCTGATGCGGATCTTCTTCTGCACTCAGGTTCTTCTCTTTCTCCTTCTCAAGGTCTTTCTTCTGTGCCTCGTTGAGGAGTGAATCGCGCTGTTCATCAGTCATTTCTTCTACACCTTTGGCATCGGCTACTACGGTCTGGTTGCTCCGCTGCCAGTTGTCTATGTTCTTTCGTTTGCCCCAGAGGCGCTCAAACTGCTGTTTGCCTTGGGCTACGGCAGATTGGGAATAGAAATACCAGGTATTGGTGTTGCCGAAACCGCCGTTGCCCATGGCTCCGTTTCCGAAGCCGGATGAGGCATTGCTGTTTCTCTGATTCCTGTTATTTCTGCTGTTATTATTGCCGTTGTTTCTTCCGAAGTCAGAGTTGCCCTGCTGTTCTGCCAATTCCTGGTCGGCAAGTCTTCTCTTTTCTTCCTTTTCCTGCTTTTTCAGGGCATCTATCACCTTGTCAATGGCGACATTCCGTTCTGTTTCGCTCATGCGGGCGAGTGATTGCAGGGAGTCCTGCAGATGGATGGCGTCGGTATAAGGCACCAGTTCATCGAGAACCTTCGAACGGTCGGAGAGCTGTTTGTAGTCTTTACGGTCCTGGTCCAGGAGTCCGATGGCAGCATCATAGCATCGCTTAGCATCGCCATAACGGTGGCATTGCCAGTATACATTGCCCAGATGCAGCAGCAATACACCTTTCTCTACTCCGTTTCGGCTTGATTTCGCGGCACCTTTTTCGTATGCAGCAATAGCCTGAAGGGTATCGCCCTGATTGAGATGTATGTTACCGATGGCATAATAAACCTGGTCGAGATATTCCTGATTCTTGTCGCTCGCAGCCATGCGCTTCAATTTGGATACCATCTTCCGGGAGTTGTTGGTTGCCAGTACCTCGGTCATGGAGATGCGGGCATTGAACTCCAGTTCGTAAGGCGGATTGAGACGGATGACATGCTTGAAGGCACGGTAGGCATTCTGGGCGTGTCCCTGTTGTGCTTCTACCTGTCCCATCAGATACCAGAGGCGGGCTTTCTGCTTGCGTCGCATCTCATAGCCGATGGCTTTGCGGAGATACGGAACGGCCTCCTGATAGCGTCCGGTCTTCAGATAGTAGAGGGCATAGGTCTTGTCCCATTCCTTCTGGGCACGCCAGTGGATGGAATCGCGCTCGATATTACGGATTACATCTTCGGCATCGTATATCCATCCTGATTCGAGATAACTCTTGGCGAGCCAGGCACGTGCCTTGCCGTAAATGCCGGGTTGGGTAGCGTAGAGACGGCTCATATAGGCGAATGTGGCTGCTGCCGACTGGAAATCGCCTTCAAAAAACTGGGAACGGCCCATCAGCATCCATGCCTTCCAGAGAAACGGATTATATTCACGGCGATGCAGCCATTCCAGGTCTTTGGCTGTCTTGCGGCGTTTCTTGTCCCATACCGGGCGGCGCTTGATGCTATGCTGGTGAATGGCTTTCTCACATTTCTCGATGGCGCGGTCGTAGTTCGACTTGCCCAGTTCGCGGCTGTTCTTGTTGCCTACCGTATAATAAGGAATCATTTCAGAGTAATTGTCCTTATTCCCATTTTCCTTTTCGAGCGAGCCTTCTATATAGGCTACGGTACCATTATAATAGGTGTTGTATCGGGCGTTGAAGGCATGCCACCATCTGCTCTTCGCCGTATTCTTCTGCGCAGAGCATCCTGCTATGGTCATTGCAAAGGCAAGGATAACCATAGCTGGCAAGAAGTTTCTGAATGGGAAATGCTTCAACATAAGTTTCTTCTTTATTTAAAATTTTTCTTTCGGAGCGTGTGAAAGCCTTAGTGCTTTCTGGCTGCCAGTATCCTTGCTGCTGCAAACAGGATGATGCTGACGAAGATGATGGTTGCACCTGATGGCACATTGAGCAGATAACTGGCATAGAGGCCCACGATGCAGTCGATGCAGCCTATCACGATGCTGGCTCCTATCATGCGCTTGTAGCTGTAGGTGAAGAGGTTGGCAGTCATCTGTGGTATGGTGAGCAGACTGATGGCAAGTACGATGCCCACCATCTTGATGGTTGCCACGATGGTCATGGCGATGAGCGTCATCATCATATATTCTATCGCTGTAACCGGCAGATGTTGCGATTTGGCAAAGGTGCTGTCGAATGCGATGGTCTGGATAGGACGCAGCAGAAAGGTGAACAGCAATGCTACAAACAGGGTAAGACCTGCCAGAAGCCAGAGGTCTGTGCTGTCGATGGCAAGTATACTTCCGAAGAGGAAAGAGGGCAGGTCGGGCATGAATCCCGGAGTAAGGAAGCAGCAGATGATGCCCACGCTCATGCCTAGGGTCCAGAACATGGCGATGGCAGAGTCTTTGCGCACATCTTTCTTCCGTGATACCCATTGCACGCCGAAGGCACTCAAAATGGCGAATATCATGGCAGAGAGTATGGGGTTGATGCCTGCAAATACGCCGATACCGATGCCGCCAAAAGAGGCATGCGTAATGCCACCGCTGATGAAGACCAGCCGGCGGGTGACGATGTAGGTGCCTACAAAGCCACACAGAATGCTTGCCAGTAGGGCGCCAATCAGCGCGTTCTGAAAAAATGTATATTGCAGTATATCCATGTCTTTACTTTGAACTTAAAACTTTGAACTTTGCGCATTGCATGTTACGCATTGCGCATTGTATGTTTAACTTAAAAAACTGATGACTTCGTCCTTTATCTGGTTAGGCAGGTTGATGCCTCTCAGTATCAGACTTCGGTTCCATCCCGCCACCTCTTCCGGCTGCATCGTATAAAGCACTTCCGAGAATTCCTCTACCTCCTCATCGGTATAGTCGTCGGCAGCTCTTCCTGCAAACCGGTCGAGTTCCTCGTCATCGTAGTATTCTATTTCCTTGGTGGCGGCTTCCATCATGCATTCCTGTTCGCATTTGGAGTTCTCTCCGTTGCAGGTATTGCACGAAACTCCTTCCTGCAGCGGTTCTTCATCCTCTCCCTTGCGATGAGAGATGATGCCGAAAATGGCGCTTATCAAGCCTAGGACCACCAGGGCCAAAACTAAATATAGCATAAACTGTTAACTATTAACTATTAACTTTCAACTATTTCAAATCCCACCTTCTTCAGGTCTTCCCAATAATGAGGATAGGATTTGCTCACCACCTCAGGATTGTTGATTTCAATCTGAGGGAACTTGAAGGCAAGAGGGGCAAAGGCAAGTGCCATGCGATGGTCCTCGTAGGTGTCGATAGGCTCGAAACTAGGCTCGCAGGTCTCGCCATCCCAAATCAGCGTGTTATCGTTCTCGTCATAAATCACGTAACCCACCTTCTTCAGCTCCTTCTTCAAAGCCTCAATGCGGTCGGTCTCCTTGATCTTGAGACTGGCAAGCCCGGTGAACTTAAACTTTACGCCCAGGGCACAGCAGGCTACAACGATGGTCTGTGCAAGGTCTGGAGAACCGCTGAAATCGTAGTCGAAACGAGGCAAGAGACAGCGCTGAACTTTCAACTTGACAGGAGAAAGAACATCACGGTTCTCAAATTCTGATTTCACGCCCAACAGACTGAAGATGTATTTCACAACAGAATCGCCCTGCTTGGAACTGTCGAACAGACCTTCGAGTCTTACCTCAGAATCAGGGTTTCCGTTCAGCGCCATCATTTCATACCAGTAAGAAGAAGCGCTCCAGTCATTCTCGATGGTGTAGTCGGCTACGCAGCTGTAAGGTTGTGGCTTTACGGTGATGGTATCCACATCGGTCCATTCTGCACTGGCTCCGAAGTTCTGCATCGTCCACAGCGTGAGGTCGATGTAAGGACGGGATGCTATCTCGCCCGTCAGTTTCAGTTCCAGACCGTTTTTCAGGATAGGACCAATCATCAGCAGTGCCGAGATATACTGCGAACTGATGTTTCCCACCACTTCGAGATGTCCACCTTCCAGTGGCTTACCTACGATGTGGAGTGGAGGATAGCCCTCTTTCTTTTCATACTGTATATCAGCTCCGAGGTAGCGCAGGGCATCTACCAGAATAGCAATAGGGCGGTTCTGCATGCGCTCTGTACCTGTAATGGTATGCTCGCCCGGTGTAGCAGAAAGATAGGCGGTCATAAAGCGCATGGCAGTACCGGCAGCCTTGATGTTGATGACATCAGGCATATCGCGCAGTGCAGCAATGATGACTTCTGTATCATCGCAATCGCTCAGGTTGCGGGGCTGCAACTTGCATCCCGCCATGGCATTGATTACCAATGCACGGTTGCTGATACTCTTGGAAGCTGGCAAGTTGATACTTGCATTGAGTTGGCGTGGAGCCTTGATAGTATATTTCATTTTCTTCTTGTTTCTATTTCTTTTAATACTCTTTTTTCTGATTTTTCTATTTCTCAGCCTTCAGTATCCGGATGTCCTTGATGCTGACAGCCTTTTCCTTGGCATATCGGATTGGGAGGTCATCTTCTGTTTCCGGCATCTCATCCCATGCACGGGTTCTCGGACGAACCTTCTTCGGCCCCGGTATCAGGGGCGAGTAATACAGAACCTGACGGATGCGGTTTGCCTGTTCTGGGGTGAATCGCATGCTGAAACAGTAGAAGTAGTCCATCAGATTGTCTGACTGCCATTCCTCATCCTTGCTGTTGGTGCGTTTGGCAAGCTCTCTCATGCTGAAAACTGTATCTGGATTGATCGCTTTTGCATTACTGACATATTCTGTCAGCCATTTGCCGTATGCTATTCGGTTGTAGCTAGGCGTATCATCGCAATAGTCTGAGTCGTCATCATCATCGGCAGCCTCTGATTTGTCTTTCACTGTCTTTTCTGAGAAACTGTGGAAGAGACCCAGATAATGTCCCAGTTCGTGAGCCAGCGTGGCATTCGGATCGGTTATATTGTATTCGATCTTTTCCTTGTGATTCTTGTGTATTGTATATCGGGTTCCTTCATTCTCCTTTCCCACATAGATAGAATTGAGCGAAACGCAATACGGAAATTTGCCCGGTTTACTCAGCGGATAGTTCTTGCCATTGCTCAAACCATCTATCTGTGGATAGCCGCCTACCTGGTAAGGCAGATGACTGATGCCCAGCGTGGTGCTGTTTTCATCGGTCTTCTTGAAGGCATATACCATCACATTGATGTAGTTGTTCTGGTCCCAGCAGTACTGTACATACTTCTTGTCCTTCATGAAACTCTCGCAGTCGAACTCTGATTCTGAAACCTTGATATATTCCACACCCGGTGTACTGAGTCTCTTGCCGCTCTCATCCTTTTCAGCCAGTTCGAACAGGATATGGAGGTTCTCGCTCGGGATGGTATCCATCTGATAGTTGTAGACATCGCCCTGATAAAGTTCGTTCACGTTGGAGAGAATCTCCTTGAGGCGGTCATATTTAATGTATTGCGTGGTGTTACTGTAGAAGACATGGAAGATGACAGGCAGATGATAGACATAATCATCGCCTGTAATGATATCTGTGTCACGGTCTTGTCCGTGGGATATGATAGGGTCGCCGATAGAGCCTTCGGTATCCTTGCATGATGCAAAGCTGAGGACGGTGAGGGCGATCATGAAATAAAGAATTTTTCTCATGCGCGTACCTTATATTATATATTTTCGTGCAAAAATACAAAAATAAAAGAAGATAGGCGAGAAATATCCTGAAAAAGTTTCTCAAAATGCCAAAAAACTTGTGCTTTTATCTTCTTGATGTATGTCAATTCAGTAACATTTTGTAAACTTGACTCCATGAAAATAGCGTTTTGCAAGGTATATCTTCGTGCAGTATGCGAATTTTTAGGCTATAAAATTGCAAATTGTAAGCTTGTGTGCGTTCAAAAACAAAAAGTATTACTTGCTCAAAAAATAAGATAAAATAGCGTTAAGGAATTATGAATTTTTCGGAAATCGTTGTATCTTTGCACCAGAAAAAAGAAACAAAGACAATTACAATAACATCCTAAAAATAAACGATATGAAACGAATGATATTATTCTCATTGATGGCTTTGATGACCATAGCAGCTTTCGGTCGTAAGCACGTAGAGAATGCAACAGTTGTAGCTGACACTATTTTCTATGCAGAAAATATGAGCAATGTAACCAGTGCAGATCAGGCTAGTTATTACAGACTGCTGATGACTACTGGTTCAGGCCTTAACAAGAAGGACGTTTTCCAGGACTTCTATATGAACGGTAATCTCCGTGCTGAAGGTGGTTATAGCTTTATCGACCTCGGTAACGATCGCAATACTATCTTTAATGGTGAGGTTACTACCTATTATAAGAATGGTAAGGAAAAGTGGCATGGCAACTATGTCAATGGTAAGCGCGAAGGCTACTTCACACTCCAGCTCCGTGAAGGCGGTGTAGCTGTCGTTCAGTTCAAGAATGGCAAGTCTGTTCACGATTACTTCATGGTAACTTACAAGGACGGTTCTTCTGAGAAGAGAAATCTCTCTGAGTTGAAGCAGTTTATGTAATCAGAAATAAGCAATTATAGTTTTGTTACTTCATTGAATTAGAAGAAAATCTCTCTTATATAAATTAAAATTTTATGTTGATATGACCAATATGGGGATGGCTTCCGTGAGGAAGGTGCATCCCCTTTTTTTAGTATGCTCGGCATGAGCTTATTCTAATGGGTGC
>OMAA01000365.1_pt1 | contig 20642 bp, 11 predicted proteins | sample 1674191 | NCBI WGS metagenome assembly OMAA01 (sample SAMEA103958152, study PRJEB25191) | human gut metagenome | biome: human-associated habitat [ENVO:00009003]; feature: intestine environment [ENVO:2100002]; material: feces | place: Germany | collected 2013/2015
TTCTTTTTCTAAAGAATATCCAGAATGGATTGTTTATTCTGAACATGGGAAAATAATTACTTTTAATAATACTGCTGTCAATTCTCCTTTTGTCTATTTTCCAAGTCTAATTTTTCGTGGCGATTTTCGCATTTCGAGCATAGCGACATTGATATGCTCGGCCAGCCTTATTGCCGTAGCAATACGTATTGCTGGATGTTATGCTAATATCATTCTGGCGATAGCAGTACTTCCTACTACTTTTTTCGGGATGATATTCCCAACTGCCGATGCTATAACTAATAGTTTTTCTTTATTGTTCATAGCTGTTGTGTTGTGTCTGTATCAGCGAGATGGTGCGTTGCATTTCAGGCATATTGTTTTGCTCTGTGTTCTGAGCATTATGTTGGGGCAGGTGAAGATTACATGCTCGATTATTGTTTTATTTGTATTTTTCCTTTTACCTAAAACAACCGATAAAAAGATGAAAGTATCTCTATCGCTTCCCGTGCTATGTGCTTTTACGTCTATGTGGTTGTGGCGTATGAAGACTTCGCATATAGCGGTTGCACCGAATCGTGTTTCCTTGCAGGAGACTCACGATTTTGAGATGCAGTTGATGCTTTCTCCTTGGAAAATATTTTCTTTGCTTGGACGTGTACTGTTTGAACCTTTAGATTTTGATTATGAAAAAATTGACGGTCAATTAGTAAATCCGAGAAGAAATCTTCAGTTTTTTACTGGAACCGAAACGGTCCAATTGCCTTTAATTGTTATGGCTCCGGTACTGATTGCCATTATGATGTTGCTGATTGTTCATACTTCATATAAGCGTATGTGCGGATATCAGATTGCAATTGTATTGGCGATTCCTGTTCTGTATTTTGTCCTGTCATGCGTAGCTATGGCAGTTACCTGGAGCGGAACGGTGGATGGTTGCGTGTCGGGTATGCAGAGTAGATATTTGATACCGGTTTTACCGTTATTTGCTTTGTTGTTTCCGGGTTTAATTGGCTTTGAGAATGTCAATTTAAAGAAATATAGAATGTCTGTATTTTTGTTAATATTATGATAACGCCCGAATTCTTGCGCACTTTCGGATTCCGGCCCTGACGTAAGAGGGCATGGCCCGCGTCCTGTGTACGATTTTCATTCGCCAAAACAAAAAACCGCGATTGGAAGCCAGGAGACGGAACCATGCCCGAGAACATCATACAGATCGACCAGAACCTGCTCGAGACCAGGCTCGACCGGCTGATCACCGAGAAGATGACGCAGATCCTCAACGCGATGCTCGACGCCGAGGCCGACGAGATCACCGGGGCCGCCAGATACGAGCGCAGCGGGGGACGGAAGGCGTACAGGGCCGGCCACTACGAACGCAAGCTCACCGCCAAGGCCGGCAGGCTCGAGCTGAAGGTGCCGAAACTCAAGGGCGCCCTGTTCGAGTCCGCGGTGATCGAACGCTACCGGCGGCGCGAGCAGAGCGTCGAGGAATCCCTGATCGACATGTACCTGGCGGGCGTGAGCACCCGCCAGGTCGACGACATCAGCCAATTGCTGTGGGGAGACCGCATGCCCTCGCAGACATTGAGCGACAAGCTCAAAAGGATCTACGGGGAGATCGACCAGTGGCGCACGAGGCCGTTGGAATCCGAATACCCGTACGTGTTCGTGGACGGCGTGTGGCACAAGCGCTCATGGGGCGGGCACGTGGAGAACGTGAGCGTCCTGGTCGCCATCGGAATCAACGCGGAGGGGCATCGCGAGGTCATCGGCGTCACGGAGGGCATGAGGGAGGACTCGGCCAGCTGGGAGCAGTTCTTCAGAGGCATGATCGAACGCGGCCTGAAGGGCGTCAGGCTCGTGGTCGGCGACCGGTGCGCCGGACTGGTGGCCACGGTCGGCTCGATGCTGCCCAAGGCGAAGTACCAACGCTGCATGGTGCATTTCATGCGCAACGTGCTCTCCAAGGTCCCGCCGATCCACAGGGAATGGGCGTCCGCCGCCCTGAAGGCGGTATTCGCCATGGAAAGCCGGGAATCCGCGCTGGACAAAGCCGAACAAGTCGCCGCGGAGATGAGGTCTAGGAGGCTGAGGGCCGCCGCCAACTGCCTGCGGGAGGGCATCGGCGAGACGACGACCTACCTGCTGGACGAGTTCCCGGACGGGCACCGCAGGCGCATCCGCACGAACAACATGATCGAGCGGTTGAACAGGGAGATCCGCCGGCGCACGCGCGTCGTGGGCGGCTTCCCCGACGGGAACAGCGCGCTCATGCTCGTCTGCGCGCGCATCCGGTACGTCACCGCGAACGAATGGTCGACCCGCCGCTACCTCGACATGTCCCGGTTCGATGACAACCTCGTGGAAGCGAACTGATCATCGCTCCATGGACGGCCATGATCCAAAGTGCGTAACTTTTCGGGCACTACCAAATGCAATGCCCACCCACATCGGGTGGCACGTCCAAAGCAACGTAATATGGCGCAATCCAAGCAATCCCACATGAAATACAGAGCAATACAAAAAGGCCGACCCATAATGGGTCGACCTTAAATCACTCTGGATTGGTGTTCTTATCGAACACCGTCAGAGATGGGCGATCAGGCCTCGGCGTTCTGACGAGACTTGATGGCGATGGTCACGCCAGCGCCAGCCACGAGCAGAGCCACAACGGTGAACAGCATGGTTCCCGCAGCGCCGGTGAGCGGCAGCTGGGTGATGGACTTGATGTTCTTCACGGTCTTGGTGGTGGTGTTGACCAGGCCCCACGGATCGGAAGTGGTGGTCTTAGCCAGAACAGCTGAACCGTTCTCCTCGTTGAAAGACACAGTGAAGCTCGGCATGATGTCGAGATAGGCATCGCTGGCACGCTTAGTTTCCGTGACGGTGTAGGTCTTGGTCTTATCAAGACCGGTGAAGGACAACTGGCCGTTAGTACCAGTCGTGACATTAGTAGTTGCGCCCTGAGTGTCAGCAGAAGCAGCCTTCTTGTAGGAACCGTCCCCCTGCTTCACGAAATACAGCGGAACGCCACCCTTATCCTTCACCTGGAAGGTGACGCCTTCAATGCCTTTGCCATCAGGATCCACCTTGGTGAAATTGAAACCGGTGAACTTGGTAGGGGCTTCAACGTTAGTGCCGTAGTTGTCAAGCTTGTTGACAACGCCATCCTCGGCATCGGCCTCATCATTAATCACTGCTTGGAAGGTGACCTTGATGGTCTTGCCTGCATACTTGGACGGATCATTCACCCTGACATTGAAAGATGCGTTGTCGCCACCGGTCACATCCGCAGTCGGAACAGTGAAGTCAGATGCAGCAGTTTCAGCAGAAATCTGCGCACCATTCACATAGAACTTGAAAGTACCAGCCTTGATGGTCAGACCCTTGCCCGGCTTATCGGTGAACTTGAACTCGGTCGGAGCCGGGTTCGCGATAGTACCGGTAAGGGTGTAGGTCAGGGTGTCGCCGATGGCAGCAAAAAGCTTATTGACTTCCTTAGTCTTTCCGGGGTTGTTGGTGTTCTTCATGTTCACGGTGGCAGCGGCAGTCGGATCGGTTAGAACCTTCTTCTCAGCGTTAACGGTGCCGGAAGCGACAATCATCGGGATTGCCTTGGTCACAGAACCAGTGGCAGCCGCGGAATCAATGAACACATAGATACCTGCAGGCAGGGTCGCGGTAGCAGTGTATTTAGCATCCGCACTACCATTCGTAGCAGGAACTGGCTTGCCCAGAGTGAACGACGTCACAGCAGTTAGTTTGCCTTCACTCTCCAGAGCATTAGCAAACTTACGGGTCTTCTCAGGAGAAGCCCACGGACGAGCAGCAGAAACATCCAGAGTGCCGGCATTCAGGGCTGCGGCCAGATGGTCCACCTCAGAATCCGTAGTATCCACACCGGCAGCCTTCAACGCGGAGTCAACGGCAGTCTTATTGCTAGAATTCGTCACCACACCGTAAGCAACGTTCTCGCCGGAACCATACTGAACATAATCGCCAATCTTGTATGCTTTCAGGTTGGCGTTGGTCAGCTGTTCAGCGGTTTCAGCGGTGAACGTGAACGTTGCTACGCCCGTTACCGGAGTACCAGCAGCGTCATCGGCCTGTGCGCTGGTTGCGCCCAGGGCCATGCCACCCAGCAGCGTCGCCGCGGCGGCGATGCCGGCGAAAAGTTTCCTCATCTTCATGAGAATCCTCTCTTCCTTATTGTTTGATTACTTGTTTTTGCAATCGCGGGAGGCGGGAACCCAACTTGCTCCCGCGATCCGCAAATTTTGATTTGCCGGCCGGAATGCCCTCAAGTTGGTAGGCATTCCGGCCTCACACAGCAACTCAGACGAGTCGCTTCTTGTTATTCCAAATTTCGGCAGCGCCGATAAGCAGCACCGCGAGTCCGCCGATCACGCCACCGACCAGTAGCCACTGGCGTCCCGTCGCACCACCCGTCAACGGCAGCGCCGACACCGCGACATATCGGTTGGTGAAGGTGACAGGTTCAGTAGCAGCACTTTGCGATTCGGGAACTGCTGCACCGTTGTCATCCAGCACCTTGGTCACGGACTTCACGGAAGCCTTCCACTCTCCGTTGGAGTCCTTCGCGACAGTCACGACAACCTCATACTTCGCCTGCGAATAATGCAATGAAGCGATAGAGCCCTTGACCTCCGTCACGTAATACGTGTAAGAGGCATCGCCAGCGTTGTAAGTGATGTTGCCGAAGGACGCGGTATGGCTGCCCGAATCGGAGTTCACCTTCACCGTGCAAGGTTGATCGGCTTCGCACTTATCCGGCAACGGCGCATTGCCCTTCGCCGCCAGAGTGAAATCGAACGTGTCGGAGGTCTTCCACTCGCGTCCGGCCAGGTCCTTCTTCACCGAAATCGCGTTCTCCAGGGCAACCGTCTTCAACGTGTTAGTGATGGTCGCGTTCAACGTGCCCGCATCGGCATTGGAAGACCACACCATCTGCTTGGTCAAGTCGACATTGTTTCCCGTATAGGAGACGTCATATCGGTCATCACCAGAGATTTCCGCCACGGAATACGTGTATCCAGGAACCAGGTTGTCGACAGTCGTCTGCCAACCATTGCCCTTATTCAGCGTGATTACGCCACCGACGTCCTCCAGCTGAGCATTGGAATCGCCGCTCTTCTTACGCTGCAACTGCACCGTAACGGAACCGTCATCATGCTTGCTCGCACCATCCGACCATTGCTTGACGATCTTGATCTTGCCGAGCTTCACCTGCACCACAGGATGCGGATACTCGACTTCAGTCGGTGCGCATGACGTAGTTCCATTAACCTCGGTAAGCACGCAATAGTTCAATCGCGCGTCCACATTGGAATAGAATCCCGGCTGGCCCGCAGATGCGGTGCCAGTATTCGGCTCTCCCACATTCGGGTATTGCTGGTTGCCGGCATAAGTGGCATAGGCGGCATCGCTTGGCTTGACCTTGAAGGATACGTCGATGCTGTCGGCTTTCTCAGTAACGATACCGTCTGTGCCGTTAAACGTCACCGTCACCGTGCGATTGCCAGATTGATCGACACCGTACGTGGCCGTATATCCGCCCGTCAGCGCCTTATTGCCGTTTTTCACCGTCACATACTGTGTGATATCGGCACCGTCGGCCACGCCAGCGAAATCGACCGGGTCGACCCACTGGGACAAGGTGTCAGTGATGGAGGAGACCTTGATCTTCGCGGATGAGGTGATGCTGGAATAGATCTGGCCGAATGCTTGCGTCAGATTCTCAGCATTCGTGCCATCGAATTCCTTACCGTTCACTGCCTTGGCTTCACGGGCGAAATCGGACATTCTATTGGCGTCAGTCGAAGCCTTCACCACATAAAGCGAAACATTACTCTCCCGCCTGTTGGCCTCGGCCAGAGCGGCAGCATAGTTGTAACCGTAGTAATTATCACTACCCTCGGTACCTGCACCATGCACACCCTGAGGTGTAGTACGCCAATCATCATCAGGATTGCACCTTTTTTTGCTGCACCCAATCGGATAATTGGATATACGGAACGTCGGATTGCCATCGGACAAGAAAATGATGTGCTTCTTCACGCCCGTGCGTCCTTGCAGATCATTCGCCTGCTTAAGCGCAGCCTCCCAGTTGGTTCCACCATCAGGTTTGCTGGACACAGCTGTTTTAATCTTGCTGACAGATGTGGTGAAGCTCTGCTTAGTCGAGGCCTTGTCGCTGAATGTCACAACCGCCATTTGGACTTGTTGAGATTCCGATAATTTGGAATTCGCCTCGGTCAGTAATTTCTCAGCAAGCTTATTTGCCGCGTTCTTCGCGTTAGTATCACGATTGTCGTTTTTATCCTGCATACTGCCGGACTTATCCATAACCAGCACAATGTCGGCTGGCGTGACGGTAGTGGTTTCGGAAGAAGCGCTATCACCCGAAGCATTCAAATGCAACTCGTACTGGTCGCCATCACCATCGACCTTTTCGATGGTCTTATTGTTTTGTGGCTTCACATTGGAATTGATAACAGTCACATGGCTGGTATCGCTCACCTTGAAAGAATGGGTTTCCGCATAGGAACCACCATTTCCATCGTTGTGCTGCGACAACGCCTCACCATTCGCGGAAACAGTGTATTTGCCGGAATTCAGCTCACGCACCGAATAGGTTGTGTCATCAGAGAAATCATTGGATTGCACACGAGCAAATTGGCCTTTGGCCAAAGTGATCACACCGTTCGAACCGGTGTTCAAACCAGAGCTGACAACCTGATTGGTGGACGCATCGTAAACGCTGTATTTGCCTTCATATGGCGTTTGCGAGCCATTGGCGAACAGCTGGAATTGGAACTGTTGATCGGCTGGAATAGTGCCCAATGTCTGCTTTTCAATGTCAATGGCCTTGGACGGCTTCACCGGCAAATTGAAGCTGATCTTGCAGTTGGATCCGCCGTCGCCGCGTTCCAGATAGAAGAAGCTCAAATGATGGGTTTTATATGCAGCGGAATCCCAGTTCTTGCCCGCATTACTGAATGCCTGGTTAATTGTCGTCGCGCGATCCGAACCATAACTTTGATTTCGATCATACGTGATATTCCCAGTAGCAAAATCAATCGTTCCGCGTATCGCCTGATGGATACCGCCCAAGTCAAGCACCAGCACACCATCGATGAACACCCACACATCGTCGTCACCGGTGAAATCAAACACCATGTTCTGATTGTTGACTTTGCCATCTTTAGGCATATAGAAATCGGCCCCAAGGTTCATGCCGAACGAATACCTATTGGCGTCGCTGTCATTGCCAAACGGCGTGAATAACGGGTCACGATTCCCGCTCTGGATCTGCTTGGTCAATTCGAATCGTTTGCTATTGCGGTTATATTTCGCATATTTCGACGCCGCATCGAAACTGTAATTCCCTTGACCATCCGGAGTCAGCAAACCACCTTCCGGCATGTAATTAGTCACAGCATTATCAAACGCACCACCGAAGAGATAATCCAGCGATCCGTTGCCATCCGCCATGGTCGGATAATCGTTAGTCAGCAGAGGCTTCACAATGCCCGCGTACGCACCTTTGCCATCTTGAACATAGCGGTTATAGCCGGTTTCGTTTCTTCCGCTCATAAAATGCAACGCATGATTATTGTTGATGGAGCTGCGATTGTAATCATGCAGACCAATGCTGATACCATTCTGCTGCTCAACAGTGGCATTGACGTCATCGGCTAGTGCGGCAGAAGTGGTGGCGTAGCCCATGCCACCAAGCATGGCGACCGCGGCTACCGCAGCTACGATTCGCTTGGCAAAGTTCCCCTTTGGCTTTGGCTCAGATTCATGTACATGCCTCATGTGCATTGTCCCCTTAATACCGCGCTTCAACGCGGTTTCCGTCTCTAACACCGTCCGCGCATCACGCACCGGCACATGCCATGTCCAGTATGGATACACTTCCAGCGCTCCAACCTCAAATGTAGGAGAAAAGACGTCGGGAGATGCACACCCTAAGTGCGGGAAAGTCGAGGTATCATACCATCGTCAACCGTTGCAATCGCAACGTTTCACAATATGGGTGATACCCGAATAAAAAGCCGGCAGGAGGCATCGGCAAACAGCGGTCGTTATCCGCGCTTCGGCCACCAAGCCGCATGCCTACGGATATGCCACGGTCGCCCGCGCAACCATGCCAGCAGCAGACCGAGCAGCAACGTGACCACCGCGGCCGTGGTCGCAATCGTTCGCGCATCCTTCGCCGCATCATGCTCCGCCGGTACCACGTCGGGAATCGGCGAGCGCACCGCAGAAACCAACAGTCGATGCGTATTAACGCCGTACGGGGTGCACGTCATCAACGTCACCCGGTCTTCGCTGGGAACGATCTTCAGCTTCGACGTATCGTTCGGCTCGATCACGGAAATACGGTCCACCCGGTAGCCGAGCGTGCGGCCCATCACTTCGATGTAGAAGTAGTCGCCGACGCGCATTTCATCCAATCGGGTGAACATCATCGCATCCACAAGCCCGCGATGCCCGGTGATTACGGCATGCGTGTTCTTGCCGCCCACCGGCAGACTACTGCCATACAAATGCCCCGCACCGGACGCAAGTGCCGACTGCGACGTGCCATGGTAAATCGGCAGTTTCACGGAGATTTTCGGAATACGGATAGTGCCCATCACACCGCTGCCGGAATCCAGCAGGCTTTGATATTCCGTATCTTTGGCGCTGGCGCTGTCTGATTCGTTGGAACCGGATTCGCTGGACCGCGAACTGCCCTGCACCTGGGAGAACGGGTCTTTCGCTTCGCCGAGGATCGGCTGCCCCGATGTGGCAAGCCGTTCGTTGTATTCCTTGGCCGCTGCGATTGCGTCGTCCGCTTGCGGATACGGCCAGCCCGCAACCGTACGCGCGGACCGGTCCGACGTGTTCGACAGTTCGTGTGCCGACCGGTATTGCAGCATCGCCGGAAAACCGCCGATGCAAATGAAAATGACGATCAACAGCGCAGCGGAGACACGCATGGCGACGGTTTTCCTGCGGCGGCCACGCCGTCTGCGCATATCGTCGGAAACGTCGATTATCTCGTTGAAAGACGGTTCTGCGCCTTCCGTACGTTCCATGTTTTTCATACGTTTCGCACGCATCACTGGATGAACTTCCGCAGCACGCGTTCCAGCTCGTCGATACGCAACGCCTGCTTGGCTATCAGCATGTCGCATTTGTTGATGGTCAGCTGTGCCTGTGCAAGTTTCGACAGCATATCCTGCGATGCGCGCGATTCCTGCAACTTGTCCGAGCCTTGCGATTGCACGACGTTGCTTCCCGACGCGCCAACGTTTCTCGTCGCGACGTCGCTTCCCGACGTCCCTGCCGCGCCAGCGCCATAAAGATCCACCACGGACTGATCCACATCGTCTCCGCGCAGTTCGATGGCTTCCAGCTCGTCATCACAATCCTGCATGTAATGGTTCGTATGTTCGTTCCTGCGCTTGTTCCGCTCCTCCTGCTGCTTCCAGCGCGCGATGCACCGTTCCACGCGCTTGTAGCCGATCAGCTTGGGGTCGAGACCCGCCTCCCGAAAGATGGCCGACGGCGATTCGCCCGCGTTGTACCGGCACATGACCTCGACCTTAAAGCGATCGGTATACCGGATATGGGATGGGCTCACGCTTTTGACCGCTGGCAGGCTGGCCAGATACGCACGCTCCTTTGCTGTGAATTTGCCATCAATCATTTTTTACACCCCCTAAATCGCCTAAACAGCTCGATTCAGCATCATATCGGGCTCTTTCCATTAACACCCTCGTTAAAACCCTCGAACGAAAGACCCATCCCCTTCAACGAAAAGAGGGGGCCAACCTTCAAACAAAACAGTCCCGCCATTTTCCACGGATAATAAAAGCTCATAGACCCCCCCCCCTAAAATTAACAAAAACTTAACCTCACCCCCAGCGCGTCATGGGGGTCACCGCGTATCCGAGCACCGTCACGCAGACTCACTAGGCTGGAAACATGACGCAAGAGCTCGTTTCATTGACTATCATCATGGCGGTGGCGGCCGTCAGCCCGATTGTGGCGCAGCTGATTCCGGGAAGGTTCATTCCACAAACCGTACTGCTGCTCGCCGCCGGAACCGCGCTCGGCCCGTACGGACTAGGCGTGATCGAAGTAAACGACGCCGTGAAACTCTTGAACGAGCTCGGCATGGCGTTCCTGTTCCTGCTCGCCGGCTACGAAATCGACCCCAAACGACTCGCCGGACATCAAGGCAAAGTCGGACTGCTTACATGGGGAATCACGCTAGGCCTCGCCTGGCTGGTTGTGACATTCCTTCCGTTCTTCACCAAGCAAGGCATCAACGGCGTGGCCACGGTAATCGCACTCACCACCACCGCGCTCGGCACGCTCATGCCGATTCTCAAGGAACGCAACCTCGAAGGCACCCCCATCGGCGACGCCATCATCTCGTACGGAACGTGGGGCGAACTCGGCCCAATCCTTGCCATGGCTATCCTGCTATCCACCCGAACCGGCTGGCAAACCATGCTCGTGCTCGGCGCGTTCCTTGCCATCTGCCTACTGTGCGCGATGCTACCTACGAAAGCACTGAAAACCGGCCATCGCCTGTACCGTTTCCTTACGGAAAATGCGAACACGTCATCGCAAACGCTCATGCGACTGACCACATTCCTGCTCATCTTTCTTGTCACCATTTCCGCACTGTTCGAACTTGACGCGGTGCTCGGCGCGTTCGCCGCAGGCTTTATCCTGCGTTACATCATTCCCGACGGCAGCAAGTCGCTGGAAATGAAGTTGGAGGGTGTCGGCTATGGCTTCCTTATTCCTGTGTTTTTTGTGGTGTCAGGCGCCGCGATCAACGTGCGCGCCGTGGCAGGCCGGCCCGCACTGCTCGTCGCGTTCATCGTCATGCTCATGCTGATTCGCGCGGTGCCCGTATATGTTGCGTTGTCGCTCGACAAACGCAAGAATCCGCTGTCATCGCATCACCGCGTCACCGTAGCCCTGTATTGCACGACCGCGCTGCCGATCATCGTCGCCGTCACGTCACTGGCGGTGAAGGTCGGTACCATGCAAGGCGACACCGCGTCAACACTGGTCGCAGCCGGCGCGATTACAGTGTTCCTAATGCCGCTGCTCGGCTCGATTACATATCAGGTGGCCGACGTGCATCCGGTCACCGCGGTTCGGGAGATTGCGCACACGCCATCCGATTGGCGGACGATCGTACGCGAACATGCACAGGTGCGTGCGCTGCTGCACCATCAGGACCGGCTCAAGCGTATGGCGGAGACGTTGGAATCGCTGGAAAAGCAGGAGGGGCTGAACGGTTTGGACAGCCGTCGCGCCGAACTTGTGGAACGTGCGCGCCTCGAAATCGACCGCCAACTCAAGGAACTCGGCCTGGACCCGCAGCTCACCCCCCAACTCCCCCACAACTACCGCTACCCGAAGAACTGAGAGGGCTTCGGAGGGGCGCTACTCCACGGACTTGAGGGAGCTGATGGGGTCGATGCGGTCGAGGACGGGGTTGACGAACAGCTGCACGAGCAGCGCGAAGGCCATGGTCGCCACGGCCGCGATCACGTAGCTCAGCGGCTTGACCTCCACCTCGAAATACAACGAGGGCATGTTGAGCGCCATCGTCAGCATGCCGCCGACGAGCCGGCCGAGCGGCAGGCCCAGTATCACACCCATGACGGTGAGGATCATCATCTCGCGGTTCACGTAATGGTGCACTTCGCGGTCGAAGAAGCCAAGCACCTTGAGCGTGGCCATCTCGCGCACGCGTTCCGACACGTTCGTATTGGCGAGCGTGAACAGCACCACCAGTGCCAGACCGCCGGCAAGCGCCACGATCAGCGCCACCACCGCGCCCATGAGGTCGAATTTGAAGCTGTCGGCCATGTGCGCGCAGCTTACGGCCTTCATCACCGAACTGTCCTCTTCGAGCGATTCCGCATAGTCGGTTTGCGAAGTGTCGGAGCCGGAAAGCTTGGCGAGCATGGCGTTCCACGTCAGAGCCTCGGAATCCTCGGAACTCTTGGAATTCTTGGTGTTCTTCGCGTCTTTCGAGTCGAAAAGCTTGGCGTAGTAGGTTTCGCTTACATACACATCCGAGCCGATGAGGTTGCGATTCACCGCGCTCACCTTCGCCGTCGCCTGCACGCCGTCGCCGTTGGTCAGTCGCACCTTGGAACCGGCCTTGACGCCCAGCGCGCTTGCCGCCGACTGCGCGACGATCACGCCATCGTCATCGAGTTTCAGCGAACCGGTTTTGCCGACGCCGGACGTGCCCAGTATGCCGGACGAGACCGGCTGCAACGTGACCATTTCGCCCAAATCGGACAGATGCTTTTCCGGCACCGCGACCAGCTGGATGCTTTCGCTGCCGCTGCTGCCGGCCTTGCCGCTGTCACCGTCGCCACTGCCCGCAACCGTCAAATCGCCCGACTCTATGCGCACGTCAAGCGATGACGTGACGCGCCCGTCTGACGCGACTTTCGTGCGCATCGCCGACGCGTCCGAATCGTCGGAAACCACCATCAGGTCGTACTGGTAGATGTCGCGGTATTGCTTGATGCCGAGGTCTGCGACGGTGTCGTTGATGGCCAGGCCGCAGACGATCAGCGCGGTGCAGCCGGCCACACCGCCGACCGTCATGATGAGGCGCGACTTGAAGCGGAAGATGTTGCGCGCGGTCACTTTGCCGAGGAAGCCGATGCGATTCCAGACCGGCCGAATCCGTTCCAACAGAATGCGCGAGCCGGCGCGCGGCGCTTTCGGACGCATCAGCGCGGCGGGCGTCTGCCTCATTTCCTGCACACACGCGTAGATGGTGGCGGCGAGCACGCCGACCACGAACAGCGCGATGCCGAGCGAGCCGTACAGCCAGTCGTATTCCAGTCGCAGGCCGGGCATCACATACATGCCTTGCAATACGACCAGCAGGAACGCAGGAATGCCAAGGAAGCCGGCGATCAGGCCGAGGCCGCCGCCGATGAGGCAGGCGAGCAACGCGAACAGCAGGTAGCGCGACGCGACCGCCAGCCGCCCGTAGCCGAGCCCCACGTACGTGCCGATGAGCGAGCGGTCCTCTTCGACCATGCGCGCCATGGCGGTCAGGCTCATCATCACGGCCACCAGCAGGAACACAATCGGGAACGCGTTGCCGAGCGACTGGATGGAGTCGAGGTCGGATTTGAGCGCGCTGAACCCCCCGAGCGACTGCCGGTCCTGCACATACCAGCGCACTTGCGGAATGCTGGTTTTCAGCTCGTTTTCCTTGGTTTTCAGCGTATGTTCGGTACTTGCCTTCTGCTCGTTCAATTGCGATTGCGCCTGGTCGAGCTGCTGCTTGGCTTGCGTCAGTTCGGGACTAGCGGCGATGATGGTTTCACGCATTGTTTCACGCGTGGTTTCGTCGAGTTGGGAGGCGCCTGCGCCCGCCGCCGCACCTGCGTTCGCGCCGTTTGCCGCAGCTTCCGCAGCCGCCGCGCCCGCCTGCATGCTGACGATCTGGTCGACCTGCTGGTTGAATTGCTGCCGATTCGCGTCGATTTGCGACTGCGCGTCCGCGAACTTCTTGTCGGCTTCCGCACGCGCGTCGGCGATCTTCTTGTTGCCCGCGTCGAGCAGTTCCTGCCGACGGGTCTTCTGCCGGTCGGTTTTCACGGTGCCGTCGATGCGGTCGGCCACCTGCTTGACGGTGTTTTCGTACGATTCGTCGAACGTGCTTTCGGCGGCCGCACCCTTGACGAGCAGCGTGGCGGACGTGTAGAGGGTGCCGGTCACGCCATCGGACGGCGCGAAGAACGTGTAGTCGGTGGTGGCGGTGGAACGGAACGAGGTCATGGCGGAGTAGCCGTCCGGGTTGCTCAGGTTCTGCGGATCGAGCACCACGCCCACGATGGTGAGCTTGGTCGGGAAGCTCGGCGCCTCGTCCGTACCGCTCGCTTCGTTCGTGCCGTCCGCACCGTTCGTATCGTTCGTATCGGAAGTATCGGAGGAAGCCGATTCGGGGGTTACGGTGAGACGGCTGCCGATACGCTTGCCTGAATCGCGAATAAATTTTCGGGTTACCGCGATTTCGCCGGCTTTTTTCGGCATACGCCCGTCCTGCAAGTATGGCTGGTCGATGCCGTCCGTGCCGATTTCCTGCATGGTCGCCGACTTGCGGCCGTCCAAATCGAACGTCACTTCCTGCGACCGTTCCGCCTGCACTTTCGCAACACCGTTCACCTTGCGCAACGCGGCGATATCGCCGTTCGACAGGCCCGCGGTGGACAGCACCTGGACGTCGTGCAGGCCCTGCGCGTCGAAAAAGCGATCGGTGCTGCGGAACGCGTCACGGCAGCCCGCGTAAATGCCGGTGAGCACAGCCACACCGAGCAACGTGATCATGGCGATGGAAATGAATCTTTTCCACGAATGCGCCCACATTCGCAGCATGTCCTTGACGAATGCCATGTCGACCTCCGTTCGTAGCCCCTCATTCCATTGAACACCATGAAGCTTGGAAAGACGCGCCAAACCGCATATCCGCAACACGTGTCCAAATCGCGCGCTCGAATCGCACAGCAATCGCGCGAATCGAACTTCTAAACCAAACAACCCGTTAAGCAAACCAGACATTCCGGAACGAACAAACCAACACTTTGCCCGCCGCTTCCCGCTACAATCGGAAACGTTCCCTCACAAAGGGCGAATCGCAAAAAAGCAAGCAAAACAAGCACATGCAAGCGTGCAACAGCACGCAACGCAAGCAGCGAGCGCAACGCACAACGCGCAATCGCAAGGAAACAGAGAAGAGGAAATCTCCATGAGCGACGTCACCGCCGCAAAGAAGCCGCGTGGAACCGACGATGTACCGGTTCCGCCGACGCTCCGTAAATCGTTGAAAAACCGCCATATCCAGCTCATCGCGCTGGGTGGCGCCATCGGCACCGGCCTGTTCTACGGCTCCAGCGAATCCATCCAGCTGGCCGGCCCGTCCATTCTGCTCGCCTACCTAGTCGGCGGTCTCGCGATCTTCATGATCGTGCGCGCGCTGAGCGAAATGGCGGTCGAGGATCCGAAGGCTGGCGCGTTCAGCTACTACGCGACGCGCTACTGGTCACGGCGAGCGGGCTTCATTTCCGGCTGGAACTACTGGTTCAACTACGTGCTGGTGGCCATGGTGGAGCTTGCCGTGGTCGGCTCGTTCGTGAACTACTGGTTCCCGGACATTCCGAAGTGGGTGTCGGCGGCGGTGTTCCTCGTGGCCATCGCGGCGCTGAATCTCATGGGCGTGAACAAGTTCGGCGAATTCGAATTCTGGTTCGCCATCATCAAGATCGTGGCCGTGCTGGCCATGATTCTCGGCGGCCTGTATGTCGTGATCGCCAACGTGCCGACCGCGTCGGGCATTCGCGCGAGCTTCGCCAACTGGTTCACCGTGGACGGCGGATTCCTGCCGCACGGCCTGATGACCCGCAACGCCGACGGCACGTGGACCGGCCTGCTGATGGCGCTTGTCGTGGTGATGTTCAGCTTCGGCGGCACCGAACTCATCGGCATCACCGCCGGCGAAACCGAGAATCCGCGCACCACCATTCCGAAGGCCACGAACGGCATCATCTGGCGTATTCTCGTCTTCTACATCTGCGCGCTCGGCGTGATCATGGCGGTGATTCCGTGGAGCAAAATCGACGGCGATTCCAGCCCGTTCGTGCAGATCTTCGATTCCGTCGGCGTGCACGCGGCCGCCGGCATCCTCAATTTCGTGTGCCTGACCGCCGTGATGAGCGTCTACAATTCCGGCCTGTACGCCAACTCCCGCATGCTGTATTCGCTGGCAAAGCAGGGCAACGCGCCGGCTTACCTGGGTAAGCTCAGCAAGAAGGGCGTACCGGTCGGGGGTGTTATCACTTCCGCGATAATTATTGCGATTGCCGTTGTCGTCGTGTTCGTATGGCCGGAATTCGCGTTCAATTACCTGATGTCGATCGCCACGATCGCGGCTGCGATCAACTGGATCATGATTATGATCACGGAGATCAAGTTCCGTCGCATGGTTGCGGCTGGCGATGGCCCGGCCGAACTTAAGGGGCTGAAGGGCAAGGAAGCGCTCAACAAGATCGCGTTCAAGCTGCCGTTCGCCAATGTGACGCCGTATGTGGTGATCGCGTTCATGCTGCTGGTTGTGGTGCTCATGTGCTTCTCCGCAAGCTATCGCATCGCCGTGATCGCCGGCGTCATCTGGCTGGCGGTGCTGTTCGCCGCCGCCCAGCTTGCGCTTGGCAAGTCCGGCAGCGAGCGTGGCGAGGACGCGGCGGTGATTGTCGACGCGGCTGCCGCAACCGCTGAGTAATCGCAAGAAACACAAAACGGCCCCCTCTTCCGGCTTTTGTTACCCGAATCGGCTGGTTACGGTAACAAAAGCCGGATGGGAATGCCATTTTTGCGATTAGACGGGGCGATTAGACCGGCGCGACCAGACCGACGGCCTCAGTCAGCGGTGCCGTCGGGGGTGACGGGCTCGGCGGACTCGACGGGGGAGGTATGGTCGGTCAGGTCCAGACGGAACGGCTGCGCGGGCAGGCCGTCGTCGTTGAACAGCGGAGCCGGACCCCAACTGCGCCAGGCGTATCGCATCGCCACCGGCTCCGGCACATCCGGAGTCGCCAGCGTAATCGTGCCGATGCTGCGGCTGTTAATCGGAATGCCGAATTCCGTAGCGTTGTAATCGACCACGTTCACTCTGGAATTGACGAGATCATCGATGTCGCAATCCACGAAAATCGCGGCGGTCGCCGGATGGAACACGCCATCCACGCCGGCAAGCTCGAAACCGGAATGCTCCGGCACGCGCACCAAAGTCGGCAGCTGGCCATCGAAATCATCGTCGCCGCCGCCGGTCGTGGTGCCTTCGAAATGCAGGCCGTGCGCATAGCGGAAGAACAGGCGTACGCGGCCGTTCGGGTCGCATCGGAAGCCCAACACCGTCGGGCCGTGCACCGGAACGCGATCCATGCCGTAGATTTGCCGCAGCGCGCAATTGGCAAGACGTTCGCCGGGCGTGCGCTTGTCCAGCGGGTGGATGTTGTCGTATTCGCCGCAGTCGATCGTGCAGATGGCGTACACGTTATCTATGGACTGCGCGGCGTCCCATTGCGCCTCACGCAGCACCGGCCAGCGCATCGGATCGTCGCCGTCCGCAGCCGTCTTGCCGTCGATCCATTGCGGCAACTGCACGATGAGGAACGGTAGATTCTCGCTCCACAGCGCACGCCATTCGCCGATCATCATGCCGAGCAGCTCGCGGTAGAAACCGCAGTATTGCTCGTCTTCCTCGCCCTGATACCACAGAAAACCGGCCAGCGAATACGGCATGATACGTTCCAGCATGGCGTGGAAGGGGCCACACGGACGCCATTGCGATGTAGGGGTGAGCGGCGGCGGCCACGGGCAGGTGCCGCACTGTTCGCTCAACTCACTGCTCGTTGCGTTCGGATTGGTCTGACGCACCGTTTCCACAGCCGCGTTCCATGCGTCCATCTGCGACTGCCATTCGCTGGTTTCCAGTTCGAACTGCTGTTGCGTCTTGCCGGCGATCGCCCGCTGGTAACGCGTCAGATAGTCGCGGCCGGCATCGCTGGAATTGAGTGCGTCCTCGCTCATCCAGCAGCTGATCGACGTGCCGCCGATATAGCAGTCGACAATGCCGACCGGCAGATCGGGGTCGAGTTCGGAGCGCAGCTTGCGTGCGAAATAGTAGGCGACGGCGCTCATCACGCCACTGTTTTCCGGCGACGATTCCTGCCAGCTCGACGTATTTTCCGCATTGCGATTGATTACACCGGTTTTGGGCACATTGTAGAAACGCAGCAGCGGATCGGCGCAATCCTCAAGTGCTTCGTCGGCATGCTCGCTGTTACGCAACTCAAGTTCCATATTGCTTTGGCCGCCGGCGAGCCACACTTCGCCGATAAGCACGTCGTCGAATTCGATGGCATCATTGCCCGCGACGATACGAAGCGTGTACGGACCGCCTTCCGGTTGCGCGGGCAGCATCACGCGCCACTGCGAAAAGCCGTTGACCACGTTCTGCGAAGAATAAGCATGTTCCTGCGCGATCAGGGAGCCGTCAAAGTCGTGTATTTCCGCCACAACCTCCATACCGGCGCAATCGGCAGCCAATGCGCCGAACACCGCAATGGGCTTGTTGCGTTGCAATACCATGTGCGAGCCGAAAATCGCGGCGACATGCAGCACGCCCGAGACATTACGCTCCTCCACCTGCTCCATCTGCGCCGTCATTTCGGAACCAGGCGCAATCCCCGTCGCAGTGACCATTGCTTCAGCTTCCTCATCAAACAATCCTACGTGCCTATCCTAAGCCACTTTCCTACCAAAATGCATGAAGCGTCACCTAAATAAGCACATGCTTGCCCACACAAACGTCATTTTCAGCGATCGAAACGTCGCTTCGGTAGGGGCTTAATCGCAATTCCCAACGGAAACAACATTCCAACGGCCCGAAACGTCGCTTCCGTAGGGGTTTCGCAGGAAAGGTATCACGATTGCGCCGCAACGAATTTTTTACGATTTCGCGGCTCACTTTGTGGACTGGATACGTACCAAAACGGCCGCTCCGGTAGGATGGACCCCAGTTTGCAGGACAAAATCCATGCACGAAACCACGAATTTCATCTGCGAATGGTAGAAACCCGAACGCTTTCCAAGCGTTCACCCCACTACACAAAAGGAGTGCCAAGTACAATGGCTGCACAAATCTGGTATGAGAACGACGGTGATCTCTCGGTCCTCGAAGGCAAGAAGGTTGCCATCATCGGTTACGGTTCCCAGGGCCACGCCCATGCGCTGAACCTGCGCGATTCCGGCGTCGACGTCGTCGTCGGCCTGCGCCCGACCTCCAAGTCCGTCGAGCACGCCAAGGAGCAGGGTCTGGAAGTCAAGTCCGTTCCGGAAGCCGCCGCCGAGGCCGACATCATCATGATTCTGGCTCCCGATCAGTACCAGCGCACCATCTGGGCCAACGATATCGAACCGAACATCAAGCCGGGCGCCGCCGTCGCCTTCGCTCATGGCTTCAACATCCACTACGGCTACATCAAGCCGACCGAGGACCACCCGGTCTTCATGGTCGCCCCGAAGGGCCCGGGCCACATCGTGCGTCGTGAGTACGCCGCTGGCCGTGGCGTCCCAGTCGTCGTGGCTGTCGAACAGGATCCGCGCGGCGACGCTTGGGACATCACCCTGGCTTACGCCAAGGCTCTGGGCGCCCTGCGCGCAGGCGCCATCAAGACCACTTTCACCGAGGAGACCGAGACCGATCTGTTCGGCGAGCAGAACGTGCTCATGGGCGGCGTGAACAAGCTCGTTGAAATGGGCTTCGAGGTCCTCACTGACGCTGGCTACCAGCCGGAGATCGCCTACTTCGAGGTCTGCCACGAGCTGAAGATGCTCGTCGACCTCATGAACGAGGGTGGCCTGAACAAGGCCCGTTGGTCCTGCTCCGACACCGCCCAGTACGGCGACTACACCAACACCGTCATCAACGAAGACTGCCGCAAGCGCATGCAGTACCATCTGAGCCGCATCCAGGACGGCTCCTTCGCCAAGGAGTTCATCGACGATCAGGACGCTGGCGCTCCGAAGTTCAAGCAGCTGCAGGAAGAATACGGCAACGTGCGTATCGAGTCCGTTGGCCCGAAGCTGCGCGCCATGTTCTCTTGGAACAACGGCAAGGATGACGACGCTGACATGGCCACTTTCACCGGCAAGATCGCCCGTGGCTGAGTAACGTCTCGCATTCATTGCGATTAATCGCATTAACTGCGATTGAAGGCCGCCGCCCAAGTTGGGTGGCGGCCTTTCGTTATGCCGGAACGTACGCAACCGTCGCACGCACGACAATATGCAAAAAGCGCCGTCCGCACGAAGCGGGCGACGCTTTCTAATTCGCTAAATAGCTTATGCAGCTAGCGAAGCAATCTCACTGAACCTGGGTACGAGCGATCTTGCCGTTGAAGGACTCGGCCATATCGGCATCGGCGTCCACCTGGTTGTTCCAGGAGAACATGGCGCGCAGCTTCGGGCCAACGGTCTCCAGGTGCGGGTGGCTGTACTCTTCCTGCAGCTTCTTGAACTTCGGAGCGCCAGCGGCCTGGTCATCCATGAACTCCTTGGCGAAGGAGCCGTCCTGGATGCGCTTGAGCTGGTACTGCATGCGCTTCTTGGTCTCCTCGGTGATGACCGTGGAGGTGTAGTCGCCGTACTGGGCGGTGTCGGAGCAGGACCAACGAGCCTTGTTCAGACCACCCTCGTTGGCCAGGTCGACCAGCATCTTCAGCTCGTGGAACACCTCGAAGTAGGCGATCTCCGGCTGGTAGCCAGCCTCGGTCAGCACATCGAAGCCCATATCGCACAGGTGGTTGATGCCACCCATGAGGACGTCCTGCTCGCCGAACAGATCGGTCTCGGTCTCCTCGGTGAAGGTGGTCTTGATGGCGCCTGCACGCAGCGCGCCCAGAGCCTTGGCGTAAGCCAGGCACAGCGGCCAGGTCTTGCCATCCGGATCCTGCTCGACGGCCACGACGACCGGGACGCCACGGCCAGCGGCGTACTCACGACGCACGATGTGG
>OMAA01000367.1_pt1 | contig 20473 bp, 19 predicted proteins | sample 1674191 | NCBI WGS metagenome assembly OMAA01 (sample SAMEA103958152, study PRJEB25191) | human gut metagenome | biome: human-associated habitat [ENVO:00009003]; feature: intestine environment [ENVO:2100002]; material: feces | place: Germany | collected 2013/2015
ACCGCCCCATGGACAAGTTACCGCCCGATGAGCCTGTAACCACCCCATGGGCGCATCAATAACGCCCTCAACCTCACACTGCGTCGGGGACGAACGCTTCGAAGATGTGGCGATCGAACTGGTCGCAGCACTGCGCGTATTCGTCGCGGCTGCGCACGGTCCACGACACCGGCACCGCACCCATGAACCGGGCCAGCTTCACCTGCGGGCTGTTGCCGCCCTTCCAATCGTAGGCGACGAAATCAGGACGGGAAATCCAGTCGAACACCAGCGCGCCGGCCGCGTATTCCTTGCCGAGCGCCACCGGATCGGTGGGCTTGTCCTCGCCGTACGGCCACCAAGACAGCTGGCCGCGGCACACTTCCGGACGGTTCTCCTTGTACCAGTTCACGGCCGCCGGATTGAACGATTCGATCACATACTTGCCGGAGTATGCCTGCAGCAACGCGTCGCCCTTCTCCATAAGCTCCACGTCGCGCGGATCCCACTTGGAGTTGTCATCGAACTTATATTCCACAATCAGCGGCACACGACCAGCCACCACTTTGAGCACGTCGGCGAATAGCGGCACATGCTGATAGTAGCCTTCCGGCGCGTTGTCCGGCGTGGTGACCAGCGGCGGTTCCTCCAATGCCAACGGCAGCGGCGCGGCCTTGCATGCGCCCGGAGCGTCGGTCGGGAACAGCGGAATACGAGTCAGCTCGTCATACGTGAGATCGGCGATACGGCGCGGATCTCCGGCAACACGCATCAGGTCGCCGTCATGCACCACCACGACCTCGCCATCGCGCGTCATCTGCAGGTCCAGTTCGATACCGTACCCGGCTTCACAGGCGGCTGCGAACGCGGCAAGCGAGTTTTCAGGGGCAATCACGCCGGGTGTATCAGGGCTGCCGTACCCGGCTTTCATGGCCATGCGGCGGGCGAGCGCCACGTATTCGCCGCTTTCGTTGGCGTATTGCGCGGTCAGGCCGGAGCCGGCGTCATGCAGACCGCGGTGCGCGTACCACACGTCCGGAACGGCCGGCACATAGTTGCGCCGCTTGTCGGAGAAGGAACGCGGGGCGATCGCCCACACCGCGGCTCCCGCCGCCACCGCACCGCCGAGCAGCGCTTTCTTGAGAAACGACTTTGACATGGGCATCCTCCCTTGCGATTGACCCTGCTCACCGCATTTGCGCGCGCAATGAGCCACTTGTTACGAGCGTAGCCCAGTTTGCCGGTTTTCGCTCACGATTTCACCGATTATTCAGTTTCGTCGTTGCATATGGCGATTCCCACGCTCTAACGGCACCCACGTCGGCCTCGAAAGGCTTTCGCGGGACAAAATATGGAAGGGCGATTGCCGAGTCGGTAAGACTGGCTAATCGCCTTTTATTAGCGGACTGAGACGGTGAGGCTATGCGGCCAATCGGCGGCGTGATGCGGGGTGCGGGCCGCTGCGTTGCGGCGGAGCACGGCGATGCCGGCAAGCGCGATGGCGAGCGTGCCGTAGGTTGCGACGAAACCGTAGACGGTGAATGACGAGACCGCGGAATCCGCAGCCTCGTGTTTGGCTTGCGCCGCGTTGTATGGCACGCGATGGCCGCGCACCAGCAGCCGTTGCGTGTTCACGCCGTACGGCGTGCAGGTGACGAGCGTGACGAGGTCCTTGCCGGGCTGGACGCTGAGTTCCTTCGTTTGGTCGGGTTTGACCACGCTGATTCGATCGACCTCGTAGGCGAGCGTGCGGTTGAGCACGGTGATGTAGAAGTGGTCGCCTTTCCTCACCTTGTCAAGGTCGGTGAACAGGCGTGAGGTCGGCAGGCCGCGGTGTGCGGAGAGCACGGCGTGCGTGTTTTTGCCGCCGACGGGCAGGGCGGAGCCACGTAGATGGCCGACGTCTTTCTGCAGCGATTCCGGTGTGGTGTAGTGGTAGATCGGCAAGGTGGATTTGAGTCGGGGGATGTTGATGTATGCCATCACGCCGTTGGGGTCCTCGTTGAGGAAGCTGGTGTATTCGGCGTCCTCTTCGGGCGTGGTGACGGCGAACGCGTCGGGAACGCCTTTGCCGGGCAAAGTGGCGTTGTACGCGTCGATCCGTTTGAATTCCGTTGCGTAGTCCTCGCCGGACGGATTGACCTGCACACGTTACGTGTAGCCGGATAAGAGCATGTCGTAGCGGCGTTCGTTCCACCAGTTGCTGACAAGCGGATAGAACAGCAGAAGGGCCCCCGTTATGAAGATCGCGATGATGGCGATGCTTTGCACCGTCTTGCGATTCATACCGTGGACCCTTCCTTGCGATTCTCCGTTATCAGCCGTTTACTTGGCGGACTGGCGCTTGCTACGGGCGTACAGCCACACCGCTCCGGCCATCAGCGCGATGCCGAGCACGGCGAACAGCACCGTGCCAACGCTACCGGTGGTCGGCAGGGCGGAGGTGCGGGTGTCCTGGATGGTCACGTCGTATTGCCAATCCTTGGTCTCGTTCACGGTTTTGGACTGGCAGCTGGTCGTTGCTGGTGGCGGACGTCTTCATGGGGACCACGTTCTGTTTCGGGCCGACCACCAGCGCCATGGCGTCCTTGCCCTGCCTGCCGCGGTGGTACAGGCCCCAATCGTATTTCGATTCGGGCACGGTGTTGACCACCTGGTACAGCGAGCTCGCCTGGTTGGAGTTCAGTTCGGCGTACTGGTCGTTGCCGTTCGACCCGTCGGAATTGTCGGGCACGTACACGTGCACCGGCATCTGCAGGTAGTCCGACTGCCCGTCTTTCGAGACGTGGTCGATGGCTATCCGGCGGTTCGGATCCGTGGTCCGCCATCCCGTTGCGGCGTTGGCTGGAGCGTTGGCGGAGCCCGTTTCGCCGTCCTTGGTAAGCGATGGCGATTCGAAACCGCCGTTGGTCACGAGGTTGCCGCCGTCGCCGCCTTCCGCGGCAACGGACACGTCGTCCACGAGATTGCCGTATGCGAGGTTGCCGTTGAGCGTGTTGTAGGACGCCAGCGCGAATACGGTGTCGTCGCCGTCCGCCGCGAATTCTCCTTCGTATTCGTTCCATCCGTTGCGCGTGTACTGGTTGAAGACGCTGCTGACGAATGTGATCGTCCAGGTGATGGGGAAATGCTCGGTGTCGGAGCAGTCATTGCCGGCGCGGTACCAGTGGCTCTGGTAGCCGTTGACCGTTCCGTTGCCCAAGGTGGCGGAGCAGAGCTTGAACGTGCCTTCGCCGCTGTCGGGGAAGGCCCAGCCGGGGCTGTCCCAACCGTTGCCGAACATCCACTCGAACATGTTGTGGAACAGGTCGGTGCCGCCACCCCATGAGAACGATGGCGGTTCGGCGCCATGCGTGTCCGCGGTGATGACCGCGAGTGTATCGAAACCGCTCTTCGAACCGGACGGACGCGCCCTGTGTTTCAGGGACCATCGGTATTTCGCGCCTTGTGTGGTGGCGAGCCGCTGGTAGATCGAATAGTTGCCGTTCGACGTGGCCGGCTTGCCGAATTGGCTGCCTTCGGCCGCGGCCACTTTCTCGCCGGTGCGCATGTGCAGGGAGTCATTGTCTCCGTTGCCGTTTTTGAAGACACTGCCGATTTCGATGCTGCCTGAAGTCGTGGTGGATTTCCAATACGGAACATCGCTGGTTTCACGGTACTGGTACGCGTCCGGCTGTTCGAAACTGCCGTTCTGCAGGCTGTTTTCGGCGGAGACGGTGGCAACGTCGGAAGCGGCGGAGACCTCCGTCCCTTCGGCGGAATCCACTCCGACAAGGGGAATAAGGGGGATACCAAATCCAAGAATCAGGGCACAGGTGATCACGAGCGCGAGCACGCTTCGCTGGGATTTCCCGGCCTGCATGTCCTCTCCTCCATGGGAACCGGGTGGTGATGTCATCGTCGACATTGAGCATTATGCCACCAAAACAGTACCCCGTCAATGGGTACATATTAGGGGGGGTGAAATCATTGACAACCTGTCTGATTATTCAGCAAAAAGCCGTGTCCCATCGAATAATCCGGGAACGCAAATGCAATCGCAAACGCAGATATGAACGCAATCACCAACACGAATGCGAGCGCGCCGCAACACAAGCCACCCGCAACGCAAGACGCCCGGCTACCGCTTCTTCGAATCGCGTCCCTTGAAGTAGATGTCGAACACAATCCAGACGGACAGGATGAACGCGATCACGTAGCCAAGGAAACCAACAATCGGAATACCGAAAATCACCGGCTTGATGCCCGCGTAATACACAATCGACGAGCCGATGAACAGGCCGACCACGATAAGCGCCATCGTAAGCCTGTTCACCATGTTGGCGAGCAGGTGGATCGGCTCCTGCGAACCGACCATCTCCATATTGACGCGCAGCTGGCCGCGCGTGAGCATGCGGGAGGCCACTTTCATCTCGTTGGCGGCGGCCAGCAGACTGTGCAGCGCCTGATGGCTTTCGAGAGCCAGCGATTTCGTCTCGTCCTTGGCGAAATCCTTCTTCGACGTGCTCGACGCGATGTGGTCGGAGATGATCTGGATCATATTCACGTCGGGAATGAATTCGTCAAGCAATCCCTCCAACGTGACCAGCGCGCGGCCGACCGTGGTGACGGTGCTCGGCACTTCGATGCCGTGGCGTTGCGCCATCTGCGTCAGGGCCGTCAGCATGGCGGCGATGTCCAGTTCGGCCAGGTCCACTGTGCCGAATTCCTTGACGATCACGTCCAGATCGGCCAGCAATGCCGGATAATCCTCCGGATCGGCCTCAGCTCCGGCGAAACGCAGTAGACCGTCGGCAAGCTTGGGGGAATCCTGCTCGGCCACGGCGAAGATCATGTCCTTCAGCACGGAACGGGTTTTGGCGTTGAGCCGGCCAGTCATGCCCAGGTCGAGCAGCACGATCTGCCCACCGCGCACCATGATGTTGCCGGGGTGCGGGTCCGCGTGGAAGAAGCCTTCGTCGAGTACCTGCGTGGCGTAGTTGTCCACGAGTTTGGTGCCGATTTCCTTCAGGTCGTAGCCGGCTGCAAGCAGCTCGTCCGGATGGGAGACGGAGATGCCTTCCACGTAGTCCATGACCACCACGTGTTCGGTGCATAGTTCCGGGTACGGCTTCGGGCAGTCCATGTATTTGTAGCGTTCGCAGAATCGTTTGAATTCCGCCAAATTGCGCGTTTCGATGAGGAAGTCGGTTTCCGATTCGAAGGTGTCCCACAGTTCCTCGACCACGCCGGACAGGTCCACCACCTGCGCGCTGCGCATGGTTTTGGTGGCGATTCCCGCGATGGTGCGCATGATGGACACGTCCTGCGCCATGGTTTCGCGCACGCCCGGACGTTGCACTTTGATGGCCACGTCCTCGCCGGTGAGCAGTTTCGCACGATGCACCTGCGCAAGGCTGGCCGAGCCGAGCGGGGTGGGGTCGATATGGTCGAAGATCTCGTCCACGGGCCGGCCGTATTCGTCCTCAAGCACCTGCAGCACCGTGCTGTATGGCATGGGGTCGGCGTCGGCGCGCAGTTTGGACAGTTCGTCGCAGAACGATTGCGGCAGGATTTCGGAGCGCATGGACAGGATCTGTCCGACCTTGACGAACGTGGGACCGAGCGCTTCGAGCATGAGACGCATTTTGACGGGCGTGAGTCCGTGAACCACGTCGAATTTGTTGGCGATCTGCGCGATTTGCGCAAGACGCCGGAGTTTGCCGCGGCGGGTCAGATGGTAGCGCGCGGAGAACGTGTCTTTGCGCGCTCCGAAGATGCCGATGGTTTCGGACGATTGTGCGTTGGCACCGGCCGCTTTGCCGGTATCGTCCGTTTCGCCGGCATCGTCCGCGGATTCGTGGGCAAGCTCATCCGTCAGTCCGTTTGCTTGGGAGGCGGCGTCCGGCGAAGGGTCGGCCGTGGGGTTGATGACCGCGTTGACCCTGTCGGACAGCGTGACGGGCTCCACGCTTTCGGGGCGTGCCGCGTCCGGCTTGTCGGATGGGTGTTTCAAAGACATGTCACTGCTCGCAAACGGTTGGGAAATCGGCTGGAAAGCCCGCGATGCCAGACGAACGTTTCGCCGGCGTCGCGCGGGCATAGCAAATCGCCGTCCGGGCGCTCACATGCGCGGCAGACGGCGATACGAAAGACTGGAGCTACTCGGCCTTGTCTTCGGTTTCGGCCGGGGCTGCATCCTTGGCCTCAGGGGCTTCCTTAGCCTCTTCGACCTTGTGCTTGAGTTCGGCGTTGAGGGCCTTGCCCTGCTCGACGGTCAGCTCGCCCTTCTTGACGAGATCGTCAACGATTTCCTGGCTCTTCTCAACAGTGGTCGCCAAGGCACCGACGCCGGCGAGAAAGACCTTGCGCAGGCCGTCACCAAAATTAAAATCAGCCATGATGTCCTCCTTTAGGTGATGGTGGTACCACTCTATCGCATTTTCTTCACATCTGCGCCGAGCGAAACCGGTCAATCGCATAAAAAGTGGCGGATATCCGGCGTTCAGCGCAGGCGGTGCGATTGCCGGCGAACCGGCATGGCAGCCGTCAGCGCGGACGGGACATGGCCACGCGACGAGCACGGTCGGCGATTTCGTCGATGCGATGCAGGGCGGCCCGTTGCGCATCCGTCTGTCCGGCGGCGGCCGGATCGAACGTGCCGTAACGGCGTTCGACGGCGGTGCGGATCAGGAAATCGGCGATCGCGGGATTCTTCGGCAGCAGCGAGCCGTGCATGTACGTGCCGATCACGTTGTGGACGCGCGCGCCTTCCGTATGGTCCTCGCCGTTGTTGCCGGTGCCGTCCTGTTCGACGGTGCCGAGCGGCTGCACGCCGTCACGCAGGAACGTCTGTCCGGAATGGTTTTCGTAGCCAATAATCTTGCCGAAATCGGCGGAGGTTTCCGTAAGATTGCCGATCATGCGTGTTTCCTGGCCGACCGTGTACGCGCCGATCACGCCGATGCCGTCGAGTCGGGAGCCGTCGACCGTTTCGAAATACTCGCCGAACAGCTGGTACAGGCCGCAGATCATCAGCATCGGCACGCCGTCCGCCGCGAGCGAACGCAGCAGGTCGGCGCGTTGGAAGAAGTCGTCGATGATCTTCTTCTGGCCGGTGTCCTGGCCGCCGCCACCCAGAATCATGTCCACGTGCTCGGGCCAGTCGCAGCCCTGGTTGTAGGCGTGTACGCGCGGCTCGTAGCCGTACAGCGCGAGCCGGCGCTGGATGGTGAGCACGTTGCCGGAATCGCCGTAGATGTTCATATCCTTCGGATACAGCGACACGATGTCGATGACCTGGCTCATATCGTCTCCTCGTCTTCCTTCCGCTGTTTTGCTTTGCGATTGCGCGGTTTCGTTTCGCGCGGCGCTCACTTGCCCACGCCGGCGTCGGCCACGTCGGCGATTTTGGCGAGCGCGGCACGCGTTTTCAGCATGGCCGTGTACGTGCAGTAGATGTGTTTGGGGGTGCCAGAATTCGCGTTCACGAAGTTCACGACCGATTCCTCCAGGTCGGTGCTGACCGATTCGACCGGCACCTGATCGTATTCGAGGCGCAGGGCCATGTCCCACGCGCGTACGCCGGACACGGCTTTGACGCCGGTGCCGCGCAGCGAGGTGAAGTCCACGTCCCACAGCCAGCTCATGTCGCGGCCGTCGGCGTATTCGTCGTTGATGCAGATCATGGTGTCGCAGCCTTCGGGCTTGAACGAGGCCAGCGACAGGCGGAAGCCCATGGGGTTTTTGACGAGCAGCAGTTCCACGGGAGTGCCGTTCACGGTGATGACCTCGCCTCGGCCGAATGCCGGTGTGACCTCGCCGGCGGTGTCGATCATGGCCTGCGTGGTGGCGTGCGCGAAGGCGATCATACGGGGTGAGACGCCTGCCGCGCGCAGAATCTCGTCCGCAGCGGCCTGGTCGATGGCGTCATGCGAGCCGTTGCCGTCCGTTTCGGTACCGGTATCGGCACCGTCCGCGTCGACACTGTCGGCGAGCGCGTCTTCGAACGGCAGGAACATCGCCTGCGCGTCCGCTGCGACGGCGCGCACCACGGCGAGCGCGGCGGCCGCGTTGTACAGGTTGTATACGCCTTCCAGTTTCACGGCCGTCTCATACGTTTCGCCATCGATCGCGAAGGTGGCGCGGTGGTCGCCCACGGCGCGCAACGTCACGTCGGCGGGCAGCGCGTCGGGACCGTCCTGCGGTTGCGATATGGCCGGCGCGGCAGCCGCAACGGCATCGGCAGTATCGCCGGCATTGCCCGAATCGCCAATATTTCCGCCATGTTCCGCACTGTCGTGCGCTTCCGCGTCAACAATGGTGCTCATGTCGTCATCCGACGGGAAGAAGCCGCGCAACGATTCGTCAAGGCCGAAGTAGCGTACTTCCACGCCGTCTTCCGTATGCGCCACGTCAGCAAGACGGGCGATGCGCGGGTCCTCACGGTTGAGCACGACGGTACCGGTGGTGGCTTCCGCAGCTTTGGACAGCAGTCGCGCGGTGTTGTCGATCTCGCCGAAACGGTCAAGCTGGTCGCGCATCACGTTGAGCAGCAGGCAGTAGTCGGGCGGCACCTGCTTGACGAAATGCACGGCGTACGCCTCGTCGAGTTCCAGCACCGCGATGTCGGCGTCGAGTTTGCCGGAAAGCGAGACTTCCGCAAGCAGCGACGAAACCACGCCACGGGTGAAGTTCGAGCCGGTCGGGTTGGTGAACACCTTCAATCCGAGCGATTGCAGCATGCTGGCCACCATGCGTGTGGTGGTGGTTTTGCCGTTCGTGCCGGAGACGAGCACCACGCCGAGCGGCAGTTGCGCCAATGTGCGCGACAGGAATTGCGGGTCGATGCGTTCCACGATTTTGCCGGGGAACGCGCTGCCACCGCCGTGCGCCAAACGGGAGGCCGCGCGCACGGCCTTGCCGATCAACGGGGTCGCGAAGGAATTCCAAGCCATATCACACCGCCTCCTGCTGGGACTGGTAATCCTGGGGCATGTCCTTGAACTTCGAATACGCGCCAAGGAACGCAAGATTGAACGTGTCGGTCGGACCGTTACGATGCTTCGCCATGATGATGTCGGCCTCGCCCGGGCGGTCCTCCTTGTCGTAGGCGTCCGGACGGTGCACGAGGAACACCACGTCGGCGTCCTGTTCGATAGAGCCGGATTCACGCAGGTCGGACAGCTGCGGCTTCTTGTCCTGACGCATTTCGGGGCCACGGTTCAGCTGGCTCAGTGCCACCACCGGCACTTCCAGCTCCTTGGCGAGCAGCTTCAGCGCACGGGAGAAGTCGGACACTTCCTGCTGGCGGCTTTCCACGGCCTTGCCGGAGGTCATGAGCTGCAGGTAGTCGATGACGACGAGTTTCAAATCGTTCGTCTGCTTCAGTCGGCGGCATTTCGCGCGGATTTCCATCAGGCTCATGTTCGGGCTGTCGTCGATGAACAGGGGCGCGTTCTGCAGCTTGCCTTGCAACTCGTTCAGGATGGCCCAACGTTCCGGCGTGATGTCGTCCGCGCGGCGCATGGCGGCGAGCGGAATGTTGGATTCAGCGGAGATGATACGTTGCGCCAACTCGTTTTTGCTCATTTCCAAGCTGAAGATGATGGTCGTCAATCCGTGATGCAGTGCCGCGGAACGGGCGAAATCCACACCGAGTGTGGACTTGCCCATGGCCGGTCGGCCTGCCACGACGATCATCTGGCCGGGCTGCAGGCCCTGCGTCACGTCGTCGATGTCGCGGAAGCCCGTCGGCACGCCTCGGGACACTTCGCCGCTTTGCAGACGGTCGAGCTGGTCAAGCGTATCGGCGATGACGGTGCCGATCGGCGCGTAGTCCTGCCGCACTTTGCCGGTGGACATCTCATATACTTCGGCCTGCGCCAGGTTGACGACGTCTTCGGCCTGCGAGCCTTCTGCGGTGTAGCCGAGCTGTGCGATTTTGGTGCCGGCCGCGATCACATTACGCAGGATGGCGCGCTGATGCACGATGTCGGCGTAATACGTGGCGTTTGCGGCGGTCGGAACCGATGCGACCAGGCTGTGCAGATAGTCGGAGCCACCCACTTTTTCCAGATTGCCTTCGGCGAGCAGCTCGTTGGCCACCAGCACGGCGTCGACCGGCTGGGAGGCCGAGAACAGTTTGATGACCGCTTCGTACACGGTTTGGTTGCGTGGCTGGTAGAAGTCGGACACGTCGATCATCTGCGATACTTCGCCGATGGCGTCCTTGCTCATCAGCATGCCGCCCAACACTGCCATTTCGGCGGCGTCGTCATGCGGCGGCACGCGGTCGAACAGGGCGTCGCGCACGACTTGGCCGGATCGGCCGTTCATGCCGTTCGCACCGTTTCCAGCGTTCGAAAATCCGCGGTTCTGCGCCGAACCGTTGTTCCAAGAGTCGTTCTCCGCCATGTCCCTCCAACCGCAGCAGTCAATCGAATGTGTTCAATACCGAGGAAAACCATAATACGTGCGTGCCGTCACGACCGGTGTTGCATTGAGATTATGGATGAATCTCCGCATCCACCGAACGACACGCGCGAATGGCTTTGGTGTGGATAAGAAAGTCGAAAAAAGCCGAGTTATCCACATATTGGGGATAACCATGTGGAAAACGTTTCGACTTATCCACAGAGTGGGGATAACTGAGTGGACAACTTGGGGACATCCTAAAGCATGTACCCCGATTCCCTTATTTCGATTTGCCGAAGTGAACGGAAGGTGATATGCACCCCGCTTTTCCGTAAACGACGAGAAATACGGGGGCATATCGGCTTGGCGCATGCGAGAAACCGGCGCTCACATGTGGTATCGGGTGGCGTTGTACATGGTGCGCACCAACGTTTCACGCCATTTGCTCCACCCGTACTGTTTGGAGATGGTCTCGCCGGACGTGGCCCCCAACGAGGAGCCGTCGGCGCGGGTCAGGTCGAACAGCATGTCGAGCAGCACGGGATTATGGTCGAGCCGGCCGGCCAGATCATCGCCGACGTTGGGATCATTGGGATTGCGGCCTGTGGCGAACTCCGACAATGTCAGATGCTCGCGTACCAGCAGCGTGACCCAGCGGACGATGTCGCGGTCGAATCCCATGCGTTCCACGACCACGGTCGCATGCCGAGCGCCTTCCGCCGCATGGTTGGCCACCCCCGGTCGTTTGCCGATGTCATGCAGGATGCCGGCGAGCAGCAGCGCCTCGTAATGCCGGTCGTCGTACCGCCCACCGCTGGGTGTTTCACGGCCGAGCCGCGTGACGACCTCCACCATGTGCCGGTCAATCGTATAGCGGTGCGCGGCGGACGCGCTTGGCCGGTTGCGCACGCCCAACCATTCGGGGATGAGCTTGCCGGGCACGTCGATGAAATCGATGTCTTCCCACACGTTGAGCAGCGCGGGGCCGGAAGCCAGCAATCGTATGAACAGTTCACGCGATTCGTCCGTCCAGTTGCGGTCGCCGATAGGGCATTTTTTGAGATTCCGCAACGTTCCCGGGGCGATCGGCAGGCCGAATTCCGCGGCCGCGACGGCCACGCGCAGCACGAGGTTCGGGTCGGCGGCCGGTTCCGCGCCCGGAGCGAGCACTATTTCCTCTTCATGCTTGGCCACGCCGGGGGCGATCACATCGAAGGTCGGTGCCTGACGTTTGCCGCCACCGCGCGGCTGGAACACTTGGAAGAAGGCGAATCGCGGCTTGTCGTGCGTCAGCGAATGCTCGGCGCGCGACGCGGTGGAATCAAGGGAGAACGCGATCTGCCGGCCAACGCGTGCCAGCAACGTTTGCAGATCGTCGATCGACTTCGCCTCACGTTCGCCATCGGGCAGCGTCGGATCGGCCAGACCGAGCATCGCCGCGACTTTGGCTTGGTAGGGCGATAGCAGCATGTTCGTATCTTTGCCGGCGACCAGATGGATGCAGTCGCGCACGTCCAGCAACCGTTCGACGACGTCGTCATACGTGCCGTGCGGACGGTCGGCAAGCCAGGATGCGGCGAGCGCGGACACCAATACGGAGTCGCGCAGGCCACCACGTGCCTCCTTGATGTCCGGCTGGTTGTTGTAGGCCATGCGGCCGAATTCGTCGAGGCGCGATTTGGCGGAGCCGAGCAGTTCCGACAGACGTTTGCGCGCGGCCTTGCGCCATCGTTCCAATATGGATACGGCTGTGCTTTCGATAAGTCCAGTGTCCCCCGCGATCGGCACCACGTCCAACCATCCCATAGCTGCGGGCAGGTCGCGGTCGGTGACGGCCTCGCATTGCGCGACGGTACGTACCGACTGGTCGAGGTCGAGGCCGGAATCCCAAATCGGATACCACAGTTTGTTGGCGAGCTCGTTGAGCTGCTGGTCGGTCAGCGCGTGCGGCTCGTAGATGACCACCAGATCAAGGTCGGAGCTGGGGCCCACCTGTCCACGTGCCAGCGAACCGACCGCGCCGAGACCGATGCCGGTTGCCGGCACGTCGAAGGAAACCGCCTCGCAGGCTTCGTTCCACAACTGTGTGAGATTGTCCATGGCCAATTCCGTGCGGGCTTTGCGTTTCGCCGCGCCATTGCGGTAGACGCCGTCGGCGTCGGGCTGGCTCATGGCCATGAACCGTTGTTTGAGACCATCGACTGCTGAAGTCATAACGCACGTTCCTTATGAAACCTATGACGACTTATGACAATCCCCGCACGGCGCGAGGCACGTACGGGGATGTGTCGTAATTGATAACCCGAACTTCAAGCCCGGGGGTCTTTATTTCATCTTGTCCGAATCGGCCCGATCACAAGGCCGGACGGATCAGATGGCGGCGGAACCGGTTTCGCCGGTGCGCACGCGGGTCACCGAGTCAAGCGGAGCCACCCAGACCTTACCGTCGCCGATGGTGCCGGAGCCGGCGGACTTGACGATCACGCCAACCAGGGTTTCGGCATCGGCGTCGTCGGACAGCACCTCGATGCGGATCTTCGGAATGAGATCCACGGTGTATTCGGCGCCACGGTAGACCTCGGTGTGGCCGCGCTGACGGCCATAACCGTTTGCCTCGGACACGGTCAGGCCGTGCACGCCCGCGGCTGCGAGGGCTTCCTTGACATCGTCGAGTTTATGGGGCTGGATGATAGCGGTAATGAGCTTCATCTCACTTCACCTCCTTGAGGACGGAGCTGGCGGTACCAGCAAAATCGTAAGCACGTTCGCCCTGGTCGGCAAGATCGATGCCGCCGACTTCCTGGGCTTCGGTGACGCGCCAGCCGATCGTCTTCTCCAGAGCGAAGGCGATGATGCCGGTGATGACGGCGGACCAGACGATGGCCACGAGAGCGACGATGAGCTGGACGACCAGCTGCCTCCAGTCGCCGCCTGCGAACAGGCCGGTGCCTTCGCCGAAGAAGCCGATGAGCACGGTGCCGGTGAAGCCGCCAACGCCGTGGACGCCGACGACGTCGAGGGAATCGTCATAGCCGAGCTTGAACTTCAGACCGCAGGCCAGGCAGGTGAGCACACCGGCGATGGCGCCGAGCACGATGGCCCACAGCGGGGAGACCACATCGGCGGCCGGGGTGATGGCGACGAGGCCCGCGACGATGCCGGAAGCGGCACCCATTGCGGTGTAGTGGCCGGTGCGGATCTTCTCGGTGAAGCCCCAGGAGAGCATTGCCGCAGCGGTTGCAGCGGACGTGGAAACCCACGCGTAGCCGGCGGTGCCGTTGGCTGCGAAGGCGGAACCGGCGTTGAAGCCGAACCAGCCGAACCACAGCAGGAAGGCGCCGAGCATGACGAACGGAACATTGTGCGGGCGGAACGGCTGCGTGCCGAAGCCCTTACGCTTGCCGATGATCAGCACGATGACCAGAGCGGCGACTGCGGCGTTGATGTGGACGACCGTACCACCTGCGAAATCGTGGGCGGCTGCGCCGATCGCCTGGGAAATGGCGCCGTCAGCGGACAGCAGACCACCGTTCCACACCATGTGAGCGAGCGGAGCGTAATCGAACGTGATCCACAGCGCCACGAAAATCATCCACGTGGAGTACTTCACACGTTCGGCGATGGCGCCGCAGATCAACGCGACGGTGATCATGGCGAACGCGGACTGGAAGGCCACGTCCACGCTGACCGGGTAGTTGTTGCCGTTCAGTGCGGCCGATGTGAAGACGCCCTTATCGGAAACCATGGTGTCCTTCAGCAGGAAGCCGGTTGCCGGGTCGCCGAAGATGCCGCCGACCGAGGTGCCGGCGTAGGCGATCGACCAACCCCACAGCACCCACATGATCATCGTGACGGACAGTGCGGCCGCCTCCATGATCATCATATTCAGCACGGCCTTGGCGCGGACCATGCCACCATAGAAGAACGCCACACCAGGCGTCATGAGGAACACAAGGGACGCGGAAGTCAATATCCACGCGGCATTTCCAGAATCAAGCTGGCCCATGTCACCCTCCTCTTTCTTTCTCTATATTTGGTTCAACATTTCCGTCCCCATCGTGTGGGGCTGACAGAACGATATGGAACGCCGGCCGCGTTTTGAAAACGTTACGACGTGTTACGCCAACGTAACGCCATCCGCGCGAAACGTCAACCTACGCCGAAAAATGGCGGAATTCCAACGAAACTGGCGGTACGGAAATACGGAAGGCATAATCGCCCGGCAATCGCAATATGAAATTGCGACGGTGGACGGAAGCGGCGGGCAATGCTGCGGACGGAGTAAGTTGGGTAGCTGAAACTTACGGAACACGCGTGGCACGCGACGGGAGAACGCCGCGTACGGCGAGCGCGTGGCATGTACACCGAACGCGCGGTGCGGCGAACGTATGACGCGCGTAACGAGAGAGCGGCGAGGACCATGGCAACGTTCATCATTTCACTGTGCGCCATTTTGATGCTGACCACGGTTTCCGGGCTGATCTGCCGCAAAGCGCAGCTGCCGGAAGTGATCGGGCAGATTCTCGTCGGCATTCTCGTGGGCCCTTCGCTGCTGGGCGTGATGCACATGAGCGATTCGCTGTCATTGTTCAGCGACCTCGGCATCATCATCCTCATGTTTTTGGGCGGTGTCGGCTGCGACCTGCAGTTGCTGAAGAAATATTCGAAGGCGGCGGTCATCATCGCGTGCATGGGCGTGGTGTTCCCCGTGGCGGTGATGGGTGGAGTGAGCCTGCTGTTTGGCTTCAAGCCGATTCCGGCTGCGTTCATCGGCGTGGTGTTCTCCGCCACGTCCGTGTCGATTTCCGTGGCGGTGCTGAAGGAAGCCGGACTGCTTGATTCGAAGGAAGGCGTGTCGATTCTCGGCGCGGCCGTGGCTGACGATGTGATCGGCGTGATCCTGCTGTCCGTGATGTGCACGCTCGTCAACACCGGCAGCGTGGACGTGGCAGGGCTGGGTTTGATTCTGCTCAAGCAGGTGCTGTTCTTTGTGGCGGCCGCCGTGGTGGTGGTTTGGGTGGCGCCGGCGCTGATGACGCTGGCTGGCGTGCTGAAGGCGCCGTCCGGCATCGCGGTGATGGCCGTGATCATCTGCCTGGCGATGGCGTGGGCGTCGAATCTGGCCGGGTTGAGCTACGCGGTGGGCGCGTTTTTCGCCGGTATCGCGGTAAGCAACAGCGATTACGCGGAGGACGCGGACCGGTATATCGAGCCGGTTGGAGACACGTTGTTCGTGCCGGTGTTCTTCGTGGGCATCGGCCTGCAGACCACAGGCGTGGATGATACGAAGATGATTGTGTTCATTGCGATCATGACGGTTCTCGGCGTGATCACGAAGGTCGTCGGCTGCGGTTTGGGTGGCCGCATGGCCGGTTTTGGCGGCGCTTCGGCGCTGATGATCGGCGCGGGCATGGTGCCACGTGGCGAGATGGCGTTGATTACCGCGCAAATCGGCTTCAACGAGCATGTGCTCGGCAGCGAATACTATTCGACGATCATCTTCATCATTTCGCTGGTGACGCTGGTCGCGCCGCTGCTGCTGAAGCTGACGATCCGGAAGGTGCCGGGGGTGGGGGCTGACGCTGCCGGTACGGCTGGCGCTGAGCAGTAATCGCAATACGAAAACCTCCCGCCACGTGCGGAACGTGACGGGAGGTTTTCGCTACGGAAATCGCAAATCCGGAAAATATGGGAACATCAGGCGAGGATGCCGTCGACGAAACCTTCCGGAGCGAACGGGGCGAGATCGTCCGGGCCTTCGCCCAGGCCGACGAGCTTGACGGGCACGCCGAGCTCCTTCTGCACGGAGATGACGATGCCGCCCTTGGCGGAACCGTCGAGCTTGGACAGGACCACGCCGGTGATGCCGATCGCTTCGGCGAACACCTTGGCCTGCGTCATGCCGTTCTGGCCGGTGGTGGCGTCGAGCACGAGCAGCACCTCGTCGACCGGAAGATTCTTTTCGGTAACGCGGCGGATCTTGCCGAGCTCGTCCATGAGGTTGGACTTGTTCTGCAGACGGCCGGCGGTGTCGATGATGAGCACGTCGGCGTTCTCTTCCTTGGCCTTGGCACTGGCCTCGAATGCGACGGACGCAGGATCGGCGCCGTCCTTGTCGGAACGCACGACCGGAACGCCCACCTTCGCACCCCAAGTTTCCAACTGGTCGGCGGCCGCAGCGCGGAAGGTATCGGCAGCTCCCAACATGACCTGCTTGCCTTCGGAGACAAGCAGACGGGAGAGCTTGCCCGCGGTGGTGGTTTTGCCGGTGCCGTTCACGCCGACCATGATGATGACGCTCGGTTTGTTCGCGCCCTCCTTATTGGCATTGAGGCGGCGATCCGTGTCAGTGCCTACGAGCTTCAGCAGCTTGTCTTTCAGCGCGGCACGCACTTCGGCCGGGTCGGACTGGCCGGCGATGCGGGCGTCGTTGCGCAGTTCCTCAACGAGCTGTTCGCTGGCTTCCGCGCCCACGTCGGCAAGCAGAAGGGTGTCTTCGACGTCCTCCCAGTCAGCTTCGGAGAGCTGATCCTTGGCGAGGATGTTGAACAGGGCCTTGCCGAACGGATTGCCCGACTTGGACAGGCGCGCCTTGAGGCGCTGCATGCGGGTGCCGGCGGCTTCCGGGGTTTCGACGGCTGGGATCGCGGATTCAGTTACGGCTGACCCGACCGGAGTTGGTTCAGTTGCCACTGGCGATTCAGGTGCGGCAGACGAAGTCGCGGATTCCACGGCTTCCGTCGCTGCGGATTCCGCGGTTTCCTTGGTTTTCTCAGCGTTTTCGGCACTTGCGGCGGCAGATTGCGCGGCGGACTTCTCCGTAGCCAAACGAGCATCGGCCTTCGCCTTCGCCGCTTCAGTGGACTTGTCCACGGCGGACTTGCGGCTCTTACCGAACCACCATCCGCCAATCGCAAGTAATGCCGCGATAACGACGACCACGACAATCGCAATAATCACATTCGTATCCATGGCTCCAGCCTAAAAAGCGCAACGGACACTCCGGCTCCGCCCCGCGGACGCACCACGGATGTCTGATCCGCCAGGGGAATAAGATGCTCTGCCATGCAAGGCATCGATAATGCGATTTTGACTTCGATATATCTGGTAACGTTTTTATAAATCGTGAAGAGTGATTTTTTTGTCTTCTGCTGCCTGCTTTGAAGAACTGTCTCCTTTCTTTAGGGAATTTGCGTAGCGAATCAGGCTCCTCGCGATGAGGAAGACCAGAACGAATACGGCGATTATGCCTAGGATCTCGATCAATAATGCGATCCATGTCCAGCTCATGATTCATCCCTTCTCTTTCTGTACTCGTCTATGAGTATTCGAGCCGTGTCGACGTCGTATCTATCGTCGATGGCGAGACTCTTCACCAAGAGGATGAATGGATCCTCCGTCTCGTTGTCGTTCAACCGTATTTTTTCGATAAGCCTGTCAAGCCGGAGCCTCATGGTCGGATAGGAGACTTGATACAGCTGAGACATTTGCTTCAGAGATCCTGACGATAGCACGAAGTTCTTAATGAAGGCCAAATCCTCCTCCGCAAGGTTGGCCAACCATTCTGGCAGATGGTCCACATCACCCCCTTTAATAAAATTTATTATTTATTAAATATATTAAAGCCGCAATGGAACATTGTCAATACGACACACATGTCCGATTCTGCGGAATCGGACACATAGACCCTCAAATCGGTACTCCACATGTCCGATTCACCAGAAACAGACATTCAGAGACCGGATTTCACACTCCACGTGTCCGATTCCGCGGAATCGGACGATAATGGGACCGGATGGTCAAGGGGCTATCCACGGGACGTGAAAAACTGGGCAATATGGCCAATACATCCAGAATGACGTCGTACCAGCGGCGCGAACAGCTTATCGAAATCGGTCGATCGCTGTTCGCGGCCAAGGGATTCGAAGCAGTGAGCGTGGAAGAAATCGCCTCGACCGCAAAAGTGTCGAAACCCATCGTCTACGAACATTTCGGAGGAAAGGAAGGCCTGTACGCCGTGGTGGTGGACCGCGAAATGCGCGCGCTCACCGACGTTCTCATCAACGCGCTGTCCGACCCGCAGGCGCATCCGCGCCAAATCGTGGAACGCACCGCGCTTGCGCTGCTCACCTACGTGGAGGAAAACGCCGAAGGCTTCCGCGTGCTCACGCGCGATTCGCCGAAAACCGACCCGTCCAACTCGTTCAATTCGCTGCTTGGAGACATTGCCGTACGCGTCGAGGACATTCTCACCGACGCGTTCAAACGCCAGCATCTGCCGGCCAAAAGCGTGCCGTATTACGCGCAGATGCTCATCGGCATGACCGTGTACACCTGCCAATATTGGGCCGACCAGCGCAAGCTCAGCAAGGAGCAGCTCGCCGCGCACATCGTGAACCTGGCATGGTATGGGCTGAGCCGCATGGAAGCCAAGCCGGAACTGCGCTACGAAAGCGAAAAGGCCGCCCGCGAGGCGGAAAAGCAGGCCGCGCGGGAAGCGAAGGCGATCGCCAAGCAGGAGAAGCAGGGCAAGAAGGCCGCGAAATCGCAGGAGAAGGCGGTTGCTGCGGGAGATGACGCGACGGACGGGACGACCGTGACGGACGGATCGCAAGCGGCAGACGGATCGCAAGCAGTAGGCAAATCGCAAGCGGCAGACGAATCAAACGAATCAGACGAGACGAACGAATCGCAAAAACCGCAAAGCCCGCACGAATCGCAAAAACAATCAACAATTGACGAAAACTGACATACCGTCACCCGAAATGACCCTAGGGGAAATTTCAGGTGCAGATTGCGTATTTCAGGGTGCCGTTTGTGCGCAAAACCGCGCCCCGGAACCGCACATGGTGCTACGTTAGTTTCGTTATGCTTTTGGCCGGAGCGGTCGGCCAGCCGCACGGCCCGACACGAGCCCGATCCGAGGAAGAATATGCAGGAGAAGAAGACGCTCACCTTCGTGGTGCCCGCGTACAACATGACGGAATACCTGGAACGGTGCGTCGAATCGTTGATCGCGTCGAAGCGCAACGACGACATCGAAGTGCTGATCGTGGATGACGGCTCGTCCGACGGCACGCTGGAGATGGCGAAGACGTTCGAGGCGCGCAATCCGGGAATCGTGCGCGCGATCCATCAGGAGAACAAGGGCCACGGCGGCGCGGTCAACACCGGCATCGCGGCGGCGAGCGGCATGTACGTGAAGGTCGTGGACGCGGACGATTGGGTCGGCCCGGAATCGCTCGAACAGGTCATGGCCGTGCTGCGCGGCGAGGTCGGCAAGGACGAGCCGCTCGACATGCTCGTCACCAACTATGTGTATGACAAGGTGGGCAAGCGCAACAAGCACGTCGTGAACTTCCGTCACGCCATGGAGCCCGGCAAGCGGCTCACTTGGGACGATCTGGGACATTTCGGCCTGACCGAATACATTCTCATGCACGCGCTGATCTACCGTACCGCCGTGGTGCGCGAATCGAAGATGCAGCTGCCGGAACACACGTTCTACGTGGACTTCATCTACGCGTACCAGCCGTTCCCGTGGGTCAAGTCGCTGCAATACGTGGATACGCCGTTCTACCACTATTTCATCGGCCGCGACGGGCAGAGCGTGCAGACGGACGTGATGATCCGACGTGTGGACCAGCTGCGGCTCGTCAACCAGTGCATGGTGCGCGCCACCCCCGAACGAGGTACGGTGCCAGACGGCCTGTACCGCTATATGATTCATTTTCTGGCGATTCAGAGTTCCGTCGCGAGCGTTTTCATGATTTTGTCGCGCGATCCGGAGAATTACGAGAAGAAGAAGGCCATGTGGGCGGATATCGAGGCGTATTCGCCGACGATTTACAAGGACGTGCGTAAGAAGGCGATGTCGCGCGCGCTGAACCTACATGGTTCGCTCGGCCGGTTTGTGATTCGAAAGGGATATTTCGTGGCGGAACATGTGGTCGGGTTCAACTGATTTCGCGCGGGTTTCGCGGGTTTCGCAGGTTTCGCGCGATAGAGGGTTTACGCGATATTGCGTGAGTATTGCGATTATTGCGATCGGCTAGGCGCTCCTGTGTCCGTTTCTGGTGATTCGGACACAGGAACGCTT
>OMAA01000377.1_pt1 | contig 20360 bp, 15 predicted proteins | sample 1674191 | NCBI WGS metagenome assembly OMAA01 (sample SAMEA103958152, study PRJEB25191) | human gut metagenome | biome: human-associated habitat [ENVO:00009003]; feature: intestine environment [ENVO:2100002]; material: feces | place: Germany | collected 2013/2015
CTCGGCACATTCTTGCGCCTGCGGCGGTCGCTTGCGACGCCTACCTTGTACGCCGCAGTGCGCATCCTAAGCGGAGCGTTTTTTTATATGTTAGAAAAGAACTTTCCTAACATATAAAAAACATCTGCAACCGGCCAATTCAGGCTGTGCAGATGCTTTTTCGTATTTTCATTCTCTATTTCATCGCATCTTTAATTGCTGTCAGAAGCTCATCATAAGTCTCATATGCCGGAAGTTCCGGATGATCTGCTTTGATCTGCTCTGTGCTGCGGAACAAGAATCCTGCCTTACTTGCCTGGATCATGCCAAGGTCATTGTAGGAATCTCCGCTTGCGATCGTGTCGAATCCGATAGACTGCAGTGCTTTCACAGTACTCAGTTTAGACTGATCTACACGCATCTTGAATCCTGTGATCTCGCCGTCCTCAGCTACTTCCAGACTGTTGCAGAACAGTGTCGGCCAGCCCAGCTTCTCCATCAGCGGTGTGGCAAACTGTGTAAATGTATCACTGATCAGGATTACCTGGCTGAATGTGCGGAGCTCATCTAAGAACTCTCTCGCTCCCGGAAGCGGATCGATCTTTGCGATTGTCTCCTGGATCTCTTTCAGTCCGAGACCATGTTCTTTCAGAATTCCAAGTCTCCAGTTCATCAGTTTATCATAGTCAGGTTCGTCTCTTGTTGTCTTCTTGAGTTCCGGAATTCCACTCGCCTCTGCGAATGCAATCCAGATCTCCGGTACAAGTACTCCCTCTACATCAAGACATGTTATATACATCGTAATATTCCTCCATCCGTTTCATTCTCTAATCACTTTATTACTTTACTGTAATGTATTGATTTTAACATATATGCTACATATTTACTACTTATTTTTTTACGACAGTCAAAAAGGAGACCAGATATCTGATCCCCTTTCCCATCTTCTATTACTCCATAATAGGTTTCAGTGCTTCTGCAAGCTTCTCTTTCTCAGCTTCTGCCTCTGCAAGATCTTTACCAAGTGTTGTGTAGTAGATCTTGATCTTCGGCTCTGTTCCGGATGGACGAACGATTACTGTCTCGTTGTTCTCCAGTTTGTAAACAAGTACGTTAGCCTTCGGAAGTCCTGTTTCTTCTGTCTTCTCGTAATCGATCACGCTGGCTACTTTGTATCCTGCGATCTCTTCCAAAGGATTCTTACGAAGATTTTCCATGATTCCTGACATCTTATCCATTCCGCTCAGTCCCGGGAATTCAAAGCTATCAATCTTGTTGAGATAACGTCCGTACTGTGCGTAGATCTCTTCCAGTCTCTGTTTCAGTGAGCTTCCGATGCTTCTGTAGTAAGCGGCCATCTCACAGATCAGCATAGATCCGATGATTGCATCTTTATCACGTACATAAGGTCCTGCAAGGTATCCGTAGCTCTCTTCAAATCCGAAGATAAAACGGTCAACTTCTCCTGCTGCCTCGAGGTTCGCAATCTGATCTCCGATCCATTTGAATCCTGTCAGTACGTTGCGAAGTTCTACTCCGTAATGCTCTGCAACTGCATCTGCAAGTGGTGTAGATACGAGAGATTTCACTGCTACTGGTTTCTCAGGCATTGTGCCTTTCTCGATACGTCCTGCTGCGATGTAGTCAAGAAGAAGAACTCCTACTTCATTTCCTGAAACAAGCTCATAGGATCCGTCCGGGCACTTCATAGCGATTCCTACACGGTCTGCATCTGGGTCTGTTGCAAGCATGAGGTCTGCGCCTGTCTCTTTCGCAAGATTCAGTCCCAGCTCAAGTGCTGCAAAGATCTCTGGGTTCGGGTAGCTGCATGTTGTGAAATATCCATTCGGGTACTCCTGCTCCGGTACGATTGTTACATCTGTGATTCCGATGTCTTTAAGTACACGTGTTACCGGTACTAATCCAGATCCATTCAGTGGGCTGTATACAAGCTTCAATCCTGCACTCTTGCACAGACCCGGACGAACCTGACGGGACTCGATCGCCTCATACAATGCATCCTTACAGTCATCTCCTACGAAACGGATCAGACCTTCTTCAACTCCCTGAGCGAAAGACATATACTTCGCACCTGTAAGTACATCTGTCTTCTGGATCTCTTCGTATACGATTGCTGCTGCATCATCTGTCATCTGGCATCCATCCGGTCCGTATGCCTTATATCCGTTATACTTCGCCGGGTTGTGGGATGCTGTTACCATAACACCTGCGTTACAGTTATAATAACGTGTTGCAAATGAAAGTGCCGGTACCGGCATCAGAGCATCGTAAATTCTTACTTTAATTCCGTTCGCTGCAAGAACTCCTGCTGCTGTCTTCGCAAACACATCACTCTTGAGTCGGCTGTCGTAGCTGATCGCTACTGTCTGTGTACCGCCCTGTGTCTTTACCCAGTTGGCAAGTCCTTGTGTAGCCTGACGAACAACGTAGATATTCATTCTGTTTGTTCCTGCTCCAAGAACACCACGAAGTCCGGCTGTTCCAAACTTCAGCGCAACTGCGAAACGCTCCTTGATCTCATCATCATTTCCCTCGATTTTAGTTAACTCCGGCATCAGATCTGCGTCTTCCAGGTCTGCTGCCATCCAGCGCTTATACTCTTCCTGATACATCTTAATCACTCCTATCATTTACTTAAAATGTAAAATTATTGCAATTCAGCCATACAACGTAAGACCGTCAGTTTATGACCACTTCGTTGTATGGCTGAACTGTTTCTAAACTTTACAAGTCTAGTCATATTATACCATGCAGGTAGATTTACAGCAAGATTACTTGTCTATTTTAACAAGCATTTTCCATTACATAGAAATAATTCCCAATACATTTGCAATAGAACTTAATAATATAATAATCAGGCAGATCGGTGCCAGATATTTCATAAAGAACATGTATAATTTCTTTCTCTTAAATGCAGATGACTGCTCAATCTCCCTTGCAATCTTGTCAAATCCAACGGTACGAACAATCAAGAAGCATGTTGCAAGTGCTGCAAGTGGCATCATCACGGAATTTGTCAGGAAGTCAAAGAAGTCCAGACATGCCATTCCGAAAATCTGAATAAAGCTCAGTACTCCATATCCCATAGAAGATAAGGTTCCGATTATAAGCATAACAGCAACCATAAGGATACAGCATTTCGGTCTGCTCCAATGAAGTTCATCCTGGAATGTAGATACGCTTGTCTCCAAAAGTGAGATTGCACTTGTCACTGCTGCAAGAAGTACCAATACGAAGAACAGGATACCAGCCAGCCTTCCAACGCCCATACTTGCGAATACCTTCGGAAGTGTGATGAACATCAGAGATGGTCCTGCCTGCAGATTGTCCGGGTTTCCACCAGAGAATGCAAATACAGCCGGAATGATCATAAGTCCTGCGAGCATTGCGATTGCTGTATCGAAAATCTCAACCTGTGTTGTACTTTTCTCAAGATCAACGTCTTTACCTATATAAGAACCATATGTATACAAAATTCCCATCGCGATTGACAGGGAGTAGAACATCTGTCCCATTGCCGCAACAACCGTCATTGCTGAGAAGTGCTTCGGATTCGGAATCAGGAAGTACTTCACACCTTCAATTGCTCCCGGTCTTGTTACAGAATAAATTGCTACGATAACCGCAAGGATAACAAGGATTGGCATCATAATCTTAGATACTCGCTCTACACCATTCTCAACTCCTGCCAGGATAACACAGAATACAAGAATAGCAAACACGATGAACCATGCTTCTACCTGAAAAGAATCTGAAATAAATTCTGTAAAATATCCGTCCTGTGCAACAGTCTGCACATTTCCTTTCAAATACTCTGCAAGGTACTTGATAACCCAGCCACCGATCGAACTATAATACGGCACGATCAGCATTGGGATTATTGCATTGAGCCATCCGCCGATCTTAAATGATTTTGTCTTACCAAATGTCTGAAAAGCTCCAACCGGACTTTTTCTTGTCATTCTTCCAAGTGCTGTCTCTGACATGATCAGAACATATCCAAAAGATACGGTCAGAATCAGATAAACGAGAAGGAAGATTCCCCCTCCATATTTCGCAGCCAGATACGGGAATCTCCAGATATTTCCCAGGCCGACTGCTGAACCTGCAACAGCAAGCACATATCCGATTTTACCCGAGAAGCTTGCTCTCTTTGCTGATTGTCCATTGTTACTCATAAATTGCCTCCCATCACATAACAGTCTGTACTGCTATTTTCCCATCTTTTTTATAGCCTATACTGTTCTATTCTACCATTCACAATCATGAATAGCAACAAAAAAGAGCGTTGACAGCGCTTTTTAAAACACATTTAAAATGCTATCTCGGCTCATTTTTATACGTTTTTATAATTTTCCTTCTATTTCTGCTCTTTCAAGCAATCTCTCAATCCCTATATTCCATGTTCCGATCTTCACTCCGGCATTGATCACACGCTTACATTTCCCTATTGTCTCAAATGCTTTCTGAAGCGTTTCTTCCCGAATCTCCTCAAACGGTTCTTCCGTGATCACTTCTGCTGCCAGTAATCTTGCCAGCCGGTAATCCATATCATTTTCATATAAAATACCTGCCGCAAACGGGATGTGCTCCTTCTGAAGTCTTCGATAAACCGGGATTCCAGTTCCGCCGGAAGAGATCACGAACACTTCCGGCTCACCCTCCGGCGCAGGAAGTTCAATACTTCCAAAAAGCGGGTCAAAATATCCATTATTGATTCCATACAATTCGCGAATGATTTCTTCTGTAAATACTTCTTCCGGGCTTCCGTAATGTGAAATCGTCTCGCCTTTGACACAGATGATCTTATCTGAAATCTTCTGTGCCAGATCGATTTCATGAAGAGACATAATCACCGTAATCTTCTTCTGCCTTGCCATCCGCTCAAGGATAGACAACAGCTCCAACTTATATTTTACATCCAGGAATGAAGTCGGCTCATCTAAAACGATCACATCCGGGTCCTGACAGATTGCTCTCGCCAGCAGAACGCGCTGCTTCTGTCCGTCACTAATCGCATTAAAATCACGGTTGCCGAGCTCCTGCGCATGCACCGCCTGCATCGCCTCTTCCACCAGACATTCATCTTCCTGCGTCAGAATCCCAAGTCGTCCTGTGTAAGGATAGCGTCCGGTCGCCACAATATCATGACAAGTCATCAACTCTGTCTTGATCCGATCCGTCAACACGACCGCCATCTTAGACGCAAGCTCTTTGTACGGCAGTTTCAGAAGAGAAGTATCGTCAAAAAATACATTTCCTCCAACGACTTTCAGCTGTCTTGTAATACTTTTTAAAATCGTTGACTTTCCTGAACCATTCGGTCCGATCAAAGTCACGATCTCCCCCTTGTTGATCCCGATATTAATATCACGGATCAGGGAGTTTCCATTATAACCTACCGACAGGTCTTTCATTTGAAAATAATAATCTGCCATCTTATTTTCTTCCTCCCTTCGGTATCATCATATAGATAACGATCGGTGCACCCAGAATAGAAGTCACCGTACTGATATTCAATTCTACCGGTGCCAGTGCCATTCGTGCGATCAAGTCACAGATCATACAGAACACAGCTCCCATAAAGAATGTTCCCGGTATGACCACGATCGGTTTTGATGTTCCAAATGCCTTCCTTGCAAGAAACGGAACTGCGATTCCCACGAAGGAAATCGGTCCCGCAAATGCTGTCACACACGCTGACAGAATACTGGAAAGCAAGATCAAAATCACGCGAAATGTCTTGATGTTGACTCCCATACTCTGCGCATATGCTTCTCCCAATTGATATGCACTGATTGGTTTGGACAGGAAAAATGTAAACAGCACCGCAAGTCCGACAACCACTGCTGCCACACGAATATTGCTCCAGCTCATTCCGGAAAAACTTCCCTGTGACCACCCGTGCAGATTCACAATATCAGAATCATCCGCAAATGTCACAACAAAATCCGTGATAGCCGAACAGATATATCCGATCATGATCCCCCCGACAAGAAGAGACGCCATATGCTGCACTTTTTTCGACATCAGAAGGATAAATCCCGTCGAGATCAGCGACCCGATAAATGCTGCAAGAATCAGTGTATACGAAGAAAATCTTCCGATATATTTCAAATACACGATCATTGTAAGTGCCACAACCATTTTCGCTCCGGAAGAAATTCCGAGAACGAAAGGTCCAGCAATAGGATTAGAAAAAAATGTCTGCAGCAAAAAACCTGAAAGAGACAATGCACCACCAAGCAGCGCTGCCATCAGAATTCTCGGAAGACGGATCTTCCATATAATATTGTACTCTGTCGCCGCTCCTTCTTTCAGAAAGAGAATGCGCAGAATCTTAGGTACCGGAATATGAACATTTCCGGTATTGATATTTAGCACTGTCACAACACAAAATATTGCTGCAAGAATCAGAAATACCGCTGTGTATCTTGTACGCCGTCTGAAATTTTCCTGATGAAAACTTGTCTGCTCCATTCTTCTACTCCATCTTTTCAAGAAATGTCATCTGAGATGCATCACCGTCTGTCAGCATCAGATGCATATCTTTGATCAGCTCTCCGACTGTATCTGTTGCCTGATATAAGTTCTTTCCGGTATACCAGACATTTCCGTCTTTCACCGCCTTGAATTCGGAGAACAATTCATTCTTTGCTTCCAACTCACTGATACTATTTACCTGTCCGTCGATCGTCCCGTTGTAGATCAGATAATCTGCATCTACAGCAGTCGCATAGAATTCCTCCATCGTCAATTTAACAGATGGTGCGTTGCTGTCCGGATTCTTCAGATCTTTGAACGCATATCTTCCGCCTGCGATTTCGATCATTGACGGAATATAATCGTCAGATTTTCTCACAACGATTGAACCATCTGTACTCACATAGAAATAAGCAACCGTCTTTTCCGTGTTCTCGAATCCTTTCAGTTCCTCGATCACATGAGCCTGCTGGTCAAAAAATGTATCCGCTTCTTCCTCTTTATTCAGAAGCGCCCCATAAAGCTTGATCCACTCGGTTCTTCCAAGCGGATGTGACTCATAACTGGAGTAGTCTACAAATACCGGAATCCCAAGATCTTCGATCATTTCCTGTACCTTCGGTGTATGAAGGATCATCGTTGATTCGATTGCCAGATCACAGTCTCCGTCAACGAGAGTCTCATAATCCGGTTCGCTGTATTTTCCCGCAAATGTCATCGCTCCGGATTCCATTGCTTCCTTTGCACTCTCTACATACCAGCCGGAAGCCTCAAGCCCGGAGAATTTCACCTTGTCAATTCCGCCGATTGCATCAAACAGAGACATGGATGCTGTCGCCGCCATATAAATATTCTCTGTCGGCTGCTGGATCACAACAATATCATCCGCCAGATTTTCCGGTTCTTCTTCACCTTCCGGAACGATCAGATATTGCTTATCTTCATGGACATCGATCAACTTATATCCATCCTTATAATAATATACATCGAATTCTGTCGCGTAAGTCAGATCCATTGTAGATTCATAGGTAAGCCCTTCGATCTCCGGTGCTTTTTTTGTCTTGTCGGCTGCATCTTTGGTCTTATCCTTTGTTACATCTGTACCTGCTGAATTATTACCGCTGTTTCCACCGGAGGCTGCGGTAGAACCGCAGCCTCCGAGCAGAAGTGCAGCTGAAAGCATTAACGCTGTGATTCTGCATCTTCTTATCTTCATTCTATTTTTCTCTCCTATTTCTCTGCCGCTGCTACTGCCGCATCAAACTTCTCGTTCGTCAGCTCTTCACATCCGTAGAGAACACCGTAAACCTTGATCCACTCCTGCTTTCCAAGTTCTGTCTTTTCCTCGGAAGAACGATCAACAAAAACCGGAATACCAAGCATTGCAAGCTTTTCTGTCAGCTCTTCGAACTGTTCCGTCTTCTCTTCTACTGTCAGAGTCTCTTTTGTATCTTTACTGTCTTTATCTACTATTTTGTCAGTATCTTTCGCTGCATTTTCCTCAGAATCTTCTCTTGGAAGAATATCTCCTGTAAACAATGCAAGATTCACTTCACTCTTCACAAGGTTCTTCAACTTCAGCTTGTCCGCTGTTCCTGCATATGCAACTTCAGCATTCTTCTCTCCGTCTTTTGCTTTCATCTTATCAGCAATCTCGGATACTGTACAGTCTTTACTCTTCATTCCAACTGCCGCAATATTATCAAGAAGATCGAGATCTTTCATCATATTCAGAATCTCATCAGACTCTGCATAAGTATGATCTGTCGGTTTTTTCACGATGATCATATCCTGCTCAAGACCAACCGGAACTTCCACATCCTCCGGAACGATCAGATATTTCACAACATTTCCCTTGTAAAGCTCTGCTGCCAGTTCCTGTTCGCTTGTGCCGTTATTATCCGAAGCTGCGGATTCCTCGACAGAAGCATCTACTGTGCTTTCTGCATCTGAGTTCTTAGAATCTTCTGATCTATTGATTGTAACAGAAGCTACTTTCTTCTTGGAAGACTTCTCTTTATCCTCTGCGGACTTCTCATTTTCAGACTTTGTTTCCTCTGCTTTTTCCGGGTCTCTTGCTGTGTCCTTCGTCATATCGATTTCAAGAAGTACAATCCCCTGATCATAATGATAAATCTTGAAATATTCTGCATAGTCAAGCTTTGTCTCTGACTGATATTCCAAACCTATGATTTCAGGTGCTTGTTCATCCAGCTTCTGGTTATTGCTTGTTGAAGCATCTGTTCCGTTTGCAGATGTTCCTCCATTCGCCGCTGCAAGATAAATGAAAATCGTATATTCTATCTCATGTGCAACAGACATTTTATCTGTCATTCCAATAATCTTATTGTTCTGATTCAATGCAACCGGGATAACAGCTGTCGCTGATCCGCCGCCCTTTGTTGTGTAATACTTATTTCCATTCGCTTTCACATACTGATAATGATCACTGCTGAACACGAGTGTTGCATACGCCTGTCCATTCTGGATCGTCACTTTATTACAAGTTATCTGAACCTTACCTGTTCCACCGGACCAAGTAAAACGGTCCGGAGTATATACACCATCTTTCAGTGTTGTTCCACTGTCTACATGAGAAGTAGAACCACTTGTATCGGATTCGTATTTCGATACATTATCTGCTTTTCCGTCATTTCCATCTGTTTTTCCTGAATTAGTTCCAGATACAGAACCGCCTGGGAAAGCAGAATTGTTTGTTCCTGTATTACCTGTATTGCTGGAACCACCAGTAGTTCCGGAATTTCCTGTGTTTCCGTTGTTTCCGGAATCACCTTTATTCTCAGAATCTGTAGAATTAAGATCGGCAATCTTCTTTATTGTCTCTGACTGGAAAGTCAGCGTTCTGTCATACCAAATTCCTTTTTTAATGGAATAGGCTGCTACTGCGATTTCCTTATCCAACGCTTCTACCGGAACAGTATAAGTATATTTTCCTTCTTCATTCACCTGATATGGAATCCAGGATGACTGATCTGCGCTTGCAGCCTCTTCCTTTGTTCCCATATACAGATAGCCGTAACCGGTTCCGCTTAATGTAAGCACGGCACTCATTTTTCCGTCTTTTGCTGTCAGAATACAATCCACTACTTTAAACATGGAAGAACTGGAAGTTACGTCCATACTGTAGATTCCGTTTGCTACTGTTGCTTCCGGTGTCGGAGTTGGAGTTGGCTCTGGATTAGGCATTGGATTCGGTGATGGAGTGGGTTCCGGTGATGGTTCTGGTGTTGATGTTTCTTCCGGAGTTGGGATATACATCCACAGATACATCGTATCATACCAAGTTTGCTTTTTTGATCTTCTCAAAGATACCGGAATTGTCTGTCCTGCCTGCGCCTGCGGCACTTTAAAAGTAAATGTCATCCCTCCATCTTCTGTCTTTGTTCCTTCAATTATGGAAGACTTCAGAAGGTCATCTTTAGAGCCAAGATAAAGTGCATCATAATGTGCTTTTTCTGTCTTAATTGTAATTTCAAGCTCACCATCTTTTTTCGTAACTGTTGACTTGCTGACCTTGAACATTGCGAACTCTTCGGCGTTTTCTTTTACTACCTTCACAGATTCTCCTGTTACAGAAGGCGCCTCCTGCAGTGGCGGAAGTTCCGGTTCCGGAGTATTCGTAGAATCGTTAGAATCCGTAGAAGGTTCTGACTTGCCTGTCTCATCTTTTATCTGTGTATCCTTGTTATTAGCTTTTTCGTCTGCAACCTGATCTGAGACAGTTGTGCCTGGATTTTTCCCGGTGGTTTCTGTATCTTTCTCTTCTGAATTATTTTCTGAGTTATTCTCTAAATTTGGTTTTGTTTCTGCTTCGATGGAATTCTGATTATCTGATTTATCCGAAGAATTATCAACTTTATCAGATTCCTCTGTCTGATCTTCTTTTGTTAAATCGTCATTTCTTTTATCTTCTTTAACATTTTCTGCGTCTTCTGTCTGACTCTCATCTTGTTTCTTATCTAGATCAGCTTCTTCCACCTCTACAGTTTCCTGTAAATTTGTCTCACACTGCTGCTCATTTTCTGCCGCATATGTTCTTGTATAAGACAATGGTGAAATCACCATAGAACCTGTCAGCATAAGCGCAAGCCATCTGCTCTTATTTTTCATTTCTTTTTTGTCTCCTATTAAGTTATGAATTATAAAATACGGAAAATGGATAGAATTATCTTGAATCAAATGAATGATTGCTGGTCACACGTAATGCGAACAGTAAGAATGGTTCTTTCGGTACAATCAATTACTCGTGATCTGGAATTCGTATATTCCCCGCACCAGCGACCGGCAGGTTTCCTGACTTACAGATCTTCTATACAGAACACCTTCCCGGTCTCCCAGTGGATGTGCGGACTCTCCACACTTGTCTGTATAGGAGCAGTCTTCTGAAATCTAATTTCTAAGAAGACCGCATCTCTGCTCACAGTGACGAGTTCGTACAGGTCTTGCACCTGTTTCCCTTTTACCTGTTTCGATCAGGATATGGAAATATATTCTCTGATCAAACAGCACCGAACGCTATTATTTCTGACTAACTATAACATTTCATTATATTGAAGTCAACTATTCCGCCTTCACGGCCCAGCGCATCTTTGTAGATCTTGCTCTTCCGTTCTGTGCACACTCCTGCGCTGACGGACGTACAACATCCCTTGCATATTCGGAATAGATTCCTTCTTTGTATCCTGCTTTAAGTGCTTTTTTTACAAGCTTGTCCTCTCCGGAATGGAATGTAAGAATTGCCACTCTTCCGCCCGGTTTTAATGCTCCCGGGAGTTTCTCCATGAATTCATACAGCACTTCGAACTCATTATTGACATCTATGCGAAGTGCCTGGAATGTTCTCTGGCAAGTCTTTTTGATAATGTCCTTCTTTTCTTTATTATTTGGAAGGAAATCTAAAGTCTTCTCGATGACATTTCTAAGCTTTGTTGTTGTATCGATGCGATTGCCTCTGCGAATCTCATTTGTAATTGCTTTTGCAAGCTCTTCGCAGTATGGCTCATCTGAATTCTCGTAAAGCATTCCGGCGAGTTCTTCCTCGGAAATGTTATCAAGGCGCTCTGCTGCGCTGATTCCCTTCTCCTGGTTCAGTCGCAGATCCAGCGGTCCGTCAACTTTGAAGGAAAATCCTCTCTTCGGATTGTCGATCTGCATAGAGGAAACTCCAAGGTCCGCAAGGATAAAATCAAATCCTCCAACTTCTTTCGCAATCTCATCGATCGTGCAGAAGTTCTGCAGACGGATACTTAAAATATCTTCTCCGAATCCCTGATCTGCCAGACGTTTTCTTGTCTTCGCAGACTCTTCCGGGTCAACATCTGTTGCATAGATGTGCCCCTCACCTTTCAGACATTCCAGCATTGCTTTTGTATGTCCACCGTATCCGAGTGTCGCGTCGAATCCTATCTCACCCGGCTGGATTTTCAGGAAATCCAGGATCTCATTTACCATGATAGAAATGTGCATTCCGGCAGGAGTATTTCCCTTCTGGATTACATGCGCAATTGTATCCTTGTATTTCTCCGGCTGTAACTCTTTATATTTCTCCTCGAATTTCTTCGGGTATTTTCCTTTGTATCTCACACGACGCTTGTGCGGTGTCTGTGATTCCTGTGTGTTCTGATTGTTCTGTTCGCTCATTTCGCTCTCCTGTTCTTATTTTTACAACGTATGTACAGTAGTATATCATGAAAGTTATTCACAATATACCATGATCTTTAAAATGTTTTCCACATAAGTCTTCATATTTTTCACCTATTCACATTTCTTTACCGGAACCTGCATGGATTCGCTATTTTATCCGGCTGCATATCTTACTGCCACGTTCATCACTCCCGCAAGCATCATCACAATCACCGGATTCAGTTTTGTCTTACGAAGCAATAACAGACAGATTCCAAAGATCACCACCATAGACCATTTTGTCGCCGCAAACTGCACAATTCCATCTGTCCAAAATGCAGTGTGCAGAATTGCGATACCTGCGGATGCGATCAGTGCAACAACTGCCGGTCTTAAGGATTCCAGCACGCTCTGGAACATTTTCATTTTCTTATATCTTAAATAAAACCATGCGATCAAAGTTACGATAATACAAGACGGCAGAATGCACCCACAAGTCGCCGCAACAGATCCCGGAACTCCCGCAATCTTGCTGCCGACAAATGTTGCCGCATTGATCGCAATTGGCCCAGGTGTCATCTGGGAAATCGTGATCAAATCTGTGAATTCTGTCATCGTAAGCCAATCGTGCTGCGACACTACCTGTTCCCGGATCAGAGGCATCGCCGCATAACCGCCGCCAAAGCTGAACAGTCCAATCTGAAGAAAGCTTAAAAATAATTTCAAATAAATCATTTCTCTTCACTTCCTTTCCTCGTGATCTTTTTCTCAATTAATGCGCGGAGTACTCCGACAATTCCACAGATCAGAATCACATAGACTACATTTACCCCAAATACGCAGGAAGCTATAAATGCCCCGACCATAAGTACGTATGACAAAGCATCTTTCTTCTTAACGATGCCGGCTCCCATGTCATATGTCACAGATGCGATCACGGCGCCCACTCCGGCCTGCATTCCTTCGAGCATAAAGCTGATGATCTGGTTATTTCGAAATGCCTGATAACCGGCAGAAAGTATCGATATAATAAGAAATGGTGGGATTACTGTCCCGGCAATTGCTGTCAGAATCCCCGCAATTCCAGCCAGTTTATATCCGATCACGATTGCTCCGTTCACTGCGATTGCTCCCGGTGCCGACTGCGCGATCGCCACAAGATCCAACATTTCTTCTTCCTCAATCCAATGATATTCATCTACGAACTTTTTCTTCATCAGGCTGACGATCACATAACCTCCACCAAATGTGAACGCACTTAAGTAAAAGGTTGACCAGAAAATCTTCCACAATTTTTTATCTTGTTTTTTCCCTTGCGTTTTTTCTTGTTGTTCTTCCATATATATTGTCCTCGTATATTATGATTATGCGAATTGCGTAGCACTAGAACTCCCGACACACTATATGCTATCGGCAGGCAAAATTCCCTAACTATGATATTCTTTCTCTTGTAGTCTATCGCAATCAAAATGATTATGCAATCGCCTTGAATTTTTTACATTATATTTTCCTTTTTGAAACCTTAATTTTATCTGAATTTTCCCTATTTGGAAAATGATTATGATACAATGAGAACAGTAATATTTATCATAAAGGAGATTGAAATTGAAAAACCCATTTTTTCGATTCTCTTGTGCCGTTCTCCTGTGTTACTGCCTGACCGGATGCGGTAGCATACAGCACAAATCCAGTACGGACACGGCGCAGGCGCAGGGTACTAAGGCACCACCCAAGACAGCGGATGATTTTTCTATCTCATCAGATTCTGAAAATGAAACTGTAGATGAAACTTCTTCTGCTGATGCCGCCACCCCATCTGCTTCTGAATCTGAATCCGTAACTCAGCAGGAATCGCTGACCGGCGCAGCGGCTCTTTACAGCAATGGACAGGAGATCAGCTTTGACCCTTCCTGGCAATATGCAGACTTTTCTGCAATCAGTTCTGGAACAGCTACTATTTATCTTGCAGATTCTGACCGCAAGGATATCGTCGTCGGCGTGAATGCCGGACATGGAACTTCCGGTGGTGCTTCTGTAAAGACACAGTGTCACCCGGATGGTTCTCCAAAGACAACCGGCGGAAGCACTGCTCAGGGTGCAACTTATGCGACTGCAGTTTCCGGGGGAATGACATTTAACGATGGAACTGCTGAAAGCACTGTTACACTTCAGATGGCTCAGATTCTGAAAGATAAGCTGCTTGCTCAAGGATATGATGTCCTTATGGTGAGAACTGGCGACGATGTCCAGCTTGATAATGTTGCCCGCACCGTACTCTGTAACAATATAGCTGACTGTCACATCTCACTCCACTGGGATGGAGATGGATTGGGATATGACAAAGGCTGTTTCTACATTTCTGTGCCGGATGGTCTGAAAAGTATGGAACCTGTCGCTTCCCACTGGCAGGAACATGATGCACTTGGGGCCTCTCTTGTAGAGGGACTTCGTACAGAAGGAATGACCATTTACCAAAATGGTTCTATGAATATCGATCTGACGCAGACTTCTTATAGTACAATTCCGTCTGTTGATATGGAACTTGGAAATGCAAGCTCTGACCACAGTAATTCCACACTAAATAGTCTGGCTGATGGTCTGGTTCTTGGACTCAATGCTTATTTTGGAAATTAGAATTCTTATTGAGTTATTTATTTTATTTTTTAAGGAGGTTATTATGGAGCCACTCATTCGTGTTAAAAATATGTACAAGATCTACAATCCTGGAGAAAATGAAGTCCGCGCACTGGATGATGTTTCTCTTGAAATCAACCAGGGGGAATTTATTGCCATTGTCGGACATTCCGGTTCTGGTAAATCTACATTTATGAATATGCTCGGCTGTCTCGACACACCCGATTCCGGGGAATATTTTCTGGACGGAAAAGATGTTGCCCATCTCTCAGACAATGAACTGTCTGATATCCGCAATCACAAGATCGGCTTCATCTTTCAGGGATTTAATCTGATTCCAAACCTGGATGCACTTGGAAATGTAGAACTTCCACTGATCTATCGCGGACTTGGAAAGCAGCAGAGAAAAGAGATTGCCGGGGAAGCACTGTCGAAAGTTGGACTGGAAAATCGTATGGATCACAGACCGAACCAGCTTTCCGGTGGACAGCAGCAGCGTGTCGCTGTAGCCAGAGCAATTGCCGCACAGCCGCCGATCATCCTTGCCGATGAGCCGACCGGTAACCTGGACAGTAAGTCGACTATCGAGATCATGAATATTCTGAAAGATCTTCATGAGTCTGGAAGAACAGTTATTATCATTACACATGATGATGAAATTGCCAATCAGGTTGATCGTGTTGTCCGCATTATGGATGGAAAGATTGTGAGTGATAGTGTAAATCCGTAGCAATTTAAATCTTTACCTACAATTACAGAGAGAGGGCAGTACTTTACGATTCCTCAATCGTTGAAGCACTGCCCTCTCTTTATGTTTCTTATTAGATATTTCTTAGTAGAATTTCTAATTACTTCTATTCACTTTTTATTCTACTGATACAAGCTCAATCTTGAAGTTCAGTTCTTTTCCTGCCATCTCATGGTTTGCATCGAAAGTGATTGTTGTCTCTTCCTTAGCTGTTACCTTTACCGGGAATGGCTGTCCATACTGATTGGACAGGTAAACCTGCTGTCCCACTTCAAGGTCTTCAGATCCCGGGAGTTCTGCAATCTCTACTGTGAAGATAGCTTCCGGATTCGGCATTCCATAAGCTTCTTCCGGCATCAGATGGATGTCCACTACCTGACCAACTTCCATATCAGCTACTGCTGCATCAAATCCTTTGATCATCTGTCCTGCACCGCATACAAACTCAAGCGGCTCTCCACGATCATAAGAAGAATCAAACTGAGTTCCGTCATTGAATGTTCCCTTATAATGTGTACGGCATTTCTTTCCAACATTCTTTCCTTCCATTGTAGTGTGTGATCCGCATCCGCCACCGCAGCTGCTTCCACAAGAATGTCCCTCTTCATGATCTCCACAAGAATGTCCTTCCTCATGGTGATGATGATCACAAGTAGCTCCTTTGGATGTAAGCTCGCCTTTCAGGTATGCCTCTACTGCCTGATCTGCATCTCCCTGTGCTCCTGAACATAATTCAACACCGGCCTCTGCAAGTGCAGTCTGTGCACCTCCGCCGATTCCACCACAGATCAGAACATCTACGTTCTGTCCTGCAAGCAGTCCTGCCAGTGCTCCGTGTCCTTCCCCATTAGAACCGATCACTTCACTGGAAAACACCTTATTATCTTCTACTTCGTACACTTTGAAAGTCTCTGTCTTTCCAAAATGCTGGAAAATATTTCCGTTGTCATAAGTTACTGCAATTTTCATTGTAAAATCCTCCGTTTCAAAATTCCCTGTCAGACTAGTATAATCCATTACGCAGGTAAAAGCAACCTTTGTGTAAATGCGACGTTGCGCTTTGTAGCAGTTACTGTTCACACGGTGTGCGACCAGCAACGCAAACAGTATCATTGACACAATCTCCTCAAGACACTATACTTGTTATAAAACTTACTCCAAACCATCAGAAAGTGAGCGCAACCATGGAATACGAACACATTACCCATTCCTTTGAACCAATATATAATGAAGACTCCGAGATTCTGATTCTTGGAACTCTTCCTTCTGTAAAATCACGGGAAAATAATTTCTACTACGGACATAAACAAAATCGATTTTGGAAATTGTTGGCGAAACTTTGTGAGGAGGAAACTCCGCAGACAGTTGAAGAGAAAACGGCCATGTTACTCCGCCACCATATCGCCATCTGGGATGTTATTCAAAGCTGTGACATCAAAGGCTCCAGTGACAGCAGTATCAAGAATGTGACACCAACTGATTTGAAACAAATCTTAGATCATTGTCAGATTCGACAAATCTATGCAAATGGAAATAAAGCCGGAGCTCTTTATAAGAAATATCAGCAGCCGCTGACCGAAAGAGACATCCTTGTGCTTCCTTCCACCAGCCCGGCCAATGCCGCCTGGTCACTGGATCGTTTGTACGAAAAATGGAGTGAGATACTGAGGTGAATTATATTGCCTCAGTTCTCACTCCATTTTTATTCGAATAAGTTACTATTTCAAACAACTTAGATTATTCGCTAACCTGCGCTCTTCTCTGCTCAAACACTGCTGCCAGTCTCGGCAGAATCTTATTGCATGCCATCGTGTATGCCGCGCCAAATACATTTGCCCCAATACGAAGCGCTACCGCATACGGCATCCCAAACAAGCCGGACGCGATCGATAATGCTCCAAATGTATTAAATGCTGTCTGCCATGCATACCCTGCAGAATATCCGACTCCAATTCCTCCGATCATTCCGATGTATGGATACATTGACTCCGGAAGCACCAAATACAGGATAACAAATAACAGACATCCTACTATATTAAATGCAGCTCTCTTTCCTGCTCGTTCTTTACAGTCATCCGGAAATGGAAGACAAACAGACATGCTTGCGATCCCCGCCCACATTGCTCTCGGAAGTCCAAGCAATGACATAAATAACATTGCACTGGAAACAACTAATGAAAGACGAATGTACCATCTGTTTCTTGCAGAGCTGATATTGAACTCGCGGAACAAATCAAGAAATGATCTTCTATACGGTCTGTTCTTCTGATTCTTATAGAAGATTGCCATACACAATACCATTCCAACCAAAAGGCCAGCCACGCGATACAAATACTCCTGTCCGGTCACATCATATCCCTGGAGAAGAAGATATCCAAGAACAAATGTAGAATGATTGTACATGATCACATTGTGACATCCCAAAATCATAAGAAGCAAAATACATACTATATTAATAAAGAATGCCGGAACCGGTGACACCATATTCGAAAGCTTCGGTCCTGCAATCAATATTCCAAAGATTCCGACGATGGATGCCAATCCGTGCGTTGTACGAATTCCAAAATCTGCCTGTCGAAGAACAAGCACCGCAAGAAGCACTGTAACGCCTACTACACTGTTGTTATTCCCTGTGAAATGACTGAATAAAGAAACTACCGCCACACAAAATGCCATTACAAGATAGACTTTAAAATTATAAATAAGAATGTGGCGATACCTTTCCTTCTTGTCTTCTGTCGCTTTGATCAGCTGCTTAGATGCAACTGAACTGAGCTGTAACTCCTGATAAAATGTCATATATCTCTTCCTCCCACTGTTATTTTTCTTCAAAATATCAACGAGAAACTATAATACAAATCCATCTCGGAGTCAATAAAAACTTTATTAAAGTTTTCTGATAAATCTGAATTATTCAAACAATATATAGAATTTAATTTTTAGACTTTACAAAACGCAGGCTCTATGATAAGATAATTTGTGTCGAGCGGAAGTGGCGGAATGGCAGACGCGCTAGATTCAGGTTCTAGTGCTCGCAAGGGCGTGTGGGTTCAAGTCCCATCTTCCGCATAATAAAAGAAGGGGCTGTGAAATAAGTTCCTAAAAGAAATAGGACCATTCGTTCATGCGAAAGGTCCTATTTTTGTGGTAAAATTAACTTGCGATGAAAACTTTACACAATAATTATTGTAATTCAAAACAAGGATATTTACCACTGTTTCTTTCAGATTGTTTGGATCTGCTGGATCCTGTTTTAACATTTGACAGATTGATGGGAGGAATCGATTTAAACAAGTATCTGACGGATATTCCGGAGTACACAACCGGACGACTCAGATATAATCCAGTCAACATGTTAAAAACAGTACTTTTCGGATTTATGACTAGCGGCTACTGCTCTCTGAGAGAACTGGAAGACAACTGCAAAGTTAATATCAGGTTCATGTATCTCATGGATCATCAGACTCCGTCATACAGAACCTTTGGATATTTCATCAATGAAATACTTCAAGATAAGATTGAAAACATTTTTAACGACATCAATCATGCTATCTTTAACGATGAGCATGTAGATCTGCAACATCTCTACATCGACGGCTCCAAGTTTGAAGCAAACGCAAACAAGTATACCTGGGTATGGAAGAAGGCTACCGAAAAGTTCCGTTACAAGCTTTACGAAAAAATCACTGCGGAGATTGAGGAAATTAATGCAGAAATCGCATGGAGCGGGGTGCAGATCACAACAAATCCGGAGTATGTACCGGATTATCTGAATGAAATCGTTGAGCAGCTAGTACTTTTATGGGAACTGGATACAAGTACATTTGTTTACGGAAGTGGAAAGCGAAAATCCAAAGAACAGCGTCATTATGAACACTTGACTACTTTCTGTCAGAAACTTCAAGAATACATGCAAAAAATTGAAATCTGTGGTCCCAATCGAAACAGTTACTCTAAAACAGATAACTCAGCTACCTTTATGCGTATCAAAACGGATTACATGGGCAATGATCAGCTTCTGCCAGCATATAATGTACAGATTGGTGTAGCAGATGAATATATTGCAGTTATTGACGTGAACCATTATCGTTCGGATATGGATTGTTTCGTTCCTTTGATGGAGCACTTCAAACAAACTTATGGATTCTATCCCAAATATCCTGTGGCAGATGCTGGATATGGCTCATACAACAATTATATTTTCTGTGAACAGAACGGAATTGAAAAGTATATGAAATTTCCAATGTTTAAAAAGGAAACTAAGGATCAGAAATATCATGAAGATCCATTTCGTGCAGTTAACTTCAGAATTGATGAGCAAGGTGTCATGAGATGTCCTAACGATAAAGCATTCCATTTTTTATACAGAAAAAATGTGAGGGGAAATCAATACGGACGTAAGGAAGAATTGTATGAATGTGAAGACTGTAGTGGATGTCCATATGCAGAGAAATGTAAGAAGACAGATAAGAATCGAACCGTTCGGATCAATCAGGAATTAACTTCCATGCATCAGGAAGTAATCGAAAACCTAGAAAGTATCCACGGTGCGTTATTACGAATGAACCGTTCGATACAAGCAGAAGGCACTTTCGGAATTATGAAAAACGACCGTTGGTACAAGAGAATTGTCCGAAGAGGTATTCATTCAGTCAAACTGGAAGTTTTACTCGTGGCGATAGGCCACAATCTATATAAATATCAGAAAAAAAAGATGAGAAACAGAACTGCCGCATAGATTCAAAAAAAGAATTTCTATGGGGTAGGGGAAGTGCGCTTTCTTTGCGCATGATTTCAGTCATTTATACACAACAGGTACAAAAAGGGAGATGTAAAAAAACTCAATCGAGTT